>Ga0247727_10003246_pt1 | contig 36191 bp, 34 predicted proteins | sample WisWelCaveWW1625_FD_202498 | JGI IMG/M metagenome (GOLD analysis project Ga0247727, IMG submission 202498) | Biofilm microbial communities from Wishing Well Cave, Virginia, United States - WW16-25 | ecosystem: Environmental > Aquatic > Deep subsurface > Groundwater > Cave microbial mat | place...
CCCTCCGGGCGATCCTCCGCGACGACAGCCACGCGGAAGCACCCGAGCTCTCTGAGCTGACATTTCACCCGCTACGGTTCGCTCACCAAATACCCGGTGTTGCGACGACCCCTTGAGCCCAAGCAATCACCGAACCTCGTGGCCGGCGTGACGCAGACCGATTTCGGCGTTGTCTACCTGCGCGGGCTGCGCGGCGAATGCCCCGCCGATCCGCCGAACACGACGATCACGTCCGGCCCGGGCGCACTGACCAACAACCGCCGGCCGGCCTTCGGGCTCGCGGCCAGCGAGGCTGCGACGTTCCGCTGCTCGGTAGACGGCGCGGCGGCGAGCTCGTGCGCGAGCGGTTTCCAGCCCGCGACGCTCGCGGACGGTCCGCACACGCTCAGCGCCGCCGCGACCGACGCCGCCGGTTACGTGGACGCCTCGCCCGCGACGCGCAGCTTCACCGTCGACGGAACCGTCCCGGTGATCAGCAAGCTGAAGGCGACGCCGTCGCGCTTCCGCGTAAGCACGCTGCGCAGGCGCGCCAAGCGATCGGCGAGCGTGAAGCTCGGCACGACGATCAGCTTCACGCTCAGCGAACCCGCCTCGGCGACTGTCACGGTCCTGCGGGAGCTGCCGGGGCGCAAGGCCGGCAAGCGCTGCGTCGAGCCGCGCAAGGGCCGGAAGGTCAAGCGGTCGGTGCGCTGCACGCGCCTGGTCCGCGTCGGTGTGGTCAAGCGCGCCGGCGCACGGGCCGGCGCCAACAGCGTGAAGCTGTCGCGGCGCCTGGGAAACAAGACGCTGACGCCCGGTGCCTACCGCCTGACCGTTGACGGACGCGACCTGGCCGGCAACGCGGCACGCCAGCGGACGATCCGCATGACGGTGCTGAAGCCGCGCGGACGCTGAGCATCAAGCCGAGCGCGGGCCGAGAGCAGGTCTGCGAACGAAGTCCGGCGTAACGGCGGATCGACGTCGCCGCGACCCGTTACGGTCGGACAATCACTTCAGCAACAAGGAGCAGCCCCATGCGACGGATCCCACGTCCCAGCCCCTCGATGATCATCGCGCTCGTAGCGCTTGTGATCGCGGCCGCAGGCACCGCCTATGCGACCGGAGAGGGATCGCCACTTCTCGGCGGCGCCCGCAACCCCGGCAGCGACACCTCCAAGGCGCTGACCAAGGAGACGCAGATCATCGGCAACACGAGTGGCTACGGCACGCGCCAGTCGAACAAGTCCAGCAGCGGCGGCGGGGCAGTCTACGGCTGCCGGTCGGGCGCCGGAGGCACCCCGGCCAAGAACGAGCCGTGCATCCGGGCCAACAACCTGTCGGCCGGCCTGGCCTTCGAGCTCGTCTCGACCGGCGGCGACACCGGCGGGCGCATCGAGACCAAGGACGGCAATGGAAAGCCGTTCACGACTAACGCCAACGGCGTCGCGACGGGCCTCAACGCCGACCGCGTCGACAGCCTGGACGCCGACCAGATCGTGACCAACGCGCGCGCGGGGCTCAACCCGCTGAAGACGTTCGCGATCTCCTCGTCGACCGCGTCGAACGCCGACGAGGCGTCCGCGCGCGCCGCGGCAACCGAGGTCGCACTGCTCCAGTTCGGCCCGTTCACGCTCTACGGCAAGTGCTTCGTCGACACCGATGGAGGGCCGGCGGCCTCACCGCGGGTCTTCGCCGAGGTCTACGCCCGCACGACCCAGGACGGCGCGCTGCTCGACGGGCAGACCGACAACCTGACCGGGGATCCGGCGTTCCTGAACACCGGCACCGCGGAGACCGAGCGGCAGGTCGACACCGAGAGCGCAGACTCCGGCAGCCTCGTGGGACTCGACCTGGACGACGACCTCTCCGTGCTCGTCGCGACCGACGCGTCGGCATTCGAGTTTCACGTGGTGATCGGCGCGAAGAGCGGAACGCTCCCGGCCGGGAACGGCGTCTGGGGCGATGGCAGCCGCTGCGGCTTCGGCGTGAGCCGCTTCGGCTCCAGCTGATGCTCGGCGTGCCCCGGGAGCGAGCCACCGCGCTCGCTCCCGGGGTCGTCATGCCGAGCAGCTCGGCGATCTCACGCAGAAGTCAGGGCCGGCGATGCTGAGGGCTCGGGCAGGACACGCTCCACGAGGCGCATGGCCAGCCGCCGCTCGATCTCCTGCCGAAGGTCGCGCCGGTAGGTGAGCAGCGCAAGGCTCGGCGCGATCATGAAGTCGGCGGCGTTCAGCTCATCGCCGTTGAGAACCCCCGCCTCGATCCAGCCGTCGATGCAGTCGAGCATCCCTGGCAGTTCCGTCAGGAGCTCCGACTCGCCGCCGGCGTTGGCGCGGAACACGAACATCCCCACGAGGCGCGTCCCCACCAGTCGCACCGGCGTGCGCCGCCACAGCAATGGCCCGAGCCGGCCGTCGCCGCCGCGGTCGATGAGCGCGTCGCGGCCGTGCAGCAAGGCCATCAGAGCGAGCCGGCGAGCCGCCATCTGGAAGACCTCGTCACCCCAGCGCTCCGCTTCCTCGACCGCGCGCCGACGCTCCGGCTCAGCGGGAAAGAGCGGCGGATCGGGGCGGAGCTCGTCGAGGAAGCGAGCGATCTCGCGGTTGGCCTTCACCCGCTGCCCGTCCACGAGCAGCGCCGGCCCCGTCCCCATCCGGTCGAGCGTCCCGAGCAGGCGATGCTTCCGGTCGTCGAGCTGCCGGAACGGGGCCGGATTGCCCGCGAAGCCGCGCAGCCGCAGGGCGAACGGATGCAGACCGGTGGGCAGATCGACCCGCTGGTAGTCGATGCCCTTGTGCTCCAGCATCAGCATCCCTGTTCGACAGGCATGCGAGCCGAGGATCACGTAGAGCTTGGCTTCCATGAGGACTACGGACGAGCCTACCCCTCGAAGGGGTCTGGGCGCGGTAGCGTCAGCGGCCATGGGAACGAGCGCCTTCGCCGGCTGGCCCGCCGGCGCCCTGGACTTCCTGCGTGAGCTCGAGGAGAACAACGACCGCGACTGGTTCAAGGCCAATCGCGCGCGTTACGACGAGCTGCTGCGGGGCCCGACGCTGGCGCTCGGCGAGGACTTCTCGACGCTCGGGCGCCCGCACCTGTTCCGCCCCTACAACGACACCCGCTTCCACGCGGGTCCGCCGATAAAGGAGCACGTCGGCCTCGCGATCGGAATGGACGGCGCCGGCGGCTACTACGTCGAGCTCTCGCTCGACGGGCTGCTCGTCGCCGCGGGCCTGCACAGCCCGCAGAGCGACCAGGTCGAGCGACTGCGCGCCTCCGTTGCCGAGGGGCGCAAGGCGGCTGTGCTGCGGCGCGCGATCGACAAGGCCGACACGGACGGACTCGAGCTCAGCGAACCGGATCTCAAGCGGATCCCGCGCGGCTACCCGGCCGACCACCCGCGCGCCGACCTGCTGAGGCACCGGCGCCTGATGCTCTACCGCCGCGTGCCGACCGCAAAGTGGATGAGCACTCCCGCGGCGGGCGCGCGGATCGCGAAGACGCTGGCGAGCGCGACGCCGCTCGTCAACTGGCTGCGGGCGAACGTAGGGCCGACCGAGCGCCGGCGCGCTCGCTGACGGCGCGCAGTTCGCGCTCAGCACCCAACGCCGTTGCCGGCTACTTCGCGGCCTTCAGCGAGATCCGGACGACGACGTGCACGCTGACCTTCACCGGGTAGCCCGCCGCCGCGCCGGCGCAGGGCTTGTCGGGAGCGCCCGGATACAGGCACGCCCCGATCGTCAGCGTCGTCGGCGCGCCCTGGAGCGCCAGCGCGACGAGGCCGCGCGGGCCGACCTTGCCGGAGAGGTTGTCCGTGAACAGCGTCTCGGCGTATCCGGTGGTGACGAGCGGCTTGTCGCACCCCGGCTCGGTGCGCATGTCGAAGGCCAGCCGCACCTTGACGCTCGCCGTCGCGGACGAGACGCCGGTGTACTTCAGCACCGAATGCGAGGGCTTGGACTTGTCGAGCACGACCACCGAAGCCGGGTTGATGCGCAGCGTCGGAGTGCCGCCACAGGCGGGGTCGCTGAGGATGTCCACCGCGCCGAACCTGAACTGCGCCGAGGTGAAGTTCACGTCGATGTTCTGCCCGAACCGGAAGCGATGCGCGAGCAGTCCGGTGACATGCCCGCTCATCGGCACGTCGCGTGTGACGCCGGTGCCGATCAGCACCTGACCGCCGGGCAACGCCAGCGCCGGGATCTCGACGCTCACGCCGCTCCCGGGAAGCAGGGTGGCGGTGACGATGATCTTCGGGAAGGGCTTGGGCGCGGGCTTGGCGGCTGGGCAGCGAGGCGCTGCGTGCAGGCGTGCGCTCTTCGACGGGCAGGATTTTGCGGCCGGACGCGCTCCGCCGGGGGACGCGGGAGCGGCGGCGGCGAGGCTCGCCAGGCAGAGCGAAAGCGTGAGCGCCGCGGTGGCCAGGAGCGTGGGTCGCATGAAGGGCATAGGTCTTTGTACCGCGCCGCGAGCCCCGCCGCGACACGTACGGCTTCGGCGGCCACCAACATGTCGCAGCGATGCGGCCAAGATTCTCGACCTCCGGCGCAGCGAGCTTCGCTGCGATCGTTCTCTGCGCGCTCGTCCCGGTGACCGCCGCGGCCGGCGGATCTCGGCCCCTCGCGGGTGAGACGATCGTCCTCGATCCCGGCCACAACGCAGGCAATGCCCGCGCGCCAGCGGTGATCCGCCGGCTCGTGCCGATAGGCAACGGCCAGACCAAGGCGTGCGACACGACGGGCACCGCGACGAACGACGGCTACCCCGAGGCGACGTTCAACTGGGACGTCGCATTGCGTGCCCGGCGCGTCCTGCGCAGGCGCGGGGCGAGGGTCCTGCTGACCCGCCGCGACAACCGCTCGGTCGGCCCGTGCATCGACGAGCGCGCGCGGATCGCGAACGGCGCCGGCGCGAGCGCGAAGGTCTCGATCCACGCGGACGGGGGACCTGCGAGCGGCCAGGGCTTCCACGTCATCGAGCCGGCCCTGATCGCGGGGCTTACCGACGACATCTTCAGTTCCTCGCATCGCCTGGCGCTGGACCTGCGCGCGGCCTTCGCCAGCGCCACGGCAGAGCCGTACGCCGACTACGTCGCGATTGATGGGCTCGACCGCCGCAGCGACCTCGGAGGACTGCGCCTGTCGAACGTGCCGGCGGTGTTCATCGAGACGGGCAACATGCGCAACGCCCGCGATGCCGCGCGGATGCGCCGCGCGTCCTACCGGCTGAAGGTCGCGCGAGGGATCGCTGACGGGATCGAGCGGTTCGTGGCGGGCCGCTGAGGGCAAGACCGCGTGCGCGAGAGCGTCGGTGTGATCGTCATGAGCCGCGAACGCGCTGAGGCCCGCGCGAACGTGGTGGGCACACTCGTACACGCCGCGTTACGGGAAGACCGAGTACTCAGTGGCGATGTCTGAGGCCCGGCGTGCGGCAGCGACGCTTCTTGAACGCGCCCGCGACAACGCGAACGCCGCCGACGCGCTCCTCGACGTTCCCTCCGTGACCGACGTGATCGTCTGAGTCGCTAGCGGGCTCGGGGGGCCGGCTTGGCGCGACCGGGCGGACGCGGCGAGCGACTGGCCGAAGAGCGCTTGCGCTCTGCTGCGCTCATCTGACGGATCACGAGCTTGCCGCTGCTGACCTGCTCGGCGATCTCGGCGAGTCGGGCCTCGCGGGCGGCGAGCTTGCGTGCAGCCTGCGGAGACAGCCTGATTTCAGGGGCGGGCACACCCATCAGTGTAGGCCCACCACCGGAGATACCGCGGCGGTAGGCGCCTCGCGGCGTTGGCGCTACGCAGCCACACCCGCGCGCGCCGGCGCGAGCACGCGTGTGAGGAACGCGATCTGGTCGCTGACGAAACGCTCGAACGGCTCGCCCGTGTAAGGCTCGAAATGGCCGACCGGGTAGCGCAGCAGCTCGCCCCTGGGCGCGCGCTGGGCCATCTTGACCGCCGGCGCCGGAGGCGTCGTCTGATCGCTGTCGCCGACCTGGACGAGCAGCGGGCAGCGCACGTTCGCGGCCTTCGCGACGGGGCGGTAGCGCCCCACCTGCAGCATCACGCGCGCACCGACCGCGTTCCGCCACAGCGAGCCGGATCCGGTGATCGAGGCGAACCCCGGCTCGGCCTCGGGCGCGGTCATCACGGCGTAGGAGCCGGACGGGCCGACGGGCGCGATCATCACCGGCGGGCGCCCCCGCCAGGCGGCGACCTGGTCGCGGATGCCGTCGACCGTACCGCGCAGGCCGACCTTCGGCGGCGTGGCCCGAAGCTGCGCGAGACCGTCGGCGAACGGGACCTGCGCGATGACCGCCGCGATCTCCGGGTGACGCGAGGCGATCGAGACGACATGCCCGCCGCTGAACGAGGAGCCGAACAGGGCGATGCGCCCCGCGTCGATCCCGTCAAGCCCGCGCGCGAACCCGATCGCCGCCTCGTAGTCCTCATGCTGACGACGCACGTCGATGACCTGCCGCTCGGCGCCGCCGCTGTCGCCGAAGCCGCGGTAGTCGAACAGCAGCACCGCGAAGCCCGCGGCGGCGAAGCGCTCGGCGTAGCTGGGCAATGCGTCGCGCCGTGTCGCGCTGAACCCGTGGGCCATGACGACGCACGGGACCGCGCCGGCATCGTCGCCCTCGTCCGGCCGGTAGAGCCAGGCCGCGATCGAGTCGCCGCCGGACTGGAACGTCAGATCCTCACGCACGTGCGTCACACCGATCCCGGTTGTCGTGGTTCGCCCGCTCGGGCCTCGATCCGCACCCTATCCCGACCCGCCGAGGGTGTCATCGAGAGCCCGCGTCGCGATTCCGACCGGACGGCCCCTTAGCGTCGTCGTGTTCCCAACCCCAGAGGAGGGTCGTCGATGACCAAGAACGACCTCGCGAAGGCGGTAGCCGGCAAGACCGGCTTGTCCCAGACGGCGGCAACGGAAGCCCTCGGCGCGGTGCTGGAGAGCATCGAGTCGGAGCTCGCAGCGGGCGGTGAGGTGACGATCACCGGCTTCGGCCGGTTCTCGGTCGCCCAGCGCAGCGCCCGGCAGGGCGTGAACCCGGCAACGGGTCAGAGGATCCACATCGCCGCCACGCAGGCGCCGAAGTTCAAGGCCGGCTCGAAGCTCAAGACCGCGGTCAGGAGCTAGGGCGGTCACGCGCCCCGGCGGCCCGTCCCGGAGCCTCTCGTCTGGCTGCGGGACGGGCCGCGGGCGCTGATCAGCGGCCCGGCATCGGTTTGCGCGACGCCAGGTGCCAGCCGTCGCAGAGCTCGCAGCGGTAGGGCACCTGGTCCTCACCCCACTTCGCGGCGTGCATCAGCGCGATCGCGCGCGCCTCGCTCTCGGTCTCGAACCACCGCTTGGTCTTGCAGCGCTCGCGCTGGAGCTGCTCCCGCGCGAACACCGCCTCGGGGTCCGGCCCGCTGCGCTCGGGCTGCTTGCGACCGCGTCGTGCATTGCGCCCCATCGCCTAATGGTCCGTCTCGGAATGTCGGGCCTGAAAGGCCGGGATGCCGGCGCCGTCAGGCAAGGACGCAGGATGGGTGCAATGCCGGGGGCATTGCCCGATCCGAGGACGCCGCATGGCGGTCATCGGCGCCCGGTATTTCGGGTCTGATCTTTCGAGACGGTCCACTAGCGAAACTCTGGGCGATTCGTGCCGGATGTCTGGAGGACGCGCATCACAGGACCGCCTCGATCGCCTGCGGCGGACGGCCCAGCACGGCGCGGCCGTCGCCGGTGACGAGGATCGGGCGTTCGATCAGGATCGGGTGCGCGGCCATCAGCTCCAGCCAGCGCGCGCGGTCGTGCGGCTCGTCGCGCAGCCCGAGATCGCGGGCGACCGGTTCACCCATCCGCGCGATCTCCCACGGCTCGCGCCCGAGCGACGTCAGCACCGCGTCGAGCTTCGGCCGCGCTGGGCGGCGCTTCCAGGTAGGAGCGCTCCTCATAGCGGACGCCGCGCTCGTCGAGCAGCGACTTCGCGGCGCGGCTCTTCGAGCAGCGCGGGTTGTGCCACAGCTGCATCCCCGAGATCCTAGGCACGCGCTCGCTTGACCACGGGTCACCGACCCGACTACGGTCGATACGAGGCAGACCGACCAACCGGGGGATCGATGCACGCCCGAGCCATGAACTGCGTCATCACGGGGCTCGTCGCAGCAACCGCGACGCTCGCGCTCGCAGCGCCTGCCGGAGCGGTGACGCTCACGGTGAGCAAGCTCGACGACACGGCCGACGGAACCTGCAACGCCGACTGCTCCCTGCGCGAGGCCGTTGTCGCGGCGAACGCGACCGCCGAAGCCGACACCGTGCTGCTGCCCGCCGGAACTCTGACGATCTCGATCGCCGGCCAGAACGAGCAGGCCGCGGCGACTGGGGACCTTGACGTGCTCAGCGCCGGCGGCACACTCACCGTGCGCGGCGCAGGCATCACCGCCACGGCGATCGACGCAGCGAAGGTCGACCGCATTTTCGAGGTGCTCGCGGGCGCCCGGCTGGAGCTCGCCGACGTGACGCTGCGCAACGGCGCCGGCATCGGCTCCGGCGTGCTCGTCGGCCAAACCGGGAACGGCGCGAGCCTCGACGTCGCCCGCAGCGCGTTCAACGCTCACCGCAAGATGTCGCAGGCGATCCTCGCCGACAACAACGCCGCCATCACGGTCGGCGACTCGTCGTTCGCAGACAACGGCGCCGACCCGGGCACGCCTGACGCCAGCACCGGCGGCCTTGCGATCTTCCTCAACGACGAGTCGTCCGGCACGGTGGCGCGCAGCACGTTCGCGAACAACCGCGCAAACTTCGGCGGCGGCGCGATCTTCGTCGACAACACTTCGACGCTCGCCGTGTCGGACAGCACGTTCACGGGCAACTTCGCCGGTTTCGGCGGCGGGGCCCTGTGGAACCAGAACACCGCGCGGTCGACCGTCACGCGCACCACCTTCACGGGCAACATCGCAGAGTTCGGCGGCGGCGCGATCTTCAACCAGAACGACGCCGTGCTCGACATCAGTGCGAGCACGATCAGCGGCAACCGCGTCGAGAACGGCGCGATCGGCGGCGGCGGGATCTTCAACCAGAACGACGCGAAGCTCACGCTGACGAACAGCACGGTCTCCGGCAACACGGCGACCGCGTCGCTCGGCGGAGGCGGCATCTTCCATCAGAACAACGCGCAGACGACGATCACGTCCAGCACGATCAGCGGCAACCGCGCGTTGCCCGGCGGCGGAGCGGGTGCGGACCGCGGAGGCGGCGCGGTCTTCGGCCAGGACAACGCGGTCCTGACGCTCGTCAACTCGACGTTGTCGGGCGAGGGCGCGATCAACGGCGGCGCCGTGCTGATCAGTAACCGCTCGATCGTGCGCGCGACGAACGTGACGATCGCCGCCAACACGACCGGAGGGGCCGGCGGCGCGCTGTTCAACGCCGTGATCCCGCTATTGCCGACTGACCCGCACTTCGAGCTCGCCAACACGATCATCGCCGGCAACCTCGCGGCGGGCGCTCCGAGCGGCTGCGCGGGCTCCGCGCCCGCGACCACGCTGCGCTCGCTCGGGCACAACATCGAGAACACGAGCACCTGCGCGCTCACCGCGGCGGGCGACCTGCCGGGAACGGACGCCGCGCTCGCGGCGCTCGGCGCCAACGGCGGCCCGACGGCGACGCACGCGATCGCGGCGACGAGCCCCGCCAAGGATGCGGGCGACGCGAGCCGCTGCCCGGCCACCGACCAGCGCGGCGTCGCCCGGCCGCAGTTCGCCGCATGCGACGTCGGCGCGTTCGAGCTCGAATCGCCTCCGCCTCCTCCACCGCCTGCGCCGCCTGTGCCTCAGCCGGTCTTCAAGCCCAAGGCGGTCGCGTTCTCCGCGCTGGTGTCGCTCCCGTCGACGCGCAGATGCGTCAGCCGCCGCGCGTTCCGCATCCGGCTGCGAGTGCCCAGCGGCGTGCAGATCAGCTCGGCCGAGGTCCGGGTAAACGGCAAGCGCGTCCGGACGATCAAGCGCTCGCGCATCACGGCACCGGTCGACCTGCGCAACCTCCCGAGGGGCCGCTTCAGCGTCGAGATCCGCGTGAAGCTTGCGGATGGGCGGACGATCAAGGGAACGCGGAAGTACCGCACCTGCACCAAGAAGCGGAGAGGCGGGACGGGGCCGCAGCTGTAGGCCGTCCGCGAGCGCGGCGCGGCGGGCGGCGCAGCCGTCGCGGTCAACCCGGAGCGCTCGAACGTCCCACGTGCCCCCTTGGGGGGTTGACTGCGGGACGTTCACCGCGCAGGCTTCAGCCCGCGGGCAGCACCCATCCGGCCATCGCGACGACGTGTGCGGCGGCCGCGGCGATCACGAAGGCGTGGAAGACCTCGTGGAAGCCGAACGTCGCGGGCCACGGGTCGGGGCGCTGCGTGGCGTAGACGACCGCACCGGCTGAGTACATGAGCCCTCCTGCAAGCAGCAGCGCGAGCGGCCACGCGGGCAGGCCCGCGAACAGCTGCGGCACAGCAAGCAGCGCGACCCAGCCGACTGCCAGATATACGGCGGCGCCGAGCCGGCGCGGCGCGTCGATCCAGCAGACGCTGAGCAGCACGCCGGCGAGCGCGCCGGCCCAGACGCCCACGAGCACGACGAGTTGCGTGGCGTCGTGCAGGACGAGCAGCGCGATCGGCGTGTAGCTGGCGGCGATGAAGACGAAGATCGTGCTGTGATCGACGCGGCGCAGCAGCGGCCGCCAGCGCGGATTCCAGCGCCAGCGGTGGTAGAGGCCGCTGCCCGCGAAGAGGGCGCACAGGCCGAGGCTGTAGACGACCGCGGCGCCGCGCGGCAGACCGGCCGGCGCCAGCGCGACGATCGCCGCGGCGCTGATCGCCGCAACCCAGAAGGCGTAGGCGTGCGAGACGCCGCGCAGCCGCGGCTGGCCGAGGCGCTCGTGCAGCGGGCGCGGCCGGCCGGCGGTCGCGGCGCTCATGCGGTCCGCCGCGCGCGGCGCGACATCAGTGGGGGCGCGTGCGCTCATGCGGTCCGCCGCGCGCGGCGCGACATCAGTGGGGGCGCGCGAGCTCATGCGGCGCGCTCCCCGGGAGTCGCGCGCGGCGCGAGGTCGGTGAAGACGCGGGCGGGCTCGGTTTGCGCCATGAACTCGTTGAGCAAGCCGACGAATCGCACCGGCTCGTCGCGGAACGGGAAGTGCCCGGCGTCCTGGAACACCTCGAGCCGGCTGTGCGGCATCAGCGTGTGCGCGCGGCGACCGTGGGCCACCGGGATCAGCCGGTCGCGCTCACCCCAGACGATCAGCGTCGGCACCCCGTCGGTGAGGTACAGGCGATCGGTCGCGTCGACGCGCTGGCCACCGACGTCGATGATCGAGCGCGCGGTGTGCAGGAAGGCGCGGCAGGCGGCGTCGTCCTGGAGCGACGCGACACCGTCGGCCATGCCCTGCAGGTCCGTGCTCGGGTGCAGGCCGACGCGTGCGAACAGACGTCCGGCGGCGGCGCCGAGGCCGAGCGCGCCCGTCTTCGCCAGCGTCGGCATGACCCAGTCGGCGCCGGGCAGCGTGGCCGCGCGCAGAATCGGATGCACCTCGCGCCCGAGCCCTCCGCTGGAGACGAGCACGAGACGCTCGACGCGCTCAGGAAACTGGTAGCTGAACTGCATCGCGATGCCGCCGCCGAGCGAGTGCCCGACGACGGTGGCGCGCTCGTGGCCGAGGGCGACGAGCAGGTCTCGCACCATGCTCGCGAAGGCCCCGAGCGAGTAGTCGCCGGCCGGCTTGTCGGACGATCCGTGACCCAGCAGGTCGGGCGCGATGACGGTGTGCCTTTCGGCAAGGCCGTCGAGCACATCGCTCCAGCACTCGGAGCTCGCCGTGATCCCGTGAAGCAGGAGCAGCGGCGGCCCCTCACCGAGCACGCGGTAGGTGACCGGGTGGCCGTGGAGATCGAGGCTCCGGACGGTGCCCCGCATGGTCGCTGATGATGCCATTGGGTGATGTTACACCGACTGACGTCACATGTAACGGCGTAAGATCAAGGGAGTGACGCGCACCAGCTCCACCTCACCGCCTGACCAGGACAGCGCCATGACGATCGACGAGCTGGCCCGCGCCAGCGGAATGACCGTCCGCAACATCCGCGCCCACCAGTCGCGCGGGTTGCTGCCGGCGCCCGAGGTGCGCGCCCGCACCGGCTACTACGGCCCCGCGCACGTCGCTCGCCTGCATCTGATCCAGGAGCTCCAGGGCGACGGCTACAACCTCGCAGCGATCAAGCACCTGCTCGAGCACTCGGACGGGTCGGCCGAGGACATCCTGCGCTTCGCCCACACGCTGCTCTCACCGGTCCCCACAGAGCCGCCCGAGGTCGTCGAGATCGGCGAGCTGCGCGAGCGCTTCGGGCCGGGCGCCGACCCCAAGCTGCTGGCGCGAGCCGTCAAGCTGGGGCTCGTGGTCCCGCTCGGCGAGGACCGCTACGAGGTCCCGAGCCCGACCATGCTGCGCGCCGGCGAGGCGGTGCTGGCGCTCGGCGTCCCGCTCGACAAGGCGCTGGACATCGTCGAGCGCGTCACCAAGAACGCCGACAGCGTCAGCGAGACCTTCGTGCGTCTGTTCCTGGAGCAGGTCTGGAAGCCGTTCGACCAGGCCGGTCGCCCCGCAGAGGACTGGCCGGAAGTGCGCGAGACGCTGGAAGAGCTGCGCCCGCTCGTCAGCGACGCCTTCGTCGCGCTGTTCCAGCAGCGTATGACCCGCCGCGTCGAGCGGTCCTTCGGGCGTGAGCTGGAGAAGCGCGCGAAGGGTTGACTATCCCCCGCGCTGCGTGACGGCCTCGAGGTCGGCGCGATGCCCGACCACGGTCTGGCGCAGGGTCTCGCGCGCGTCACAGGTCGGCTTCCATCTCAGCTCCGCGCGTGCCCGGGTCGTGTCCATCAGCACGGGGCGGCGCAGCGCCTCGATCCACGACGCCTCGTCGGGCAGGAACGGCAGCCGCGCGACGATCTCCGCGGTCGCGTCGACGGCGAGCTCGGGCACGGGGACCGAGTACCAGCCGATCTCGTGCGCCAGGTCGGCCATCGTGATCTGACCCTCTCCGGCGAGGTTGTAGACGCCGGGCGAGCCCTTGCCGAGCGTGGCGGCGAGCAGCGCGGCTGCGACGTCGTCGTGATGCACGAGCTGGAACGGGATCCCGGTGTCCGGAAGCACCGGCTTGAGGATCGGCACCTGCTCGAACAGCGCTCGAACGGCGTCCGGAATGCGATCGCCGAGATCGACGAACGGGATCGAGTTGACCAGCAGCGGAGCCTGCGGGCCGGCGACGATGCACGGCCGGAACACGTAGGCCTGCGTCTTGGAGCCCTCCAGCGCGTGGCCGAGCAGCTGCTCGACCTCGGCCTTCTCGGCGGAGTAGGCGATGCGCGCTGACCCCTGCGCCGGCATGTCCTCGACGAGCAGCTCGCCCTCCGGCTGGGCGAACCCGTAGGCGGCGACCGACGACGTGTAGACGACGCGCTTCACGCCGGCCTTGGCCGCTGACTCGAACACGTTGCGCGAGCCTTCGAGGTTGATCGCGTGATCCGAGTCGCTGCCCGTGTTGATGATGAACGCCAGATGCACGACGACGTCGGCGCCCTTGACCAGCGCGTCCACCGACGCGCGGTCAAGGATGTCGCCCTGGCGGTACTCGGCCTTCTTCCAGCCGCGCGCCGCAGGGTCGAATCCGCGGCGCGCCATTCCGATCACGCACCCGACGCGTGGCGAGCGCTCGAGCGCGGCGATGAACGGCTTGCCGATCTCTCCGGTGGGCCCCGTGACCGCGACCGTGAGCGTCTTCTTGTCTGGCTGCGTCATGCGGCCACCGTCGCGCCTGTTCGGTCCGCCGTCAAGTCGCCTTGCACACGCGGGCCTCGCGCGGATAGCTTCTCGCCACATGCTGACTGAGGGGTCAGTTACGTTGTCCGCCACCCACCCCAGGAGGAGTCCCATGTCCCGTCTCATGCGCGCCGCCGTCCTGTGCGCCGCGTTCGCGAGTCTCGCCGCGCCGTCCGTCGCGATCGCCGATGACTACGTCGCGCTCGGCGACAGCTACTCGTCGGGCGTAGGAACGAACAGCTACACGCTGAGCAGCTCCTGCCTGCGCGGCGTCTACGCCTACCCGTACCTGGTCTCGCAGCAGCGGCCCAACACCTCGCTGAACTTCGTCGCGTGTTCGGGCGCTGTCACGACCGACGTCATCAACAACCAGGTCTCCGCCGTCAACAGCGGCACCGAGATCGTCTCGATCACGATCGGCGGCAACGACGCCGGCTTCGCTTCCACCATCACCGCTTGCACGCTCGGCGGCTGCACCTCGCAGATCAACGCGGCGAACACGTACATCGCCAACACGCTGCCCGGCCGCCTGGATGCCGTCTACTCGCAGATCGAGTCGCGCGCCCCGGCCGCCACCGTCGTCGTGCTCGGCTACCCGCGCCTCTTCAGCAGCTCCGGCTGCCTGGGCACCACCGGCATCAGCTCCAGCGAGCGCGTCGCGCTGAACGACACGGCCAACCGCCTGGACGCCGTGATCGCCACACGCGCCGCGGCGTGGGGATTCGCCTACAAGAGCTCCATCAGCGCGTTCACCGGACACGCGATCTGCTCGAGCAGCGCGTGGCTCAACGGACTCAACATCTTCAACACCACCGAGTCCTTCCACCCCAACCGCAACGGCAACAGCGCGGGCTACGCGCCGCTGCTGCGTCAGATCATCGGCTGACCTGCGCTCAGACCCCCCAACGGCCCGGGGCGTTCGCGCGAGTGCGCGGGCGCCCCGTGGTCGTCCTGGAGGGTGCTCGCCGCCGCAGCCCGCGTAGATCAGGAGATCGCTACCCGCCGACGACGCGGGCGATCTCAGCCAAAGAGGTGACGCCGTCGCGGACCTTCTCCAGGCCATCGTCGCGGAGCCGGCGCATTCCGTCTGCGATGGCGGCGTTCGCGATCACGTCACCCGAGGCGCGGCGCATGACAAGCGAGCGAATCTCCTCGCTGACCTCCATGACCTCGTAGATCCCGACGCGCCCGCGGTAGCCGGTCTTCCCGCAGCGCGGGCAGCCACGCGCCTCGAAGCAGACGAGGTCGTCCGCGACGTCGTAGCCGGACGCGCGAAGCGTCTCGGCGGGTGCCGTGACCGGTTCCTTGCAGGCCGGGCACAGCACGCGCGCGAGGCGCTGGCCCACGATGCAGTCGATCGCGGAGGCCACGAGGAAGGGCTCGATGCCCATGTCGACGAGCCTCGTCAGCGCCGTCGCGGCGTCGCGCGTGTGCAGCGTCGACAGCACAAGGTGGCCGGTGAGCGCGGCCTCGGTCGCGATCTGCGCCGTCTCCTCGTCGCGGATCTCGCCGACCATGATCACGTCTGGGTCGGCGCGGACCATCGCGCGCAGCCCGCTGGCGAAGGTCACGCCGCCGCGCGGGTTGACCTGCATCTGCTTGATGCCGTCGACGCGATACTCGACCGGATCCTCGATCGTGATGATCGAGCGGTCACCGGTGTTGAGCAGCGTCAGCGAGCCGTACAGCGTCGTCGTCTTGCCGGAGCCGGTCGGGCCGGTCGCAAGGATCGATCCGTAGGGCCGCCCGAGCGCTCGGCGCAGGCGGGTGGCCGCGTCGTCGAGCAGCCCGAGCTTGTCCAGCTCGATCATGCCGCCGCTGCGGTCAAGGATGCGCAGCACGACCGACTCGCCGCCGACCAGCGGCAGCGTGACGACGCGCACGTCAACGGTGCGGCCGGCGATCGCGAGCGTCATGCGACCGTCCTGGGGCAGGCGCCGCTCGGCGATGTCCAGGTTGGCCATGATCTTGACGCGCGAGACGACTCCGCGCGACATCTTCGCCGGGATCCCCGACGTGCCCGCGAGCACGCCGTCGATGCGGTACTGGACGCTGAGCTCACCGGCGTTGGGCGCGAAATGGACGTCGCTGGCGCCGAGCTCGACGGCCTCCGCGATGATCGAGTGGACGAGCTTGACGATCGGCGCGTCCTCGGCCTCGTCGCGCACGTCGCCGACGGTCAAGCGATGGTCGTCGTCGTCGTTGGCGTCCATCACCTCGCCGAGGCGCCCGAGGCGGGCGATGAGCGCGCCGAGCTCCTCACGCGAGGCGACGACGGGACGCACCTCGAGCGCGGTCATCATCGCGATGTCGTCGATCGCCAGCACGTTGGCCGGATCGGGCGTCGCGAGCAGCAGGGTTCCCTCATCGGCGAAGGCGATCGGGACGGCCTCGTAGCGCCGGGCCGTGTCGGGCGAGATCAGGCTCGCGGCGCTGTGATCGACCGTGAAGTCACCGAGGTCGACGAACTCGACGCCGAAGCGTTCGGCGATGACTCGCGCCAGCTGGTAGGGGCTCAGCGTGCCGCGTTCGACGAGCACCGTTCCCGTGTTGCGGCCTGTCGCACGCGACTCCGCGATCGCGGCATCGACGGCCTCACGATCGCCGTAGCCGAGCTCGATGACGATCTCGCCGATGAACATCGACGAACGACCACGCCTGATGGGCGGGATCAAGCCAGGGCGCGAGCCTTGCGCCGAGGGCGCGGGCTCAGCGGGTGGCGGTGCGGTGGCGAGCGAGATGTTGGGCTGCATACGAGATCCGTTGAGGGGACGGGGGTGGACGGGTCTCCTATCGGCAGCAACGCGAAGAACCGGAGTCTTTCGCGACCGGAAGTGGACGGCGATCGCGTCGCGCAGCGCTGTTCAGCGGGCTGTAATGGCAGAATGCCGGCACAGGACCTACCCTGCCGTCATGGTCTACCGCCTGCTCCCCACGCTCACCGTTCTCGCGCTCCTCGCGCTGCCCGGCGCCTTTGCGATGGCTGCTCCCGCAGACGCGGGCGATCGATCCGGCGGCGATGCGGTCGGCGCCGTGGCGGCGAAGGCGGGCGTCACGATCACGACGCGCAACATCTCTGGCTTCGGCCAGGTGCTGGTCGACGGACGCGGACTGCCGCTGTACATCTTCACCGCCGACCGCGGCAAGACATCACGCTGCTATGGCGACTGCGCTGCGGCCTGGCCCGTGACGTTCGCGGGCGGCACGCCGCGGGCGCGCGGCAACGCCCGGCGCGCGCTGCTCGGGACGACGCGGCGAAGCGACGGCCGCGCCCAGGCGACCTACCGCGGGCGCCCGCTCTACTACTACGTCGACGACCGGCCCGGCGTCGCGCTGTGCCACGACGAGCGCGAGTTCGGCGGGTTGTGGTTGCTCGTGCGAGCCAACGGCAAACGCGTGTAGGCGCCCGCACGACCGCACGATCGTTACGCGGGGTCGACGACCTTGACCACCAGCTTGCCGGTGTTGCCTCCGTCGAACAGCATGTTCAGCGTGTCGGGCAGCGTCTCGAAGCCCTCCACAACGGTCTCGCGGTTGGTGAGCCGGCCCTCGGCCAGCCATTGCGCGAGCTGCGCCGTGCCCTCTTCGAAGCGACTGTAGTAGTCGATGATGAACCCCTGCAGGTTCACACGCTGAACCAGCAGCGTCCCGAAGCTGCGCGGCCCGGGCGGCGGCTCGGAGTCGTTGTAGGAAGAGATCAGGCCGCACAGCGGCATGCGTGCGCGCAGGTTCAGCCGCGCGATCACGGCCTCCATGATCTTGCCGCCGACGTTCTCGAAGTTGACGTCGATGCCGTCCGGCGTCGCCTTCGCGAGCTGCTCGCGCCAGTCCGCTGCCTTGTAGTCGACGGCCGCGTCGTAGCCGACCTCGTCGACGATCCATGCGCACTTCTCCGGTCCACCGGCGATGCCGACCGTCCGCGCCCCGTGGATCTTGGCGATCTGTCCGGCGACGCTTCCCACTGCACCGGCCGCGGCGGAGACGAGGACCGTCTCGCCGGGCTGCGGCTTGCCGATGTCCTTCAGCCCGAAGTACGCCGTCAGGCCCGTGATGCCGAGCACTCCGAGCATCGCGCTCGGCGGGGCCGGCAGGCCATCGGGCACGCGCTGGAGCGGGAACGACCCGCCGGTGACGACGTAGTCCTGCCAGCCGGTGAGTCCTGTGACGAACGAGCCCTCCGGGTAGGCGTCGTTGCGTGACGCGACGACCTGGCCCACGCCGATGCCGCGCATCACCTCACCGATCGCCACCGGCGGCAGGTAGCCGGGCGCATCGGTCATCCACACGCGGTTGGTCGGGTCGAGCGAGATCCAGCAGTTCCTGACCAGCGCCTCGCCCTCGTCGATCTCCGGGACCGGCTCCTCGACGAGATCGAAGTTGTGCCGGCCGACGCGGCCGCTCGGCCGCTCCTTCAGCCGGAATTGGCGGTTTGTGGCTGTCATCGGTGGGAGCCTACCCATGCGGGGCCGGGCGGCTCACGGCGATCTCCTAAGCCGTGAGCGCGCGACGAGGGCGCGCGACGTCACGGATGTAGAAGGGCACCGTGGGGGTGCGTAACTACATGCGTGTCGGGAGGGACGCGGCGCGCGTGCGGGCGCGAGGCGCTCCGAACCGCGCGCGTCAGGGCGCGAGGCGCGCTGAACCGGCGCGCGTCAGGGCGCGAGGCGCTCGATCCGCCAGCCGCTGGGCGCCGCGGGATCGCGGGCGTAGACGTAACGGTCGTGGAGGCGCAGCTCGTGCGCCTGCCAGAACTCGATCGCCGACGGCGTGACGAGGTAGCCACCCCAGTACTCGGGGCGTGGCACGTCCTCACCGGGGAAGCGGGCGTCGGCGGCGGCCCAGCTGTCGAGCAGCTCCTGACGCCCGGCGAGCACCGCGCCCTGGTCGGAGGCCCAGGCGGCGAGCCGCGCGCCGCGCGGCCGCGTCGCGAAGTAGGCGTCGGACTCCGCGTCGTCGAGCTGCGTGACGTCGCCGTGGACGAGGATCTGGCGCCCCGATTCGCGCCAGTGGAAGAGCAGCTGGGCGCGCCCGTTCTCCGCCAGCTGGCGGCCCTTCAGCGAGCCCCGGTTGGTGTGGAAGCGCAGGCCGTGCTCGTCGAGACCGCGCAACAGCACCGTCCGCGCGCTCGGCCGCCCGTCGGCTCCGGCCGTCGCCAGCGTCATCGCGCCGTGGTCGCGCATCCCCTGGCTCTGGGCTTCGGCGAGCCAGTGGCGCAGCAGGTCGAATGGATCCTGTGGCAGGTCCGACGGGTCGGCTGGCAGCGACTCGGGCATCGCGGCGAGGGTAGGGCACCGGCCCCGGAGGACCAGCGTCGGCGCCGGCCGGGGACCTACGCGTGTTGGCGCAGCGCCGTGTCGGGGTCTATGGCCCACCGCGCGGCGACTTCACGCAGCTCGGCGTCGAGCGGCCAGCGGTCGGCCGCCGGCTCGCCGTCGTAGTCGGGCGCTCCGCCCTTCAGCGCCATGGTGCCCGTGTTGTCGCCGATCGCGCGGATCTCGGCGACGTCCTGCTCGCTCAGCGCCGGCGTGGCCGAGAGCGCAGCGAGGTCGGAGCGCTGCTCCTCGATCGCGCGGGCGCCGTCGCCGGGCTCCTGGATCAGCGTCGGCACGACGCAGCGCACGGGCGCCCGAGCAAGGTTCCACTGACACGCCAGCTGGAGCGTCGTCAGGCCGTGGCGCGCGGCGATCGGCCGCACGCGCGTGAGCTTGTCCCAGCCGGACTCGACCCAGCCGTCGGGCCGGAAGCTGCGATGGTCGCGCGGGCCGAACGCGTGCCCCGGCGCGACGTCGCCGTGGAACATCCCGCCGTAGTCGACGACGCGGGTCAGCAGCTTCACGTCGTGACGCTCGGCTGCATCGAGCACGAGCTCACCGGGCCACGGCTCGAACGGGTTCAGGATCACCATCGCCCAGTCGACGTCGGCGCCGAAGCGCTCCAGGCATTCGATCAGGTCGAGCGTGAAGCCGTTGGCGGGCCCGGGCGCGACGCCGAGCATGTCCGTCAGGCCCTCGTCGCGCACCGCGCGCAGCGCGTCCCAGACCGCCGCGCTGGTGAAGCCCGCGCGGTCGGGGTTGTGCAGCAGAAGCAGGTCGAAGCGGTCCACGCCGCAGCGCTCGAGGCTGCGCTCGGTCGCCATGCGCACGTAGTCGGCGTACTCGCCGGGGCCGCGCAGCAGCGGATCGGTGAAGCGCTGGTAGCCCTTGGCGCCCTGCCGTTCACCCTCGTAGAAGTCATGCCCGATCGCCCCGACGAGCCGGTACGCCTCGCGCGGCAGGTCTCCGATCGCACGCCCGACGATCTCGTCGGCCGCGCCGGCGCCGTAGGCGTCGGCGGTCACCACGGTGTCGATTCCGCCGCCCGGCCTCAGTAGCGCGACCAGGCGCTCCTCGTCGATCGGCTCGCCGAAGTGCAGGAAGCGCCCGCCCGACCAGGCGCCCAGAGCTGTGTGGGTGAGATCCGCCATTTCGCCGCACAGGTTACGGCGCGGCGGATCTCAGCCCGGGCTTCTCGCGGCAGGCCGGGTCGCCGGCGCCGCCCGACGTCAGGTGGTCGGCTGAAAAAGCGACACCGCTGCGCCCTGAGGGTCGGTGATCGTCGAGAAGACGCCCATGTCGATCGTCTGGCAGTCGACCATGACGCTCGCGCCGAGGTCCTTCGCCTGGGCCGTCGACGCCGCGCAGCCCGCGACGTGGAAGTAGGTCATCCAGTGCGCGGGCACCTCGGGCGGGTACGTCTCGCCCATCGTGAGCATCCCGCCGACGTGGCTCTCCCCGCCTGGCAGCTTGAACATCGTGTACTCGATGTCGCTCATCGCCGCGGTTTCCGGCTCCCAGCCGAAGACCGTGCCGTAGAAGGCCTTGGCGCCATCGGGATCACGTGAGGCGAGCTCGTTCCAGGTGAGCGCGCCCGGCTCGCGGACGATCATCGCGCCCTTGTGCCGCCGCGGCTGCCAGATCGCGAACGCCGCGCCGCCGGAGTCCGCGAGCACCGCCATGCGGCCGACGTCGAGCACGTCCATCGGCTCCATGAAGACCGCGCCGCCCGCGTCCTTGACCTGGCCCACCGTCGCGTCGGCGTCGTCCACCGACACGTACGTGGTCCAGAACGGGGGCATGCCACCCTGCGCGGGTCCCATCCCCGCCACCGCGCGGTCGCGCATGTAGAACATCCGATAGCCGCCGGCCGAGTCGTCCTCGGCTGCCTCAGAGCACTGCCAGCCGAACATGGCGCCGTAGAAGGCGGCCGACGCGTCGAGGTCGGGCGAGGCGAGATCAACCCAGGAGGGAGTCCCCGGGGCGAAACCGTCGACGTCGGGCATGGTGAGGTCCTTCCGGTCGGTCGCTTGACGCGATCCTCCCACACCGCGACCGCTCGCGGCCGGCGCCCGGCCCAGCCCTGGCGCCTATGGTCTCCTTCCATCGGCGCGCCCGGTACTCACGGGCGCGCGCGCTGAGCGAGATCACCGATGAACACCGCGTACACCCCCGCGACAGGCGACGTGCTTGGAGGCTGCCGCCTCGAGCGGCTGGCCGCGCACGGCGGCATGGGCGTCGTCTACGAAGCCACGCATCTCGCGCTCGCGCGGCGCGTCGCGGTGAAGGTGATCTCACCGCACCTCGCAGGCGACCAGACGTTCCGCGAGCGCTTCGTCCGCGAAGCGCGGCTGACGGCGTCGATCCACGACCCGCACGTCGTCGACGTGTACGACGCCGGCGAGCAGGACGGCGCGCTCTACCTGGTGATGCGGTTCATCGACGGGACCGACCTGCGCACGGTGCTCGCGTCGGAGGGGCGCCTGGATGCGGAACGGGCGCTGCGGATCGGCGCGCACGTCGCACAGGCGCTCGACACGGCGCATCTCGCCGGGCTGATCCACCGCGACGTCACGCCCTCGAACGTTCTGCTGAGCGGATCCGGTGCGAGCGAGAGCGCGTCGCTGACCGACTTCGGGCTCGTCAAGAGCCTCGAGACGGCGGGCGCGACGGGGACCGGATCGTGGCTCGGCACGCTGGCGTACGTCGCACCCGAGGCGCTGCGCGACGAGCCGGTCGACGGCCGCGCCGACGTCTACGCGCTGGCCTGCGTGCTGCACCGGATGCTCACGGGCCAGACGCCATTCGAGCGCGACAGCGACGCCGCCGTCATCACAGCCCACCTGCATGACTCCCCGCCGCGGCCTTCGGCGGATGGCTTGCCGGCAGCGCTCGATGCGGTCATCGCCCGCGGGCTCGCGAAGCAGGCCGGTGAGCGCTACGCGACCGCGGGCGATCTCATCGCCGCGGCGCGTGGCGCGATCGAGGGTGACAGCGGGCCATCGCGGCAGACGAGCGACGGCGAAGCCGGGCTGCCGCGAGAGGACCGCGCGGTCACGACTCACCATGCCGGGGTGACGCGCGTCATGCCCAAGGGCGCGCCCGCCGCGCAGGCCGGGGTGACGCGCGTCATGCCCAAGGACGCACCCGCCGCACAGGCCGCCGGCGCAGTGCCCACCCGCCTCATGCCCGGCGGGCCGCCGCAGCGGGGCCGCCCCGCGTCAGACCCAGCGCTGGACCCGCCGCGCCCAGCGGTGGCATGGGGGCGACGCGCACGCGCGCTGGGCGGCGGCGCACTCGCCCTGCTGCTCGTGGCCGGCGGGAGCTTCGCGCTCGGGGCCGCGCTCAGCGCGGAGGACCCCGCTCCCCCGCGCCGACCCGCCGTCCCGCGCACTCCGGCGGCGGTCAGCCTGGCTCCATATGAGACGAGCGCCTACACCGCTCAGGTGCCGCGAACCTGGCGGCTCGTCGAGGACGACGTGAGCCACGGCGGCTACCGGAGCAGCCGCTGGCGCGCGCCTGAGCCGTGGCGCGCACAGCTCACGATCTCCTACAGCCCTGGCTCGCGGGCAGACCCGGAGCAGATCGCGGGCACGGTCCGCGGGGCGACGGCGGCGCTGGCGACCTACAGCGAGGTCGCGTTCGGGCCGATCGGGCTCAACGGCGAGGACGCCGTGCGCTGGGTCTATGGAACGCGCGGGAACGCGCACATGAAGTGGTACGGCAACCCGTGCGAGACGAGCATCGGCGTACACGGCACGACGCGCGCCTCCGAGCTGCTGCGCTGGGCGCCGACGCTCCGCGCGGTCGCCGCGTCGGTCCGGCCCGCATGCTGAGAGGCACGCACGCCACGCGAGCCGATACCGTCGGCCGGGCACGCCGAGCATAGAGCCGCCGTGACGACAGGAGCCACCTGATGAGAGTCCACCCAATCCTGGCCGGGGAGGTCCTGATCTCCCGCTCGTTCTCGATGCACCCACCGGGACTGTTCGGCTCGCAGCGCGGGATGCTGAGGCAGGTGCTGCGCCGCGGCGTTCGCTGGGCGCCGGTTCCCGTGTTCCTGCTCGAGCACCCGCAGCGCGGGCCCGTGCTCGTCGACACCGGCTACGCCGCGAGCGTCAACACGAAGCCCGCGCAGACGTTGGGCTTCGCGGCGGCGCGGCTCTTCGGGGCCCGCGCCCACGACCTCGACGCTCTCCTCGCCGCCCACGGCGTCGCCACGAGCGACATCGAGCTGGTCCTGATGACGCACATGCACACCGATCACGCCAGCGGCCTGGGACGCTTCGCCCACGCGACCATCGCCGCCGACCGCCGCGAATGGGCGGCCACCGAGCGCGGCAGCGCCTACCACCGGCCCGTCATCCGTGCCGTGAAGCGCCGCCAGCTGCTCGACTACGACGACCCCGCCGCGGGGACGCTCGACGGCTTCGCGCTGCGCACGCTGGATCCGTTCGGCGACGGGAGCGTCACCCTGATCTCCACCCCGGGCCACTCGGCCGGCCACCAGTCGATGCTCGTGCGCTGCGCCAGCGGCCGGCGCGTCCTGCTGCTCGGTGATGCGGCGCACATCCTGGACCAGCTCACGGACCACACGCCGCAGGCCTTCCTCGACAATGCCGACCGGTTCCGGACGACGCTGCGCACGCTGCGCGTGTGGCTCGACGAGAACCCCGACGTGGTCGTCATCCCGGGCCACGACCCCGAGGTCTGGGCGACGCTCGAGCCGGTCTACGAGTGAACCCACGCCTGCCCTCGGATGACGCGCCGCTGAAGAGGTCTGACGCGGGTGTCTGACCAGGCCGGCGAGCAACGGCGTGCGACGCGAGCGACGATGCGCGACGTCGCGGCCCTGGCGGGCGTGAGCCTGAAGACCGTCTCACGCGTCGTCAACGACGAGGCCGGCGTGTCGGCCGCACTGCGTGAGCGGGTTCGCGCCGCCGTCGAGCGACTCGGTTACCGGCACAACCTGTCGGCCAGCAGCCTGCGCCGGCTCGACCGGCGCACCGCGACGATCGGCATCCTGCTCGAGAACATCGGCAACCCGTTCTCCTCTGCGCTGCACAGGGCGATCGAGGACGTGGCCCGCGCGCGCGGTGTCGTCGTGTTCGCAGCGAGCTCGGACGAGAGCGCCACGCGTGAGCGCGACGCGATCGGCGAGTTCCTCGCGCGGCGCGTAGACGGGCTGATCGTCATGTCCGCGAGCCCGGACCTCGGCTACCTGCGCGCCGAGATCGAGGCGGGCACGGCCGTCGTCACGGTCGACCGCCCACCGGCGTTCCTGGACGTCGACTGCGTGGTCACCGACAACCGCGACGGCGCGCTTCGCGGCACACGGCACCTGGCCGAGCACGGGCACAGGCGGATCGCGTTCGTCGGCGACCTTCCGTCGATCTGGACGGCGACCGAGCGGCGCGCCGGATACCTCGAGGCGATCCGCGACCTCGGCTTGGACGCTGATGCGTCACTGGTGAAGATGGGCCTCCACGACGTGCAGCAGTCGGCGCAAGCGGTCACTGAGCTACTGGCGCTGCCCGATCCACCGACCGCGATCCTCGCCGGTCAGAGCCTGGTCACGATGGGGACGATCCAAGCGCTGCGCGAAGTCCGGCGCCAGCACGAGATCGCGGTCGTCGGCGTCGACGACTTCCCGCTCGCCGACATGGTGGAGCCCGCGATCAGCGTCGTCGCGCAGGACCTCCCGGAGATCGGCGCCCGCGCCGCCGAGCTGCTCTTCGCGCGGATGGACGGCGACGCCTCGCCGGCCAGGCGCGACGTCATGCCCTCGCAGCTGATCGCCCGCGGCTCGGGCGAGATCCGCCCCGCCCGCTGACGAGTGCGAGCGTCCCTCGGCCGCGCGCGTCAGCGCGGGATCAGCAGGGCGAGCGCCGCGATGTCGTCGCGCAGGCGCTCACCGCCGCGCTCACGAGCGACGTCGACGAGGGCGCCGGCGAGCTGTTCGCAGCTGAGCCCTTCGATGTCCGCGGGAAGCAGCGCCGCCAGCTCGGCTGCGTCAAGTGAGCACCTGCGGTCCGCTTCGGTGACGCCGTCGGTGTAGAGCAGCAGCGCGTCGCCTGGGCGTAGGACGACTTCGGCCTCGTCCCAGCCACCGTCGATCGCCACCCCGATGAGGCGGCCGTCGACCTCCACCGTCTCGCGCCCGCCGCCGGCGCGCAGCACGATCGGCGCGGGGTGGCCGCCTCTGACCATTCGCAGCGACACTCCGGGGCCATCACCGGCGGGGCGCAGGACGCCGAGCGCCGCCGTCAGGAAGCGCTCGGGATCACCCTCACTCAGCAGCGCCGCGTCGAGCAGCGCGAATCCGTCGGCCGGCCTTGCGATCCCGCCCGCGAAGGCCGCGCGCAGCGTGTACCGCGCGAGCGCCGTCACCGCGGCCGCCTTCGCGCCCTTGCCGCAGACGTCGCCGACCACCACGGCCCACCCGCCGTCTGCCGGGAAGACGTCGTAGAAGTCGCCGCCGACCTCGCTGGCCTCGTCTGCGGGCAGATAGCGCGCCGCGAGCTCCACGCCCGGAACGGCCGGGAGCTCGGGCGGAAGCAGCGCGGTCTGGAGCGTGCTCGCCACCTGCGCTCGCTCGTCGTAGAGCTGCGAGTTGTCGATCCAAAGCGCGATCCGCCGCGCGAAGTCGTCGATCAGCTCGCGCTCAGCGCCCCCCGGCCCACCGCGCGCGCGCTGCCAGCCCAGGCTCAGCACCCCGACGACCGACCCCCTGGCCGTCAGCGGCATGAGGCCGAACGAGTGGATGCGGGCGGCGCGCGTGAGCCGCTCGTCCATGTCGCCGAAGCCGATCGGGCGCGCGACCCGCTCGGCTTCGGCGTCGCGCGACCAGAGCGAGCGCCCCTCGCGCGCCGCTGCCACCGTCGCGTAGTCCTCGTCGAGGCGGTGGACGACGCCGAGCGTGCGCAGCATCTCGCGGCGTGTCGCGCCATCGCGCGCCGCCGCGGCGACGCGCTCGAGCACTTCGCCGCGCCTGGGGATCACGTCGATCGCGACGACGTCCGCCACGTCGCGGACGGCGACATCGGCGACCTCGCGCAGCGCATCGCGCAGATGCGGCGAGCGCTCGAGTATCGCGCTCACACCGGCGAGGAAGCTCGCGCGCGCGTGCGCCGCCTCGATCTCGCGCCGCGCCGCGCGCTCGGCGACGAGCAGGCGCTCACGCTCACGCTCGGCCGCCTTGCGCTCGCTGACGTCGCGACCGAGGACGACGAACTGGACACCGCGCCTGCCACGCAGCGCGCGGGCGGCGATCTCGACGGCCGCGATCTCGCCGTCCGGGCGCTGGATCTCGGTCTCGAAGGTCGTGCGCGAATCGGTGCCGGCGACCATCGCGGCAATCATCGCGAGGACCTCGTCGCGACGCTCACGCGGGACGAGGTCGATGTAGGAGCCCAGCCCGCGGAGCTCGTCGATAGTCCGCCCGGTCAGTTGCTGCGCGGCCTCGTTGGCGTATGCGACCTGGTCGCCTGACCACAGCACGAAGCCCTCGCCGGCCTCGCTTTGCGCGCGCAGCAACGTCTCGTAGAGGTCGCTCTGCGCGCGCAGCTCGAGCACGAGCTGGGCGTTGTCCTGCTCGGCGCTATGGCGCTCGGTGTCGTCCTGGACCAGCGCGGCGAGCCCCGCGACCTCGCCGCCCGGGATCACCAGCGGGATGTAACTGGCGACCAGGCGCCGCTGGATACCAGCCCCCGGGCCCGTGGTGCCGGTGATGACGACGCCGTGTGCAGGCTCGCCGGTGCGCAGCACCTGCTGCAGCATCTCGGTGGCCGCTGCGGCGATGCCCAGGGACGATGTCGCCGACGCGCCGATGGCGTGATCCGCGGCGGGGATGCCCGTCATCGCCGCGTACGCCTCGTTGACACGGCGGTAACGCAGGTCCGGGCCGAAGAGGGCGATCCCGAGCGGCGCGCCGGCGAAGATGCCGTCGAGCAGCACCTCACGCTCGATCAGGTCGTGCAGGTCGACCATGCCGCCCGTGAGCCCCTCGAAGCGGCCGTCCGGTCCGAAGACCGGCACGCCGCTGTCCTGCATCCAGCGGTAGACGCCGTCGTGGCGGCGCAGGCGATAGCGGGCCTCGAACGGCGCCATCCCGCCCTCGGCTTGAGCGTCGGCCGCGCGCACCGACTCACGGTCGTCCGGATGGACCAGGTCGCGCCAGCCCTCGCCGAGCTCGTCCGCCAGCGCGCGGCCGGTGAACCGCAGGTACGCCGTGTTGAAGAACGTGCAGGCAAGGTCCGGGCCGGTCGCCCACATCAGCACCGGCGCCGAGTCCGCCAGCCCGCGGAACCGGCGATCGCCCACGTCGCCGGCATCGTGGATCACCCCGACCAGGCGCAGCGGGCCACCGTCCGCATCGCGAACGAGGCGCGCGTGGGCGCCCAGCAGCCGCTCCCCACCACCCGCTTGCAGTGCCCTGAAGCGGAGGTCGGCGGGCATGTTCGCCGTCAGCAGCAGATGCAGGGCCTCGTCCAGCAGCGGCCGGTCGTCCGGGTGGCAGTGATTGCGCAGGAACTCACGGACGCTGTAAGGACCTCCGCCGGGCTCCAGGCCATAGAGCGGCCCGACGGCGTCCGAGACGCGCACCGAGTCACCCGAGAGATCCCACTCCCAGACGCCGACGCCGGAAGCCCGCAGCGCCTGCTCGAGGCGCTCGTCCAGGGCGGTCAGCGCGTCTGCCGCGACTACGGGCTGACCTTCGTGACCGTCATCGGGGCACACGCACGCACCTTACGGGGACATCGCTGGTGCCCACAACCGCGTGCGTCTGGTCAGCCCAGCTCGGCGTCCAGCGCCTCGGCGCGGGTCGCGCAGATACGGAAGATCTCGTCGAGCCCGGTGATCTCGAAGGTGCGCGCGATTCCCTCGTCGACGTTCACGATCACGATGTCGCCACCGGCCGGGCGCACGCGCTTGGACAGGCCGATGATCATCCCGAGCCCGGTCGAGTCCAGGAACGACGTGGCCGTGAGGTCGAGCACGATGTGGATCGCGCCGTCGTCGATCGCGCTGATCGCCGCGCGCCTGATCTCCGGTGCGGTGAAGATGTCGACCTCACCGCCGACCGCGAGCACCTCGACCTGAGGACTGACGCGTTCCTGGGACAGCTCGAATTGCACGCTCATGTCTTTGGCCACGGTAGCGATGACCCGCTGCGGACCGGCCGATGCGTCATCCGGCCCACCGTCCACGCCTGTCACGACAGCGGCCGGTCCTCAGTTGCCGCGGGACCGGGGACGGCGAACGTCATGCGCAGCTCGTTCCCGCCGTGGCCGTCGTCAGCGATCTCGACCTGCTCGGTCACGGCCGCGATGAGCGGGAGCCCCATGCCCAGCCCCGGCGAGTCGGGACGCAGTCGCAGGCCTACGCCGCGATCACGAACCACCACGCGAAGCAGGTCCCCGTCGACGCAGGCATCGACCTCGAGCGTCCCGTCGTCCTCCCCCTCGTATGCGTGAACGACGACGTTGGTGCACGCTTCGCTGACGGCGAGGAGCATCTTGCCCGTCGACTCCTGATCCATCCCGAGGGCCTCACCGATGCCTGCGAGCACATGGCGCACGACCGCCACGTTCTCGGAGGTGGCGGGCACGACGAGCTCGACATCAGGTTGCACGTTCAGCACCGGGAGGCATCTGCCACCGGCGTGGGGACAGGCGGCGACGCCAGTATCGCAGCAACGCACGGCGCCGCGGCGAGTGAGGGCGCTCTCGATCCATCGCGGCGCCATGCATCCGGTCGAGGCGTCCCGATCGATGTAGGACCGGACCGTTCACGGAGCGACCGGACCATGGGCGGCGGGATGCGACCGCTGCGTTCCGCCGCCCAGCTTTCCCCACATGCTCACGACGACCCTGACATCCTCCGCTCCGACGGCATGAGTCCGCGCGGAGAACAACTGACCCGCAGGGCCGACGAGGAGCTGCTGCCACTCGTCGCCGCAGCGGACCCGGACGCCTTCGAGGTCTTCTACGAGCGTCATTCCGACGCGGCTTTCGCGCTCGCGCATCGCATCTGCGGCAGCCATGCCGCAGCCGACGACGTCTGTCAGGAGGCGTTCGTCAGCGCCTGGCGCTCGGCATCGCGGTACGACGCACGCCTGGGCAGCGCGCGCAGCTGGCTGCTGACGATCGTGCACCACCGCGCGATCGACCAGATCAGGCGCACGACACGTCTGCGCGACCGCACCGTCAACGACGAGGACGCGGCCGCGCGCGTGCCGGCAAGTGACGACACCGAGGTCGCCGCGCTCGCTCGCACCGAGCGCCATGAGACTGCCGAGCTGCTCGACGCGCTGCCCGAAGACCAGCGCCGCGTCGTCTCGCTGGCCTTCTACGCGGGCTTCTCCCACAGCGAGATCGCCGAGCTCACCGACACCCCACTGGGCACGATCAAGTCACGGATGCGTCGCGCGCTGGGCACGCTGCGCGAACATCTCGAGGAAGGAGCCTCCGCATGACCGCCTCCGGCTGCAGCGACCCGCGTATCAACGAACTTCTCGGCGCCTACCTGCTGGGCGCGTGCCCGATTCCGGAGGCCGACGCCGTCCGTGACCACATCGCGGCGTGCACGGCTTGCGCGCGTGAGGCGGCCGAGCTGGTGGTCGCGCGCGACGCGCTGCTGACGGTCGCTCCGAGCAGCGCCGCGCCGCCGCAGCTCAAGGAACGCGTGATGGCGCAGGTGCGCGCCGACGCGGAGCTGTTCGCCGCCGCCGGGGGCCGGCGCGGGGATGCTCCACCCGCTGCGTCCGCACTCCAGCCCGTCGGTCGCGCCGCCGCCCGTCCACGAGCCCGCTGGCGTGGATGGCTGCGCTCACCGGTCCCGCTGGCCGCGGCGGCGTCCTGCGCGCTCGCGCTGCTCGTCGGCGGCGTGGTGCTCGGATCATCGCTCGGCGGCGACGAAGGCGCGGGCCAGCCGGCGCGGGTCCAGCTCGGCTCCGTCGACAGCGTGCAGGCCCCCGGCGGCCGCGCACAGGTCGTGTTCGACGAGTCGGGGGCGGCGCGGCTCGTCGTCACCGGACTCCCCGATCCCGGCCGCGAGCGCGTCTACCAGGTCTGGCTGCGAACGGGTGAGGATCGGCCGGTCCCCACGCACGCGCTGTTCTCGGTGCTCGAGGACGGCAGCGGCGAGACGGTCGTTCCCGGCGACCTCGAGGGCGTCGACGAGGTGCTCGTCACGTCCGAGCCCGACGGCGGGTCGCAGGCCCCCACGCGCGCGCCGCTCGTCGCCGTGAGCGTCTGACGCGCGTCAGTTCGCCGTCGGGTCCGCCGGCATCGTCGCGATCAGGACGTACTCGCCGCCCTTGCGGCGCAGCACGCTCGACCACAGGACGCCGGGCTCGTCGGTGAAGACGTCCTCGGAGCGCGCGGGCTCGACGATCCAGGACTCCTCGTCCATCTCCGCCTCCAGCTGCCCGGGGCCCCAGCCGGCGTGACCGGCGAAGACGCGTGAGCGCCGCACGACCGCCGCGAGGCCGTCCTCGTCGTCGACGCCGGCGGGGACGAAGCCGACGCTCTCGTCGACGAGCAGCGCCGCCTGTGCGGGATCGGCGAAGTCGGCGAGCACGGTCACGGCGTTGATGGAGACGGGCCCGCCGACGTGGACCACGTCATCCTCGTCGGCGAGATAGGCGAGGTCAGGCACGACCTCCCCGACCGTCTTCGAGCCCTCGCGGTTGAGGACCACACCCATCGCACCCTCGTCCGTGTGCTCGGCCAGCAGGACGACCGTCTGGCGGAAGTTGGGATCGACGATCGCCGGCGACGCGATCAGAAGCTTTCCGCGCAGCGACTCCATGCGCGTATGGTGCCGCAAGGCGGGCCGGCACGACGCGGGCCCCGAGACAGTGCGCACCTTCGTTGGTTGATTCCGAACCCCCCACGCCCGGCTGGCGCCGTATCGCGGCGCCGGATCACCATGTGCCGAAGGCGGCCGTGGCGCTGCCACTGTCCACCTTCTGCCCGCGGCGCCTGGCATCCGCGCTCCGGCGCCACCCAACCACGCGGGATCCGGAATCAACCAACTAGTCATCTCGGACCTGCATCTCGGCTCTCTTCTCGCGCGCGATGTCCTGCGCCGACCGGAGGCGCTCGACGCGCTCGAAGCGCAGGTCGAGCGGGTGGATCGGCTGGTGTTGCTGGGCGACACGCTCGAGCTGCTCGACGGTCGACCGCGCGAGGCGATGGGGGTCGCGGCGACGGTTCTTCCCCGGCTCGGGGCGGCGCTCGGTTCCGGCGGGCAGGTCGTGGTCGTCCCAGGCAACCACGACCACGCGCTCGTGCGCCCGTGGGTGCGCGCGCGGCTCCAGTCGCAGGCGCCCACGCCCCCCGCGGCGCGGGTGCCGCGCGGATCGAGCCCGCTGCTGGACGAGCTCTGCCGGCTGCTGAAGCCGGCGCGCGTCGAGGTGCGCTATCCGGGCGTCTGGTTGGCGCCGCGCGTCTACGCGACGCACGGGCACTACGTCGACCGTCACCTGTTCGCGGCTCTGTCCGCGGCCTTCCAGGGCGGCGCGCGGGACAGCTCGGTGGCCGAGGGCGGACCCGTGGCCTCGCGTCGCGGCTCGGCGGCTGACAGCAGACCCGTGGTCTCGCGTCGACGCTCGGCGGTCGCGGACTACGAGCGCTCGCTCGGAGCCGACACCGGCGCGCTGCAGGAGCTGCTCGCGACGACGCTTCCGGAGCCACTGGCGGGCGCGGCGACGGCGGCCCTGGCCGGCGCGCGCCGGACCCTGATCGCGAGCGTTCCGCGTCTCGGCGCGGCCCCAGGGATGCGCGGCGCCTCACTCGTCTGGGCGACGCTGCTCGAGCACGGCATCACGCGACGGGGCGCGCTGCCCGCGATGGTCCAAGTCGCCGCAAGCCTCGGCATACACGCCGACGCGATCATCTTCGGGCACATCCATCGCCGTGGCCCGCTGGCAAGCGACGACCCGGCGCTGTGGCGGCCCGCGGGCGGAGCCGGTCCGCGCCTGCTGAACTGCGGCAACTGGATCTGGGACCCGGCGCTCGTGGGGCGGGGCGACGGACCGCGCCCCTACCGCCCCGGCGGCGCCGTGATCCTCGAAGGCTCCCGAGCGCCGCGCCCGATCGACGTGCTGGCCGAAGTGGACGACAGCGCGCTGAGGGAGCCGACGTAGCGCACCGAGCGTGTTCGCGCGGTGCGCGCCCCGGTCGCTCGACCACCCGGCGCCCCGGGGGGTGGCGCGAGAAAGCGAGCACCACGGTCGCCGATCCTCGCCACCCCCGACGTGAGCCGGGCTCGACCGCCGCGCCCCGGCCTCGCATCCCATCCAGAAGATGATCTCAGTGAGCTACACTGAGATCCACGACGCAGTTGCATGTGCAACCGACGCCCCGCGGCAACAAAGGAACCCCGTGCCCGATACACAGACCCTGCTCCTGATCCCGCTCGACGACACCGTCGTCTTCCCGACGATGGACATCACGCTGCCGGTCGACGTCGGCGACGCCGAGCAGGTGCTGCTCGTTCCGCGCCACGAGGGAACCTACGCGGCGGTCGGCACGATCGCGCGTGTCGCTGACCGCGTCCGGCTGCCCGGCGGCGGGCGCGGCGCGGCGCTCGAAGGCGTCGCCCGCGGCGTTGCCGGCGCCGCGACGAGCGACCACGCCGGACGGCTCGTGGTCGAGACCACGCCCTCGCCCGACGAGACCCCGGTCGACGGCCGCACGCGTGAGCTCGAGCGCGAGTACCGCGCGGTCGTCGAGGAGATCCTCGAGCTGCGCGGCGACGACGGACGCATCGCCGCCTGGGTGCGCTCGATCGTCGAGCCCGGCGCTCTCGCCGACACGTCGGGCTACGCCCCCGACCTGCGCTTCGAGCAGAAGGTGCGCCTGCTCGAGACGCTCGACGTGACCGAGCGGCTCGTCCTCGCGCTCGAGTACCAGCGCGAGCGGCACGCCGAGCTTCAGGTGCGGCGCCGCATCCGCGAGGACGTAGAAGAGGGCGCCGCCAAGCAGCAGCGCGAGTACGTGCTTCGCAAGCAGATGGAGTCGATCCGCCGCGAGCTCGGTGAGGACGACGGCTCCGTCGTCGACGAGTACCGCACGAAGATCGCCGACTCCGGCATGCCGGACGACGTCCGCGAGCAGGCCGAGCGCGAGCTCGAGCGGCTCGAGCGGATGGGCGACGGCTCGGGCGAGGCGCAGATGCTGCGCAACTACCTGGACTGGATCGTTTCCGTGCCGTGGGGAGAGCGCTCTGATGACCGTCTCGACCCCGAGCACGCGCGTGAGGTGCTCGATGCCGACCACGCCGGCCTGGACGACGTCAAGGACCGGATCGTCGAGTACGTCGCCGTACGCAAGCTGCGCATCGAGCGACAGATGACAGAGGACAAGAAGGCCGGTGCGATCCTGACGCTGATCGGCCCGCCCGGCACGGGCAAGACGTCGATCGGCGAGTCGATCGCTCGCGCGATGGGGCGCGAGTTCGTGCGCATGTCGCTTGGCGGCGTGCGCGACGAGGCCGAGATCCGCGGGCACCGTCGCACCTACATCGGCGCACTCCCGGGCCGCCTCGTGCGCGCGCTGCGCGACGCCGGGACGATGAACCCGGTGATCCTGCTCGACGAGGTCGACAAGGTCGGCGCGGACTGGCGCGGAGATCCCAGCTCGGCGCTGCTCGAAGTCCTCGACCCGGCGCAGAACTCGACCTTCCGCGACCACTACCTCGATGTCGAGATCGACCTCAGCGACGTGATCTTCATCGCGACCGCCAACCAGGCCGAGACGATTCCGGGCCCGCTGCTGGACCGCATGGAGGTCATCCGCTTCGACGGCTACACGGTCACTGAGAAGATCGCGATCGCACGCGACTACCTGTGGCCGCGCCAGCGTGAGCGCAACGGGCTGCACGAGCACGAGGTCACGATCTCAGGCGAGCTGCTCGGCACGATCGTCGGCGAGTACACGCGTGAGGCGGGCGTTCGCAACCTCGAGCGTGAGCTCGGGACGCTGCTGCGCAAGACCGCGACGGGTATCGCGTCCGCGGCATTGACGGCCCCGGTCGAGATCGAGATCGACGCGCTGCGCGACGCGCTCGGGCGACAGAAGGTCTTCCAGGAGGCCGCCGCTCGCACTGCCGTGCCGGGCGTCGCGACGGGCTTGGCGGTGACCGGGACCGGCGGCGACGTCCTGTTCGTCGAGGCCACCGGCATGCCCGCGAAGGGCACCGGCGCGCTGACGCTGACCGGCCAGCTCGGCGACGTGATGAAGGAGTCGGCGCGGATCGCCCTGACCTACGTACGTGCGCACGGGGACGAGTTTGGCATCGACGCCGCGTCCTTCGAAGACCGCGAGTTCCATGTGCATGTGCCGGCCGGCGCGATACCCAAGGACGGTCCGAGTGCGGGCGTCACGATGACGACCGCACTGGCCTCACTGCTGTCCGGGCGCCCGGTCAGGCACACCGTCGGCATGACCGGCGAGGTCACGCTGCAGGGCCGCGTGCTCCCGATCGGCGGGCTCAAGCAGAAGGTGCTGGCCGCGCACGCCGCCGGGCTGACCGCGGTGATCCTGCCCGAGCGCAACAGGGGCGACATCGACGATGTTCCCCAGGACGTGCGTGACGCGATGACCTTCCACCCGGTGATGACGATCAGCGAGGTGCTCGACCTGGCGCTCGAGCCCGCCCCGGCGGCGGCGCGCAAGAAGCCCGTGAAGCGCTCAAGGCCGACGCCTGCCGCGAATCCGTCCGGACAGAGCGGGATAGTCGTGCCGTAGCTGTTGACACACCGTTGACCACCGCTGTTCGATTGGGAGAGATCGAATTGGGAACACGGCCAGTCATCTATTCGAGCTCGCTCAGCCGCCGCGAGGCGCGGCTGAGACGCGCGCGGCGCCGTGGCTGGGTGCTCGGCCCGCGCCTCGCGACGCTCGCGATGAGCGCGTCGGCCTGCGCCTTCGGGCTCGTGGTGTTCGAGCGACTCGTGTAGGGACTTTTCTGGGCCGGCGACGCCGGTCTGGATCGGCGACTTGTGTCGAGCGCCACCCACCTGGTGCGACACGTTCACGCTAGGTGCTACACTTGCGTCGTGCCCACCGCACGCCCGAGACATACGATCACCGAGACGGACGATGTCGCCGAGGCGCTCGACATCGCCGCTCAGCGCTGGCCGGAAGACCGTGGCGCGCGCCAGCGACTGCTGCTTCGCCTCGTGCGGGCCGGACGTGACGCCCTGAGCTCTCAGCAGGACAAGGTCGCGGCCGATCGCGGCCGGGCTATCGCCCGTACGAGCGGGGCGCTGAGTGGCGTGTACCGCGTCGACGAGCTTGAACGGCTGCGCGACGACTGGCCCGCGTGATCATCCTCGACGCTAGCGTGCTGATCGCGCACCTCGACGACCGCGACGTGCAGCACGAGCGGGCGCGCAGCGCGCTCGACGCCCACGCGATGGATCCGTTTGGGGCCAGCGTCGTAACGTTGGCCCAGACGCTGGTTTCCCCCGCTCGCAGCCACCGCACGACGCAGGCCACAGGCGCGCTCAGCCTCGTCGGCGTCGTCGCGATACCAGTTGATGAGACGGCGCCGACAAGACTCGCCGAACTGCGCGCCGAAACGGACCTGAGGCTACCCGACTGCTGCGTCCTGCTCGCGGCACAGGACTCAGGCGCATCGACGGTGCTGACATTCGACGAGCGTCTCTCCAGCGAAGCGCAGCGTCTCGGCTTCGCCACCCCCTGAGCCCGACTGTCCTGCCCGCGGGTGTGACGACCCTTGGCCAGGACACGTCCGTTAGGAAGCGTCAATCAACAACTCCACGGTCGGGGCACCGTCTCGCGGTGCCCGCGACCACTCGATCCCTTGTCGATACCACCAGTATCGACGGCGGAATCGTGCCGTCCCAGGCATCCACGATCCAGCACCCCAACCTGCGAACTTGTTACTCGACGCTTCCTTAGGGAGCGTCCATCATTTAGGTGATGGGTTGATGGTGTAGTTCCATTCGGGGTGGAAGTCGTGGCGGGTGATGTTGACGGCGGCGAGCTGCTCGTCGCTGACCTCGACCTTGGGGTACTCGTT
>Ga0247727_10003247_pt1 | contig 36189 bp, 23 predicted proteins | sample WisWelCaveWW1625_FD_202498 | JGI IMG/M metagenome (GOLD analysis project Ga0247727, IMG submission 202498) | Biofilm microbial communities from Wishing Well Cave, Virginia, United States - WW16-25 | ecosystem: Environmental > Aquatic > Deep subsurface > Groundwater > Cave microbial mat | place...
CGGTCCGAGCCCTGACGGGAATCCCCGACGAGGTCCAGCGGGTCTTCGTCACCGCCCACGAAGTCGGGACCGACTGGCACGTCCGGATGCAGGCGGCCTTTCAGCAGTACACCGATAACGGCGTCTCAAAGACGATCAACCTGCCTCATTCGGCCACCGAGGAGGATGTGGCCAGGGCGTATCTCTCGGCCTATGAACTCGGGTGCATCGGGATCACCGTCTTCCGGGATGGGTGCAAGGGGGATCAGGTGCTGTACGTGGGCACCAAGAAGAAGGACGAGGCCACGGCCGCGATGGCCGTCGAGGTCGGGACCGGCATGCAGCCAAGACCCGAGGCCCTTGCCGGGAAGACCTATCGGATGCAGACCCCGGTCGGGACGGCCTTCATCACGGTCAATGATAACGGCAAGGGCGGCGGAGAGCCGTTCGAGGTGTTCGTGAGCGTCGGAAAGGCCGGCAGCGAGACCATGGCCCATGCCGAGGCCCTCGGGCGCTTGATCTCGCTGATCCTTCGACTCCCGCTCCCCGAAGGGGTGTCCGCCCGGGATCGGGTGGCCGAGATCGTAGGACAGCTGAGTGGGATTGGCGGAGGGAGGCCGCTGGGGTTCGGGCGAAAGCGGGTCCTGTCACTTCCGGATGCCCTGGCCCAGGCGTTGGCGAAACATATCGGGCTGACGGAGGTGAAGGAGCAGAAACGGACGGACGGGGCGCTGACGAAGGTCGGCGATCTGTGCCCTGACTGCCAACAGGCGACCCTGGTCAATGAGGAAGGGTGCCGGAAATGTCACTCCTGCGGCTTCAGCGAATGCTAATGCGAGGGGGGCGCATGGGCGGCGAGGAGCATGGGCTGACGAGCACTGCAGAAGCCTTTCTGACAGAGCAGCTGGAGGGGCGGAGGCGGGCCGAGCGGCTTGAGGGGGTCCTGCGACGGGTCCTCCATCGGATGGCCCCGCCAGGGGTGGACCTTCTCGTTCTTGACGTGGGCAAGGGAGAATGTCTGGTGGCGCTCCGGCACGCACACAACCTGATTCAGATCCGGTTCTGGCAGGGGCTGGTGGACGAGATTTTGACCGATCCGGATGCGGCCATCCAGCACGTCCTCGAGCGTATCCTCGTGGGAGCGTTGGAGCCGTGATCGCCGCGAAAGGAGAGGGGGTGAGAGCCGGCTGTGGATGAAGGCTGGAGCGATGCCGAGATCCGGGCCCTGAGGGAGCGGATCGCCATGGAGCGTCGCCGGGCAGAGCGCAAGGCCCTCGGCCGGCGGAAGCAACCGCGCCCCTTGGTCCCGAGGCGGGCGTTGCCGAAGGAGGTGCGTCGCCCGGCGGGCACGATATCGAGAAGAAGGCGCCTGGCGAGCTAGTACCGTTTCAATTGTTGGTGCCCAGCTCTGCGGTACCGTTGCAGGAAGGCAGGCTGGTCACATTCGGCTCAGCACGTTGGAACGGGACTAGAGGAGGCGAGTCTTGGGAGGACGCAGAGAGGCGGAAGCCTCTTTTTTTGTTGTCTTTCAGCCCGGGTTTTGCTTTATTGGGCTCCAGGCTGTCTCAGCCCGGCCGGGTCGGATTGGCATGATCCTTGTAGTTTCCCCGACCGGAAGGGGCGGCATTTTTTCAAGGGGAGCCGACTTCGTGAGCCTATCGTTCCCGAAGATCCGCGGACCGCAGGCGTTCCCCATCTGGCACGGGATACCGCAGGCGTTCCTTGTCATCCTTCTGAGCGTGCTGGCACCCCATATTTCGATCGCAGTCGAGCAACCCGGCCGCGAGGCGGTTCCGACCGCGGTGGTCCGGGCCTATCTCCAGGCCCTCCTGGATGGGGATTATAGCGAGGCGCATAGCTATCTCTCATCCAAGTGGCATAACGGAAGATCCCGAAAAGATTGGGTGGAGCAGCTCGGGCGCCACGACATCAGGCCCCGGTCCGAGGTCCTCTTCTTGCGGGTCAATCCCGCCATCGTCCGCGGCGAGGAGGCGACGGTGGTGATCAGCTTTCACCTGAAGACCCCGGAGGGCAAGAAGGTGAGCCGGCAGACCTACGACCTGGTCCGGGAGGAGGGGCGCTGGCGGATCGACGAGGTCAAGGTCTTCGACGCCCCCCTCGAGAAGTAGCTTCCGCGCCCCCCTCGCCCCAGCCATCGTCTCCTGCTCGGGCAGCCTGTCCTCGCACCGGGGCCAGACAGGGCAATCCTCCTGGTGAGAAGTACCACGACTCGAGAAAAGGGAGGGGGTATGGGGATCAAGCCAGACGCGTGGATCCGGAGGATGGCGTTAGAGCACAAGATGATCGACCCCTTCATCGAATCGCAGATTCGGGACGGGGTGATCTCGTATGGGCTCTCTTCTTACGGCTACGACATCCGGGTCGCGGATCAATTCAAGATATTCACCAACATCAACACGACCATCGTGGATCCGAAGAACTTCAACCGGCAATCGTTTATCGACTTTCAGGGGGCGATCTGCATCATCCCCCCCAACTCCTTCGCCTTGGCTCGGACCGTTGAGTACTTCCGGATTCCCAGGAGCACTCTCACCATCTGTGTGGGGAAGTCCACCTATGCGCGGTGCGGCATCATCGTGAACGTGACCCCCTTTGAGCCCGAGTGGGAAGGGCATGCCACTCTTGAGATATCCAACACGACACCCCTGCCGGCCCGGATCTATGCGGGAGAGGGGATCGCCCAGGTGATCTTCTTCGAGGCCGATCAGGTCTGCGAGCGTTCCTACGCGGACAAGCAGGGCAAGTATCAAGGCCAGCAGGAGATCACCCTGCCGCGCATCTAGGCCTTGACAAGGTCGGTTCAAGCTGTGATAAAGAATTGCTCACAGGGTCTGGGCGGTTAGCTCAGCCGGGAGAGCGCTGTCTTCACACGGCAGAGGCCACTGGTTCGATCCCAGTACCGCCCACCATTCGACGCGCGGGGAAAGCTTTATGGCGAGAGCTTTCCCCGCTTGCTTGTCCCGAGCGGAGCCGAGGGGCTCATGGCTGGCCATCTGCGGTTGGAGAGCCCCTTATCGCGCGTCGAATGGTGCCCTGAGCCTGCCGAAGCGAGTCGAAGGGCTCTGATCGTTGGGGCCGCTGCAAGACCGCCGTGTTCCCACCAAAGGCGTTGACAGCCACCGCATTCCGTGGTAAAAAAAAGAGTCCCAAGAGATCGCTCGACACGGACGGAAGGCCTAGGGGTCGGCGGCGGTCACTTGGGGCATATTCTTTTCTTTGCGGGTCCATTCGGGTGCAGGAGCAGTGAGATGAGCGGGCGGTTACAAGCGAGCCGGACCTCCCTCCGCCGGTACTTTGTCACCGGCCTGGTTATTGTCCTGCCAACCTTACTCACCGTCTACATCGTCTGGACTCTCTTCGGCCTGCTAGGGGGGCTGGTCTCTCCGTTCCTCGGGGTCATTCTTCGTGAGGTCGTGGCCAAGGATATGGCGGAGCCGCTGACCACCCTGTTAAGCGTCGTCGTGACCGCCATCCTGATCTGCCTCGTGGGGATGACCGGGACCCTCTTCAGCCAACGGATCTTCCAGTGGGCCGAGACCCTCTTCGCCCGCATCCCCGTGGTCCGGGGAATCTACACCTCTGTCCGGCAGCTCATCGACCTGTTTGCGGTGAAGGACGCCTCGTTCAAGAAGGTAGCCCTGGTGGAGTTTCCCCGCGAGGGGATCTACAGCCTCTGCTTCATCACCAGCCGCCGGCGCTTCGATATTCCTGGTCGATCCGGTCGCGCCGTCTCCGTCTTCATCCCGACGGCACCGGTCCCCACTGCCGGGTTCTTCCTCCTGGTCCCGGAAGAAGAGATCATCCCCGTCGACATGTCTGTGGATGAGGCAATGAAGATGATCATCTCGGGTGGCACTATTGCGCCCCCTGATCGAAAGCCTCTCGCCGAGACCGCTCAGGACCTCACCCCGGAAAAGATCAGCCGCTGAACCGCACGGTGAGAATATCGCCGTCCTGTACCCGGTACTCCTTCCCTTCCAAGCGCACGCGCCCCTGCTTGCGCGCCGCCGCCATGGATCCGGCGTCCTCGAGGTCCCCGAGGGCGATAACCTCGGCCTTGATGAAGCCTCGCGCCATGTCGGTGTGGATGGTGGCAGCCACCTCCAGCGCGGTCGCCCCCCGGGGGATTGCCCATGCCCGCAGCTCCTCCCCGACCACGGTGAAGAAGATAACCTGATCCAGAAGGTCGAGGCAGCGGCGGAGGACCGAGGGAGATTCGAGGGTCTCGAGCCCGAGCGCTCGCGAAAACTCCTGCCGCTCTTCACCTGGGAGCTGACTCAGTTCCCATTCGGTCTTAGCCGCCAGGCGGCACCAGCCGGTCCGGGGCGCGGCTGCATTTTCCTGTAGGCGCGCCCAGACCGGGTCCGCGTTCCCGAGCCTCTCCTCCCCGATGTTGAGGAGCAGGAGAAGTGGTTTGAGCGTCAGGGGCGCGTACCCCCGCAGGCTCTTCTCCTCGGCGGCCGTGAGCGCCATGAGGCGGAGGCTCTGCTCCTTCATCAGCATCCCCCGGCAGCGCTCGAGGAGGGGGATTTCCTGATGCCCCTCGCCCTTTTGGCCCTTGCGCACCTCGTCGGCGATCCGGTCGATCCGTTTCTCGATGACGGCGAGATCGGCCAGCAGCAAAAGGGTGTCGAGGAGGGCAAGATCGCGTAAGGGGTCGAGCGCTCCCTCCTCATGAGGCACCCGCGCATCCTCGAAGTGCCGGATCACGTGCAAGATCACATCGACCTGCCGCAGCTCTGCCAGCAGAGACCCCTCAGCATCACCATCCTTCCCCGTCCGGCCGAGGGGGGGAAAGTCCAGCACCTCGAGGGTGACGGGAGTGATCTTCTTGGGGCGGAAGAGGGTTGCGAGGCGGTCCAGGCGGGGCTCGAGAACCTTCGCGATCCCGATCGTCGGGGCCGGGCCTTTGGTCGGCGGAGGACTCTGACCTGTCAACAGGGAGAAGACGGTGCTCTTCCCGGCGCGGGGCAGTCCGATGATCCCGATCCGCATTGTCCTCACTCCTTTGCGCGTTTCCTATCACTCCGCGTCTCGGGAGTCAAACGCCGTCAATCGATGTCGCGCACTTTAGGGTATCGGGTTTTAGGTGTTAGGTGTTCGGCCCGCCCAACGCCCAACACCGAATACCCAACACCCAACACCTCATACCCAAAAGAGACGAGGTGTGGTAACGTGGGGGCTTACGGGAGGATGGCACCGTGCGCATAGCCTTCGCCACGTCAGGGTGCCGGCAGAACCAGTTCGAGACCGACACCATGGTCGATCAGGCCCGGACGGCTGGCTTGACCCTGGTCCCCTACACCCAACCTGCCGAGGTTTACGTGATCAATACCTGCACGGTGACCGAGCGGGCCGATGCCGATGCGCGTCGCCTCATCCGCCAGGCCATCCGGCAGAGTCCCACGGCCTTTGTGGTCGTCACCGGCTGCTATGCGCAGGCCGCCCCCGAGCGGATTGCGGCCATTGACGGGGTCGATCTGATCCTGGGCAATGTCGAGAAGATGGAGCTGATGCGGCATCTGAGGACCGCTGCCTGGGATGTCCAGGACCTCGAGGGCGATCGCCCGCGGGAGCAGGGGGTCCACATCCGTGTCGGCGATATCGGGGCGGCCCGCACGTTTGAGGCCGCGCCGGCGCCGGAGCGGCCGGATCGGACGCGTCCCTTCTTGAAAATCCAGGACGGGTGCGACTTCGCCTGTACCTTCTGTATCATCCCGGCGGTCCGGGGCCCGAATCGCAGCCTTCCCCCTGATCGGGTGGTGGAGGAGGGCCGGCGTCTCGCCGCGGGTGGGCATCCCGAGATCGTCCTGACCGGAATCAACTTGGGGACTTATGGATGGAACCTGAAACCAAGGACGTCTCTGTCGGCGCTGCTGCAGCGCCTGCTGGACGAGACGGCGATCCTGCGGATCCGGTTGAGCTCGCTCCATCCCCACGAGATCAAGCCGGAGATGGTTCGACTCTTCGGTGCTTCGCCCCGCCTCTGTCGCCATGTCCACCTGGCCCTGCAGAGTGGCGACGACGAAATCCTCAGACGGATGGTCCGCAGTTATCGATCGCGGCACTTCCGCGAGGTGGTGGAGCGCCTCCACCAGGAGGTGCCGGGAATCGCCATCGGGGTCGACGTCATCGTCGGCTTTCCAGGGGAGACCGAGGCGGCATTCGAAAATACCCGCAATCTCCTTGGCGAGCTCCCCGTCACTTACTTCCACGTCTTCACCTATTCCCGCCGTTCCGGCACGAAGGCGGCGGGAATGCCCGACCAGGTTCCCGCCGAGACCAAGGTCCGCCGCAACCGCATTCTGCGGCAGCTCGGCGAGCAGAAGTCTCTCGCCTTCAAGCAGAGTGTCGTGGGGCACACGCTTCCGGTGGTGGTGCTCGGCGAGCGGGATTGCGAGACCGGTCTCCTTCACGGGGTGAGCGACAACTATCTGAGCATCCTCCTTGCGGGGCCGGACGGCCTGCGGGGCAGGCTGGTGGATGTGCGGGTCGAGGGGATGGGCGGACGTGGCATGCTCTCTGGTCGCGTGCTGGCCGGAGGTGCCGCGCCGCAGCCGCCGCTCCAACGCCCACTGCCGCTTGTGGCGGGATGCTGACATGGCGGAGCCTGTGATCGGCATCATCGGAGGGAGCGGGCTGTACGAGATGGAGGGGATCACCCACCTGCGGGAGGAGCGGGTCACGACCCCGTTCGGCGATCCCTCCGATGCTTATATCCTCGGTCGACTGGACGGGCACGCGGTCGCCTTCCTCGCTCGGCACGGTCGGGGGCATCGACTGCTCCCCTCGGAGCTCAACTTTCGGGCGAATATCTATGGGTTCAAGGTGCTCGGGGTCCAGTGGATCATCTCGGCCTCGGCGGTGGGGAGCATGCGGGAGGAGATCCGCCCGTCGGATATCGTCGTCCCCGATCAGTTCTTTGACCGCACTCGGGCGAGGGCGAGCACCTTCTTCGGGGACGGAGTCGTGGCCCACGTGAGCTTCGCCGATCCCGTCTGCCCCGACCTGAGCGAGCTGCTTTTCGGTGTCGGTCGCGAGGTCGGAGCCCGCATGCACAAAGGGGGGACATATCTCTGCATGGAGGGCCCCCAGTTCTCGACCCGGGCGGAGTCCCGCATCTACCGGAGCTGGGGCGTGGACGTGATCGGGATGACCAATCTGCAGGAGGCGAAACTCAGCCGCGAGGCGGAAATGTGCTACGCGACCATGGCGCTCGTCACCGATTACGACGTCTGGCATGAGGCGGAAGGGGATGTGACGGTGGAGAAGGTGATCGCCATTCTGCACAAGAACGTGGCCACCGCCAAGGCCATCGTCCGAAGCGTGATCCCCAAGATCCGGCCGGACCGGTCCTGCGGCTGCGCGTCGGCCCTGAAGGATGCCATCATCACCGCCCCCCAGGCCATCTCGGAGGCCACCAAGAAGAAGCTCTGGCCCTTGATCGGTAAGTACCTGGGCCCATAACGCATCGAGGACACGACATGGAGATCTTGGTCGTAGGATCGGTGGCCCTCGACACGGTCACGACCCCCTTTGGCGACGCGAGGGAGGTGCTGGGGGGCTCGGCGACCTACTTTGCCTCGAGCGCCAGCTTCTTCGCCCCCGTCAGCGTGGTGGCGGTGGTGGGAGAAGACTTCCCCATGGAGGCGCTGGAGTTTCTAAGAAGGCGAGAGGTCGATCTCACCGGACTCGAGCGGCGGCCCGGCCGGACCTTTCGATGGCGGGGAGAGTACGGCTTTGCCCTGAATGAGGCGAAGACCCTGGAGACCCAGTTGAATGTCTTCGCCGAATTCCATCCGAGGCTGCCCGAGCGCTACCGCGAGCGCGAGGTGGTCTTCCTGGCGAACATCGATCCGGACCTCCAGCGTGAGGTCCTGACCCAAGTGCTCTCTCCCCGCCTCGTCGCCGCTGATACCATGAACTTCTGGATTCAGGGCAAGCCGGAGGCGTTACGGGAAACCCTGAAACAGGTCCAGATCCTCATCATCAACGATGCCGAGGCCCGGATGTTGGCTCAGGAGCCGAATCTGGTCCGGGCGGCCAAGACGATCCTGGGATGGGGCCCCCGCTCGTTGGTCATCAAGCGCGGAGAGTACGGGGCCCTCAGCTTCTCCGACGGAGGCTGGTTCGCCGCCCCCGCCCTTCCTCTGGAGAACGTCTACGACCCCACGGGCGCGGGTGATGCCTTTGCCGGAGGCTTTCTGGGGTTTCTGGCCAGCACGCGGAATTTCGATGAGGCGAATCTCCGCCGGGCCGTCATCATGGGCTCGGTTATGGCCTCCTTTGCCGTGGAGGCCTTCTCGCTCCAGAGGCTGCAGCACCTCACCTACCCCGAGATCGAGGGCCGCTACCGGCAGTTCAAGCAGCTCGCCCATTTCGAAGACCTCTAGGCGAAAGTGCTGAGGACTGAGGACTGAGCACTGAGCCAAGACGTGAGACTGGGGACCCCAGACCTTACCTCTCACTTCTCACCTCTCACCCCTGACGCCTCACCCCTCACCCCTAACGTCCAATCCCCAACACCCCGCCACTGGCACGCGGATTGCTGCATCTGCACCAGGACGTACCCAGCGATGCCTTCTAAGACCGCTTGCCTCTTCATGGTCCGGCATGGGCGCAGGAGACATTGGTCGTGAGGCACCCCGTCTCTGAAAGAGTCACTGGCGATGTGCAATCGAGTGCCGCGATAACAGCGGCCGGTCGGGGAGACGGCTTCGGGTGCCATGCGCTCGACATCGCCCTTGGGGTTCTGATCGCGGCCGTCCCCCTCTCTTTTGCTCCGCTCGCCCCCCATTCGTTCAAGTGGACCATACTCGGCTTCCTCACGCCCCTCCTTGGTTTTTTGTGGCTGTGGGGAGGGGCTGGTATCCCTTTCCGCCCCCTTCCGAGACTTGTGGCCCCGCTCCTCGCCTTCCTGCTTGTATCCATCGTCTCTCTTCCACAAGCCCTCAACCTGTATTACGGCCTCCAGCGGATTGCGTTTCTCCTCGTCCTGTTTATGCTGTATGTCACCGTGGCCTACTGCTCCCAGGCCGGGCGCCAGTATCTGCTCATACGGTACCTCGTCCTCACTCTGCTCGTGGTCAGCAGCCTCTCCATTTTTGGTTGCGCCTTAGGATCTTTCTTGCCCATCGCAACGCCGGTGGGGATGCTCATGCGAATGTTCGGGAACACAAATTACAGCGCGGCCTATCTGCTGACGGTGACCCCCCTAAGCCTTGCTTTGTATTTGAGCGCGTCTCGTCAGTTAGAGAAAACCTTGTACGGGATGACACTCTTCCTCTCCTTGACGGTCGTGACCTTCTCGATGGTAAGGGGCGCATGGGTAAGTATCCTGATTGGCTTGTGGGTCGTTGTGTGGGTCCTCTTTCGCCGGGAGCGAAGTCCCGGCACCCTCTGGACCCGTACGGGGCGGTCACAGGTGGCCGCAATGCTCGTCATCGGTGCGGCCATCCTCTGTGCCATCGCTCTGCGGCCTGTGTGTCTGCCCGGCTACCCTTCTTTCGGGGAGCGACTGGCGAGCACCCTTGATCTCGGGTCAGATAGCCTTCAGTTGCGTTGGGCCTTCTGGGAGGGGACGGTCCGGTTGATCCGGGATCACATATGGACGGGGGTCGGCGTTGGCAACTTCGCCCTGGCATTCGTCCCGTACCGCACCCCGATCGTATATCGCCATCCGACGGTGCAGGCAGAGCATCCGCACAACGAATATCTCAACGTGTGGGCGGAACTCGGACCGCTGGGCGTCCTGGCGTTTGCCTGGCTATTGATCAGCGTGGTCCGGCTTGGGTGGACCCTTATGAGTCGCGTCGGCGAGAGGAGGCAGGTCCTGGCGGGAATCCTGGGCGGGCTGGCGGCGAGCGCCGCCTATGCCAGTTTCTTTTACGTGGTGCATGCCCCCGCCTCGGCCATTAATGTCGCAATCCTTCTCGGTTTGCTTGACGCCATGGATCGGGAAGTCAAAGGGGAGGCAAAAGGGCCGGCGGTTCGTTTGCGTGTCCTCGTGCCCTCCCTCGTCGTCATGGCGCTTGTCTGGTTTCAGTACTTCCTGGCTCCCCTCGCCGGTGAGATCCACTATTTTCTCGCTCAGCGCGATTTTCGGGCTTCGCGGATCGAATCGGGCCTGAGGCGGCTCGACCAGAGCCTCGCCTGGAACCCGGAGTCCTATGTGGCCCGGTATCGGCGGTCCATCGTCCTCTTCTCCCAAGCAAGATACCCAGAGACAATCGACGAGGCGCGCAAGGCGTTGCAGGTCCATCCCAATTTGGAGATTGCATACTGGGTTATTGGAAGCGCCTATGTGAAACTTGGGGACATGGCGGAGGCCAAGGCGATGTTTCTCAAGGCCCTGGATATTAATCCCCATTACCCGCACGCGCTCAACAATCTCGGTGCCCGCGCGCTCGAAGAGGGCCGGGTCGCCGAGGCGGAGACACTGTTCCTCCGGGCCGCGGAGGGCCTCGGTCGAACCGATGTCAGCCCGTATGCCAATCTCGGGGTCCTCTACGAGAGCACCGGCCACATGAAAAGAGCGCTTCAGATGTACGAGACCGCGGTCACGATTGAGCCCAACTCGGGCTCGCACTGGTACCAAGTGGCCCGGTTGAAAGCCCTGACTGGCGATCCCGGCGGGGCATATACGGCACTCACCAGGGCTATAGAACTGGATGGGGCCTTGCGGGCAAGGGCGGCCACGGACCCGGCCTTCAAAGCGTTACGCCAGGTTCATTGGGTTCATTGAGTTCGTCAGACCCAACAAACCCAACAAACCCCAGTAAACCCAATCCGAGGACCGGCGACCGAGCACTGATCAAGTTCGTTGAGTTCTGCAAACCCAACAAACCCAATAGACCCAATAGACCCAATAAACCCAACAGACCAACGCGCCTGCCACCCGTCTTGCCTGCACAAAAAAGTGGGGTATAATAGAAGATCGACTTCGCGCGCTGGAGGAGAGCATGGCAGCGGAAGCCATCATCATCCGAGGGGCCCGCGAGCATAACCTCAAATCGATCGATCTTGAGATCCCCCGCGAGAAGTTGGTGGTGATTACCGGGGTTTCAGGATCGGGGAAATCCTCCCTGGCCTTTGATACCATCTATGCCGAGGGGCAGCGCCGGTATGTCGAGTCCCTCTCGGCGTACGCCCGGCAGTTTCTCGAGCAGATGGATAAACCCGATGTGGACCTGATCGAGGGGCTCTCCCCCGCCATCTCTATCGAACAGAAGACCACCAGCAAGAACCCCCGCTCCACAGTGGCGACCGTGACCGAGATCTACGACTATCTCCGGCTCCTGTTCGCCCGGGTGGGCAAGCCGACCTGTTACCAGTGCGGCAAGGCCATCACCTCGCAGACGGTCGGGCAGATCGTCGATCAGATCCTCAACCTGCCCGAGGGGACACGCTTCCAGATCCTCGCCCCCGTGGTCCGGGGACGGAAGGGGGAGTACCGGCACATCTTTGCCCAGATGCGGCGCGAGGGATACGCCCGGGCCCGCGTGAATGGCAAGGTTCGGGACCTGGACGAAGAGATCGCGTTGGACAAGCACAAGAAACACACCATCGAGGTAGTCGTCGATCGGCTCGTCATCCGTCCGGATCTCCGGCGCCGACTGGCCGATTCCCTCGAGACCGCCCTGCGTCTCGGTGAGGGGATCGTCATCGCGAACGTGCTGGGGGAGGGGGAGAAGGACCATACCTTCTCCGAGCGGCTCGCTTGCATCGACTGCGGCGTGAGCTACCCCGAGGTCAGCCCCCGGATCTTCTCCTTCAACAACCCGCACGGGGCCTGCCCTTCGTGCGGCGGACTGGGGACCGCGCTCGATGCGCGCCTCGAGCGGGAAGGGGAGGCGGATTTCCTCGGGGCGAGCCTGCAGTCGCTCGACCGCCGTTACAAGTTCACCGAGTCCGCCCGGGTGCGGGAACAGATCGAGGCCTATGTGGACCGCCTGGCGACGCTGCGGCCCTGCCCGGCCTGCCAGGGCACGCGCCTTCGGCCGGAATCGTTAGCGATCAAGGTGGCCGGCCTGAGCATCGCCGAGGTCACCCGGCTTTCGGTGAAGGAGGCCCTGAGGTTCTTTAACGACGTTCACTTGAGCGAGAAGGATCAGGAGATTGCCCGGAGGATTCTGAAGGAGGTTCGTGAAAGGCTGGGGTTCCTGGTCAACGTGGGTCTGGACTATCTGACGCTCGACCGGACGGCCGCCACGCTCGCGGGGGGCGAGGCACAACGAATCCGCCTGGCCACCCAGATCGGCTCGAGCCTGGTCGGGGTCCTCTACATCCTGGACGAGCCCAGCATCGGGCTGCACCAGCGAGATCACATCCGGCTCTTGGGCACCCTCAGGCGCCTGCGCGACCTCGGGAACACGGTGATCGTGGTCGAGCATGATGAAGAGACAATTCAGAGCGCCGACTTTGTCATCGATCTCGGTCCGGGGGCCGGGGTCTCGGGCGGTCGAGTGGTCGCGTGCGGCACGCCCCGCGACATCATCGCCTGCAAGGCGTCCCTGACCGGGCGCTACCTGGCGCGGGAACTCGAGATCCCGGTCCCGCGGATGCGGCGCCCGCCGACCGGGCTCTACCTGACCATCGCGGGGGCCCGGGAGCACAATCTCAAAGGGATCGAGGTCGAGGTCCCCCTCGGCCTCTTCACCTGCGTCACGGGCGTCTCGGGCTCCGGGAAGAGCACGCTGGTCACCGACATCCTGAAGCGGGCGCTCTCTGTGCATCTGTACGGGTCGCGGGAGCGACCGGGAGCCCACGACAAGATCCTGGGAATCGAACACATCGACAAGGTGATCGACATCGATCAGTCGCCGATCGGGCGGACCCCCCGCTCGAACCCCGCGACCTACACCGGGGTCTTCGGCCTCATTCGAGATCTCTATGCCCTCACGCCGGAGGCGCGGATGCGGGGGTACCGGCCGGGGCGGTTCAGCTTCAACGTGAAGGGGGGGCGGTGCGAAGCCTGCGAGGGCGACGGGATCATCCGGATCGAGATGCACTTCCTCCCCGATATCTACGTGACGTGCGAGGTCTGCCGGGGGGCGCGCTACAACCGGGAGACCCTCGAGATCCAGTACAAGGGCAAGAGCATCGCCCACGTGCTGGATATGACGGTGGCAGAGGCGCTCGACTTCTTCCAGCATGTCCCCCGGATCAGGGAGAAGCTCCAGACGATTGCCGACGTGGGGCTCGGGTACATCAAGCTGGGCCAGCCGGCCACCACGCTGTCGGGCGGCGAGGCGCAGCGGGTCAAGCTGTCCCGGGAGCTTTCGCGGCGCGGGACCGGCCGGACCCTCTATCTGCTCGACGAGCCGACGACCGGACTCCACTTCCACGACATCCGCCAGCTCCTCGAGGTCCTCCATCGCCTAGCCGATGCGGGCAACACCGTACTAGTCATCGAACACAACCTCGAGGTGATCAAGACCGCCGACTGGATCATCGACCTGGGACCTGAAGGGGGGGATGAAGGGGGCTTCGTCGTCGCCTGCGGCACCCCCGAACAGGTGGCCGAGGTCGAGCGCTCGTTTACCGGCCAGTTCCTCCGCCGGGTGCTCCAGCGGTCTCGCCGCGAGAAGAAGTAAGGCGTAAGGGGTGAGGCGTAAGGGGTGAGGGGTAAGGGGTAAGGGGTAAGGCGTGAGGCGTAAGGGGAAAGGGCGTTCGTTAGAGCTTACTTACCCAGCAATCGTCATTGACCTTGTTCGTTTGACTATTGGCTGCGTCGCAGGTGGTGTCGATAAGGGCGTCGATCACCGGCGGCTGGGGAGGTAAGCTGCTGCCCTGTGTCACCAGCCACCAGCGGAACCCCTGCTTTGGCGGGTGATCGTATTTGCCCGTCGTTGGATATCGGGGTGTGGTCTGGAACTCGCTCTCCAGGTCGGTCACGTCTGAGGATGCAAACACACTTCCCGGAGTGGTGGCATTCGTGAGTTCGAGGGTGTAACCCCCCGCGTTGACCATTCTGTCGGCAAAGTCCAGCAGGATCGCTGCCTGACCCGCGTTGAGGAGTCCTTTGATTTCGGCTTTGATCGCCCTTTCCTTGAGGTCCACATGCCTCGGGATGGCGATCGCGGCCAGGAGGCCGACCACGACGATCATAATCACCAGCTCGATCAACGTAAAGCCTTGCTCTTTTTCCAAGCGTAGGGGCATTTGACCGGCTCCTGGACCTCTGCCATTTCAGAGTCTCGTTTGGATACCGGTGCGGAGCGGTTCTCCCGGGGGGTCGCCCGCCCGCTCCCCGAAAAAAGATGAAGCGGAGGGATTGCTCCCTCCGCTTCTCTTCCTACACCGATTGGGACACTACAGCGCGCTCACCCAGCAATCATCGTTGAGCGCGGGAACTCGGCTCTCGGCCGCGGTCGCAGCGCACGTGGCATCGATGATGCCGTCGAACACCGGCGGGTTGGGGGCCGAGGACCCATACGTTCCATCCGTCCGCTGAACCCAGCGGAACCCTACGTCACTTGGACTGTTGTAGGGTCCGTTCGCCGGGTAATTGGGCGTGCCCTGCAGCATAGCTTCCAGGCTGGCTACATCGGATGCGTTCGTCATCACCTGGTTGGCCCCGGTCGTGTTGGGGAACGGGTCGGTGTAGGTGCCGGCCAGCACCTGCTGGGCGAACTGAAGGTTGATCGCTGCCCGCCCGGAATCGAGGGTGGCCTGAGCAGCCGCCTCGACCGCATTGTTCCGCAGGTCGACGTACCGCGGGATGGCGATGGCCGCCAGGACGCCCACCAGGATGATGATGATCACCAGCTCGATCAGGGTAAAGCCTTGCTTATTCTTGAGGATACGCAGCATGTTAACTCCCTTTCGTGTTATGGGGTGTCCGATTTTCGGTCACCCTTGTTTGGGCACTATTAGGGATTGTTGCAAAAGTCGGACCAATTCGGCTCTTTCGCGGGATCACCCCCCCTTACCCCGTCTTCACTTATTGACCAGCTTGACCATGTCCCACAGCGGCAGAAAGACGGCAAGCGCCAGCATCAGCACGAGACCCGCGACCGTAGCCAACAGGATCGGCTCGATGATCGTGGGCAGGTTCTTGATGGTGTGATTGGCCTCGTTCTCGTAGTGCTGGGCGATCGCGTTGAGCAGCGTGTCGAGCGCCCCGGTCTTCTCCCCAACGGCGACCATCTCGGTCATGAGCGATGGGAAGACGGCACTCCGGCCGAGCGGCGCGGCCAGCGATTCTCCCCCTTCCACCGCCCGCCGGGCGCGAAGGAGATCCCGGCCAATCACAGTGTTGCCGATGGCCCGCGACGTCAGATCGAGGGCCTGGATGAGCGGGATGCCGGTGGTGATCATGGTCGCCAGGAGCTGGCCCAGGCGGGCAAAGGTCAGCTTCTTGACCAGGGGGCCGACCACCGGGATCTTGAGCTTCCAGGCGTCCCAGGTGTCCCTTCCCCAGGGCTTGCGGAGCGCCCACCGCACTCCGATGACTGCGAGGACGATGCCGACTATCAGGGCCGGCCACGCGACCTGCATGAACTTTCCGAGACCGATGACCATGCGGGTCGGCAGGGGCAGCTTCGCGTTGAACGCGCCATAGAACGTGGCAAATTTGGGGATCACGAAGGTGATCAGGATGAAGATGCCGATCCCTAATGCGATGAAGACAAAAAGAGGATAGCGGAAGGCGGACGAGACCCGCCGCCGCGTTTCGAGATCGTTTTCCAGCATATTGGCGACGCGGTCGAGCGCCTGATCCAGGAAGCCTCCCTCCTCGGCGGCGCGGACGGTATGAATGTAAATTTCCGGAAAGGTCCGGGGGTGGTAGGTCAGGGCCTCGGAGAAGCTCATGCCCCCCTCCACACGGCGCTGGATGGCGTCGAGAATGATGCGCAGGGTCGGGTTCTGGGTCTCGCGTTGGAGCGCACCCAACGATTCGGTCAGGCTGATCCCTGCCTTGATGAGTGTGGTCATCTGGCGCGTGAAGAATATGAGGTCTTCGGCCCGAACGCGCTGTTCCCGTTTCGGGAGTGCCTTGGTGGGGATGCGAACGCGCTCCCGGGTGATGGTGATCGGGATGACGCCCGCCTGGCTGAGTCGCAGCGCCACCGCCTCGGGACTCTCCGCATCCATGGTCCCCATCACCGGGGCCCCCTGGGCATTACGCCCCTTGTACGCAAACCGGCTCATTGGAAGAACTCCTTCTGAACCACGGGGATGAAACGGCTCTCCCCGCCCTTCTCGAGGTCGATGCCGCTCCTGGTGATGCGCACAACGCGGGCCCCATCCACATCGTCGCCAGGGCGCACTACACGGTCATTGACCACGGCCTTGCAACCCTGGGCGGTGCAGACGATGCCCGTGATTCTGTATCCCGCGAACCGGTCTGGCCCTTTGGGGCCGCTGGGGGCCCATTTTGCCTCGATCTCAAAGGGATCCCGCTTCCCCCAGGGTTGGTCAGGAGTGGGTGGGGGTGCGAGGCGAAGCAGGGCGGTGGCGGTGGGAACAGTGGCAGGTGCAGCAGGTACAGAAGGTGCAGAAGGTGCAGTGGGTGCAGAAGGTGCAGAAGGTGCAGCGCCCGAGGAGCGCGGGGACTTGCTGCCTGACATCTGGTCGAAGGCGAGGATGACGGCGGCCAAAATGGTGACCGCCAGGAGAATCATCGAGCGTCGATTCATCTGCTGCTTCATTGCAACACCTCCTGCCGCACCCAGGTCTTGAGGACCACGTTCATGCGGAGAGATGGCTCTCCCGGCTTGACGGACTGCAACTTGAGATCACTGACCGAAAAGAGAATCGGACCCTCGAACAGCTCCTCCAAATATTTCCCCAGCTCGAGGTACTTCCCTTCGACAATCAGGTCGGCGGAGACCTGTCCGTGCTGGGCCGGGTCAGGCCCTTTGGGAGTGAACGAGGCGATCCGAACGCCCAGGCGCTTGCTCGGGCGAGAGATCTCCCCGAAGAGGGTGGAGACGCCGCCGGGTGGTATCAAGCGGGCCCGGATCTCCTCCAGACGGCGCCGGGCCTCTTCCAGGCCCTCTTTCCCCTTCGGGATTGCCTTCAGGGCCTCCGTGATTTTCTGGGTTTCACGCGAGAGGCGCGCGGCCTCCGCACTGAGACGCGCCCGCTCTGTGGCGGTGGGACCCAGGACGAAGAGGTACATGGCGACCGCCGCCACCGCGAGCCCACCCAGGATCACCATTTCTCGTCTGCTGACATTCATCGTCATTTCCACGCCACGACGAGGTCAAAGACCAGGGTCCGCTGCGGATACCCCGACTGTTCCTGCGAGGACCCGAGCTGGACCGTCCCGAAGAACGGGGACTCGGAGAGGTTGGCCATGAACTCGGAGAGCGCAACCTCCGGCGGATCCACGTCCGCGAAGACCAGGCCCTTCACCTTCAGACCTCGAACCCCATCCGCTTCGAGCGCGGTGAGACTGACCGTCGGAGGGGTGACGCTGCTCAGGACCTTCAGGGCGCCCAGCCAGCGGCGGCTATAGGCGACCGGCTCCTCATAGATACTCAGCGTGGGGGAGAGGGAGGCCCCCATCAGTTGGAAACCGCGGACCTCCTCGCTCGCAGAGCTCACGCGCTCCCAGGCGGCCTGCTGGTCGGCAAGCTCCCGCTGCTTGTGTCGCACGCTGACCAGCTCGATTCCCGTCCAGACGGCCGTCCCGAGGAAGAGGGCCGCGACCGCAGCTCTGAGGCCGGTGCGGAGGACCTTCCGTTGCGTGCCGTAGCGGATATCGCGGGGCAAGAGGTTCACCTTTGACGCGTCAAAGATGATCCCCGCAGCGGCCGCAAGGGTTGAGGGCAGCGGCGCGTCCTTCCCCATGGGGAGGACGGTATTTAGATTCACCGGCTCCACGGGGATGCCGATGGCGTCACTCAGGGCGGACTGGACCTGCTCGATGTCTTGGGCGGACCCGGCGATCAAGAGACGCTGGATCTTCTGGCCCGGGAATCGCTCCTGATAATAGGCGAGGGAGAGCCAGATCTCGTCGATGAGGCGGGGGAGCGACCCCTTGGCTGCCGCCTCCGCCTTTTGGCTGGAGCCTTCCTCGGCGGTCAGCGTGCGGACGAGATTGAGGTCGCGGCCGTGAAAGAAGATCAGGGTGGCCAGATGGGGGCGAAGATCGAGGAAGAGGATCGTCTCCTTTCCCTTGACCGGCAAGGCCTGGAGGAGCCCACTCAGGGCGAGCGGGAGGACGCTGACCTGGACCAGGCTGAGCCCGGCCGCTTGAAGAATGTCCAGCGACTCGTTGAGCATCGAACGCCGGACGGCGGCCACCAGGACCGTCTGTTCCTGGCCCCCCGGCTTTGCGCCAAGAGCATGGTGGTCCAGGACCGCGTCCGCGATGGGGAATGGCATCGCTCGCACGACGGACCATCGCACCGCATTGGGGAGCTCCTTGGCAGGAAGGGGCGGGAGGTCGAGCGGCAGGGTGACCGTCGAAGGGCCGGAGAGGAGCAGGCGCGTCTCTTTCGCCGTGATGCCGTTGCTCGTGAGCAGCTTCTGAAGGCCCTCGGCGGCGGCCTGGCGAAAGGACCTTCCATTGGAGCGATCCACCATGGCGGCGCCCCACTTGATGAAAGGCCCCTGCGTTGACGGGCTGACCTCAAGGACCCGAATTGCGGTCGGGTCCAGGTCAACCACGAGGAATGGCTTTGACCAGCGATCCTGCTTGACCGGCGTCTGGACCATTATCGCGTTTGTAGATGCCTCGCAGTTCTGCTAGGGATTTTGCGGACTTCCCCTGATCCTGGCACTCGACATAGAATGTAGCAAGTTGGGTGCCAAACGGGCGTCAGGGGTGAGGCGTAAGGGGTGAGAGGTGAGGTCTGCGGTCTGGGGTATGCGGTCTGTAGTCTCCAGTCCCCGGTCCCCGGTCCTCTGATGCCTGCCCTCAGTCCTGAGTCCTCAGTCCTCGGGGCTTCCTAATACACTTCCCGCCAGTTGATCAGATGGATCCCTTTGGTGGCGCGGCCGGGGCCGAACACCTGGACGCTCCCACTCGTCTGCTTGACCGCGAGATAGCCGGTCCCAGACGGGAAGGTGACGCCTGAGACGCTCCAGGTCCCTACGGTGCCGGAGCTACCCAAGGTGCTGGTGTTCTTCTCATCGACCTTGGTCCCTGTCGCATCGTAGACGTAGACCGTGATCGGTAGAGCCCCCGTCGGCCCGGCCCTTCACCGTGGTATCGACGATCGTATCGATCACCGGCCCGATGAACTTCGATCCGGCCGTTCCGGGGACGGTGGCACCGGATGCCTGGCCATCAATCCGGATCCGGCCGGTCCCACCCGCACCGCCGGCAGCAGTGCCGCTGCTCGTCCCGCCGGTTCCCCCGGCCGTGGTCAGGGTCGGGCTACCCGAGACCGTTCCCGACTGGAGGAAGATGGCGCCGCCGCTGCCAGCGCCCCCACCGCCACTGCCGCTGCCGTAGCCGGCTCCGCCGTTACCCCCTGCTGCGCTGATGGTGCCGCTGACAGTGACCGAGCCGGTCGCATAGATCAGCAGTGCCCCGCCTCCACCACCTCCGCCGCCGCCGATACTGGAGACATCGACGTCGCCCCCACCCCCGCCACCACCGGAGCCTCCCGCGATGGGCATGAGCTGGTCGTTGCTATTGACGAGACCGCCTTTCCCGAAGTCGTCGGCATCCGCGGCGTTTGCGCCAGCGGTGGCAAGACCGCCTCCGCCTCCCCCGCCCGGGCTGGATGCCGCGGCACCACCACCACCGCCACCTTCACCGCCAGCCCCGCCATCATTGCCGCCTCCGCCCGGCGCTCCCACGCCGCCGGTGCCGAACGGGCCTCCCGTCCCAGCTCCTCCGCCATTGCCGCCATTATTCCCAGGATCTGCAGGAGCGCCACCTCCCCCGGTCGCGCCGGACAGGGCTGCCCCGCCTGCGCCTCCCGTTGTTCCTGAGGCCGAACTGCCGACCGCGCCCGTCCCGGCGCCCCCTGCGCCGCCTGTGGCACTCGCCCCTTTCGCACCGCCGCCCCCGCCACCGCTGTAACCGGGTCCGCCGGCCGCAGCGGTAACGCCACCCGGCGCCGGCTTGATCGCGACCGCGCCAACAGCCCAGTGGTTCGAGTTGGGGAATGTCCACGAAAGCGTGACGGTCGCTGCGCCTGCCTTGGTGGCCCCCGCACCCGACGTCGTGATAGAACCCTGGGTTACTTTGAGATTCCACCGCTCGGTCTGCGGGGCAACATTGGTGATCCCTGCGGTGTCCACGTCGTTTTCGTACGAGACCACGCCCAGGACGAGTTCATTCGTGGCCGACGAGACATTCACACTGCCCGTCGTCCCAGTTGTTCCCTGGTTCGAAGTGAATGTCCCCAGGGGCGTGGTTTGATCGACGCCTGTGAGGGTCATCACGCCGATGATGGCCCCTCGATAAACGCCCTGCGATTGATACTGGCTTTCCCCAATATCAAAATTCACGACGACATTGTACGTGCCGGTGGGAGGCGCAACGAGCTTCCAGATCTCGACCCGTGCGTCATCCCCCCCCTGTGTGACCGTCCCCACGAGGGTAAGGGCGATGCTGTTGTAGGTCACGCTCGAGACGGTCTCTAGATGGTCATTGTCGATGGAAACCCCCACGAGCATGAGGCGGTTCGTCCCCGACGTGGTGTGCGAAATTGTCTTGCTCGTCTGCCCGACATTACCCGGCACGGTTCCACTCGATACGGTATCGACGGCGGGCGGGCTTCCGCTGCCGCCACACGTGCCACTGGCGGCTCCGCCGCCTCCGCCTCCGCCACCAGGCCCGCCGGCTCCGCCGGCGCCTTCGGTGCACCCTACGGCGGCGTTGGCGCCGTCCTGACCCTTCAGGTCTACCGTCCCAGCGATATTCACGTCTCCCTTCACCAGGATCGTGGCGGGCAAATACCCCTGGTTTCCTGCGGTGCCGCCGTCGCTGTCGGATGTACTGATCTTGAGCGTCGCGCCGGACCCGACGGTCAGCCCCCCGAGGACCGTGGTTCCCCGATCGGTTCGGTTGCTCAGGGTGTAGGTGCCCGAGGTCACATTCGGATCGGGTGTCGGGAATACGATGTCGAAGGTCTGGCTGAGGAGTTTCCCATCGACGGTCACGGTGATGCCGGTGGCCGGCCGGGCCTCCGGCTTGAGGAAGAAGACGGTGCTCGCGGCCTTGCCGTTGGCACTCACGACTGCGCCGGTGGCGTCGGTCACGATGGTGGGGCCGACGACGATGTCGCTGTTGCTCGTGGTCACGGTCGGGACCTGACAGATGTTCCCCACGAACGTCACGGGCACATTCATCCCCGCGGCGGCGGCATCGGGGGTGAAGTAGGCCACCTGTGTGCCGTTCGGCTCCTCACCGCCGTAGGTGATAAAGGTGTCGGTGATCGACACATGAGTTGCCTTGATCCACCCCGCGGAGCGCGCGGCGGTGGAGAGGCGGATCTCGTCCAGGTCTCCTTGGAGGAAGTTCCGCTGCCCGGTGCTGTCAGTCTGCCACTGGGCCCCGATCAGGAGCGTGACGGGGAAGTTGAGCGCAGCGGTACTCACCGTGCCGGTGCCGACCTGGCTCCCGTCCAGGTACAGGAGCGCGGTGCTTCCATTGCGGAGCAGGACCGTATGGTGCCACTGGCTGCTGGCAGGGGAAATGGATGGAACCCCGTTGTAAGAGGTCCCCGAGTCCGGGCGAATCCAGGTGTCGTACCCATCGACAGGATTGGGAGCACCCGTCAGGTTCTCCCGAACGGCGAGGCGGATCTCCGAGAGGTCCCCGGCCCCCCGATCCTCGATGCCCAGAATGTCGTCCGAGTTGCTAATGCTGGTGACCTTGAACCATCCCTCCCAAGTGAAGTCCTGGCTCGCGCCGTAGTTCGAGCTGAAGTTCGTGTTGATGTAGTGGGAGGTCCCATTGAAGTTCTGGCCGTCGGCAGCGATGCCGGTGGCGTTCACGGACCCGTTGTTGGTCCCGTGGTGCACGTTCGCGGTCGAGTCGTTGAAGTCGCCGTGGAGGTGCCAGACCGCCTGAAAGCCGTTACTCCAGACGGCGGTACGGTTCTGGCCGTCGGCCGCCGTGGTGTTGCCGTAGTACATCCAGATATAGTCGGTCGTGGAACTGGCGGGGATGTTCGGTACTTTCACCCAGACGTACGACGTGCCCGCCTCGTTCCACTGCTCGATCTCGTGGGCCAGTTGGGTCGTCCCGTCTGCGTCGTAAAATCTCAGGTCCTGCCCGGCATCCTGGGTCTTGGCGTAGTCGATGCGGCTGCTGTTCAGGACGACCAGTACGGGAAAGTCGGTGAGGGTCTCCGACCCTGCGAAGGAGTTGCCGAAGGTGAGTTTCCGGCGCTTTTCCCAGCCACAGATGGAAATGGTTTGCGGGGGCGGGCAGTCCTGGGTTTCCTGAGACCCAAAGGAGATGAAGATATCCTTGATCGACTTGTAGGTCGCCGAGATCCAGGCCGCCGAGCGGGCGGTCGTCGAGAGGCGAATCTCGTCGAGGTCCCCCTTGAACCAGTTCCGCTTGTCGGTGGTGTCGGCGGTGTCGGTCTGCCACTGGGCCCCGATCAGGAGGGTGACGGGGAAGTTGAGGGCATTGGTGCTCACCGCGCCATTGGCGACTTCATTGCCATCGTAGTAGAGGCGCGCCGTGCCGCCCGAGCGGAGTAGCACGGCGTAATGCCAGGTGCCGTCATCCGGGTTCGTGATGTTCACGTCGCCGTTGTAGCTCGTCCCCAAGTCCGGCCGGATCCAGGTGTTGTACATCTCGGCCTCGCCGTCGCCGGTGTCATCGCGGACCGACAGGCGGATCTCCGATTGGTCCCCCGCGCACGTAGGCTGGCAAAACCGGTCTTCGATCCCAAGGATGTCATCCGAGTTATTGATTCCGTTCAGCTTGAACCACCCTTCCCAGGTGAAGTCCTGCCCGGCCCCATAGTTGGAGCTGAAGTTCGTATCGGCGTAGTGCGACGAGCCATTGAAGTTCTGCCCGTCGGCAGCGACCCCGGCGGCGTTCACGGATCCGAAGTTGGTCGCATCATGATTGTTGTTCGTCGAGTCGAGGAGGTCGTCGACGGGGTCGTTATGCAGGTGCCAGACCGCCTGGAAGCTGTTGGTCCACACGCCGGTCGGGTTCTGGCCGCCCGGGGCCGACGGGTTGCCGTAGTACATCCAGATGTGGTCTGTGGTGGACGAGGCGTCGATCTGGGGCACCTTCACCCAGACGTACGAGGTGCCACTCTCGTCCCACTTCTCGATCTCGTAATCCAGCAAGGACCCATCCGCGTCGAGAAACCGGAGGTCTTGCCCGCTGTTCTGGGTCTTGGAGTAGTCGATCCGCGTGTTGTTCAGGATGACGAGGACCGGGAAGTTCTGCAGGTTCTCGGCCTGGGCCAGGTTATTGAAGGTCAGCTTTCGCCGGTGCTCCCAGTCACAGTCCCACCAGGGTGGGTTGGCGGCGAACGCGGGGGAGGACCAGCCAAGGGCGAGGAGGAGCAGGCAGGCGCCGGTCATCCACCGTCCGATCCGGAGCCACGGCCGATCTAGCGAGGCAGTGGTCCGGCTCCTGAGAACCCGTTGTTTCTTGCTGACTGCCGACAGCTGACTGCCGACAGCTGCTCGCTGATTGCTGATAGCGCTTCTCATCCGTCCTCATGTGCCGTCCGTCATCCGTCATCACTCACTGGTCGACGGTTGTCGGTGGTTGGAGTCTTTGCCCTCGGCCCTACGGTGAGGCGTGAGGCGTAAGGGGTAAGGGGTCTGCGGTCTGTTGTCTGTGGTCTCCAGTCTCCGTTCTGGGCTCAGTCCTGAGTCCTCAGTCCTCGGGGCTTCCTAATACACTTCCCGCCAGTTGATGACTTGGAGACCCTTCGTCGCCCGGCCGGGGCCGAGGACCTGGACCTCGGTCGGTCCGCTGCCGGTGCTCTGCTTGACCGCGAGATAGCCGGTCCCCGAGGGGAAGGTGACGTTGTTTATCGTCCAGGTCGCCACAGTGCCCGACGACCCTGATGCAGTCGCCGAATTGGAGTACACCAGGGCTCCGGTGCTGTCGTAGACATAGAGGGTGACGGTCGAGCCGCCATCGGCCCTTCCCTTGACCGTCGTATCAACGAGGGTATCGATCACCGGCCCGATGAATTTTGACGCCCCTGATGTCCCTGGGACGGTGGCGCCCGCTGCCAAGCCATCGATCCGGATCCGGCCAATGCCGCCCGCTCCGCCTGCGGCAGTACCCGTGCTCGTCCCCGCGGTTCCGCCACCCGCAAGCAGGTTGGTGCTTGAGGTCAGTTGGCTGGACTGGAGGAAGATGGCGCCGCCGCTCCCACCACCACCACCACCACTGCCGTCGCCTCCCGAGGTGTAGCCGCTGGCGCCATTGCCGCCTGCCGCGGTGATCGTACCGTTCACGGTAATAGAGCCGGTGGCATAGATCAGGGCGGCCCCGCCACCGCCTCCACCACCACCGCCCCTGTGGGCAGATGTGATGTCGACATCCGGACCGCCACCGCCTCCACCCGAGCCGCCCGCCAAGGGGACGAGCTGCTGGTTGCCGGTGGCGTTGCCTCCAAAGCCCCCGTCAATGGTATCCGGGCCTTGTGCACCAACCGTGTAAGAGCCGCCTCCACCGCCGCCACCTGGCCCACCGCCTGAGGCGCCACCACCACCACCGCCCTGGCCGGCCACACCGCCATTGTCCGTCCCGCCGCCTCCACCTGCGCCAAAGGGATTGCCTGTGCCGCCCCCGCCGCCAGATCCGCCAGCAAGCGCGGTATCTGCCGTCCCACCGCCGCCTCCAGTCGCCCCGGAGAGGACCACTCCGCCCGCCCCGCCCGTCGTTCCGGATGCTGCGCCGCCACCCGCGCCCGCACCACTTCCTCCGTCACCGCCAGTTCCGCTGCTCTTGCTAGCGCCGCCTCCTCCACCGCTCATGCCTGCGCCACCCGGGGCGGCTGTCGCGCCGCCGCCAGCGCTGGACACGATGGTCAGCACGGGAGGAACCGTACCTTCCTTGGAGTCGATACGGACGCCGACATTGGCGTCGGCGGCCATTCGGGCCGAAAAACTGATCACGTTGTTGCCACCCCCGCGCTGCGCCAGCACATAGCTCGTGACGTTGATGCTGAGCAGATATGGGTCTGGGCTGGGCGGTGTCGCCAGGGTGCCCAGCACGGCCCCGAAGGCGCTGTCGGGAGGGCGGTTGCTCCACACTGTCGACTCGTTCCAACTGCTGTTGGTGAACTCGTAGATCTCGAGGTTAACAACCGGAGAGGGATCCCAGTTATTACGGACGTTGAGCTTGAGCGTGGCCGAGGTGATGGTGCCCGTGATCGAGGAGGTGTCGAACTTGATCAACCCTTGGCGGTATGAGCTATTCGACGGCCACCTCTGTTTGACCCTGATGTAGGTGTCGCTTCCTTGGGGGCTCCCGCCGTCGGAGGCCCACACGAAGGTGTCGTGGAGGGCGCCGAGATTCGTGGTCACGGGCCCGCCGCCGCAGCTCGCGTCCCTCACGCCGCCACCACCACCGCCAGCCCCGCCGGGCCCGCCAGCGCCGCCGTCGCCCCCGGTGCAAGCCGATCCGCCGTTCGTGCCGTTCTGCCCCTTGATGTCTATCGTCCCGGCGATATTCACGTCCCCCTTGACGAGGACCGTCGCGGGCAGGTAGCCCTGGTTCCCCACCGCCCCTCCATCGGTGTCGGAGGTGCTGATGTTCAGCGTCCCGCTGGCCCCCACGGTGAGGCCGCCGAGGACTTTGGTCCCTCGCTTGGTGCGCCCGGAAAGGGAAGTCGTCCCCGAGGTGACGTTCGGGTCGGGGGCAGGCATGACGATATCGAGGGTCTGGCTCATGGTTTTCCCGTCGACGGTCACGGTGATGCCCGTCGCGGGGCGGGCCTCGGGCTTGACGAAGAAGACGGTGCTCAGGGTGGTGCCGTTCTGGGTCACGACGGCCCCGGTGGCGTCGGTCACGATCGAGGGGCCGATCACGATGTCGCTGCTGCTTGTCGTGAACGTGGCCGGCACCTGACAGATGCTCCCCACGAAGGTCACGGGCACATTCATCCCCGCCGCCGCGGCGTCCGGCGTGAAGTAGCCGATGGAGGTTCCGTTGGACTGCTCCGACCCCCAGGGTGTGATGAAGGGTGCATCGGTCATGGACTTGTACTGCGCCGAGATCCACGCATTGCTGCGCGCGGTTTTCGAATACCGCACCTCGTCGATCGTTCCGGTGAAGTTATATCCCCGGTTGGCGTCCCCTTCCTCCCCGATGACCAGCGGGTTAGTGTTCGACGTGCCGCTGAAGGACGCATTCGTACCCGAAGCGGAACTGGCCCCATCGATGAAAATCCTGGCTTCGGAACTACTGTCGGTCCATCGCGCTACCAGGTAGTGCCAGTTGTTATCATTGACAACGGTCGCGCCGTAGGCCCGCGCCTGGTTGGTCCCGTCCCACAGCCAAAAATCCGGCTTGCCCGTGTCGTTGACGTGGAGCTGCCAATCGCTACTCCCGGTCTTCTTGTTCACCACGAACTGATAGCTGCCGGAAGCAGAGGTCTTGACCCAGGCCTCGACGGTGATCGAATCAGTCGAGCTCATCCCCAAGGCGTTGCTCGCATCGGCCACATCGATATTATCGGTGCTCGCCGCGCTGAAGGTGTCCGCGCCGTTGATCTTCCCGCTGGCGGATCCCTGCGTGGCCACGTCTATCGCGGTGGAATCTTTTGCATTGGACGTTGAATCGCGGTGGGGACCCGCGGTCTCTTTGAGGTGGTGGACCATCTTGAAACTGCCGTCCCAGACCGCCGTCTTATTCTGGCCATCGGTGGCCGTTGCGTTGCCGTAGTACATCCAGATGTGGTCGGTGGTGGACGAGGCATCGATCTGGGGGATCTTGACCCAGACGTACGAGTTGCCGTTCTCGTCCCATTTCTCGATCTCGTGGGCGAGCTGCGTCGTCCCATCCGAGTCGTAGAAGCGGAGGTCCTGGCCCGCATCCTGGGTCTGGCCGTAGTTGATGCGGCTGCTGTTCAGCACCACCAGGACCGGAAAGTCGATCAGATTCTCGGCCTGGGCCGAGTTGTTGAAGGTAAGCTTCCGTTTGGACTGCCAGTTGCACAGCGAGGGGCCTGAGGGCGGGCAATCGTTCGCCAGCTCGCTGCCGAGCGACGTCGTGGGCTCGGGGTCCACCCAGAGCCGGAGGAAGTTGTCGTCGAAGTAGAGGGTAGCGGCGCCGCCAGCCGAGTTCTGCCAGAAGATGGCGAACAGGGTGAAATCGATTTTCTCGGTGGCGGGATCGCCGGTATTTTGGTTGGAGAGATCGAGCGACTTGACGCCATCCTGCCAGACCTCGATCCTGCCACTGGTGGGAGACACAATCACCTTCTGCTCGAGCCGATGCCATGCGCCAGTCCCCAAGGCAGGGCTGGCGAAGGTCCACGTCGGGAAATTGTTGTCAGGCTGATGATTGCCATGCAGGGGCTTCCTGAAGTTGGAAGCGTCGTCGCTCCCTCGAATGGCCACCGACGAGACCTTTTTTGTCCAGCCCCCGGTGTAGAAGTGGGTCACGACGATGTCCGTGGTCGAGCTGTAGCCACTGGGAATGTAGACGTACGTGCTTGCGTGAAGGCCTGTCTGGCCGGTGATGGTCTTCGTCACTCGAGCCCAGTCGGGGTTACCGTCGCCGACCACGTCGGCCTTGGCAGAGTAGGTCCCGGTGTGGACGGTCGAGGTGTTGGGGGCGATCATGCAACCCGTGGGGCAGTAGTCCCCGGCCCCGCCGTCCCAGGCACTGAAATTCCCGCTCTCGAATCCGTCGTAGAAGAGGAAGACATTCGCGCCATTGGCAGGAGGACTGCCAGCCCCGGAGTAGCCGTAATAGAGGTAGTAGTTGCTATCGGAACTACTGGAACTGATCGAGGCGGGGGTCTTAAACCAGATCTTCGTCGAGCCGTTGTTCCAGGCCGAGCCCGGATCGAGGAGGCGATCGAGTTCCGACCAGGCGGCTCCGGTCCAGTAGAGCACCCGGAGGTCGTTGCCGCTCGCTAGCGCCTTGCCCGCAAAGACCAGGGAGGCATGATCGAAGGTCAGCGAGACGGTGTAGCCGTTGGGGACCGCGGCGCTCGCGCTGACCGTGAACTGCTTGCGGTAACCGTAGTTACAATTCCACCACGCCGGTGTCGCCGCGAGGGCAGGGGACGCCCAGCTAATCGTGAGCAGCAGGAGGCAGGCGGCGGCCGCCCACCGGATGGGCTGGCCCCAGGATTTCGCTGTTAAACTTGCCTTTGCGATCATTCTATCCTTCTCCTCCCCAAGATCAAACGAACTAGATGGCAATGACCAAGGAGTAGCATTCCTCGTGCCAAGACCCCGGTTTTTCCTCCATGATCCCCTAACCGAGCGAGCTGGCCCTCTTGACCCCTGTTTTCCGTAGGATAAAGGCTATCCTCTTGGCACGGTCCTGGCGATCGCTCATGGCCACTTAGCCATGCCATGACCGGAAATCGGTCAGGGGGTTTCAGGGGAGATGCCTGGGGGTGAGGGGTGAGGAGTGAGGGGGTGAGGGGTGAAATGTGAGAAGTAACAGGGTAAGGGGTGAGGACTGAGGGTTGAGGACTGAGGACTGAGCGATGAGGGCTGAGGTCTCGGTTTTGGATATCGGGTCTTGGGTGTTGGGTTTTCGGTCCGGACACCGAACACCTAACACCTGAAACCCAAGAGCGGTCATCGCTCGCTAGTACACTTCGCGCCAGTTGGTCAGGTGAAGACCTTTCGTCGCGCGCCCGGGGCCGAGGACCTGGGCACTTCCGGTCGTCTGTTTGACCGCGAGGAAGCCGGTCCCGGAGGGGAATGTGACGTTGCTTATTGTCCAGGTGCCCACGGTTCCGCTTGAGCCCGAGGCGGAGGTGATATACGGACTGCCGCTCACCTGTGCCCCCGTGCTGTCGTAGACGAACAGGGTTACGGTAGAGCCACCCTCGGCGCGCCCCTTCACCGTCGTGTCCACGAGCGTATCGATCACCGGGCCGATGAATTTCGAGCCTGCCGTCCCCGGCACGCTCGATCCCGAGGTCAAGCCATCAATCCGGATCCGGCCGGTCCCACCTGCTCCACCCGCTGCACTCCCGTTGCTGGTGCCTGCCGTTCCGCCGGCCGTTGTCAAGGTCCCGCTCGCGGTGACGTTGGCCGATTGGAGCAGGATGGCGCCGCCACTGCCACCCCCACCCCCTCCGCTGCCATCGGTCCCCGACGTATACCCGTTCCCGCCATTGCCGCCGGCTGCGGTAATTGTGCCTGTCACGGTTACTGAGCCGGTGGCATAGATCTGGATGGCTCCACCTGCACCTCCGCCCCCGCCGCCGCGGTGCACAGAAGTCATGTCCACATCCGGCCCACCGCCGGCTCCGCCGGAGCCGCTGGCCAGGGGGACCAGTTGCGCATTGCCATTGGTGCCGCCTCCAAAGCCCGCGTCTGGCACATCGGGCCCGCGCGTGCCCGCCGTCGCAAAGCCTCCTCCACCGCCGCCTCCCGCTGTTCCGCCTGACGCTCCACCGCCTCCACCACCTTGACCGCCAGCAGCGCCATCTGTGGTCGCGCCGCTGCCGCCCAAGCCAAAGGGGTCGCCCGTGCCACCACCGCCACCATCTCCGCCGGTCACCTCAGTGTTCGCCATCCCTCCACCGCCGCCGGTTGCTCCAGGCAAGGCTGCTCCGCCAGTTCCCCCGGTCGTGCCCGATGCCACGGCGCCAACCGCGGCGGTCCCATCTCCGCCTGCGGCGCCGATCCCGGTGCCTTTGGCCCCGCCGCCGCCGCCCCCGCTACGACCTGTGCCGCCCGGGGCGGCTGATGCGGTGCCGCCACCCGGTGTCAGAACGATCCCCGCGGTCGCCCAATCTCTATCACTAGCAATGGTCGCTTGAAAGGTATCGGCCGCGGCAGGATCAAATGTCTTGTCGAAGGCGTACACCTTTGTCATGTCACCGCTGGTCCCTTCCACGTGGAATTCTCGTTGGGCATACCCGGCTGAGGACGAGGTGATGTCGCTGAGTCGTGTGTCGTCGCCGATCACGTGGACTGAGCCATTCGTGGTCGAGGTGAGCGTGAGCAGGGTATTTGTATTATCGACCCCGCCAGAGCAGGCGCCGTTCGGCCCATTCGTGTTCTGGCCGGCGGGGCCTTGGAAGCCGCTGACCCCGGAATACCGTAAGAGCAACGCCGACAGCGGCAGGCCTGCAACGTACGTAATCTGAGCCTGGAACGAGCTTCCTGGTGAGCCCTGGGCCGTCCAGAGGCGGATCCCTTGCTGGTTTCGCCCCGCGCACTGCTCCACCCGTTCTGTCCAAGTAAGGCCGCCCCCGCTGACGCCGGTCACGTCACGGTTGGAACGCGTGGCGATGATCAGGACATAGGTCTGGTCGGTCCCCCCCTGGATCGAAGGCAGGGTCACCGGAGAGGCAGAGCCACCTCCGTCCACGCCTTCCTGAAAGGTGATGGAGGCGCCGCCACAGGATCCCTCTTTCACGCCACCGCCCCCACCGCCAGCCCCGCCGGGCCCGCCGGTGCCCCCGTCACCGCCGTTACAGCCGACCGCCCCGTTCGTCCCATTCTGCCCTTTGAGGTCTAGCGTCCCGGCGATGTTGACGTCCCCCTTCACCAGGATCACGCCGGGGAGATAGCCCTGATTCCCCACGGTCCCGGTATCAGTGTCGGAGGTGCTGATGTTCAGGGTGGCGCCGGAGGCGACCGTGAGCCCGCCGAGCACGTTCGTCCCCCGCTTGGTCCGCCCGCCCAGAGCGACCGTGCCTGACGTGACGTTCGGATCGGGGGTGGGGATGACGATGTTGAAAGTCTGCGTTAGCAGCTTGCCATCGACGGTCACGGTGATGCCGGTCGCCGGACGGGCGTCCGGCTTGAGGAAGAAGACGGTGCTCGCGGCCTTCCCTAGCGCGGTCACCACGTTGCCGGCGGCATCGGTCATGATTATCGGACCGACCACGACGTCGGTGCTGCTCGTGGTGACCGTCGGGACCTGGCAGATGCTCCCGACGAAGGTCACGGGGACGTTCATCCCGGCGGCGGCCGCATCGGGGGTGAAGTAGCTCACCACGGTGCCGACCGTCTCCTCGCTGCCGAGGGCAGAAGACAGCTCGGCGTTGGACGCCTCGGTCCCGTAAACCTCGAATCTTCGGTCAGCACCGTCGTTCACCTCGTAAAAGCCCCACGCGCCGGTCGTTGCGATTCCGTACGCCTTGCAGTTGCCGCACGTGCTGCGATAGCTCGACCCGGAGTTATTGTAATCCCATCGGAACCACCCGGCCGCGGCGCGGCCCGCCGGATTCGTGGGTAGAATCGCGATGTAGTATTGATTCCCCGTCTTGACCCGGGGCTTGCTGCTCCCCCACGCGAGGTCATTCCAGCCAGAGCCGAACGTATTGGACGCGTAGGCGTTACTCTTGCCGTTGGTGACCTGGCCCCCCTCCACCTGGCCCGTCGCGGTGAAGATGAAGCCGGCGACCTGGCTGCTCGAGCCGCTGCCCTGGTTCTTGTAGAAGCGGAACCTGGTGATCTCCCAGTACCGGGAGGTGCCGGCGTTGAACTGCACCCCCTGGCCCGCTCCCCACTCGTTCGGCCAGCCGACCGCGTCGAGCGCCTCGGCGCCCTGGTTGTCGCTCGTGTTGTAGGACTCGAGGAGCGATTCCGTGGTCGTAAAGGTAGTAGGGTTCCCTGTCTCGCCCGAGTATCCGTAGTACACATAGTAGTTGCCGTCATTCGCCCCCGCGTTGATTGCGGCCTGCAGGCGGAACCAGGTTACGGTCGAGGAGGTATTCCACCCGCTCTTCACCAGTTGGGCGATCTCGACGTGCGACGTCCCGTTCCAGTAGACGATCCGCCAGTCCTTGCCGTCCGAGCGGAGCTTGCCGGCGCCGATCAGGTTCTGGGTGTCTGCGGTCAAAGAAACGATCGTGTTCGCCCCAAGCTGGATCGAGTCATTGTTCGTGATCGTGATCTGCTTCCGGTACTGGTAGTTGCATGGCGAGAAGCCGCTCGGCGGGGGGCAGTCCTGCGCCAGCTCGCTCCCCAGGCTGGTCGTGGGCTCGGAGCTCGCCCAGCGCCGGAGGATGACGTCGTCCGTGTAGTGCGTATTCGGATTATTGGTGTTGGGGGGGGGATTGCTACATCTTGGATGCGACCAGTAGTGACCTGTGGCAAACCGGTCGATGGAGGCGGAGCCCAGGTTTTTGCCGGAGGCCGTAATCTCGAGATTCCCGTCGAGGTACAACCTTGCCTCACCGGCCGTGGGGGAGATCGTGGCCACCATCTCGAGAGTGTGCCACACCCCCTTTGAGATCGTGTTCGTCGCCTGGAATCCGTACGCCTCCCCGGCCACAGCGTTCCACAGGTACAGGGTCATGTCTTCATTGATGGTGGCGCTGATGATGTTGGTCCAATTGGTGAGGAACTGCAAGACCGTGACATAGGGGCGGTCACTAGGGCAATCTGGGTCCCAGGGTTGCGAGAAGCTTGAGGGGAGGAAGATTTGGGCCTTCGCGTACATCGCCGTCTCACCTGTGATGTTTTTCCACATCATGGCTTGCGGCCCATCCACCCCGGGAGGGTCCCCATCCTCCTCCACGGAATCGATTTGGGCCTTGCCGGAGTAACTGCCGGTTTTCGCCTGATCGGTCGACGCCGCAATGACGTCTGAGGCTGTTCCGGCGTTGCTTCCGCTCCAAGCGGTGAGGTTTCCACTTTCAAACCCGTCGTAGAAGATAAGGACGTCGCTCCAGCTCCAGGCCGGCGTCCCAGCCGAGGGATTGCCGTAGTAGAGGTAGTAGTTGCCGTCCGAGGACGAGGAGGAGATCGCGGCCTGCAATTTGAACCAGATCTTGGTGGCACTGTTGTTCCAGGACGAGCCGGTGTCCAGGCCGCGAGCGATTTGGATCCAGGTAGAGCCGTTCCAGTAGAGCACGCGGACGTCATTACCGCTCGACAGGGCCTTCCCGGATGAGACGAGGGACGCGTGGTTGAAGGTCAGGGCGACGGAGTGGCCGACAGAGACCGCACTGCTGGCGGAAACCGTGATCTGCTTGCGGTAGCCGTAGTTGCAGTCCCACCATGCCGGCGTGGCAGCAGATGCAAAGGATGGCCACCCGAGGCCGCAGAGCGCGATGGAGAGTGCGACCGCCCACCGGGTGAGCCGGCGCGAGGATTCCGCTGTCAAAGTCGCCTGTGCGATCATTCTATCCTTGTCCTCCAGGAAAAAACCCAACGGCCTGCATGGCATTGACCCAGGAGTAGCATTCCTCGTGCCAACATCCCGATTTCTCCGCACTGGCTGCCTCTCTCGAAGAGCCAGCCCCTTGGTGCCCCTGTTTTCAGTGAGATGGATGGTGCTCCTTCTTCGCGGTCCGCCCGCGAGAGTGCGTGCTTAGCCGTGTTCTGGCTGGAAATCGATCACGGGGTACTTGCCCGTGAGGCGTGAGGCGTGAGGGGGTAAGGGGACTGAAGACTTAGCCACGAGTACTGAGGACTGACTGCTGAGACCTTGGACCTCAGTCCTCAGACCTCAGTCCTGCTATTGGACCGCTACCTCCACAATCCGCTTCGCATCCCCGAACCATGAGGCGACGGTGCCGGTCGAGGTGACCGTGCACTGGTACTGGGACACCGCCGCGTTGTCGGAATGCGCAGCCGCCGTCGTCCCCTCCATCCCACGCTTCGCCCCGGTGAATTGGGTGGCGGTTGTCCCGGTGTAGGCGATCAGTTCGGAATCGATGGCGATGCGGCCGCGGGGGGCAAAGCCGGTCGTGCTGTCCACAGTGATCGTCGTATCGCTGGCCGTTATGCCGTCGGCGTCGTTGATCGCGTTAGGCGAGGGGTTGTAGCGGGTCGCCGTCACGGTGAATGTCCCCCGGCCCAACGTGACATTGGTAAACGGCGCTTGCCCCGTGATCGTGGTGCAGTTGCCGCTCTCCCGGGACATGTATGTCAGGGCCCGTTGGATGCCGGCCTCGGCGATCCAGTGGGCCTCGAGGGTTTGGGCCTGGTGGAGGGCGGAATAGTTTTCGATCCCCACGAGCGAGACCACGACCGTCCCCATGAGGGAGAGGACCATCAGGGTGGCGACTGCGGCGATGACGGTCACTCCCTTTTCATTGCGCATATGCTTCATGGTCATCTCACAACCCCGTCAGCTCTCGGAGAAAGGCCTGCTCGGTCACCGAGACCGTCTGGCTGCCCTCCGCCAGGGTCAGGGTCATCATGATCCTCCTGACGTCGTCGACGTCGTCGACGCTGGCGGGGTTGAGGTCGGGGGCGCTCAGGGGCACAGGCAGCTCGGTATTGCTCCCGTTGAAGTACCGAAACTGGAGACTCGAGACCTGCTCGACCAGGGGGTTCGAGTTGCGCTGGACCGTGTTTCCCGTAGGGGAACACGATCCGCTCGCCCACAAGCAGAAGGTGATGGTGTTGTCCAGGACATCGACGAAGGTGATGCTGGTGGCGTTGGCGCCCGTCGTGATGTTGGGGGTGTTGTCGGCCTTCTTCTGGATGTTGCGCAGCTCCCGCACAATGCGGGTTGCGGCCTGCCGCGCCTGGGACGTGAGATCGCCCCGCGTCTCGCCGGCCGTGAAGCTCTGCGCCCCCTGATGGAGCGGTGGGATAATGACTGCCGCAATGATGCCAATCAGCACACACACGATAACGATCTCGATGAGGGTGAACCCCCCGTTCCCACGGTGAAATTTCGAAATTCGAATTTCGAAATTCGAATTTGACGGCCAAGAAGCGTGCATCATTTGAAGTCCTCAGTCCTCACTCCTGAACGCTCTACTCTGCGCCTGCCCTGAGCACCGTCGAAGGGCTCAAAAGCTCGAGATCACCGTCACCATGGGAGTGACCCTTCCTTGGACATCGGTGACCGTGACCGTGATCTGCTTGTAGTTGGACGTCCCGGACCCGAGGCAGGTGTTCAGGTCGGTGCTTGCCACGTAGCAGACGGACACCTGCTGCCGAAATCCTGTGGTGCCGCTCATGGCCACGCCCAGGGAGTCCTTTGGCGGGGTCTCGTTGAGCCCGTGAAAGTCATCCACGTCGTCGTAGGTGGAGCGGGTCTCCCCCTCCGGCCCAAGGGTCGCGCTCGCAGCCCCCGTATTTTCATCCCACCGCTTGGACCGGATCTCTTCGAGCAGGTTCGAGGCCAGGTGATTCGCTCGGGCCATATTGACCCCGAACGTACTGTTCCGTGTACTCGTGATGAAGACCCCCACCATGGGCGGCACGGCGATCGCCAGGATGATGATGGTGACAATGAGATCGATCAGGGTGACGCCTCGCTGATCGCGATAGAGTCTCGCAAGCGTCATGATCCGGTCACCTTCCCGGTGTTCGGTTCGATCGTCACGGTACGTGGCCCGCCGGAACCAGAGACGGTGACGCTCTTGGCCGCACCGAGGGCGGTCCCGGCGCCGGAGCCTTCCAAGGGGGTGCCGAGGGAATTGAATTTCAGGATGCTGTTGGTAAACGTTTGACTGAGCGTCACCCCCGAAAACTCCCCCGACATGGTTACTTCATAGTTCGTCCCAGTGTGCGGATCCTTGGCGGCGCTGTTGGTATCGTTATTGATAAAGACGCGGTATTGGGTGTTGCTGATGAAGTAGATCCCGGACATCGTCTGCAACCGCGTGGAGAGCTCTTTCGCGTACCGAACATCCGAGAGGAGTCTCCGTGCAGCCGCTCCTGCCGTGGGGTACTGGGGAAAACGCGGGATGGCCAGTGCGGCGAGCACCCCGATCAGGATCATGACGACGACGATTTCGATTATGGTAAAGCCTGCCTCGCGGCTCCGTTCGATTCGGCGCATTCGTTGCCTCTCGGGTAACATCTTGATTATCCTTCCCGCGCCGTCGCGCGGGATGGTGTCCGCCTTTCGGACACTCTGGCCCAAGTTCGTGATGCGCATGGAAGAAGGTTGCAATAACTGTGCCGCGCATGAGAGGCTTCCAAAAGGCCGTCAATGGCCCATCCACAGGCCCGAGGGGAGCGACGCGCCTTCGTGGTCTGGGGATCCGGGCGGGGTCGGTGGTTCACGGAAACCCCGGAATGCATTTTTTTCTTGCAATTTCTCCAGACCGTTGTATAAGCGAAGGAATGTTTGTGTAGTCCACGGGGGATGTTCGCGCTTTGTTTGGTGGGAGGTGAGATCGCGCAGCACGCGTGAAAGGAGGGAGTTCATTG
>Ga0247727_10003248_pt1 | contig 36179 bp, 25 predicted proteins | sample WisWelCaveWW1625_FD_202498 | JGI IMG/M metagenome (GOLD analysis project Ga0247727, IMG submission 202498) | Biofilm microbial communities from Wishing Well Cave, Virginia, United States - WW16-25 | ecosystem: Environmental > Aquatic > Deep subsurface > Groundwater > Cave microbial mat | place...
ACAATTCGGCGGGTACGGTAAAATCTTCGCGGTAGGTCATGTGCTTCTCCTTTTTGGCGTCGTAACCGCAAGGATAACACTTGACCTACTCTTCTTCAAATTTACAGAACTGATGTTACACTACTTAATCACCGCACAGTTGTTTAGTTATTCCGACTACTGACCTATACTCGCTAATTCGCATTCTTCTTTTCCCGACTTTCCATTCTAAAGCGCCCCTATTAAAACTCCCGTTTACTTGATGACCAGAGCCGCTCTTGAGTCATTTAGTAAATCGAGACTTTATAGTATATTGTACTCGATGTGTATAACGATCTTGTCAGTTGGCTCACGGGGAGATATTCAACCATACCTAGCCCTGGCTGTTGGGTTAAGAAACCAAGGATATAAAGTCAGGTTCGCTGCAAATTCAAACTTTGCTGGTTTGGCGGCCCAGTATGATCTGGACTTTTTCTCCATTCGGATGGACTCTTTCGAGTTTGTCCAAAACAGGGATGCACAATCCTGGCTTGAATCAGACTCGCTTCTTAATCTTGTACTCAATACCAATCGCGTGATCAGACCCCTTCTGCAACGGATCATGGCAGATGCTTTGGAAGCCTGCCGAGGTAGCGAGGTGATTATCTATCATAGTTATGCTTTGCCATACGTCCACTATATTGGGAAACAGTTGAATATTCGTTGCATCCCTGCAAGTATTCATCCGATGCCCACCCGGGCACACCCGACTGTGCTATCGAATATCAGGCGGAGTCCAGGTAAGACGTTTAACCTGCTATCTCATCTTCTTGTGCATCAAATCCTTTGGCAGGTGTTTTTGCCTGTGGTGCGTAAGTCCTGGATGGGAAAAGCAGGCATCTCGATCATTACCCCCTATCAGCAAATTCTTAAAGAAAAACAGCCGCTACTATGTGCGTACAGTCCCACAGTTTTACCCAGACCTCTTGACCTACCCGATCAGATTCACATTACCGGGTATTGGTTCCTGGAAGAACCTCAGAACTGGCAGCCAGATCCACAGCTAATTTCCTTTTTGAACTCCGGCCGACCTCCAATTTATGTAGGCTTTGGAAGCATGGGAAATCCCACCAATAATCAGGAAACTGCAAATATAGTACTTAATGCTCTGGCAGAGACGGGTCAGCGCGCAGTTTTGGTGGCAGGCTGGAGTGGGCTTGGCTTTGGACAGCGATTACCGAGTACTGTGTTTTTGCTCAAGAGCATCCCGCTTACGTGGTTGCTTCCCCAAATGGCTGCAATTGTCCATCATGGAGGTGCGGGAACGACCGGTACAGCGCTGCGTGCTGGGATACCCAGCATCGTCATCCCACATTTCGGCGACCAACACTTTTGGGGTAGGCGTATTGCCGAACTTGGTACCGGACCGGAACCCATAGCCAGAAAAGAACTCTCGGCTGAACGGTTGGCACAGGCTATTCACACAGCGACCCAGGATCAAGTAATGAAAGAAAGAGCCACCTCCATCGGTTCACAGATCAGGGCTGAAAATGGTATTCAACAGGCTATTCAGATAATTCGTCAATACGTTTAAGATCCAAAATTCCAATCCCAATACTCGAACTCCAATTCTTTGCGCTTCGATGCCGCTTCACCACTCAGGATGGAGCCTTCCACTGCCAGCGCCCCTGCATAATCAGAATCAACATCCAGCGATAGCAGAGTCCAGCGATCGGCTTCACTAGGATCCGGGCGGGTTGCGCGAAGAATTGCCGGTTCATCCAATGACACATCGAAGTTGTTCAGCGGCAAGGACAATCCTAATCCATGTGCCTTGATATATGCTTCTTTGCGAGTCCAGCAATTGAAAAAAGCCGTTGCTCGTTGTTCGGGTGGAAAAGCCATTAACTCGGAAACTTCTTTTGGCGAAAAGTAGCGATCCGCAAGGTTTTCGAATTCGACATCCCTACGAACGCATTCCACATCTATACCCACTCTGCGTTCATGGGCAATCGCGATAAGTGCATAATCACCTGAATGGGAGAGATTGAAATCTATTATTTTATCAACGAGCGAGGGTTTTCCGGATTCCCCCGTGGAGAAACTTAGTTCACGAGGTTCGCAGTGGAGGTAACGCGCGAGGATGCCTCGCAAACATCCATGTGCGGCGATGAAGAGGTCTCTATCCGCCGCAAAGTGAAAGGAGGCGGCGCGCTGGGATTCATCCGCTGACAGGGAAGACTCGAACAATTTAGCGGAATCAACTCGAGGGTCCAGAAAGACGCGCCAAATGTCCACTTGATGATGCTGCAAATCCAGGGCAATCGGAGGCGGCGACCAAGTGAAACGAGAATTATGCTTTGGCATGTGATGAGCGGGCGATCTTAGAAATAATGGATCCCATGATCAACTCTCTGGAGGTGTTGAGAAAGAAGTGGTCGCCAGAAAAGTATTGTGAATCAAAACGCACAGTAGTATGTTTCGCCCAGCCCACCAAATGTTCACGGCTCACACGATGGTCATCCAGCCCCCCGAAAGCGATGATTGGGATGTGAAGCGGAGGTTCATTTGGCGCATAGCGATAATTTTCGATGGCTTCAAAATCGGCGCGCAACATCGGAAGGAGCAAGGTCATTAAATCTTTATGGTGCAGAAGTTCAGTTGGAGTGCCGTTTAGTTGCTTTAGAGCCTGTAAAAATTCCGCATCGGGCAATTTGTGAAGGAGAGGATGAGGATCATAAAGATGTGGCGCTTCACTCGCGGAAACGAATAAGATAGCAGGTTGAGGCAGGTTGTTCTTACGCAAGCGCAGTATAAGTTCGAAAGCGACCAGTCCTCCCAGGCTGTGCCCAAAGAAAGCAAATGGTTTGTCTAACAGTGGTTGAATGGTTTGATAGAGTCTCTCGACTAGGGTGGCAAGGCTTTTAATCGGAGGTTCCTGATACCTTGATCCTCTTCCCGGGTAGTGAGCAGCGTATCCCTCCAAATCATTGGGAAGTTCAAGAAGCCATTTACTAAACACAGACGGACCGCTGCCAGCGTACGGAAAGAAAAACAGCCGGGTCTCAGCTCCTGGGTTGGGATGCGGGCAAACAAACCAGGGATTTGATTTGGATGTAGAACTGCCAGGTCTTTTACGGTCCACGTTGCGCTGTGGCATGTTCGAAGTGATGGTGCCCATACCCATCTGCAGGCGAGACAAGGCCCGATTTGACGAAATACTTAACGTAGGTGTCAATCAGTTCAGTATCGACTGAGGGATTTAAGATAGAAGAACCTTCCAATCCTCTAAGTGTGTTGGATAGATCGAGGCGAGGCAGACTAAGCCGGCCCTTTCCAGCCTGATTGATCAACGGCAGAAAAGCCTGGAAAGCCTCCTCCGGGAACTGCTTCGCGAGGTTGTAGTAGTCCATCTTCCACTGAGGGAAGGCAACTTGTTTGATCGGCAACCCCATGGTCGAAATCATCTCGAATATTTCTATGAAGTTTGATTGTTTCAGCGTCGAGAGATGGAAAGTTTTTCCAAAAGAATCGGGCTGGCGAGAAAGGTGAAGGATTGCATCGCTCACAAAGTCCACCGGCACGATGCCGCCCATGATTTCCATATTGGGCACCGACCCTAGTTTGAAAATCGCACGCACCAGGCTGTACGTCATGTCATTGGTGTTCAAGATGCCAGTACGACTATCCCCAAGGATGTTGTCGGGACGGAAGATCGTCATCGGCACGCCGCGTTTTGCTGCAGCCTGCATCAACCCCTCTGCCACCCATTTGCTCTGCCCGTAGCCTCCGAATGGAACCCCCACTTCCTCCAGGTTTGCGTCTTCGTAGCAGATGCCCCTCTCACGCAAGTCGCCTTTCATGAAAACGGAGATCGAAGACACAAAGTGAACCGGCGTTATTTTTTTCGAGCTTGCCAAACGCAATACTTCATGCGTGCTATCCACGTTGACAGATTTAAGCGCGTGATAGGGATACACAAAATTCACCATCGCGCCATTGTGATAGATTACGTCAATTTCACCAGCCAGTGATTCATAGAGCGCGCTGGGGAGTCCAAAGCGGGGGTGCTCCAAGTTGCCGGGGATAACTACAATACGCGCGCTGAACCTCTCATCCCAAAGTTGATAATATTCGAGATTCTTCTTAAGCCGCTGCAAGCCGTCCTCACTGTTATCAGCGCGGACCAGGCAATGAATGGCGGCGGAGGTTTTCTCAATCAAACCCTTCAGCAGGTACGCTCCCAAAAAGCCCGTAGCGCCCGTGAGTAGAATATGTTTCGGGTCGGCAATCCTCTCATAGGCAATTCCGTTCGCACCGATCGCATCATCGAGAACCACTTCACTTTTTAATTCGTCGAGGGTTATTTCGCCGAAAGGATGATAGTCCACTACGGGTGAAGCGCGAACCTCAATGATCGCATTGGCAAGACCTGATATGGTGGGTGTCTCAAACAAACGCACGAGCGGCAGTCTCACCTGGAAATGTTCCTGTAACTGGAAAATCAGCCGCGTGGCAATCAGGGAGGTCCCGCCAAGATCAAAGAAATTGTCGTGAATGCCAACCCGTTCCAGGTTGAGCACCTCGGCGCATATATCAGCGATGGCTTGTTCTTCCGGCGTGCGCGGGGCTACGTACTCTTCGTGTGAGGCAATCCGATCCTGCGACAATGCGGGCAACGCTTTTCGATCGACTTTCCCATTCGGAGTTAATGGTAAAGATTCCAGACTGACAAAGATCGTGGGCACCATATACTCTGGAAGTTTTGTGCGCAGAAATTCGCGCAACTGACCCGCATCCGCTTCCTTCTTACCCTTCGACTCACTCAGGGCGCCGCCCGAGGCTGGTACCACGTAAGCAACCAGACTCGCATCTGAAGACTTTTCCTTCCACGCGACAACGACAGCCTGCTGAACCGCGTCATGCCCTGACAACGCAACTTCGATCTCTCCGGTCTCGATGCGATAGCCGCGAACCTTCACCTGGTGGTCACTGCGCCCAAGGAATTCGATGTTCCCATCAGAAAGATAGCGCGCAAGGTCTCCGGTTTTATACATGATCGAAGAAGAGATGAATGGATTTGCGATGAATCGCTCGGCGGTCAATTCGGGACGGTTCAAATAGCCGCGGCTGACGCCATCCCCGCCAATGTAAAGATCTCCGATCACTCCAACAGGGACAGCCTGCAGATGTGAATCCAAAATGTAAATCTGTGTATTGGCAATAGGTCTGCCGATCAGAACATTATTGGAAGCTCCCTGCTTGTTGTCTGAAGCGACTTCATAAATCGTAGACCAGACCGTGGTTTCGGTTGGACCGTATAGATTCCACAATTGCGCGCTGCGTTGCAGTAAACTCTTCGCCAAGTCATCCGTCAGGGCTTCACCGGTGGATACTATTTTGAGATTATCTTTCCCCTTCCAGCCCGCCTCAAGCAGCAATCTCCAACTGGCTGGCGTGGCTTGCATAAACGTGGCGTTCGAGTCGGTTAGAGCCTGTGCCAATAACGCGCCATCAGCAACAACCTCGGAACTGGCGATCACCAATCGCGCACCTGAGATAAGAGGTAATATGAGATCCCCCACTGCAATATCAAATGAAAGAGTGGTGACTCCGAAAAGGATGCTGTCAGCACTTATTCCCAAACTTTTACGCATGGAACATAGTAAATTAACCACTGCCTGGTGATGGATCTGAACCCCTTTCGGCTTTCCGGTTGAGCCAGATGTGTAAATAATATAGGCAAGATCATCCGGTTTCGCGACACCAGTGGTTTTCTTCGAACGTTTGGTTTTCGTTGACGATTTACCTTGATCGAGATTGTCAATGCAAATTATTTTAGCGTTGTTGCCCGGCAATTCCGCTACCAGGCCGGACAGTGTGAGAATGAACGAAGCGTCAGAATCTGCAAGCATGAAAGCAAGCCGTTCCGACGGGAAGGATGGATCCAATGGCAGATACGCGCCACCCGCTTTGAGCACACCCAACAATCCGATGAGCATCTCCATCGAGCGGTTCGCAAAGATACCCACAAGCGTTCCGGCTTTAATACCTTGAGAACCCAAAACTTTAGCTACTTGATCTACACGTTTGTCCAACTCCTGATAGGTCAAACTCTTATCTTCAAATTGCACAGCCACGGCATCCGGCGTGCGCAAGACTTGCTGCTGAATCAAATCGTAGATGCAAAGATCACGCGGGTAATCAGCTTGTGTTTGATTCCAATCGATCAAGCTTTGCTTGTGTTCCGATTCGCTTAATAATGCGTACGTTGATACTGGCTGGTGCGGATCAGCGACAATGTTTTGCAGCAGAGTGCGGAATTGTCCCAACATTCGCTGAATGGTGTCAGCATCGAACAAATCTGGGTTGTAGATGAAAGCCGAGGACAATTCGTCGCCGGTTTCCGCCATCATTAGTGTAAGGTCGAATTGAGAGGGTTGATGCAACAGCGCCATTGACTCAAGAGTGATGCCATCCATTTCAATGCGGGTGCCGGGTAATCCGAGCGCAAAAGAATTCAAACCGCGCACACTCTCGATGTGCGCCCTTTCATAAATGAACGTTGTTTCAAACAGGGGCGGACGGCTCGCGTCTCGATGAGGAACGTGCAGGCGTTCTGCCAGTAGTGCAGGAGGAAAATCCTGATGATCGAGGGCATCCAGAACCGTTGTACGCACCTGCTCCAGAAGCGCTGTGAAACCGGGGTCTTCAGAGAAATTGGTGCGGATGCCAACCGGGTTCACGAAATATCCCATAAGCCCAGCCAACTCTGGATGCGTTCTTCCGGCAATTGCCGATCCAACCAGAAGGTCGGATTGTCCGCTGTAACGATGCAAAAGCGTTTGGAAGACAGCCAGTAATGTCATGTAAAGAGTTGCGCCGTTCGCCGAGGCAAGTTCTTTAATTTTTTGCGTGACTTCGGCGTTAATGTGGATATGCTGAGTTTCGCCCCGGAATGTCTGAACTGGCTTGCGGGGCCGATCTGTGGGAAGGTTCAATACGGGCAACTCACCTGCCAGTTGTCGGCGCCAGTATTCCCAGTGACGCTCTCCCTCAGGACCAGCCAGCATTTCGTTACGCCAGCGAGCGAAATCCATGTAGGAAGTTCGTAGAAGCGGCAGGTCTGGAGAAAGCCCTCTTTTTTCCGCGGCATAGAACGCCATAATCTCGGAAGCCAGCAATGTCATGGACCAGAAATCAGTAATGAGGTGATGGACAGCGACCAGCAAAATAGTTTCTTCTGCAGATCGTCGGAAGAGAACAACCCGGAACCCTGGTCCGTGCTCAAGATCGAAGGAGCGGAATGCGTCGTCTTCAAGACGAGATTGGAGAGTCTCCTCCGTCCACCCGGCCGCATCCTCCTCCTCCATCGGCAGAGGCAATGATTTATGTACTTTCTGCATGGGTTGACCCTCAACCACATGGAACGTTGTTCGCAGAACAGCGTGGCGCGCCATTAAACCCGCGAAAGCCCGGCGTAAGGCATCGCGGTCAAGATTCCCAAGAAAACGGACCGCCCCGGAAACATTAAATGAGACTCCTGACGGCATGAGTTGATCGAGAAACCACATCGCTTGCTGATTGTATGTGAGCGGGTGACCACCTTCCGCATCTATCGTTGATATAGATGGAATACTAGTTATGTGAACTGGCTCATCAAGATGTTCCAGAGTTTGCATTACAAGCCCTGAGATGGTTGGCCCTTGCAGCAAACTGGAGACAGGTAACTGTACTCCCAATTTCGTTTCCAAGGAGTTCTTGAGTTCCATCGCCATGAGCGAATCCAACCCCATTGTGTCCAATGGTTGAGTGACACTCAAACGAGTTGCATCCATCCCAAGAACGCGGGCGGCTTGTCGTTGGATGAAATCTTCCAAAACCTTTTGGCGCTTGGCTGGATCAGTGGATAAGAGAGTTTCATGAGTTAAGTCATTGCCCCGTGAAGACTGTACCTGGGGCTTTTTATGATTCCCGCCATCAACTTTTACTTCATGTCCTGGTCGCGATTTTCCATTGGAGCGCGGAGATGAAGATATAGGCGACCTGTCAGCATCATCAGTCGAGATGGTTTGCGCGAGATTCTTGCTTGGAGTCTTAACCGTTAAATCCTGGCGCGTCTCCCCAATTGATTCCAGCCAATAGCGTTGGCGTTCAAATGGATAGTTGGGCAACGCAACTTTGTTACGCGTGTATCCGCGATCAAACCCCGCCCAATCAACATCTGCTCCATGAACGTAAAGTTTGCCGAGGCTGTCCAAAATGATCTGCCAGTCATCCTGTCCTTGTCGTAAAGAGGACAACCACACGGCTTCGGAATCTGGCAGGCAACGCTTTCCCATGCCTGATAAAACGGGCGCAGGTCCAATTTCAATGAAGACATCAATTCCCAAGTTCGCGAGAGACTGCATCCCCGCGGAGAACTTCACTTCCCCCCGGATGTGATTCCGCCAATAGGAGGCGTCCGGGATTGAATCAGGTTTCAGGATTTCACCGATCAGGTTCGAGCTGAGAAGGAGACGAGGGGTGGAGAATTGAATCCGACGCGCGGTTGATTCGAAGTCGTCCAGAATCAAATCCATGAGAGGCGAATGGAACGCGTGCGAAACAGCGAGCGGCTTGGATGAAATCCCAAGTTTGGCGAGTTCATCCAGCACCGCCTGCACCGCGGACTTCTCACCAGAGATCACTGTGTTGTCGGGTCCGTTCACCGCCGCAATGGACACTTTATCCTGATACGGTGTCAGAACAGCAGCAATACGCGGCGCATCCGCAAAGACCGCCGCCATGATTCCATTCTGAGGCAACGCGCCCATCAATCGCGCGCGTTCGGTGATGAGATGCAAGCCATCTTCCAAAGTAAATACACCGGCTATGCACGCGGCAACATATTCACCCACGCTATGACCGAGAACTGCGTATGGCTCGAAGCCCCACGAACGCCACATTTGCACGAGGGCGTATTCAAAAGCAAAAAGCGCGGGCTGGGTGTATGTGGTTTGATGAATGGTCGGATCATTTTTATCGGCGGAGAAAATGATTTCGAGCAAGGGGCGACCTAGAATCGAATTCAGGATTTGGGCGCATTCATCAAGCGCGTCGCGAAATACAGGTTGTGTTTCGTACAATTGTTTTCCCATACCCACATACTGCGAACCCTGACCCGTGAAGAGAAAGGCAACCTTAGGTTGTGTTCCGGGTTTCGCATGACCTGTTGAAATGACAGGCGACTCTGAATTCGTAATGAAAGCACCAAGACCTATTTTTAGTTCCTCGTTATTGCTGGCTTGAATCGCAAGGCGATGTTCGAAATGCGAACGACCCATGTTGGCAGTGAAGGCAACATCTTGAATCGGTTGTTGGGTGGAAGCCAGATGAACACTCGTGAGTTGAGCGAGTTCCTGCAACGCAGGCTCAGTCTTCGCGGATAAAGTGAAAAGATGGCGCGGACGTTCGATATTTTCTGATGTTGGGTTTGCTGCAACGGAAGGAGGATCGGAAAGAATAATATGCGCGTTCGTGCCGCCGAAGCCGAAGGAACTCACTCCCGCAAAGCGCGGCTGGTCTCGTCGCTTCCAGGGTCGCAGGTAGGTTCCAATTTCGAGCCGCGAGTCTTCCAGTGAGAGATACGGATTAACTTCTTTTAAATGAAGATTAGGCGGAATAGCTTCGTTTTGCAAAGCCAGCACAGACTTGATCAACCCGGCAATCCCCGCCGCAGACTCAAGATGACCAATGTTCGTTTTGACCGAACCGACCAACACGCGATTGTTATTTTGGTCATCGTCGAGCACCGCGCGCAACGATGCTATTTCAATCGGGTCGCCAAGCGGCGTTCCCGTGCCGTGCGCTTCCACATAACCTATCTGATGCGGAGCAACACCCGCATTCGAGAGCGCATCGCGGATGACCGCCTGTTGAGCCAATCCATTCGGCGCGGTCAGCCCATTACTGCGTCCATCCTGATTCACAGCCGAGCCGCGGATCAACGCGAGAATATTATTTCCATCGCGCAAAGCATCTGAGTATCGTTTTAGAATGACAACGCCGCAACCTTCGCCGCGCACATACCCATCCGCGCTCGCATCGAATGTCTTGCAACGTCCATCAGGAGAGAGCATCCGCGCTTGGGAGAAGGTGATGGTCAACTCCGGAGTCAGGATTAAATTCACGCCTCCGACTACGCCCAAATCTGATTCGCCGCTTCTGAGACTCTGACACGCGAGATGCGCCGCCACCAACGAAGACGAGCAGGCGGTATCCACTGCCATGCTTGGTCCGCGCAAATCAAAAATATACGATAATCGATTCGCCGCGATGCTGTGCGCGTTGCCTGTCCCGGCATACGCGTCAATTCTTTCTGGATCATCAAATTGCAAGCGCGAGTAATCGTAACTGCTGATGCCGACGAATACGCCTGTGCGAGTCCCAGCCAGCGATGCAGGCGGGATAAAGGCGTTTTCGAGAGCCTCCCAACTCACTTCAAGAAGGAGGCGTTGTTGAGGATCCATGCGCGCGGCTTCGCGTGGAGAAATCCCGAAGAAGTGCGGGTCGAACAGATCCACGTCATCGAGGAAGCCGCCGAAACGGGTGGTGATTTTTCCTGGCAAAGACTCTGTTGAATGGAACGCATCCACATCCCAGCGGTCAGAGGGAACTTCACTGATGGCATCCACACCGTTGCGGAGAAGTTCCCAAAAGGCTTGTGGGCTGTCCGCTTGTGGGAAGCGGCAACTCAAGCCGATGATTGCAATCGGCTCGTTGATGTTGTTGAAGGTTGGTTGAGGTGTGGCAGGAGCAGAAGTCTTCGAGGGCTGAGAATCGTTCGCAAGAAAACTTGCCAGCGATTCGATGGTTGAATAATCCCAAGCCAGTGTGGGAGCGAGCTTGCGATTGAGAAAAACTTCCAAGTCTCCGGTGAGGCTCACGGCTTGCACCGAGCCCAAGCCATAATATGTAAACGGCTGACGTGGATCAATTGACGCTGAATCCATCTCCAGCACGGATGCAATGCGCGTCACCAGCCAGGACCCAATTGTTTCTGCCGATATTTTTTGTTTGATATCAGATGCGGGTTTATTGGCGGATGTTTCTGATTTGTTAGACCTTTGAACTGCGGCTTGATTAAATGAAGAAGACCTGGCATTCCATTGACCGATAACTTCTAGGGTTCCGTCCAGAAAAGCCGTCTTACATGCGCTGCGTTGAATCTTCCCGCTGGAGGTTTTCGGGATGCTCATCGGTTTGACCAGCGCGATGGCAAAGACTTGCAAGTCATGCTTTTCAGCCACCGCCTGACGAATGGCAGAAGCCACCTCATTAGCATCTGGCTGTCTGTTTTGGCGCGTGACTTCCTGAACGATTACCAGTTGTTCCTTGCCGTCCTCAGTGACTGAAAACGCAGCGCATCCTGCGGGTTGCAAGGCAGGGTGAGAAGACTCTACAGTTAATTCAATGTCTTGAGGATAATGATTGCTTCCATGAATGATGATCAGGTCTTTGATACGTCCCGTAACAAACAATTCCCCGTTTTGCAAGAAGCCAAGATCGCCCGTGCGTAGAAACGGACCTTCGCTTGTGTCAGACACGTATGCTTGAAAGGTTTTACGCGTTTCCTCCTCCAAGCCCCAATACCCTTGCGCCACACTTGGACCGGAAACCCAAATTTCGCCCACCTGATTCGAATCACAGTATTTCAGCGTTGTTGGGTTAACGATCACGATCTTCTGGTCTATGATCGGCGGACCGCAACTCACCATGGTCAATGAGCCTGAGTCATTTTCAGAAGAAGGAACCACGCGGTCACGTTCGAGGGATTTTCGATCCACCGTGAATGTGCGCGGTTCGGCTGGACCGTCACCACCCGAAACAATCAATGTGCTCTCTGCCATGCCAAAACAAGGGTAGAAAGAGGTCTTTCGGAAGCCGCACCCGGCAAAAGTGCGCGCGAAGCGTTCCAACGTCTCAGGGCGAATCGGCTCGGCTCCGCAAAATGCCAGAGTCCAGGAACTCAAATCCAGCGTTTCCATCTGCTCGGGTGTTATTTTGTCCACACACAGATCGTAGGCAAAGTTGGGCGCGCCGCACGTGGTGCCGCGGTAGCGTGTGATGGCCTCCAACCAGCGCACAGGACGTTGCAGAAAGGAAGCGGGCGACATCAACGTGGTCGCGCCGCCCAGATACATTGGTTCCAGAATGCCGCCAATCAACCCCATGTCATGATAGCTGGGAAGCCAGAAGACGCCCATCACCGTGGAGTCAACCTGAAAACCATGACTGATGGCTTTCAAGTTATGCATGATGTTGCCATGACTCAACATCACCCCCTTTGGTTCACTGGTGGAGCCGGACGTGTACTGGAGGAACGCCAAAGTCTCGGATGAAATATCGGGGCGGCGCCAGTCCGCTTCCAACCCAGCCGGAACCTGCTCCGTGTTTAACCAGTGCATCGCCTGCAAATCGGGCGCGTGCTCGAAACGCCGCTCGAGATTATGAAGAATCGTGGATGTGGTTAATGCAAACGAAGCATGCGAATCATCCACAATGGATTGGATGCGCGGCACCGGGCGATTCAAACGAGGAGGATAGGCAGGGACGGCGGTCACGCCGGCATATAAACACCCCATGAAGGAGGCGATGTAATCTAACCCTGGCGGATACAAAAGTAGCGCCTGCTCGCCGCTCGCCCCGAAGCTTTCCAGCCACGCGCCTATCGCCCGCGCCCGGCGGTCCAATTCGGCGTAGGTGATGGTGATGGCCTCGTTTTCGCTGTCCGGTAGAAAACGGTACGCCAGACGATCAGGGTGCTGCCCTGCCCTCCATCTTAAGATGTCAGGCAGAGTGTCAGGAGTTGTCGGAAGTTCGGGGAGCGAAGAGGATGATTGCTTCATTATTTTTGCCTGGTTACTTTGAATGATTTTTTTATTTATATCATAAAAGCATTTGTTTAAAAATATCATGTTGCTTGACATGCTTTCTTTCAAAAAGGTATAATCCACTTGTCATTCTGTTTTCCGGTTCGAATTATTTTCGTTTTCAGGGGCGGAAACAATTGGTATTCATCTTGATTGCAAAGTAAGCGATGTAATCCAGCAATCTTGTCTGCACGCCCATAGAAAAGGAACAGACACGTGGCTCAATTAAGTAATTTCAAACTGGTTCTAACTAACGACCAGAGCAGTACCCCCTCCAAAGAATTCGAACTGATCAAGTCAGAGATTATCCTTGGCCGCGATGACAGCGCAGATGTAACCATTCCTGCTTCAGCTGTATCGCGCCGTCACGCCCGACTCATGCTGGAAGGCGAGAATTATGTGCTGGAAGATTTGGGGAGCAGTAACGGGACCTTCGTGAATGGAGCAAAACTAACCGGCCGGCGCACCCTTCAACAGGGCGATCAGATCCGGTTGGGGCAAACGATCACACTGGTTTATCGGTCACTTTCCTCTGCTGCGCCCGCAAGTGATTCTGATAAAACTGCTGTTGGCTACGCGCCTGCTGTGCCGTCCCACGTCATGCAGACCTCGATCGGTGATGAATCCGCGCTTCAGATCAAGGCAGGTCCGCGGCGATTGGTCGTTACGATTGCAGGAGAGAATCCGCGAACCCATGAATTAACGCGCCCATCCATGACGATTGGCAGGGTTGCAGGTAATGATATCGTTATCCCTTCCCCGATTGTTTCAGGACAACATGCCCGCCTCGAGCAGGCAGGCGGAGGCGGTTACAAGCTGGTTATTCTGCCAGAAGCCAGGAACCCGGTATTATTTGAAGGACGGGCTGTGGAAGGGTCGCGCATACTACGGCACGGCGACGTGTTAAGAATCGGCAGTCTGGATCCGGGCGTAATGGTAACGATGACCTACGATGCCCCCGGTGAAGCCGCACAGCAAGTGGAACGCGATATCGTATTCGGTGAAAAGACCCTCATACAGATCGGGCGCGACCCGAGCAACGATGTGGTCATCCCCTCGCCCAACGTATCACGCTTCCACGCCCAGATCCAAAGAGTCGGTCAACGATACCGCGTCGAGGATCTTCGCAGTTCCAATGGAACGTTCGTCAACGGCGAACGCGTGGATGGGTCGCTGTGGCTGAAACCCGATGATTCCATCCGCGTGGGGCAATATCGTTTTGTGATGGGCAAGGATCAACTTGCCAGCTACGACGACAGCAACGGATTAAGAGTGGATGTCGTCGGGTTGAACAAGTGGGTCCGCGCAGATTTGAATATCCTTCAGAATATTTCGGTCGCTTTCAAGCCCAGAGAGTTCATTGTCGTTGTTGGGCAGAGCGGCGGCGGCAAGTCCACTTTTGTTGATGCTGTAGCCGGATATCGCCCAGCCACCCCGCCGTCGAGAGTATTCGTCAACGACATAGATATTTATGCTCATTTCGACGCGATCCGTAATGAGATCGGGTTTGTGCCGCAAAAAGATATCATCCACATGGAGTTGACCATCTATCAGGCGCTGGATTACGCCGCCCAATTACGCATGCCGGCTGATACATCACCGCAGGAACGACACAACCGGATCATGGAGGTACTTCAAGACCTCGACCTCACGCACCGCAAGGATGTTCAGATCAGCGGGTTAAGCGGCGGACAGCAAAAACGCGTCTCCATCGGTGTTGAATTGCTAACGAAACCAGGCTTGTTCTTCCTCGATGAACCCACTTCAGGGTTGGACCCTGGCACAGAAACTGCCCTCATGCAATTGATGAGGCGCCTTGCAGACCAGGGACGCACGATCATTTTGATCACTCACGCCACCAAAAATGTGATGCTCGCCGACAAGGTAATTTTCCTTGCCCGTGGCGGTTACCTTGCCTGGTTTGGTCCTCCAGACGAAGCGCTGGCGTACTTCGATCAATACCGCTCGGAACGCGACCGCAGGGCTGGCAGGATCGAGTTCGATGAGATCTATGCCATTTTGGATGACCCGAGCAAGGGTAAAGCCGATGAGTGGGCAAAACATTATCGCGAAAGCAGGGCATATCAGGAATACGTCGCGAAGCCGCTGGCAAACAAATTGGCTCCTGAAAAAGCAGTGACTGTGCGTCAGCCTGAGCCAATTATGCAAAGAAGAAGCAATGCGAGGCAGGTTTCCTCTTTAAGACAATTCCTCATCCTCTCGGCTCGCAATATAAAAATCCTGACCCGTGATCGTTTCGCTCTTGGGTTGATGCTTGCCACCGCGCCGCTGGTAAGTTTACTGGATGTGGTGCTCGCTCTCGTTTTGGGACGAAATCCATTTGATTTCAATGAAGGCGACATGACTGAGGTCATCATCACGCTGTTCCTGTTGACCATCTATGGCGTGATGGTTGGTGGTATTTCACAGATGCGCGAGATCGTCAAGGAACAGGAAGTGTATAAAAGGGAGAGACTGGTCAATCTAAAAATCCTGCCTTATGTTTTATCGAAAATATGGTTTGCCGCGTTGCTTGCCTTCTATCAGGCGGCCGCATACACCATCGTTCATTATCTGGCTTTCGAAATGCCGCCGGGCGTGCTGGAATTCTTCCAAATCTATATCACAATGACATTGGCAACCCTGGCTGGCATGATGCTGGGATTATTCGCCTCCGCGCTCGCTCCAAACGCCAGTTCGGCTCCGTTACTGGTTATTATGCTGATGTTGCCGCAGATCGTGCTAGGCGGAGCGTTGGTTGCCGTACCGAGTTTCGTGAGTGCACCTACCTCCACTCGCTGGGCATACGAAGCGATGATGAGCATTACAGGGCCGGGTTCTGATGTCGCATCCGATCTTTGCTGGCAATTGCCTGAAGATGTACGAAGCGCAATGACCCTGGAGGACAAGCTGGCAAATAACTGCAAATGTATGGGCATCAATATGCTCAAGCAGGAATTCTGCAACCACCCGGGCCTGGGCAAGTTTCGGGTCGCGGCAGTGGATCGACCGCTGCCAGTTGAGCCTGTTCCGCTTGGCGACCCGCCCCCGGAACCTGTGATTCCTGAACGCCCCGTTCAGCCTGCGGATCAATCGAACAACGTGGCCATGGCAGACTACTTTGCCAGGCTTCAACTCTGGGAAGTGGAGGCGACTGCCCTCCAGGAAAATTATAAGAGAGAGATCGAAGAATATCAGGCACGGGCAGAAGTCTATCAAAGCGAAAAAGTTGCCTATGAAACGGCGCGCGTCGAGTTGCTTGTTGCCATAGCTCCCGCCGAGGGCGTTGTAAGGACTTTCTATAATGGCGCAGGTATCTTCTATGTTGATAAGGAAGACCCTGTGGCTTATGTTGCCAAGGTTGGTTTTGCCTGGTTCATACAGATTGCAATCTGTTTACTTTTGTTTGGCGCAATTCTATATCTGCAAAAACGGAAAGATGTAATTTAGATTCGCATGAGAAAAACCAAACTATTAATATTCCCGCTTGTGTTGGTTCTGGTTTCATTGGCTTGTGGAACAGGCAGCGGCGATCCTTCCCAGGAAGGCACCCTTCAAGCCATCAGCGCGCAGGTGCGCGAAACCGGCACGGCAATGGCAGCTCAAAACGTGGACCCAATTGCCGCCGCCCATACTGCGCAAGCGGAGGCGACTGCCTTCAGCCAGGGTGCCGTAGCGACACAGGCGGCTCTCTCGTCGCTAGGTGCTGATTCTCAGACTGCAACCGCAGTGGCATTTGCGCCCATCCTGGCTGACTTGCCCAGGTACGGAGTTGATCCCTCAGAGGGGCGTATTGGCTGGGTCCATCCTCCTGTAACACTGGATGCATCCGGTTTCCACCACTTTGAGTATGTAAATTATTATATCGGCACCCTCGCAAAAGATTTTGTCGTCTCAGCAGATATTACGTGGAACACCATCGGCAGCACTTCGGGTTGCGGGTTCGTCTTGCGATCCAACGGATTTGAGATCGCATTAGACCAGTATGTGGCGCTCATCACGCGTGTCGCAAGCGGACATTTCCTGTTTGCCACCATGGCAAAAGGAGAAATCGTCACAGGGCGGGACATCTACGCCTATGGACGTGACAAAAGTTTCACATGGCAAAACGATACAACCAACCGCCTTACCATCGTAGGACGGGGAAATCATTTTTGGGTCTACACAAACGGTAGCCTGATCGGTGAGATCGACCCCAGTGCGCCGCCTCCCCAGCCCATTATCCCGCCTGAACCGGAAAAACCGGCAAACCAGTCGGATGCCCAGGCCATGGCTCTCTATTTACAACAAAAGGCCGAGCATGAAGCGGTCATCCTCCAAATCAAGGCAGATTATGCCGCACAACAAAGAGCCTTCAATTCTGCAGATACGGTATTTGACAGGGGCTTTATCGCCCTTGTGGCATTAAGCGAATCGGGGCGCAGTACAGTGTGCAAGTTCGATAACGCATGGCTATTCTTAATTGATTAACTCACCTTACGCAGTTTACGCTCCCGCTGGGGCTCCCCATTCGGGGATGATATGTGACCCTGCGGAATAACCTGCAAAATACGGCGGTCGCAGACCGCCTTCAAGCGAGGGTGCGTAAGGTGAGTGATTAACTCACTTTACGTAATCTCATTCTGAGCAAAGCGACACTTGCGCTGTATGCAAGTGCAGGTGAGAATCTCTACGACCGTCTCAGAGGCCCTTCGCCACAAAGCGGCTCACATCGTCCCGATGTTCTCCGGGAGGGTGACATGCCTAATTTGTGTTATCATGCGGATTGTTACTTACTTGCAGTAATAATACCCAACCGAGCTAATATTAATTATCTTTGGGAGAACCAATGGCAAATAGCTTAATCGGAAAAACCATCAGCAACCGATATGTCGTCGAGGAAATACTGGGGCAGGGCGGCATGTCGGCGGTGTACAAAGCCACCGATCCCAACTTGAAGCGGGTGGTGGCGGTCAAGGTTATCCACTCTCACTTATCCAGCAATCCCGATTTCGTGAAACGGTTTGAAGAGGAAGCCGCGGCAGTCGCGCAGTTACGTCACCATGGGATCATTCAAGTCCATGACTTCAACCGCGATGACGATCTGTATTACATGGTGTTGGAGTTCGTGCCGGGGGAAACGATCCAGGATCATCTCAAACGACTTAACGACAGCGGGCGCAAGCTATCGCCCGCCAAAGCCATTGAATACATGGCAAGTATCTGCGATGCCGTGGATTATGCCCACCAGCGCGGCATGATCCATCGCGATATCAAACCAGCCAACCTGATGCTGACCACGACAGGTCATGTCATCTTAATGGATTTTGGTATCGCCAAGATCGTTGGAGGTACGCGCCACACCGCAACCGGAGCGGTTGTGGGCACAGCCATGTACATGTCGCCTGAGCAAATCAAAGGCGAACAACCCGACCGCCGCTCGGATCTTTACTCTCTCGGCGTGACGTTATTCGAAATGGTCAGTGGGCGCCCGCCCTTTGAAGCCGATTCAGCCATGACCCTGATGATGATGCACGTCAACGATCCGGTGCCAAACCCGAAGAAGCTCAACCCGGATGTGCCGGACGCCCTGGTTACAGTCATCAATAAAGCGCTCGCGAAAGATCCGAACAATCGTTATCAAACGGCCGCACAAATGGCGGCCGCGTTAAGAAATGCGCTATCCGCTGGTTCATCCTCACCCAAAGCGACCATGGTGGAAGATGCAACGATGTCCAAGCAGAAAGGTGGGACCACCGTTGAAAAACCCATGGCTGCCGGGACGTACGTCGAAAGCACCCCCCTCCCCGCTGGAAAAGGGACAATGGTTGAAGGTCCCGCGCCAAGTTCTGTGTATTCGACTCCCAGCGCTCCCTCTGCTCCAAAATCCAGATCCAGCATGACATTGCCAATCATTGCGGGAGTGATCGTTGGTTTGATATGTCTCGTTGCAGGAGGTGCCTACCTTGCCAGCACGTTATTCGGCGGAGGAGTAAACCCAACCGAGCCCCCACTTGTTATCGCAACGGATACCCAAGCCGTGATTGCCCCCGTCTTTACCGCGACACTTGAAGGCACCCCAACTTTGAGTTTTACCGAAACTCCTGCCAGCACTCCAACCGCCACCATCCCACCGGGCCCATATGTCCGCATCAACTTGATCACTATTGACGCGAATAACCGTTATGTTGTCGAATATGAAACCTTCGAGTTTACAGAAATTCTTCCCGGTATGCATATACACTTCTTCTGGAACACGGTTCCCGTGCAAAACGCCGGTTCACCGGGTTCGGGTCCATGGATCCTGTATGGCGGACCGAGACCCTTCACCGGGTATCGCGTGTCGGACAAGCCCTCGGCGGCAACTCAAATGTGCGCCCGCGTGGCAAACGGCAATCACTCATTGAACGGTTTGGAAAGTGGAAACTGCGTGGATTTACCCTAAAATTTCATTCTTTCAATGTATTGTAGGGGCGACGCAATGCGTCGCCCCTACAATTATTTAATCACCCGCTTCGTAATTGAATCCAGCAGAAAATCAACCAAATAATGGTTGACCTCCGCCGCCGAATCGTGTTGTACCCAGTGTGTGGATTCGGGGAAGAGGATCAAATTCCCTTCGTCACAATAATCCATGCTCGGGCGCGCCATGCGATGCGTGAGCGCAAAGTCCTTCATGCCCCACATCATCAGCGTGCGGACTTTGACGCGCTGGTCCTCAGGCATTTCCGGCGGGTGTCGAAAGCCTGCGCGATACCAGTTCAACATGGAAGTCAACGCGCCAGGTTGTGACCAGGCTTCCTTGTATTTCTCGAAATCTTCGGCGGTAAATATATTCTTCTTCGCGGAGTTTCGCATCCCGCGAACCATCTCGCGGAAGCCATTCGCAGACAAGACCTTTTCGGGCAACCATGGTATCTGGAAGAATCCTCCATACCAGGATCGTCTCATTTGTTCGAAATCGCGTTGCAGGAATCTTTGCATCACAGCGGGATGCGGCACGTTCAGTATCGCCAGTTTGTGCAAACGCTCGGGATGTGACATTGCCAACGCCCATGCAACCGCACCGCCCCAATCATGCCCCACGAGATTGACCTTTTCATAATCCAGCGCTTTGATCAAACCAAGCACATCGTCAACCAGTGTGGACACGCCGTAACTTTCTACGCCCTGCGGTTTGTCACTCAGGTTATATCCGCGCTGGTCAGGGACGATGACCCGGCATCCCGCATTCATCAGCGCGGGGATTTGCTTCCTCCACCCATACCAAAATTCTGGGAATCCGTGCAAGAGCACGACAGGCGTTCCGCTTTTCGGTCCCGCCTGCACCACGTGCATTTTGATCCCGTTGGTTTCGATGAACGAGTGTTCAAGTTCCATGAGAAGTGAAGCCTCCAAAAACGAGGCGGGATTGTACCAAAAAACAGGAGGCGAACTTAAATTCTTAGTGAGCGTTTAGGTGAATTGTAAGTTTCGTAGGGGAATCGTGGGAGAAAAGGAGAAATAACGCTATAATTTTCGAAACAAGTATGTCTTTGACCAAGATTGAGAATGGGAGTTAGCCATGGCAAAGAAAAAGAACAAACAAACTAGAAGGGCTGAGGAGCGAGACAAGCAATCACCACAACAAATCTCGTGGAAAACAGTCGCGGCAATTCTAGTTAGTATCGCGACGTTTGTCGGTTTGATTGTTAACGGTTTAGACTTCATAAACTATTTGCGGGAAGGCTATCAACAATTTCTCAAGTTAGGTCTCATTGTTTTAGGACTGATTTGGCTGATAATTTTATGGCTTCTATTCAAACAAAGAAATGTCTATGGAATTCTTTGGTTAGCTGTAACAATCCTTGCGGGAGTAATTGTTTGGAATGGGTGGCGACCTTATGTTCAGACGAGAGAAGAGAAATTAATTGTGCTAATCGCCCAATTCGAAGGCCCTGAGGAAAATTTCGGGTTGCGAAATGAGATTTGGGAGAAGCTTGACGAAGATTTCAGAAATGACGCCGATGTGAAGATCGAAACCGTAAATGAAATCATTACACCTGACAGCAACAGTGGCAGTCCACGCGCTATGGAGATAGGAGAAAGGTTTCAGGCAGATATTGTAATTTGGGGGTGGTATCGTCCAACTGTGAATCCAAATATTACAATACATATCGAAAATTTATCCCCTGCTCAAATAAAAACATTACAAGTAAGCGAGACCTATCAACCTCAAGCAACTCTGGCTGAACTTGAGGCGTTTGAAATCCAAAGACAACTTGGGTCAGAGACGAGCACATTGATATCGTTTTTGACTGGTCTATTAAGATACAAATCTAGTGATTATCCAGAAGCTATTAAGCGTTTTGAGCAAATTCTAGCAAATACTGACATCTCAACACTTATAAATCCTTTTGACCTTCACTTCGCTCTTGGAAATTCATATCAATGGACAAATATGCATGATAGTGCAATTCAAAATTACGATAAGGCAATAGAGATTAATCCACAATCAGCAATAGCGTACAGCAATCGTGGAAGTGCTTATCTTTTTCTAGAAGAACACGAGCACGCTATTCAAGATTTCGAAATGGCAATAAAAATTGATCCTCAATTAGATGCAGCATTCAATAATCGTGGACTTATATATTTCTCGCTTGGAGAATATGAACGCGCCATTCAAGATTTCGATATGCTGATCGAAATTGCTCCCTCATCAGCAATAGGGTACAGCAATCGTGGAGTAATATATTTGTCGCTTGGAGAATACGAACGCGCCATTCAAGATTTCGATAAGACTATTGAGCTTTTTGAGTTTCATGATGCAACAGCATTCTATTTGCGGGGAAGTTCCTATGCACATTTGGGTGAACAAGAGCGCGCTATCCAAGATTACGACAAGGCCATTGAACTTGACGCACAGTTTGTCTTTGCTTATGATGGTCGCGGAGTTGCTTATAGTTATTTAGGAGAATACGATAAAGCAATTCAAAATTACACAAGGGCTATCGAAATCAATCCGCAATATGCGTCTGCTTATAACAATCGCGGTATGTCTTATAGTGAATTAGGTCTAAACGAAAGTGCGATTCAAGATTTTGACAAAGCCATTCAATTGAACCCTAATTATGATTTGGCATTTTACAATCGAGGTGGTTTTTATTATCAATTAGGTCGATACGAACGCGCGATCCAAGATTTCGACAAAGCCATTCAACTGAACCCTAATATGGCTAATGCTTATAACAACCGCGGTCTCTCTTATAGAAAGTTAGATCAAAACGAACGCGCGATTCAAGATTATGATAAAGCCATCCAATTGAACCCCAATATGGCTTCGGCTTATCGCAATCGCGGTTTAGCTTATCAAGCACTTGGCAAAACTGCCGAGGCGGAAGCAGATTTTAAAAAGTATGAAGAACTCACGGGGCAGAAACCGCCAATCAATATCCTCCCCTGAAATACGCGCGGATCAAATCCGAAATATCCGCGGTAGTGTTCTGCCTTGCGACGGCGAAGAAATCGTACGCGGTGGCGCGACCGCGTCCATAGCGGGAAGCATAATCACGCAGAAACGCAAAGAATGCATCGTCACCCATGCGAATGTTGAGCGCCTCCATGAAGTTCGCGCCGTTGAGGTAACTCGCATTGACGTAGGCGCGGAACGTCGGCGCTTCGTAAATCGTCGAATCCACATACCCCGACGGACCGAAATAATTCACGCGAAAATTCCACCACCAATCGTACGAGTTCGGGTAAATGGTTTCGTAAAAAAGCGCCTCGCTGTACACCGACATCGCCTCGTCGAGCCACGGCTCGGTCGCCTGGTCACTGCCCACGAGCCCAAACCACCACTGATGCGCGATCTCGTGCACGCCGATCGCGGTGAGATTACTGCGCGCCGAGCCGTCGTATTCGTTGTAAAACTTCGTCGCCAAAAACACCAGCCCATCATATTCCTGCCCATCGTTCAAATCCGATTGCACAACGCTGAGACTTCCATACGGATACGGTCCAAACTGCGACTCGAAGAGTCCCACCGCGCGGGTTGCCGCGTTCAGGATGGCGAGTCCCTCCGTTTCGTAACCGGGGAAATAATACGCACGCATCACTGCCGACCCCGCACTTGCCTCAACAACCCGAAACTGGTCGCTGGCTGACAAGGCAAACGTCCGCGCGCCGAACAGACGATAGCGAATCCACTCGTTGTTGGGTTCACCGACTCCGCTTGTCGCGAAGGTGACGCTCCCTTCAGTCGTCCGCACGTTGACTTCAAAGTCCGCCGCATCATAGACGAGGTGCTCGCCCAGATAATATTCATCGTGCAACATCCAACCGTTGATGTATGGCACAACAAACGGATACCAATCCGTGAGGTTGGTTTGACTCGCGTCATAACCGTATGGATGTTCCTTAAGTTTTTGGGGAATCGAAATGCGGAACCGCATCGCAATCGTGATTTGTAAACCTGGCGCAAGCGGCTGAGGCAAGTAAACGGTGAGTCTGTGCCCGTTCATGTCGTAGTTGAGCGCGGCGCTACCGAGCAAAATATTTTCGAGCGTGAAGCCGCCGCGATGGTTTGGCTCCACTGCCATCACCAATTCATTGAGTGAAACACCCGTTTGATTCGTGTATCGAATCGTTTCATCCACTGCAAGTTGATGACCATAATAATCGAGTAGCGCGAATAGCGTGTATTGCGTCCGTGATGACGACGAAGGCATTGTTGGTGAGGGCAAAGGTGTCGCGGTGAAGGCGAAGGTTGGAGGAGGTGTATTGGTCGGAGGTTCGGGCGTGAAGGTTGGAATCAGTGTCGGTGATTCGATGGAAGTCGGCGCGAGAGTCACGGGTTGAAAGGGCGTGGGCGTAGGCAACGCGTTGGGGTTCGCCGTGACAAGCACAAGCGTGGGAGGAAGCGTCTGTCCCTGAGGCAACGCGCAAGAGGAGAGAATCAATAAAGGGAGGATAAAAGTGAATCGAAGAGGGAGTTTCATAATAATTTCTTACGACCCTACTCGGTAGTTGAGCGCAAGCAGTCGAAACCACCACGAACAAAAATTGCTTTGCTTACTCGGTGGTCGAGTAGTGCCGTGTTCGTCGGCTCGTATCGAGACCACCTGTTTTCAAAAACATTTCTCGAACAAGAATTGCTTTAGTTACCTGCTGGTTTCGATACGCCCTCGGCTACTCAACCAGCGGAGTTAGTATGTATTCTTAAAATACTCCGCCATCAAATCGGAGATATCCGCCGCGGAATGTTCGCGGAAGACGCGGAAAAAATCAACCGTGGTGGCGCGCCTGCCCGTATATTGAGTGTAATAGTCCTTGAGGAAAGCAAAGAAAATTTCATCGCCCACGCGTTCGCGCAGCTCCTCGAAGAAGCGCGCGCCCGTGAGATAGACCTTATCCCAATACGGGCGTTGACCGCCGCCATCATAGACCTGCGTATCCACAAAGCCCGCGTGTTGAAATTCAAAATAACGATAACCCCACCACCAGTCAACCATATCGGGATAAACCGATTCATAATAGATGCGTTCGCTGTACGTGGCGAGCGCCTCATCGAGCCACGGCTCGATGCCCTGATCGTTCGCCACCGCGTCAAACCACCATTGATGCGCGGTCTCGTGAGCGCCGATTGCCACGAGATAATTCTTCGGCGTGTTGTCGTATAAATTAAAATAATCGCGGCTGATGAAATAAAACGCCGAATACTCCATGCCGTCGTTGAAATCGCCCTGCACCGCGGTCATCGTTTTGTGGCGGTACGGTCCGAACTTTTCATTGAACACCTGCAACGCCTGCGCGGTGGTTTGCAACAACGCTTCCCCCTGCGCGTCGTAAAATGCAAAATAATACGCGTAGACTGTCACATCACCGACTTTTTGCGTCGCGACGTTGTACACCGTGCTGATGGACAAGGCAAACGTGCGCCCCGCCTCCAACTCGAACTTGCGGTTGGACTCTGACCCTGAAGCCGCTTCCGCCCCTGACGCGGCGATCTGCGGAGTCGTCCCATCGGTGAAGGAAACGGTCACATCAAAGTCCGCGACATCATAAACAAGATGCTCGCCGTAGAACCACGGGTTGTGCAATATCCAACCTTCGCCCGATTTGTACGGCACAATGAACGGATACCAATCCACAAGATTAATCTGCCTGTCGGAGTATCCATAGATCTGCGGGCGGACTTCGTTGGGGTTGCTGTATGCCTGCATTTGCGGGAGGATGAGTCCGTAACTCATTGTGACTGTGATCGTTCCGCTTGGGGGCAGGGGCTGGGGCAACGGGATTTCGAGTCGCTGGCTTAAGGCATCAAGAACGTAATTAGTAATTGGTAATTGGTCAACTGCGAGAGACCTGAGATTGAATCCTCCACTCCATAAATTGGGTTCAACAGCCAGCACAAGACTCGTCAGCGTTTCGCCTGTCCAGTTGGGATAGGTGATGGTCTGGTTCACCACCGCCGCTTTGGATGAGTAGTTCATCTGCAAGTCAATCACATACTGTGGGCGTTCCAATTCGGGCGTGAGAGTCGGAAAGGGAGTCGGCGTTTCGGTGGATGGCGCGGTTTCCGAGGGAGCACTTCCCGAGGGCGCGCTTGTCGCGGGTGGAGGTTGAGTCTCAGTTGGGAGAGGAGGAGGGGTGGAGGGAGAGCAAGAAACGAGAAAAAGGATGAAAGAAGAAAGCAGGATGCGCGTTGCTATGAGTTTGGACATGGAAGGTATTTTAACCGATGTGGGAACTTCCCCTACTTAACGACAAACCCTCCTGCAATGTTTCCGTGCGGGAGGGTTATTTTTTTCTTGCCTTGTCCATGAGTTTTACTGCCAAATCCAGAAAACTTCGCTTGAGCGTTCGAGGGTCAAACGGCTGGAGCATCTTTACGGGCCAACGTTCAAGTTCATCTGGAAATTTTTCACAACGGTTCAATGCAACGGCAAACCAATAGTGATCAAAGCCAGTATCCTTTTGTGCGGCTTGCTCAAGCAGGGGCTCAAGCGTTTCTTTCTGCATAATGAAATATAGATCAGCGGCGTCGCGCGGCTCGGCGCGACCAAAGTACGCCAGCAATTTATCCACCCGCAGGTCTGGATAATCGTTGATATAAATTCCTTCACTGGAAAGCACAGGCGGTTCAAAACGATAAGGAGAATCAAGGGCAAGGTCTATTTTCAAACTTTCACCACCTTTTTCAACCACCAGTTCAACAAATGTTGCAAAACGGCGAATCACTTTAAGGGATAACCCTTGTTTCTGGCAGGCAGTTTCAATTTGGTAGGAGAGAGGCAAAACGAGGCTTTCCGTTCCCGAGAAATAGTCCAGGTCAAAAGATAAACGATGACCAAGATAGTATTCTGCCAGCGCAGTCCCACCCGCGAGATAAAAATGTTCCTTGTCAGGCAGGCTGGCAAGGATTCCCATGAACTCTTTTTGGAGAGGTGTTAGTGTTCCAAACCCCTTAAGTGGTTCGGGCATCCAAATACTCCAGATATCGCCGCCACAGACTTTCGATTTCTTCTGGCAAATCCAACCCATCAAGTTCCTGCCTGATATCGTCGAGTTCGAGCGCGCGAATATCCTCCGCCCTGCCGCGCGTCAATGTCTGGCGCAACAACCAGCGTTTCTGGAACGGATCACTCAAATCAAGCGTGTCCGTACTCCATACAAGATGACGGGGAGGATGGATGACCATGTCACAAGGATATTACCACGAATTTTTCCTGCAAGTAGAACGGTGGACGATACGTTCTGCATCAATGATGATCCACGCGCGGACGGATCGGAATCGTGCGAAACTCGCGCGCCATTTCGATGAAGCGCGTCACCGTCGTCTCGAACATCAGCGCGCCAAACTCGGGCGTCGCGGCGGAGGCGTCCCCACAGATTCCCTCCTTCGAGAAACGACTCCACCAATCCTGCCATGAGTACGCGCTCGGTTCGGGATGATCCCAGTTGAAGTATTTCAATTTGAGTTGACCGACGTCGCGCTGAGCCTTGTCCATTTGAACGAGTTCGGGGAAGGAGTGCAACATCATCGCGGTCTCATATTCACAGGCGTGAGCCACGCTTCCCCAGCCGCCTTTGCGATTCGCATGCAACACATCTGCAACAAGTGCGGGGTTTACCGCGGCGTTGATCGTGGTGTTCGCGCAGATGATTCCCGTTTCGAGCACAACCTTCCGCGCGGCGAGTTCGCAGATGGCTTGGTTCGATCCGTGTCCGTTGACGATGAAAATATGGGTAAATCCGTGCCGCGCGACCGAGATCGCCACTTGCGAAACGTACGCGAGACACACTTCCATATCCACCGAGAGCGTACCGGGGAAATCCATGTGGTGATTGTCCAAGCCGACGGGGATGGTCGGCGTGACGAGGATATCGCCACTCGCGCGTCGCCCACACTCGGCAATCACGGACTCGAGGATGTCATTGTCCGTCGAAAGCGGCAGGTGCGGACCATGATCCTCCACTGTCCCAAACGGGATGCAGACCACGGGTTGGGGGTCGCGCGCAATCACTTCCTTCATTTCGAGCCAGGTGAAACGGTCATAGCGCCACTGTGTTTCGGTTGTCATCGTTGCCTCCAAGGGAATGTGGAATGAACACCTCATCACAATCTCACATGACGGGGATTGAAGGGATTTTAATCGAAGAAATTCCTTTCATGCCTGTAAACACACCCAACAAACCTGAAAACGGTGAAAGTCTGATTTACTTTTAGAATGGGTCAACGTTTCCATTTCACTCCATCAAGAGGGAAAGCAAAGTATGCAACTCAAACCAGGCTTTATCCGCATCAAAGATCGCCATCGAAGTCCGAAAATTGCTCGCCGCAGGCGACAGGATTATGAACATAACAAAGGATGTTATAAACATGAAAACGAACTCAGTTACTTCTCGCAGCAATAAAACAATTCTGTTTTTAGGCGCCATGCTGATCTCTATCGGAACAGGGGCTTTGATAGGAGCCGTTGGTTCCATCATTGGAAACTTCTTCTACCTTGTTTTGATCTTCCCCGTTGGGATGGGTCTGATTGGCGGGTCAGTGCTTGCCGAAAGTATCAAGACCACAAAAATTAGAAAAAAATATCAGGCAATCCTGCTCTCTGTTCTGATGGCGCTTACGATGTACTGTGTCTATCATTATGGCAGATACCTTGCACTACAGATCCAAACATCAATCCTGTTATTTTCGGATTTTTCAAAAGCCATGGAAGATGATAGCCTTAAGGCTGCAAAGGTCCTCGTTGATTATGTGATGAAGAAAGAAACAGGTTATCCCGGCTTGGTGGGATACATGCTGTATAAAGCCAAAGACGGCATTTCCATTGGTCGTTTTTACAGCAATAGTCGCCTGAACCTCGAGTTTATCTTTACCTGGTTTTACTGGCTGTTTGAATTTGGGATTTCCTTATGGGTACTCATGCGCATGGGGATACAATCTGCCAGCAAATTGTTCTGTGAGTCTTGTAATGATTGGTACGGAAAAGAAGAGCATCTGGGTGGAATACCTTCCAACAAGGAAGCGCTATTGCTGAATTTGATAAATCGAAAAGATTTTGTTGGATTAAGCAAGTTACTGGAGAAAAATGCCGATCTGCCAAGTGTAGAAGTATATTTGCAACGCTGTGAATCCTGCGACAAAAGCGGCTCCTTTTTGGCGGCCCGGCGAACTGTTGCAAGTTCAAAAGGTACATTGCAGTTTGTCGATGTGCTGAAAACCGTACTTAATCCACACCATCATTCCCAGTTAGAAATGGAATTGGGATTCAGGGAAAGACTGGGTGACACGAAAAACTAACTGTATATATAGCGGATCACAATATTATGTTCCCCTCACCCTCTTCCATCCGAACGCGAGCAGGAAGAAGGCTGTGGCGGTGAGCACAATCGCCGCGCCGGAGGCGATGCTCAGATAATAGGAAAGATACAAGCCGATAACGCCCGAAAGGGAGGCGAAGACCGCGGCGAGGATCATCATCGTGGATAGGCGATGCGTGAGCAGGTACGCTGTGGCGGCGGGGGTGACGAGCATGGCAACCATGAGGGCAACGCCCACGGTTTGAAGCGAGACGGCGACGGTCACGGCGATGAGGACGAGCAGGAGGTTATTGAGCAAGCCGACGGGGAGTCGAAGCGTGGCGGCGAGGACGGGGTCAAAGGATATCGTTGTGAATTCCTTGTAGAACGCGAAGATGATGAGGAGGACGATCCCGCCAAAGATCAGGATCAGCCACAGGCTTTGAGTCGAGACGCTCAACACATCCCCGAAGAGGAAGTGACTCAAATCCACCGCGTAACTGCGGACGGTGGAGATGAGCGCAATCCCCAAAGCGAACATCCCTGCGAAGATAATTCCGATTGCCGTATCTTCCTTAATTTCAGCGTTCCTGCTGATCGCGCCAATACCCAGCGAGGCGACAATGGCCGTACCCAACGCCCACCAGAAAAGCGGTTCGCGCGCGCCGCCGCTGACGAGATACCCCAGCGCAATACCGGGGAGAATGGTGTGCGCGAGCGCGTCACCGAAGAATGCCATGCCGCGCAAGACGACGTATGTTCCAACGACTGCACAAACAATGCCAACCAAAATCGCGGCGATCATGCCGCGTTGCATAAACTGATAGGAGAGAGGTTGGAGGAAGAAATTAATGAGTGTGGTCATGTTCCCCGTCGTCACAACAATCATCAACAGTTAGAATCTGTTCTCCATCGAGGGCGCGGAACCTGCCGCCATAAGCCTGGAGTAGTTTCTCTGTTTGCAGAACATGCCCTGGTTCGCCAAAGGCAACGATGCGATGGTTGAGCAGCATGATTCGGTCAAAGTGACTGGCGGCTTGTTCGAGGTCGTGTGTGGCGACCATCACAGTGACATTTTCCTTTTTGAGCCGGTCGAGCAAATTCAGGATGCCCTCCTGCGCCGGTGTATCGAGACCGCTGAGCGGCTCGTCCATTAACATCAGTTCGGCTTCCTGTGCCAGTGCGCGCGCGATGAACATGCGCTGCTGTTGACCGCCGGAGAGTTGGCTGATCTGGCGAGAAGCTAAATTGCCCAGCTCAACAGTCTCCAACGCGTGATTCACGAACTCCCAATCGCGTTTATGGGGCCAGCTAAGCGGACCGAGTTTTGCGGAACGCCCCATCATCACCACATCCGCCACGCTGACAGGAAAGTTCCAGTCCACGTGCGTGCGTTGCGGGATGTAACCGATGCACACGTGCCCGCGCGGACGCGAGCCGTAAATATTCACATCGCCGGAATTGGGCTGCAAAACACCGGCGACAACTTTGAATAACGTGCTCTTGCCCGCGCCGTTGGGTCCAACGACCGCGACGCGTTCCCCTTCATGCAAATGGAAGGTGACATTTTCCAGGGCAACATGTCCGTTATAGCGGAAGTTAAGATGAGAGACATCGAGGATAGGCTGGTTGGTTTGGTGGTGGGTGTGTGGGTACATAGTTTGTGTTTGCCGACGGTCTGAGACCGTCGGCGAGCATTATTTTAAGGCGCTTACAATCTGCGTGACGTTATGCTTCATCATATCAATATACGTTGCGGCGGGCGCGCCGTTCGTCAACGATTCAAGGCGCAAGTCAGCGACAACTCGTACGCCCGTCTCACCGGCGATCTGTTGGGCGAGGGTCGGGTTATCGCCAGCATCCAAAAAAATGGCGGGCGCGCCGGTTGATTTGATCCGGTCTATCAAGCCAGCCATTTGTTGCGCGGAGGGCGATGCGTCTGTGCTGACACTTTCGATCACGGTACCGACAATTGTAAAGCCATACCGATCTGCGAAGTAGCCCAGCGACTCGTGATTGGTCACGAGTAGTCTGTTCTCAGACGGGATTTGATTCACCTGCTCGACGATCCACGCGTCCAGATTTTTCAACTCGGCAACATATGCCTCCGCATTGGATTGATAAATCGCCGCGCCGTCGGGATCGTAATGCGTGAGCCCTTCGCGGATGTTTTCGACATAGACGATGACGTTGTTCGGATCAAGCCACAGATGCGGATCAACGCCATGTTCACTCTCCGCATCTTTTCCGGGACTTAGCCCTGCTGAGGCTTCGATGACCTCTCTCTCCCCTCCCGCACGCTTCGCGTCCAACAGCGGCTCCAGAAAATGTTCGTATTCCGCGCCATTGACGATGAGTAATTTACTTTGCTCGATCCTGGCAACATCCTGCGGTGTGGGTTGATAGGAATGGGGGTCGGCGCCCACTGGCAGAAGAGACTCAACAGATACGCGGTCACCTGCGACGTTGCTTGTGATGTCCGCAAGGAAGGTGGTGGATGCCAGGATGACAGGATCAGTCGTCCCCGCGGAGGAAGCGGGGTTTCCTACGCATGAAGTCAGCGCGAGGAGGAGAATCGATGATATAAAAAGTTGTCGCATTTAGCTGGAGTTTAGCTCGGCGTTATCACCCGGGAGGATTTCCTTTTTGAGGAGGAAGTACGCGCCGGTAAAGTGTTCATCCACACTGCTTGCAAGCAACGCTCGCCGCGTGGGAAGCACATGCACGATCTCCCAGCCATCGAATCCCTGGTAATCCAGCGCAGGCACATCGAAACCCTTGCCAAGCGGGTCATCGCCCAACAGCGCGGCGGATGCAAGGTAGACCATTTTGTAGCGAAAAACCTTACCGCCTTTTTGCAGGCGTTTCTTTGCAGACTCGAGGCGAACACGATGCTCGCTCTCGCGTTCGGCTTCGATCTCGCGTCGCATTCTGGCAAGTTCAGGTGAATCGAAAATCTCCTTTGCCGCCTCCAGAATATCTTGATCGTCGCTCATGGTGGCAGTAAGAAGGAATTCGTAGGCGCGGCGGTCGCCGAGTCTCACGAGTCCCTCCGCGGCATCAAACTGTGTCAGCCAGTCTTCGTCTTCGGTCATCAACTCGAAGAGGGAATCTTTATCTCCCATTTTGACCAGGTCGTTGATCTGAGAATTCATCACTTCCTCCTGAAGGATAATCTGCCGTCAATATTGTAACACTCTGAAATAAAACAGCCCCACGCAGGTGCTTGAGGCTGTTCGGGTTTCTTCACGCGGTTTTATCTGCCGCCGCTGGAAAGGATGATGAACACGATGAGCGCGACGATGAGCAAAACAATGATTTGCACAGCCGGGCGCATCAACGGCAAACGACTGCGATATTCCGTGCCAGAACGCCGGCGACGGCGTTCTCTGTATCTTTTGTACATGAAGTCCTCGATTTATCTGAAATTAAATTCCTCAAAGTGGATATTTTCACCTGGCACGTTCAGCGCCAGGAATTTTTTCTCGAAAGCCTGGGTCATCGGCAGGGGACCGCACAGATAAACATGATGGTCGCGCACGTTTCCGCCCGCGTTCTCGACAATATGTTCGATGGTCAGCGAGCCTTGCGTGGATGAAAAGCGGACGTGAGGCTTCAGCCGCGGATTCTTCTTCGCGGCGGCTTCGATCTCGTCCGCGAACAATGCCTCTTCAGGGTGGCGGACAGCGAAATAAAAATCAATATCGTGATTCAGGTTTCCGTCCATATCACGGATGAAGGAAAGGAAGGGCGTAAGACCGATGCCGCCTGCGATCCAGATTTGTTTTTGCCCACCAGTCTTGTAGTTGAACATGCCGTACGCGCCGTCAACGATTGCGTCAATACCTGCTTTAATATCGCTGAACAACGCGCGGGTGAAATCGCCGCTTGCTTTGATGGTGACCCGCAACACGTTCTCATGAGGCGCGCTGGAAATGGTGAACGGATGAGATTCGTTCAACGTCTTCTCGTTGGGAAATCGCACAAATAGGAACTGCCCCGCGCGTTGGCGTTGGATAGGGCTCTTTTTCGCGCGCAGAACCACTTCGGTCGTTGTGCCGTTGGGATGATTGACTGCTTCCACCGTATACGGGACATGTTTCTTGAAGAGACCTCCAAAGAGTTCCGTGTACAGGTACGAGACCGCGCCAATGATGAAGAAGATTTGCACCCAGTTAATGGCAATGAACGCATCCAGAGGACGGCTGATCGTGAGCGAGTGGATAAAACCGAGGATGAAAAAGATGCCGATATACTTTTTGAGATTCTTCCAGCCTTCATACGTGCCGCCAGTAATCTTATTCAAAAAAGGAATGCGCGGCGCAAGGCTGACCAACGCAATCGAAACAATGCCTGTAAAAGCAATCACGGCGAGGTAGTTGCCAAGCGCCCAACCGCTCAAAGAAATGGGAACCGTCACCACGTGGACAAAGATCAAGAGCAACGCGGCTGTGGAGGTATGACGATGGGTCACATACATCTTATCCAAGCCGCCGAAGAACGGCTCTGCCCACTTCGGCCTCGTGGATATGAACAACGAGCAAGCCATCAGGACGATGTTCACCGAACCGATGATCTCGCCCGCATACTGGCGAACAAATTTTTCACGGCCGTCATTCACCGGAGGGAAGACCAGCCAAATGATGATGGTGAGTAATACAAGAAAGATAATGAACCAGTTTCCAAGATTAATGCGTTTCATATTGTCTCCAAATATACCGTCCCGCAGGACAGGTTGGGCATGGATTGTTTCGATAAAACCTGCGGGACGATGTATATGAAACCAAAAGCGACATGGCAGGCTCCCACGTCGCTTTTATCACTAGAACGATTTCACCGCTTCATCAAGGCTTGCATAGATCTCGAACACGCGGTCAAAGCCGACCATCTCCAGTATATTCTTCACTTCCTCGCGCGGGTTGAGCAATTTCAAATGTTCCTGCATTTTATCCTGTGTGGTTTTCTTCACCGCCCTGATGGAAGACCAGCCATCCTCAGAATCAGGAACCGCCTCCCCGCGCAACAGCAATGCAACCGTATGAATCGCCACCAGCCCGGCGCTGCTGATATACGTCAGGTTACTCAGGTCGAACAGAAAGTCTCGTGAGCCAGCCGCGAACGCTTCCTTCGCCCTATTGATCAAATCCTGGTACGTCTGCCCATCCAACTGACCGTTCAGGCCGAGGACCGTAACTTCCACACGGCCCATTTGTTTCAATACAGAAATTTCCATGGTTCCTCCTTTGACGATGCTTTCACTTCAATTATATACCGTCTTTTCGTTCCAGGCGCGCCAGACGGTGGGCAATTTCGTCCAGCCAGTGCTTTTTCACGTACGCTGGAAGGTCAGCTCGCTCCACCTGCTTGCGCGCAGACTTCGTCCACTTGAGCGCGGCTTTTACATTTCGCTGTTTGTGCTCATGATATTTCGCCATCTCGATATGAGCATAGATATGACCCTCCTTCGCGGCTTTTTCCCACCAGCGGATAGCCTCCTCAAAATCCCCGCGCCTCTTTTGCAGGATGGACAAACGCTTCACCGCGACGCCGAAATCTGATTCGCCCAACCCAGACTTGAGTCCATGCTCGAACAGCCGCGCCGCGTCCTCATAATGCCCGAGGTCCTCGAATAACCTTCCCAGAGCGACGAAATCCAGCCCATGTTCCACCTTCCCCTCAAACGGATTCTGGATCATTTCGTTCATGTGTGTAAGCAACGCCGCCATCGCGATCACATCCATCGCATTGTGGTAAAACACACCCGCCAGCGGACGCGCGTCACCGGTGCGGAGATAATCAAAATACAGCCAGGGAATTTCATAGCCGGGCACTTCCTCGCTGGAACGCGTCAGCCCCAGCACATGCTCTTCGAGATATTTCAACGCGCGCGATTCGAGCCTGTCGCGCCACAACCTGCGGGCGAGAGGAAGCAAATCAAGATGCGAGTACCCGTTATATGGAACGGGAATCTGATGCAGGGAATAGCGTGTGGTTAATAACGGTGCGTCGAAGGCTTTACCATTGAAAGTGACCAGCGCTTCGCACGGCGCGAGAAAACTTGCAAGACCTTCCAGCAGCGCGGGTTCCTCAGCGGGGTCGCGCATGAAGAACTGTTTCAATATGAATTTGTCGTCAATAAACCGCGCCACGCCGACAAGGAAAGCATACGTCCCTGTGCCGCCGGAGAGACCCGAAGTCTCTGTATCGAGAAAGGCGAATTTTGAGACTGGGAGACTGGAGATGTTTGAGTCGTTTGCCCATTGAGAGATCAGTGAAAGAGGAAGGGCAGAAAGAATGGAACCTGAGCCATATTGATGGTCGGAGAGGAAGGCTTGCTCCGCGATGAACACGTCGCCGCGAGGGGTGGGGGAAAAACTCCCAGCCACGACCGATTCAATGGAGAGAGAATCAACTTTCGGCGGCGCGAGATGCGTCGTTCCCTTTTTTACACCGAGCGATTTGAGTCTGTCTGCAAGTGTGGGTTTTTGAGGAAAGTCCATTCAAATCCTGCTTTTGAACGATTATAACCAATCAAGGCATCCTGCCGGAAAAAAAACAAGCCCGCCACTTTTCATGGCGGGCTTGTTTTTTGCGAGATGGTTTCAACCCAGCAAAATTTATCTGGTATTCAAAGGATTAAGTTCTTCATATTCGGCTTTTGGTATCGCGATGACAAACAGCCTCCCCCAGCTCAGAACTCCATCCTGTTCGATGCAGGTCTGAAATGTTACATGGCGGTCACCAAAATACACGCGCTTGAACATGTTCTCAGCGGAAAGAACTTCGTCCTTATCAAGATTGCGGAACGAACTGTAGGGGCTGTTGGGTTGCAGAGCCTGGTAACGCAATACCTCAGAAATTACAAAATACTCCGCTTTTCCATCCCCGTACACAAGGCGGACTTCATCACCGGCTTCAAGCCCAAAAAAGGATTTGCCAGAGAGATGATTGTGTGCCAACAATCCCACGTTGCCATGTTGATTCGCCATGCGGAACTGCGTCGCCCGTTCATCCTCATTAGAGACAAACCCCGGGCTGCCGTACGGTTGTTGCACAATCGGCAGAGCCAGAGCGTTCGGAACATACACCCCGCGTAAAACATCCGCTTTCCCATCCTGAACTGCGTTTGAAAATTCTGAGAAATTGGGCAGGGTACTGGTATCGGCATCGCCCATCGCCAGTGCGGAAGTCGGTTGTAATAAAAGGGAGGCAAGAATCACCAGAAGAAAGCTGGTGTTGACAAGGATGCGGGTCTTTCGGTTTTTGAGCGCCACTTGAAATCTCCATTTCGATAAAGGCGCTCAAATCAACCAGCAGACATCTGGTATCGTTTTCGGCAACCTGGCGGTCATGACCGCGCTTCGCGCAGTGTTAGACCCATGGCTTTGCGTCCCCGTCTTTCAACGGGTTTGCCTTTATCGAACATCATGATAAGGTTCCAACAAAAACGAGCCTGGTGAATGACCAGGCTCGCTAAAAATAAATCAAAAGATTTTATCTTCGGCAACCTGGCTATCGTGACCACGCCCTGCGTGGTGTTAG
>Ga0247727_10003249_pt1 | contig 36169 bp, 28 predicted proteins | sample WisWelCaveWW1625_FD_202498 | JGI IMG/M metagenome (GOLD analysis project Ga0247727, IMG submission 202498) | Biofilm microbial communities from Wishing Well Cave, Virginia, United States - WW16-25 | ecosystem: Environmental > Aquatic > Deep subsurface > Groundwater > Cave microbial mat | place...
GGCAGAAGATACGAATTCGAGCGACCGCCGGCCTGACGGCCTAGCTCGCCCAGCCGAACCTGACATTTCTACTTTGCACGGAACCGGACATTTCTACTTTGCGATGACACGGGCGTCTGGCCGAGCCACGGGGACAGGCCCCATTTCTGGGGATTATGCTGGACTTGACACCAGCGCGACCTGCCTGATAGGTGGGCGGGTATGCGGAAGCTACTCGGTTTTGTCGTTGCCGTCGTTGGCGGGCTCATTCTTCGCTCAATCGACCAGATCGGGCGGGTGCAGATCGTAATGGGCCTCGCCGGGAACATCCCTGAAGCGTACGCAATAGAGGCGCTTCGGTTTGGGGGCCTTATCATGGTCGTGGTTGGGCTCTTTTTTGTGTTCGCCACAAATGAAAGGGCCATTACCGCGTTTAAGTTGTCCATCGGGGCTTTCCTGATTGCGTGGGTGGCTTTCTACGCGGGGTTCCATGTCGAGCGTCGCCCGGTCGCGCCAGCGGTAGATACATCCCGGCACCTGTCACCGCGCGAGCAGGGCATGGTGAGCAATGCACTCAAGCGCGCTCACTCCAAGGGCACAAGGGGTGCCATCGCTGGCATCCACTGGCAAGCCGGTGACGACGAATCTGAGAGGTACGCGAAGGACATCGCGGCGGGGTTCAAGGTGTGGTCTCCGCCGATCGAGTCCAAGCTCGCGACCCCTTTCCCCAACCACGAGAAGGCTGGTCTTTGGATCAACCACGCGGGGAACGGCGAACTCGCACACGGCGTGTTTGACGCGCTCTGCAGCGCCTCGATGAGGATGGAGATCCAGGATGTTGGGGGGAAACCGTCGGACTCGGTGAGTGTCTGGGTAAGCCCCAATCCGAAGAAACTCATGCCTTAGTCTGTTTGGGGGCACCCGTGCCGATGATTCGCTCCATCGCCTCATCAAACGTCAGCGGTGCCAACGTCATCGGCCCCGCGCGGGTCTTTTTGACTTTCGAGGGACGCTGCCGCTTCGGCTTCTTTTTCTTGGTTGCCATGGTCGCGTCCTCAGCATCCTGCAATGACGGCACCGAACATGTCGTCGCTGTTGCGGTGGTTATGACGGAACGAGAACTCGTTCAGGTAAAGCGGCAAGTAGTCCTCCGACACTTTGTGGAACGTGCCGACGATGCCGCGCTTCAGCAACGACCAGAACGAATCGAGGCTCGCGGTGTGGACCGATCCGTGGACGGTCGTGGTCACGTACTGCTTCTGCGTGTGATTGACCGACGAGTGGCGGTAGCCCTTCTTCCGAAGATCGGCGTAGCCGGGGTGCTCGTCGGTCGCGAGAATCGAAACGCGGTCACTCACGGTCTGCTCGACGAACTCTTCCATCTTGGCCTTAGTGGTCCGCTCGATGACCTTGCAGACCACGTTGCCCTTGCGAGCGATGGCACCGATCACGATGGCCTTCTTCGAGGGCTTGTCGCGAAGGTGTTTCGCCTGCGCTCGCCCGCCGATGTACGTCTCGTCAACTTCGACCTCGCCCGTCAGCCGCTCGATGCTGTCGTCCTTCATCGCAGCGCGGATCCGGTGGCACATGTACCAGGCGGTGCGATAGCTGCCGGTGCCGAGCATCCGGTGAATCTGAAGCGCGCTGATGCCCTTCTTGCTCTGGGTAAGGATCATCACGACCTGGAACCACATCTTGAGCTTGATGTTGGTGTTCTCGAAGATCGTGCCCGCGATAGGCGAGAAGCGGTAGCCGTTCTTCGCGCACTTCTTGCACTGCCAACGGTAGGGCTTGGCGAGCTCGTAGACCTTGGGGTTAGCGCAGCGGGGGCACTCGACGCCCGTGGGCCAGCGCATCTTTACGAGGTAGGCCAAGCACGCGTCTTCGTTGGGGAAAGACTTCTCGAACTTCGCGAAAGTCATCATGGTAAGGACTATACACCGGGGTGCAGGTTGGTGTCAAGTGCAGCATAATCCCCCCATTTCTTAACGGGGCCTGTCCCCTTACACGCGGGTGTTGGGATCGTAGAGCTTCGAGTGCTCATCGAGGGCGAAGCGATCGGTCATGCCGGCGATGTAGTCGGCGACGACGCGAGCGATGGGCGTAGTTGAGGACTCGCGGGCGACGACGTGGGGAGGCATCTGGCGGGGGTCGTCCATGTAGGCGTCGAAGAGGCCTTTCATCACGCGGCCGGCTTTGGCCGTCATCCGGCGGACCCGGTGGTGCTGATAGAGGCGCTCCATCAGGCGGGTTTTTAGCTCCAGCACCGCCCTTTCCACCCCCTTGCTGTAGTCGACGACCCGCGGCTTGGCGGCCCGCACGGCAGCGATCGAATCGAGGCCACGAGTCTCGATTGCACGCTCGACGTTCGTGATGAGATCCGTGACGAGAGCGTCGAGGATGCGCCGTACCGTTTGATAGCGGTGGATGGAGAAGCCGGCGTTCGGACAGCGCCTGACGACATCCTTGAAGTGGGCGTCCCAGAGCTCGACCCCCTCCATATCACCGACACCGATGAGCCCCGACTGGAGGCCGTCGTCGATGTCGTGGGAGTTGTAGGCAATCTCGTCGGCGTAATCGACGATTTGGGCTTCCAGCAGGGGTGCCTCGTCGGGGGCGAAGTGCCCGATACGGGGGCGATTGTGGGAGGTCGAATGCTTGACGATGCCTTCTCTCACCTCGTACGTGAGGTTCAGGCCGGCAAAGTCCGGATAGCGCTCCTCCAATACCTCTACGATTCGAAGACTTTGGCTATTGTGATCGAAGCCCCCGTGCTCCTTCATTAGACGCGCGAGCACGTGCTCGCCGGCATGCCCGAACGGCGTGTGGCCGAGATCGTGAGCGAGCGCGACGGCTTCGGCCAGATCTTGATTGAGGCCGAGAGCGCCGGCGACGGTGCGCGTGATCTGTGCGGCCTCCATCGTGTGCGTAAGACGCGTTCGGTAGTAGTCGCCCTCGTGATTGACGAAGACTTGAGTCTTGTACTCGAGCCGCCGGAAAGCACTCGAATGAATGATGCGGTCTCGATCGCGCTGGAATGCGACACGGAAGCGGTGCTCGGGCTCGGGGAAGGCTCGGCCGCGGCTGTCGGCCGCGTTCATCGCATAGGGCGCCAGCGACTCGCGCTCGCGCTGCTCGAAGAAAGCTCGATCCCTTTGCGGCATCCCCTGGCGGCGTGCCCGCTCCTCGCCTTACCTGCCGCTCTACTCGGCGGGCAAGGTCGTGGAAGTGGTCGTAGTGGTGGTGTCGGGGGTCGGAGTTACGGGCGGCGCGAAGAAAACGTCGAGGTAAGCGGAGGTCAAACCCGCGGTTTCGCCAAAGGCGGTGCAACCGCTTCCGTCGGCCGCGCACGCTACCACCTGGTTGTTGACCGCGTCGGCTACGACCACGGCCGACTCCGGCACGAAGGCCGCCGACGGATTTACGTCGATTGCCGTCGGCCCATTCACCGCGAGCAGCGGCTCGATCGAGCCGAAAGGCCCGCAAGCCGTTCCGGCAACGCTGCAAAGCTTCACGTCTCCAGCGGCATCCGCGATGAGCAACCCCGGAGCGGCACCCGTTAGAAACGCGGCATCCACCGCTTGGACTGCCGCGGTCGCGGTATCTCCGTAGAAGCCGACGAAGGCGCCGGTCGCGATGTCGTACTCGCGAAGCCCCTGGCCGGCCCGACCGTCGACGACAAGCAGATTCCCGTCCGTCGGCTCGAAAAGAATCGCCGTCACCTGCTCCGCGACCAGCGTCACGTCCGCGAAAGTGCCTTGGCTGAGACCGGCGGAGCCACTGAACACGTCGACGGTACCGTCTTCGTCGGCCGCGTAGAGATCTCCGGCGCCGTCGAAAGCAAGAGCCACCGGTTCGTCCATGATCGCGGTCTCGCCGAAGGTTCCGACGACGTTCAGGGTGTTGAAGTCGAACTCGCGAACGATGCCCAACACCGGATCCGCAAGCAGGATGTTTCCAGTGGCCGGGTCGCCGATGCCGCGCACCGCGTTCGGCGCGAACGTCGCCACATCCGCCGACTCGCCGATGAGACCGCCCTCCGTTCCACCGAAAGCGATGAGGCTCCCGACGAGAAACATCGACGGGTACGTGTTCACGATGCGGGTGCCCACGTTGTTCGACACGCGGCCTTCTGCGAGGAGGCGGATTTCGTAAGGACCGGGCGCGGGTGCGATGAAGCTCGCGAGCACCTGCTCGCGGCCCTCGCCGAGGAGGCAGATTCCTTCCGTGCAATCCGGTGAGGTCGTGCCGCTGTTCGGAGCGCAGTCACCTTCTGCGCAATCATCGTTGTTGTTGCAGAACGCGTTCTGCTTTTGCTCGCACTCGAAAGGCGCCGGCGGGGTCGTATCGCAGTTGCCGACTTCGCAGTCGGCGTTGGTCGTGCAGGCCGTCGTCTGGGGGTCCTGGCAAAGATCGTCGGAGTTTTCGTCGCAAATTTGCTCGACGTCGTCCTCGCAGCGATCGTCGAAGGTCACCGTCGCGGTCTCGTTCAGCGCCGTCCAAAAGTAGAGAATCTCGTCGTTGCTGTCCGCTTCCGGATCCGTCGTCTCGGAGCCATCGAGGTTCACTCGGGCACCGACGTCGACGAGCAGCGTCTCTGGAATGATCACGACATCCGGTAGCTGGGGATTGTCGTCGCCCCCCGAGGACCCACAGCCTGCGCTCATCCCGGACGCGAGCGTCATGCCGATCATGGCGGCAACTACCGCCCCACCCCTCACCCGGCCGCTTCTCCGTCCCATCGAAAATCTTCGCATTGGCCGGAAACCTTTACTCGGGGGGCACGCCTCTGCAAGCCGGTTACCAACAGTTGTCCGGCCGCCTCTCGCGTGTCACTCTCGGCCGTCTACGAGCCGGTCGGATGGACGCTAAGAAAGAAGTCCTAGTCGCCAGCCCGCGCGGTTTCTGCGCCGGTGTGTCGTACGCCATCGACATCGTCGATCGCGTGCTCGACCTTCACGGCGCACCCGTCTACGTCCGGCACGAGATCGTCCACAACCGCCACGTGGTCGATCGCCTGAAAGACCGAGGCGCGCGCTTCGTCGAGGATCTCTCGGCCGTCCCGGCCGGCAGCCTTCTCGTCTTCAGCGCCCATGGAGTGGCGCCGGGCGTCCGGGACGAGGCGAGAGATCGTGGGCTTCGCGTCATCGACGCCACCTGCCCCCTCGTGACCAAGGTGCACCTGGAAGTGCTCCGCTACGCCAAGGAAGGCTACGAGATCCTGCTCATCGGCCACCGCGGCCACGTGGAGGTGGACGGCACGCTGGGGCACGCTCCCGACCGCATCCATCTGATCGAGACCGTGGCCGACGTCGCGAAAGTCAATTTGAAAAACCCTTCGCGAATCGCCGTCGTCACGCAGACGACGCTATCCGTGGACGACACGCGCGACATCGTGGACGCCATCCGCGAGCGCTTCCCTGCTGTTCGCGCGCCGAGCAAAGACGACATCTGCTACGCGACCCAAAATCGGCAAACCGCCGTCAAAGCATTGGCCGAAGCGAGCGATGTGGTATTCGTGATCGGCTCGCCCGCCTCCAGCAACGCCAACCGGCTGGTCGAGGTCGCGGAGAAGCAAGGCACGCGAGCGCATCTCATCGAAAGCGCCCGCGACATCGACACCGCGTGGCTCGGCGACGGCGTTCACGTGGTCGGACTCACCGCAGGAGCGAGCACACCGGAGCTGCTCGTGGTCGATGCGATCGCGCGGCTACGCGACTGCGGCTTCAAAGACGTCCGCGAGCTCGTCACCGCCGAAGAGCACGTGGTCTTTCCCCTGCCCCGCGATCTGCGGGATGCTTCGGTGGGCTGACGGCAACGACTACGCTGCCTTTTCCACCAACCGTCCGGACACGTACTTGTGAAGCAGGCTCGCGATGAGAGTCTGGTAAGGAATCCCTTCCTCGATCGCCCGCTTCTGCAGCGCTTCGAGATCCTTTCCAGAAATTCGGATGTTTACCCGTCGGTCCTTCTTGAAAGTGGCTTCGGCGTAACGCTGATAACGCTTGGCATCGGACTTCACGCCACGCACCGAACGCCATTCGCCTCGCTCCACACTGCTTTTCATCTCCCGCTCTTCTTTGGTCAGCTTAGCCATCGGCTCAGCCCTCTTCTTCGTCGTCTCGGTCTTTCTCGGCGAGGTACGTTCGCGTTGCTTTGCGACCCGGAATGATCGTTTTCAGAAACAACTCACTCACGTTCTCGACCGCCGGAACCGCCAGAGATTCTCGAAGGAATAGAGCTCGTCCGGGCCACGCGGCGGAGTCGGCACCATCTCGCCGCTCCCTTCACCGCCGGCAGTGAGTTACGCGACTCGCTGCATCTTGTTGGCGAAGTCGCGACCCGACGTAGGCGGAGGAAGCGAGCGCCCGTCGCACTACCGACGAAGCAACCGTCCTCGTCAGACCATTCGACGATCTTCACGTACTTGGCGCTATCTTTCATTTACTCGCCTCCTCGAGAGCCATCTGTGCAGCGCGACGGTGGCTACGTGAGTGCTGAGCGAACGATGCATGAATTCCGCCCCCGAGATGATCTGTGTCCGAGGAAGGTACCGACCCAGGCCTGGTTTGGGAAGTGAATTTCTCGCAGGCGAGGCTTAGAGAAAATGCGGACACCCGGTCGGGTGGTCGCTTCGGTGCCGCGATGCAGTGCGCCTAGAGGGTCGTGCCGATGCGGCGCACTGCTTCTTCGACGTTGTCGCGCTTGCCGAAAGCGGAGAGACGGAGATAGCCCTCGCCGCAAGCGCCGAAGCCTGCGCCCGGCGTGCCGACAACCTTCGCGCCGTCTAGCAGGCGGTCGAAGAAGCCCCACGAGTCGATGCCCTTCGGGGTCTTCACCCAGACGTAGGGTGCGTTGACGCCGCCGAACACGTCGAGCCCGAGCTTGGTGAGGCCCTCGCGAATGATCTTCGCGTTGGCCATGTAGTAGTCGATGCGCTCGCGGATCTCGCGGCGACCGCGCTCGGTGAACACGGCTTCGGCGGCGCGCTGCACCGGATAGGAAACGCCGTTGAACTTGGTCGTGTGGCGGCGGTTCCAGAGATTTCGCACTTGCACGGTCTTGTCGCCGAGCTTTCCTTCGAGCGCGTCAGGCACGACGACGTACGCGCAGCGGATTCCGGTGAAGCCCGCCGTCTTCGAGAAGCTCCGAAACTCAATCGCGCACTCGCGAGCGCCGGCAATCTCGTAGATCGAGTGCGGGATCGCGGGGTCGCTGATGTAGGCTTCGTAAGCGGCGTCGAAAAGCAGGATCGCGCCGGTCTTCCTCGCCCATGCGACCCAGGCCTCTAGCTGAGCGCGCGAGGCGACGGCGCCGGTCGGGTTGTTCGGAAAGCAAAGGTAGGCGACGTCTACCGCTTCCTTCGGCGGCTCGGGACAAAACCCGTTCGAGGCATTGCCCTCCAAGTAGAGCAGCCCGGCGTAGCGACCGCGCGCGTCCACCGTGCCGGTACGTCCGGCCATGACGTTCGTGTCCACGTAGACGGGATACACGGGGTCGGGCACCGCAACGCGGGCATCGGCGGCGAAGATCTCGGTCACGTTGCCGCTGTCGCACTTCGAGCCGTCGGAGACGAAGATCTCTGAGGCAGACACGTCGACTCCGCACGCGGCGAAGTCGTGCTTCGCGATCGCCTCGCGGAGAAAGTCGTAGCCTTGCTCGGGACCGTAGCCGTGGAAGCCGGCTTCCGTGCCCATCTCATCGACGGCGCTCCTCATCGCATCGCAGACGGCCGGCGCGAGAGGCAGCACGACGTCGCCGATTCCGAGCTTGATGATGCGAGCGTCGGGATGGTCCTTTTGGTAGGCCGCGACACGACGTCCGATCTCGGGAAACAAGTAGCCGGCTGCGAGCTTTCCGTAGTGTTCGTTCAAGCGGGCCATAGCCGCCAGAAGATAGCTGCGCGAGGGGACGCTGCAAAGCGCCCTCGCCCGTCGCCCGGCCCTCCTCTAGAATGCCGCCGGTGCGAGGTCGCCTACTCGTCGCGGTGACCGCCGCGTTCCTGTTGTCAGCGACGAGCGTGCGCTCGATCGGCGAGCTCACGCTGAAGCCGGATCCTGGCGCCGCGACTTTCCGCCACAGCTACACCGAAACCCGCGAGCCCTGCCGTCGCTACGATCCGCGCCGTATCCCCTTCTTCGGAGATCTCCACGTGCACACCTCGTTCTCGCAGGACGCGAGCACGCAGGGTACGCGCACGACGCCGCGCGACGCGTATCGTTTCGCGCGCGGCGACACGATCGGCATCCAGCCTTTCGACGCCGAAGGTCGAGCCGCGCGCTCGCTGCGGCTCGAGCGCCCTCTCGACTTCGCCGCCGTCACCGATCACGCCGAGCAGCTCGGCGAGACGAGAATTTGCCAGACACCGGGCCTGCCGGGCTACAACGCGCTCATGTGCCGGCTCTACCGATGGTGGCCACGCGCGGCCTTCTTCTGGATGAACTTTCGCACCGCCGGCACGGCGACGCCGGAGCGCTTCGGCTTTTGCGGCGACGACGCGCGCGGTTGTCTCGACTCTGCACGTGGCGCGTGGAGCGACATCGTCGATGCCGCTGAAGCCGCTTACGATCGCACTTCCATGTGCGAGTTCACGACCTTCGTCGGCTACGAATGGACGGGCGCGCCGGGCGGGAACAATCTGCACCGCAACGTGATCTTCCGAAACGAGAAGAGAACCGAGCTGCCCGTGAGCTACATCGAAGCGCCGGCGCCGGAGATTCTCTGGCGCGAGCTACGGAAGCAGTGCATCGACGCCGGCAACGGCTGCGAGGCCCTCATCATTCCGCACAACTCGAATCTGAGCGGCGGTTTGATGTTCGAGACCGTCGATTCGGACGGCCAGCCTTTCGACCGAGCCTATGCCGCCGAGCGCGCCGCCCGTGAGCCCCTCGTCGAGGTGATGCAGCACAAGGGCGAGTCCGAGTGCCTGCGCTCGCCGTTTACCGAAGACGAGCGCTGCGATTTCGAGAAGCTCCCCTACTCGAACTTCCGCGGCAAATATATTCGCGGCCTGAGACGTCCGCCCGAAGCCCACGCGTTTGCGCGCGAGGCCCTGAAGCGCGGTCTCGCCGCCGAAGCGAATCTTGGTGCGAACCCCTTCAAGTTCGGCATGCTCGCAAGCACCGACACTCACCTCGGCGCCTCGGGCGCGGTCGAGGAGGATCGCTTCCTCGGTCACGGTGGCGCCGGAGTGCCCGCCCGCGATGCCATTCCGCCCGGCCTGCCCGACGAGCTCGAGTTCAACCCCGGCGGCATCGCCGTCATCTGGGCGGAAGAGAACTCGCGCGATGCCCTCTTCGAGGCCATGCAGCGCCGCGAGGTCTACGGCACCAGCGGGCCGCGCTTCGTCGTGCGTCTCTTTGGCGGTTTCGACTACCCTGCCAATCTCTGCGAGAGCGCCGACTTCGCCCGCAAGGGATATGCAGGCGGCGTACCCATGGGCGGTGATCTCTCGGGCAGCGACGCGCCGCCCTCGCGCGCACCGATGCTCGCCGTCTGGGCCCTAGCCGACGTCGGCAGCAGCGAGCGCGCCGCCGTGCCGCTCGATCGCGTGCAGATCGTCAAAGGTTGGCTCGACTCAGGCGGCAAGCTCCACGAGAAAGTCTACGACGCCGCGGTCGGTGCACCGCTCACCGGCCTCAACCCGGCGAACGTCGATCCAAGCACTTGCGAGCTAAGCGGTAGCGGCCCGAAGAGCCTCTGCGCACTCTGGACCGATCCCGATTTCGATGTCGGTGAACGCGCGTTCTACTACGCACGCGTGCTCGAGAGCCCCACGTGCCGCTGGAGTCAGAGGCTCTGCGTCGCTGGCGGCGTGCGTTGCGATGATCGCTCTACGATAGGCGACGGCTTCGAAGGCTGCTGCGACGAAGCTCACCAGCCGGTGATCCAAGAGCGAGCGTGGACGTCGCCGATCTGGTATCAGCCTTGCGAGCCGAATGACGACGTGGGCGAGACGATCAAATGTCCAGGTACGGTGGATTGATGGAGACATGCATCGTCACGGGCATCCTGCCGACCGAGAAGACCGAGCGGCAGATCGCGGCCGAATTCTCGACGTTGCTTCGCGAAGGCGTGAAGCTCAATGCCGCCGGCAAGACGAAGCGGCGGCCCGCGATGCTCTTCGAGGCGGGCTATAGACCGCGGCATCGCATCGATCTCTTCGACACGACCTACTACCTCTCCAATTTGCGCGTGGACCGGAATTTCCGCTTCTTCGTCGCGTACCTGCGACTTGGAACCAAGCCGCGGGAGATCTACCCGCGAATTTTCTACAAGGACTCGTCGCTCATCTGGCGCTCGCCGAGCCACTTCATTCGGTCCGAGACCGAGAACTGGATCGGCAAGGGCGACTTGAAGCCTATGCTCGAGAACGGCGAGATGTGCTACTACACCGCGGAGGAGACGACCAACCTCCCCTTCGAGATACAGCACGCGCTGGACATCGCGAGTCGGTCGGCACGGCGCGTGCCTCGCGACGAGAACGCCGTGCCCCTCGTGCTTCGAAAGGCGCCGGTCGATCGCGTCGAGCCTTACGAAGATTTCGCGGGTCCGCGCCGACGCGCGCGGGCGAAGCGAAAGAATCTCATCAACGGCGGCAAGCCGGTCGCGTACTTCGAGCGCAAAACCGATCCCGAGTCTCTCGTATTCGTGCGCGGCTTCGAGCCCGACTTTTCACGCAAAGGCATTCTCGAGATGGACCTCTCGATGAGCCGCATGTACGGCGGCGAGGTTCGGAAGTACCGGATCCTATCGAAGAATCGTCAGATTCAGTACCAGTTCGTCGCGGCGCCGAGGCACATCTGGATCGTGCCGCCTCAGACGCTGACGACCGAGATCATGAGTTACGGCGTACGGACTCTAGACGTCGACGCGCATGACGACGTCTGCATTCCCGGCTACGAGTACCACTACATCGACGAGTGGGCGGATCCGCCCGAGCTTTACAGTCAGATTCCGGACGGGTTTGCCGGCGCGGCGAGCGAAGTGGACTCGTCACGCGCCGATGTCTCGCCTTGGAACGAGCGCATGCCGGTGATCCGTGAGTTCCGGCGCAAGGTGGCGCTGCCGTGGAAGAGCCCGCTCGTCAGTTGCTCTCAGTAAGCGAGCCCGCGCGCCAGCTGAAAGTGCCCGATGCCGTTCGATCGCGGCCTCCACTCACGCTGGACCGCGAGCCCGACGCGATGTTGTCACGGCCGCCGCCCACGGACGACGTTTCTCCGGACGCCGTATTCTCGAGACCGCCCGAGATCGAGGCGCGGAGGCCTGACGCGATGCCGTACCAGCCACCGGAGACCGACGACAGCTCGCCCGTAGCATCGTTGCGCGAGCCCCCGCAGATGGCGGCGCCCGGAGCGGAGATCTGATTGTCCTCGCCCGCGACGATGCCCCCGTAGCTGGCATAGCTATGCCAGCGGCCGATCACCAAGTTGTGCGATCCGTTTCTGACGTCTACCGGATCGTCGGTCGCCTCTTCGTCGTAGCCGATGATGACGTTGCCGAGGCCGTTGACGCTCGTGCAAGCACCGTGAATGTTGCAGAGCTCACCGTTGATGGTCGCGCAATCGGCATTTACGGTGCAGGTCACCCCGGTGGCGCCGTCGGTGGTGTCGCTTCCGCTTACAACTTGGAGGTTGCAGCCGTCGACGAGGAGAAGCTCGTCTGTGCTGAACGTGGAAATGCAGCGCGTTTTCAACTGCTGCATGGCGAGCAGGTCCTCGAGCGCCGCCACGCGCGCTTCGAGCGCCACACAGTCTCCCGTATCGCAAGTGAGACCTCCGCCTGTGCCGACTGCTTCGGCGAGAACGGCAAGCGCATCGGTGGCCGTCACTTGCTCGTCACCCGTGACATCGCCACAGACGGGATCCGCGAGCGCGACGTCGGGAAGCGTCGGAGCGAAACCGGACAGAGCGAGCACGGTAGCGAAGAGCGCGACGCGAACGATCATCGAAATGCCTCCGAGTGCGCCCGGGCGGGCCGCAAGAGCACCAGTTCAAGCTAGCACGGGCAGCAGCTCCGGTGGCAGGAACCCTCTCAGAATCGAAAGCACACGTCCGCGGGCCCGCGGGCTATCGTCACGCCCGAGGCCTCCTGCGCGGCCGCCCTGTTCCCGTCGATCGTCACCTCGAGGAGGGGGCGCAAGAGCGGCGGCCTGAGCTCGATGCCGCCGGGCGGCTCCAAAGCGCTCGAGATCGAGAGACGAAGCTCGCTCTCCGACTCACGTACGAGCGACCCGTCGAGCGAGCCGTAGTAGGTCGGCAGTCCGCGAATACGGATCGGCACGCCGCCTTGCAGCCAGCTAAGCGGCACACCGGCCGCAACGACAAGGGTCCGGTCGGAGGCCCTCTCGTAGGCGAGCATCGAAAGCACCGAGAGGACGTACTCCGCACCGATCCACGAGTGAGGAAGGTCACCGAGGTGCCCTCCGCTACGCGAGTCTCGCCACGAAATCTCCGGCCACTGGTTCCACGAAAGCGGGCGGCGGTCGCCGAGGAAGAAATCGAGAAGCTCGTTCGCCTCGTCGCGTCGGCCGAGGCGGACGAGCGCTCCGATGATGCGGATCTCGTAAGCCGTGTAGTTCGTCCACTCGATTTTGCCGTCGCGGCGGTCTCGAAAGCCCTTCAAGTAGTTGTCGAACATCGCATGGAGATTGGCGGCCGGAAGCCGATCGGCGGCGTCCGTCGTCTGAATGGCCGTGGCCGTCGCCGAGGGATCGAAATCGGCCCACTCTACCGAGCCCGGAACGTACTCGAGCTGCTTCTTCGCGATGACCGCGTCGATCGACGCGTAGAGCGATCGTCCAAGCGCCGAGTGCAATGCCGACAGCCGAGCGGCGTCTGCGCCTTTGCCGAGCACGCTTGCCATTTCAGCTGCGTCGCTCGTGCCGCGGAGTGCCCAGAAGTCGTCCCAGTACGAGTGCACGGGCTGCGCGAGGTAGCCTTCGTGACTCACCGATTCCGGGAGCAGTCCGTAGCTTAGCTTCCCCTCGCCGCTCTCCTGAGCCGGAGTGAGACGCGATTCGCGAAGGGTCTCGATGTAGCGCGCGGCCTCCGCTGCGTGAGGCCACATCTCTTCGAGAAACGCGCGATCGCCGGTGAAGCGGAAATGCTCCATCGCGGTGTAGATCAATTGCCCGTGGCTATCGTGCTCGACGAGCCAGTCCGGGCCTTTCTCGTCTACACAACACGGAACATTGCCATCGGCCGCTTGATACGGCGTGTACCAGCGCAAGAAGTCCCGAGCTTCATCCGCTCGCCCCATGCGAAGCAGGGCCGCCGACATGGTCGCGCCGTCACGAATCCAAGAACGTGTGTAGCGCCGAGGCCCGGGCTGTAGTGCTGCACCGTAGCGATTGACGAGAATGTGACCGGTGGCAGTCGCGACGGTGTGAGCGACCTCCGGAGCGGCGGCGCCGAGGTCGAGCTCGACCGTTGACACGCGATCACGCCAAGCCGAAAGCGCGGCATCGAGCGCGCCGGCGAGCCCGGCGTCTTCATCCGAGCGGCGCCGCCATCGAGCAAGCGGCTCGGCTGCTTCTCGGCTCAGGCGCGCGAACGGCGCGATCACGCTGGCGACGGCGCTCTCGCCGGGTGCCAACGTGAAGTCGTAGGCGAGCGCGGCCGAGGCGTAGCCGAAGGCATCGTTGACCTTTGTCGTTTCCGGCAAGTGTCCGCTCGCCATGTAGCCGGTGATCGCGCCGTCGTCGAAGCTCGCCGCGCCGAAGCGATGCGGCAGAGGCGATGGCACGAGAGCACGCTCGCCGTTCACCCAGACGACATCGTCCTCGAGCTCGATGGTCTCGATTCTTGCCGCGCCGCCCATTCCCCGGAAGGCCTGCCAGGGCGGGTTCACTTGGAAGGGTCGGATCGCGACGTAGAGCGTTGTGACAAGCGGCGTCGCGCCGAGATTCTCGACGCGATAGCGAACAGAGATCGCCGCGCGGCCTTCGTCGCTCGTCGCGAACGCCGTCGTCTCGAGCAACACGTCGCCGCTCCGCCATCGCACCGATGGAATCGGCAACCGGTCGTCGGCGAGGCTCTGCTCGATCGAATCGGCGTCGGCCCACGTCTGTAGCGCGCCGCCAGCGAAGAGCGACGGCTCGAGGGAGAACGCCGCGCGGCCAATCTCGAGAAGCCCATCTTCATTGAGCAGCGCGCGCGGTCCGCCCACCGCGGCCGCTGTCGAGGTCCAGTAGGCTTGCTCCCCGTAGAGCCAGCGCGGGTAGCGGCCGCGCGGCTCGCGTTTAGCGATGCCGGTGAAGAACGTTTCGATCGACCGCGAGAACTCGAAGGGCGCGATTTCAATGGAGCGGATGCCGAAGCCCGCGTTGCCTTCCGCACGATGAAGGTCGAGGCGGACGTAGCGGGCGTCTCCGCCTCCGGCTGCGTAGATGTAGCTTCGCGTCGCGCTGGCATTTCGCACCGCGCGAACGAGAGTCCATTCCGTCCGGTCACGTGACACCCGCAGGTCGAAATCGCGCCCGACGAGCCCGGCCTCCCACTCGATGACGAAACCGCCGTGCTCGCGCTCGATGCCGAGGTCCAGTTCCAGACTCTCGCTTTCGCTCGTCGGCCCGCTTCGCCAGGATCTTGCCTCGTTTCGTTCGAGCACGGCCGCCGCTTCATGTCCGGGAAGCTCGCGGGAGGCCGTCGCGATCGCGGCCGGGTGATCGCTTCGGTCGACGAGGCGAAGGTCCGCGATCGAGAGCCTGCCCTGCCCGCCCGGCGGTGCGACGACTGCGATCTCTATCGCGCCGAGCTCGCCGATGACGCCGCCACCGGCTGGCCCCCACGCGAACTCGAAGTCGCGGCTCCGAATCTCTATCGGGGCCCACTCGTTGCTCGGCCGGAAGCTTTCGCGGCGATGCCACCACACGTTTCGACCAGACGCGTCGGCGAGCTTCACTTCCAGCCGATTCGGTGGAGCGTCACCACGGACTCGAAACTCGAGCGTGAACACCGGCGGCATCGGACGGCGAAACTCTTTCCGCGCCACGACGAAGCCGCCGCCGCCTCGGAAGTCGAACTCGAGACTGAGCGCTGCGCCGTCCGAGACGGCCTCGCGCAACAGCGAAAGCCGCGCCTCCCCTGGCGCGACCGGCAGCCAACCGGAGAGCTCGGCGAAGTCGTCGAGGCGATCCGTCCTCACGGGGTCACTCGCCACGCCCCGCTCAGCCCCTCGCCCGTTCTTCCTCGCGGCCGCTCCACGCCCATTTGCCGTCCGCGCCGATGCTGAGAACGGCATCGAAGTGCGCCGCGACTCCGTGGGCCACACCGAAAGCGACGTACCCCATCGACTTCGCTTGCAGGACCGTCAGCGCTTTCTCCCCGTCTTCGGGCGTGAGCGTCGTCATGATCCGGTCCAGAAACACGAAGCGCGGCCGCGCGACGACGACGCTCGCGATCGCGAGGAGTTGCTGCTCGCGTAGGGACAGTACGTTGTCCCAATCTTGCTCGGCCTCACATCCGCCGCTTCGAGAGATGAGCGACTCGACACCGAGAGACTGGAGGGTCGCTTCGATGGTCTCGTTCGTCACCTCGCTCTCTCTTCCAGCGCGAACGAGCACCTCGCGAAGCGAGCCTGGCGGTAGATAGGGCCGCTCGGGCACGAACAGAATGTCGTCGGGCGCCGGTCTCACGATACGACCGGTTCCGAAATCCCAGACCCCCGCGCTCGCGCGGAAGAGCGCGACGAGAGCCAGCTCGTCGGCTGCGGTCACGAGCACACGTGAGCGAACGGAGATGACGGCGTTGAGATCTTCCACCAGCACCCGACTCCGTCGTGGCGAGCGGAGGGTCACATGCTCGTAGCTCATCGCCGGCTCGAGCTCCGCTGTCGCGCCCGACGACGACGCGGTGCCCCGTTCGACGATCTCCATGGTCGTCGAGCGCGCAGCCGACATTCCCTCCATCGCTTCGGCGAGCCCGCTCAGTCGCGCCACCGTCGCCCCGTAGGACGAGATCGACTGGAACTGCGTGATGATGAGCGAAAACGCTCCGAGCAAGTGCGTGAAAGCCATGGCGGACTGAGGAATCACGCCGAACTCCGCCTCTCCGCGGATGAAGAGCGGCGCCACGACGAGAGCCGGAAGGATCTGGATGAGATAGTTGTAGCCGGTCGTGAAGAAGCCGAGGTTTCGGTTCACGGTGATCATCGACCGGGCGTTCTCGGTAAGCTCCGTCACTCGGAGTGACACGCGTTGCGCGAGTCGCCCTTCGCGTCGCGAGAGCGCAATCGTTTCTGCGTTCTCGCGTACGTGCACGAGCTCGGAGCGAAAAGCCGCCTCGCGGTCCGATTGACGGTAGCTGAGCCCCACGAGTCGCCGCCCGAGCAACACGGTCAGGGCTGAGCCAACGGCCGCGTAGGCGACCGCCACGCCGAAAAGGGTCGGACTGATCGACCAGAGCACTCCGGAAAACGCGACGATGGTGAAGCTGCCGTTCAGCAGCAGGAGCAGAAACGACAGCGTCGTCGTCGTAAACGCGCGCACGTCGTCGGCAATCCGCTGGTCGGGATTGTCGACGATCTTCCGGTCCTTGAGACCGTAGTAGTTGAGATCGTCTAGATAAATCCCGGCGAGCCTCCGGGTCAGCCACTCGCGCCAGAGAAGCGCCAGCTTCTCTTCGGCGAATCGATAAAACACCGCCGTGAGAGTCAGCAACGCGAAGACTCCCACGTAGAGTCCGGCATAGCGCCAGAATCCCGGCATGCTCTGCTGCTCGATCGCGGTCATGAAGTCGCGACCGACGTAGCTATTGAGAACGTTGAGTCCGTTGATCGCGAAAAGGAGCCCGATCAAGAGGCCTGCCCAAGCGCCTGCCGTCAGGCCGACCTCCGATCTCAGGAAGCTCACGACCGCCCGGCCGCAGCGGACCCAAGTAAGGCGGTTGATCGTGATGCGCTCGTCGGTCACGACGCGCGCGAGCGGGCCCCGGGCTCGATCTCGATCACTTCGAGCGCATGGTTCAAGGACGGCTGATCGGGCAAAGGCCCCTTCAGCAGCAAAGCGATGTCACCCCTTGCAATCCCATGCGCGGTCATCCAATCCCGCACGTAGACATTCCAGTCGCCGACGGCATGATCGACGAACACGGGTTGAACACCGTAGGTGAGAAGAAGCTCCCGCGCCGTGGCCGCGTTCTCGGTAACCGCGGCGATCCACACCTGCAATCGGAATCTCGCGATACTTCGCGCCATTCGACCCGCGACGGTCGATACCGCGACGACCGCGGGATTTGCCACCATCATCACCGCTTCCGCCGCGAGCGCGACGAGGTCGTAACGATCGAGATCCGCTTTCAACGGCATGGCGCGAAGTCGGTCGACGAGCTCGAAACGCGACCGATGGGGCTCGGTGGCCGCGGCGATGCGCGCAAGCGTCGCGACGGCTTCGACCGGATAGCGCCCGCTTGCCGACTCGGCCGACAGCATCACGCAGTCCGCTCCGTCGAGGATGGCGTTGGCGACGTCGGTCGCTTCCGCGCGGGTCGGCTGACGGCTCCTCGTCATCGACTCGAGCATCTGCGTTGCGACGATCACGGGTTTGCCGGCACGAAGCGCTTTGTCGATGAGCTGCTTTTGCAGCACTGCGATCCGCTCGATCGGAACCTCGACGCCGAGATCGCCGCGCGCAACCATGACACCGTCGGCGGCTGCGATGATCTCGTCGATTGCATCGAGGGCGCGGGCACGCTCGATCTTCGCGATGATGAACGGCTTGTAGCCGATCGCGGCAGCCGCAGATCGTACCGCTGCGATGTCGGCGCCCGACTCGACGAACGATTGGCTCACGACGTCGATGCCCTGCTTCGCGGCGAACTGGAGCCAGGCTTTGTCTTGCGCGGTGAAGGCAGAGATGCCGAGAGCGAGGCCGGGCAAGTTGACGCCCTTTCGCGAGCTGATCTCGCCCCCGACGACGACGCGACAGACGACGTCGTCGCGATCCACCCGCTCGACTTCGAGCTGGACGATGCCGTCGTTGATGAAGATGTGATCCCCGGGCTTCACGAGCGCGGGCAGCTTCGGAAGACTCACGAACGCATGCGTGCGATCGCCGACGATCTCGCGCGTGGTCAGCGTGAACGCGCCGCCCGGCGCGAGATCGACAGTCTCGCCCGTGATGTGGCCGATACGGATCTTCGGCCCGGGGAAGTCCGCGAGGATCGCGATCTTTCGCCCGCTCGCGCGCTCGGCCCCGCGTAACGCTTCGACGTTCGCGAGGTGCTCGTCCACGTCGCCGTGCGACAGGTTGAGCCGCGCGACGTCCATGCCCGCTTCGATCAGCTTCGTGAGTAGCTCGGGCCAGCGGCAAGCCGGCCCGATCGTGGCCACGATCTTGGTCTTGTGCGCGCGAAGCTTCACGCGCCGTTCCTCAGTCGAGCTCCCGATTAGTGGTGGCTATGCTGGTCATGTTGCGCATGTCGATCATGGGGCTTGCCGGCACCGGCGGGTGGGGCCGGCTTCGTCGACCCGACCATGCCACGGATCACGGAATAGAACACCGGCGTAAAGAACACGCCAAAGAACGTCACGCCGAGCATCCCGCTGAACACCGCGATGCCGAGCGCGAATCGCATCTCCGCTCCTGCCCCGTGCCCGAGAAGCAACGGAACGACACCGAGAATGAACGCGAACGACGTCATCAGAATGGGGCGAAGTCTCGTCTTGCAGGCCTCGACCGTCGCCTCGAAGCGCGGCTTGCCCTCATCCTCGAGCTGCTTGGCAAACTCGACAATGAGAATCGCGTTCTTCGCCGCAAGACCGATCAGCACGACGAGCCCGACCTGAGTGAAGATGTTGTTGTCGGAGCCGACGAGCCAAACGCCAGCGATCGCGGAGAGGAGGCACATCGGGACGATGAGAATGATCGCCATGGGCAGCGACCAGCTCTCGTACTGCGCGGCGAGCACCATGAAGACGAGCAGCGCGCCGAGCGCGAAGACGAACACGGCGGTGTTGCCCGCGAGGATTTGCTGGAGCGCCAGCTCCGTCCACTCGAAGCCCATCGCCGCGGGCAGCTCGCGGCCAGCGACTGCCGCCATGAGCGCCATCCCCTCACCCGAGCCGACGCCCGGCACCGTGCTGCCGTTGATCTCGGCCGCGGGGAACATGTTGAAGCGATTGACGAGGGCGGGGCCGGTCGTGTCGGAGACGCGCACGAGGGTCGCGAGCGGAATCATGTCGTCCGCCTTGTTGCGGACCTTCAAGCGTCCGATGTCCTCGGGGCGAATTCGGAAGCTCGCATCAGCCTGCACATTCACCTGCCAATTGCGGCCGAAGCGTGTGAAATCATTCACGTATGCCGAACCGAGATAGATCTGCAGAGTTTGAAACACGTCGCTCAGCTCGACGCCGAGAGTCTTTGCCTTGGTGCGATCCACGTCCACGTAGAGCTGAGGCTGCACGGCCCGGAAGCTACTGAAAAGGCCGGCGAGACCCGGCTGCGCGCTTGCCGCCTGGGTCACGACGGCCACGCTCTCTTGCAGGTTCTGGTACCCGAGGTCGCCCCGATCCTGAACGTAGAGCTTGAAGCCGCCGGTGTTGCCGAGCCCGTCTACCGGCGGCGCTCCGAATGCCACGACCTGGGCCTCTTGGATCGGCGAAAATTGCTTCCTCAGCTCCTCGAGAATAGCCGGCGCGCTGTGGCCTGCGGGCGCCCGCTCCTCGAACGAGTCGAGAATGACGAACATGCCGCCGGAGTTCGAGAGATTGTTGCCCGTGAGAATCGAGTAGCCCGGGATGCGAAGCGTATGAGCAACGCCAGGGGTAGCCGTTGCGATCTCGTCCACTCGCGCCATCACCGCTTCGGTTCGCTCGAGGCTCGCCCCATCGGGAAGCTGGGCGTTGACGACGACGTAGCCTTTGTCCTGCTCGGGAATGAAGCCAACGGGTACGCGGGCGAATCCGAGATAGGTCAGCCCGATCAAGCCGCCATAGACGAGCAGGACGGCCGACGTGAGACGGAGGAGCGACGACACGCCCCGTCCGTAGACGTTCGTGATGCGATCGAACGCGCGATTGAACGCAGCAAAGAAGCGGAGAATGCCGCGGTTCACGGCCTCGTACATCGAGTAGCCGATCGCTACGCCTACGCCGAACACGACGAGTCGTAGCGCCCAGAGGGCGAGGCCGGCCTCGCCCTCTCCCCCGTGACCGCCGTGGTCATCGTTGCTCAGGGCTATGAGGCCGAGCCAGTGTGCGAGGCGACCGGCGAGAAGCCCGTAGAGAATGGCGCCGCCGAGAACTGCGACTCCGCTCCGCGGAAGCGCTTCACGATGCTCGCCGGCCACGTGCGGCCGAATGAGTGTCACCGCGCGCGCCGGCGCCATCGTCATCGCGTTGATGGCCGAGATGATCGTCGCGGTGGCGATCGTTAGCGCGAACTGACGGTAAAATTGACCGCTGATGCCGGCGATGAACGCGGTCGGGATAAACACCGCGGAAAGCACCAGCGTGATCGCGATCACCGGTCCGGTGATCTCTTCCATCGCCTTTAGAGTCGCCTCGCGCGGCGGAAGGCCCTTGCTCATCCAGCGCTCCACGTTCTCCACCACGACGATCGCGTCGTCGACGACGATGCCGATCGCGAGCACGAGCCCGAAGAGCGAGAGATTGTTGAGCGAGAAGCCCATCGCCGCCATCACTGCGAAGGTACCGATGAGCGATACCGGCACGTCGATCATCGGCAACAAAGTCGCGCGCCAGTCTTGGAGGAAGATGAGCACGACGATGAAGACGAGGATGAAGGCCTCGAAAAGGGTCTTGTAGACCTCGTGCACCGACTCGTCGATGAAGACCGTCGTGTCGTAGACGATCTTGTAGTCGATTCCGCCTGGAAATCGCGAGCTCAGCTTCTCCATCTCGTCGCGTACCTGGTCGGCGGTCTCGAGGGCGTTGGCCCCGGGAAGCTGAAAGACCGCCAGCGTGATCGACGGCTCACCATCTAGATACGAGTTGACGTCGGAGTTCTTGGCGCCGAGCTCGACGCGCCCGATGTCGCGCACACGGGTGATCTCGCCCGTCTCGCCGGTCTTGACGATGATGTCGGCGAACTGCTCGGGCTCGAGGAGCCGGCCGAGCGCATTGATCGGGTACTGAAATGAGAGGCCGTCGGGCACGGGCGGCTGACCGATGCGACCGGCCGCGACCTGCACGTTCTGCTCGCGGAGGGCTGCAACTACATCGGTCGCCGTCATGTTGCGCGCGGCGAGCTGGTTCGGATCCAGCCACACGCGCATGCTGTAGTCGCGCGCGCCGAGAAACGCGACGTCTCCTACGCCTTCGACGCGTGCCAGCGTGTCCTTCACCTGAATCGTCGCGTAGTTACTGAGATAGAGGAGATCTCGGCTCTTGTCCGGCGAGATCAGGTTCACAGCGAGCAGGATCATCGGCGACTTCTTCTTCACCGTCACACCCTGCCGCTTCACCTCGTCGGGAAGCTTCGCTTCGGCGATCGCGACGCGGTTCTGGGTCAACACCTGCGCATCGTCGAGATCGGTGCCGAGCTTGTACGTGACGTCGATAGAGAGCTGGCCGTCGTTGGTGCTCTTCGAGAGCATGTAGAGCATGTTCTCGACGCCGTTGACTTCCTGCTCGATCGGCGCGGAGACCGTGTCGGCTACGACGGTGGCGCTGGCGCCGGGATAGATGGCCGAGATGCTGATCGTCGGCGGCGTGACCTCCGGATATTGCGCGATCGGAAGCCCGCTCAGCGCCACCAGACCAATGATGACGATGACGATGGAGAGGACCGTCGCGAAGACGGGACGGTCGATGAAGAACTTCGCGAACATCTACGGTGCCATCGGCACGCGCTGCGCGTTCACAGCCGCGCCGGGACGTGCACGTTGGAGCCCGTTGACGATCACCCAGTCTCCCGCCTCGAGCCCTTCTCGAACGACTCGCAAGCCGTCGTCGTCCAGAGGCCCGAGCTCTACCCTTCGGTACTGAACACGGTTCTCCGCATCCACGACGAGCAGGTATTTGTTGCCTTGATCGGTGCCGATGGCGCGCTCGGTCACCAGCAACGACGGCGTCGGGTCCGCCATCGGAAATCGTACGCGGACGAAGAGGCCGGGTGTAAGCACGCGCTCGCTGTTGTCGAACACGGCCCGTCCCTTGAGCGTGCCGGTCGAAGGGTCGACACGGTTGTCGATGAAATCGAGGATTCCTTTGACGCCGAAACCTTGCTGACTCGCGAGACTGATCTCGACGGAAATCCCGAGATCCTTGACTCGGTCGGGCCGCGACGGCTGGCCGGCGGCGCGGTTCCGTGCCTGGCGTGCGAGCACGGTGGCCTCGTCGACGTCGAAGTAGACGTACATGGGGTCGGTGCTGACGAGCGTGGTGAGCACGTCGGAGCTCGACCCGCTGAGCTGGATCAAATTGCCGACGGTGATGCTCGCGCGGCTGACCCGACCGCCGATGGGCGCGATGACCCGCGCCCACTCGAGGTTCAAGTTGGCCTGGTCGATGCTCGCCTTCGCCGCTTTGATCTCGGCGAGTGCGGTCTCCTTCGCTGCGATTCCGACTTCGAGATCGCGCTCGCTCGCGGCACCTCGCGGAAGCAGCTTCTGTGTTCGCAGGACGTCGGCCTCGGCCTTTCGCCGCTCGGCTTCCCAGCGCGCCAAGTTGGCCTCGGCTTGCTCGAGAGTGGCCTCGTAGGGGCGCGGGTCGATCTCGAACAGCAGATCGCCCTGCTTCACCTCGGTGCCGTCGCTGAAGTGAATGCCGACGAGATAGCCCGAGACCCGCGAGCGAACGTCCACCGACTCGACGGGCGCGACCTGGCCGGTCGTCATGAAGTATTCTCCGACGTCGCGTGAGACCGGCTGGCTCACCGTTACCTCGGGCGGCGGAAGCTCGACGACAGACGGCCCGCTTTGGCACCCGAGGACGGCCGCCGCACCGAGCAAGATGGAAAGGCGGAACGGCCTGTGAACGAGCGCTAGGGTATTGTCGAGCTTCACCGTCAAAATCCTCGTTTTATCGAATGCTTTTGTTCACCCGGCTTTGCGCTACCTACCACCGAGGCAACCATGCGACGAGCTTCTGCCACCACGACCACCCTTCCGGCTCGGCCGGATCTGCCGCGCTGATCTCGGCACCCTCTCGCCTCGCTTTGAGCAGATCGGCCCACCAGGTTCGCGTTCGCATCTGGTCGATCACCTCGTCGGAAACGAAGCTCTCGCCGCCGTTGTCCAGCCGCCGCTCCCATCCGCCGCCGAGCGCCTTGTAGAGCGCAGTGAGGCTCAGTGCCACGCGGCCTCGGGTGGCAACTTCCCGATCTTGCTCGGTGACCAGGAACTGCTGGGTGTCGAGGACGCGCGTATAGTCCGTCGCACCTTCCCGGTACTGGTAGACGGCGATATCGACGGCCTTCGCTGCCGCATCTACGCTCGCGGACAAGTGGACGACCTCACGACCGGCGCCGAGAAAAGCTGCGATCGCGTTCTCAGCTTCGGCCTGGGCACGAAGCACCGATTCCTCGTAGCTGGCGATGAGAGCCTGGTAGCGCGCGTCTTGCACACGCACGTTGTTGGAAATGCGACCGTAGTTGAGAATCGCCCAGCGGAAGCTCGGCCCGCCGAAGCCTTCGAAGCTCTCGCCCTTGAAGAGATCCGAAAAGTCCTCGGCGGCGAACGAGATAGTACCCGTGAGCGAGAAGCTCGGGAGATAGTCGGCCTTGGCGATGCCGATGCGGGCGCTTTGTGCTGCGAGGCTCCGCTCGGCGAAACGAACGTCGGGACGACGCCGCAGAACGTCGGCCGGAATCCCTACGGCGACCGCCGTAGGCGCCACGGGTATTCGACCACTCGCTCCGAGGAGCTCACCGAGATCTCGCGGCGTCATGCCGAGCAAGAAGCAGAGCGTGTTCTCCGTCTGGCGCAGGCTCGTCTCGAGGCTCGGAATGAGCGAGCGCGTGTCTTCGAGCAGCGACTTCGCCTGCAAGGAGTCGAGGGCGCTCACCGCCCCGCCTTGATACTTCTGGTCGGCGATGTCGAAGCTTTTCGCTTGCACCGCCACGTTGCTGCGCGCGACGGCGAGCTGCTCTTCCAGGGTGCGAAACGTGACGTAGTTGGCGGCAACCTCGGCGATGAGGCTCACCAGCACGTCGTCATAGCTCGCCACCGACGCCAACAGCTCCGCGTCCGCCGCTTCGATGCCGCGGCGAAGCTTGCCCCAGACGTCGAGCTCCCAAAGCGTGTCGAAGCCGAGCTGCCAATCGGCGAACTTCGAATCACCCGCGCCTTGATTCGCGCGGTTCTCGCTCAGCTCGTAGCGCCCGTAGCTGCCGAACGCGTCTTGCTGCTGGGGGTAGAGGTTACCGATCGCGATGCCGCGGCGAGCCAGCGCCTCGAGCACGCGGGCACCGGCGGATTGCAGAGTTGGGTTCTCGCGATAGGCGGTCTCGACCAGCTGGTCGAGTACCGGATCGTTGAAAACCTTCCACCAGCCCGCGAGGTCGGCGGCGTCGCGACGGAGCACGCCGCCGGCGTCCGCGTCGAGCCAGTCGGCGGCCGTAGGTGCTTCCGGAGGGCGGTAGTCGGGACCGATGAGCGAGCAGCCCGACCCGGCGATCGCGAGACCGAGGGCTAGGGTCAGGGTTAGGCCGATACGCACCGGGGGCGCATCCTGCCGGGAATGGCGACGTGAACCAAGTTGTCTTCATCGCCATACTCGGGCCTGTCGGATATCGAGGTGAAGGTTGTGAGCTATCGAGTGATTCAGTGGGCGACGGGGCATGTGGGGTGCCAAGCGGTGCGTGGAGTGCTCGCGCATCCCGAGCTCGAGATCGTTGGGTGCTGGGTGCACAGCGACGAGAAGGCGGGACGTGACGTCGGTGAGCTCTGCGGTGTCGAGCCGATCGGCGTGCGCGCAACGAACGATGCTAGTGCGTTGCTCGCGCTCGACGCCGACTGCGTGATCTATACGCCTCTCCTACCCGATACGGCCGAGGTGATTCGGATTCTCGAGTCGGGAAAGAACGTAGTGACCCCGCTCGGCTGGTTCTATCCGAAGAGCGTTGGAGGCGCGGCCGAGGTCGAAGCGGCTTGCCGTCGCGCGGGCGTCACGCTGCACGGCACGGGCATTCATCCCGGCGGCATCACCGAACGGTTTCCTCTCCTCATCGCCAACCTCTCGCGAAACATTCGCCACGTGCGTGCGGAGGAATTCTCGGACATTCGGTCTTACAAGGCCGAGCTCGTGGTGCGCGAGATCATGCTCTTCGGAAAGACGCCGGCTGAGGCCGCGAGTAGCATGATGCCGCAATTGCTCGGCACGGGCTTCGGTCAGTCCATCGACATGGTGGCCGACGCGCTCGGCTTCGTGCTCGACGCCGAGAAGCCCTGCAAGCACGAGATGGCGCTCGCCACCGCGCCGATCGAGACGCCGATCGGCACGCTTGCGGCCGGCACCGTCGCCGCGCAGCGCTTTACTTGGACGGGAACGGTTGGCGGGAAGCCCGTGATGACCGTCCGCGTGAACTGGTTGATGGGCGAAGAGAACCTCGACCCGCCATGGACGCTAGGCAAAGAAGGCGAGCGCTTCGAGGTCGAAGTCGAGGGCGAGCCGTCGGTCTCCGTGACCTTCCACGGCCTCCACCCGAAAGACTACCGCGACGATCCCGACAACAATCCCGGCCTCACGGCGACGGCGATGCACTGCGTGAACGCCGTCCCCTACGTCTGCCGCGCCGAGCCGGGCATTCGCACCTATCTCGACTTGGGATTCACGACCGGACGCGCCACGAAAAAGGGGCCAGGCACGAATTTTCACGAGGCGTGAAAAATCGCGCCAGTCCCCTTCAGTAAGGGCGTATGCCGACGACGTTGCCGGGCGGATCGTAGTTGCAAACGACGAGAGTCCAGTCTTTCGCGCGTAGCGGCGAGCCGCCGGTGCACGATGCGACGGCGCAGCCGACGCGCCGTGTGTGGCGCCAGACCACCTGCGTGTAGTGACCGCAGACCTTGCCGTTCGCGCAATGATTGTGAGAGTGGTCGTAGTCTTTGCGCTCCGCGACCCAAGACTCGACGGCCTGCTCGACGGCTTTTCGCGTATCGGTAACCGTCGTCGCGAAGAGATTCTCGCCGACGTTCCCACGATCCCCGTTGTGCTTGAAGCGACAGCTCGCGGCCCAATCCCGTGCCGTGTGCGCGAGCGGCTCGCTCCAAGCGAGCGAGGTGAGCGGAGGATCGACCAGAGGCCGGACACTGTGCCGTGCCGTGTCGTGGTGGTCCACGAGGGCACGCATGGCCGGTCGGTCGAGGGGGCGGAGATCACCCGTACCTGCCGTCGCACCGCAGCCGGCGGCAAGCGACATGAGAGCGAGAATGGCGACAAGACGCTTCAAGGGGCGACCAACCTGCGACACGATTCGATCCGGATCAACTCTTCTGCGTACGTACGGCGCCGCGGCGCCGGCGAGCAGTCTAATTGTACTGCCAGGGGTCGAGTCGCGCGTCAATATCGGCTTGGCGCGACGGGGAGCCACGAAACGCGTGGCCTAGACCAAGGTCGAGTATGGGAGGTGATGAATGCTCAACGTCGTGGCCGACGGGGGGCCGATCTTGATGTGATCGAACACGCCTGCACGCTAAGCGACGCCCTCGAGCTTGGCAACGAGGCGGGGCCAAGCAGTACGAGGCGATCCCCCGCGCGCGTCTCGCGCAGCCTGGGTAACCGCAGAACGAGCGCCACGCAGACCCCTTGACGCGAGCGCCCCCGACAAGATTCGAACTTGTGACCCCAGGATTAGGAATCCTGTGCTCTATCCATCTGAGCTACGGGGGCGTGATGCTGCTGACTCTGTGAGATATCCCACAGAGCGCGGCGGCTCAAAGGTCGTCCGCTTTGAACGTGTCGCAGCGGCCGATGTCGCCGGTTTCGAGGCCGCGACGGAACCAGCGGACGCGTTGGTCGGAGCTGCCGTGGGTGAAGGAGTCGGGGCGGACGTGGCCGGTGGATTCGCGTTGCAAACGGTCGTCGCCGATCGCGCTCGCGGCGCCGAGGCCTTCTTCTACGTCGCCGCTCTCGAGAACGTTGCGCGCGCGATGTGCTTGGTTCGCCCACACACCGGCGAAGCAGTCGGCCTGGAGCTCTAGACGAACCGAGAGTGCATTGGCTTGCCGCTCGTCCGAGCGCTGCTGGACGTTATGCACCTGGTCGGAGATGCCGAGGAGATTCTGCACGTGGTGACCTACCTCGTGTGCGATCACGTAGGCTTGCGCGAAGTCACCGGGCGCTCCCAGCCGATCGCGAAGGTCACGATAGAATCCGAGGTCGATGTAGATCTTCTGATCGGCCGGACAGTAGAAAGGGCCGACTGCCGCTTGCGCGAAGCCGCAAGCAGAGCGGACCTGATCGGTGAAGAGCACGAGGTTCGGTTCGACGTAACGCTTCCCCTGAGCGTGGAAGACAGTATTCCAGGTGTCTTCCGTGTCGCCGAGCACGACAGCGACGAAATCCGCGAGTGGATCCGGCTCACCGGGCTCGCCGCCTCCACCGCTGCCGCCGGGCAGCGTCACGCCGGGTTGCCGGGACACTTCTGCCTGCTGCAAGAGGAAAGTCGGATCGACGCCAAAATACATCGCGACGAGCAAAAGAATGATGAAGCCTATGCCGCCGCCGGCAATCACCGGTCGCCCGCCGCGTGCGCGGCGGCGGTCTTCAACGTTGGAGCTCCGTCTTCCGTCTTCCCAGCGCATCGGGTTCTCCTACGCTGCTAGTGGCGGTCTTCGGTTACGCCACGGAGCGGCTTCTTCGAGCTGAGAGCCGACGCGGATCAGCTCCGCTTCGCCCCAAGGCATGCCGACGAGCTGCACTCCTATCGGAAGACCCGACTTCGACCAGTGTATGGGCAACGAGAGGCCGGGCTGTCCCGTCAAATTGAAGAGCAGCGTAAACGGCGCCATGTTGCCGGCACGGAAGAGCGGCTCCATCGGATCGTCGCCCTGCACGTCGAACACGTATCCGATCTTCGGCGGCTCTATGGCGACTGTCGGTGTGAGCAGAATGTCGAAGTCCCGGCCCCAGGACTGAACGATCTGACGACTGAATACTTGCAGCTCGGCAAGCGCGCGCATGTACTTCAGTGAATCAGTGGCCGTCGCCTGCTCGTACATGGCGCGAGTCAGCGGCTCGACCTTGCTCCAGTCTTTGACGTCGTAGTAGGCGAGATTCGTGTTCCACACCGTGATGAAGCTCGGCAGGATCACGTCCACCGCGGGCCAGATCGGCGCACCTTCGAAGACTTCGTGACCGAGCTCGGCGAGCAGCGCTGCAGTTTTTTCGACCGCTTCCACGCAGGCAGGGTCGCAGGGGACGCCCGTAGGGGCTTTCGTCGTGAACGCGATTCGCAGCGTCCCCGGCTTGGCACCGACCTCGTGTGAGAAAGGTCGCGAGGGCGCCGGCGCGTTGTACCAAGCCGTCGGATCTTGACCCGATATCGCGTCGAGCACGGCGGCGGTATCCGCGATCGTGCGTGAGACGCAGCCTTCTACGACGCCGCCATGCAAGACGTCGCTTACGAGAGGACCGGCGGACACTCGCCCCCGCGAGGGCTTCAGGCCGACGAGCCCGGTGCACGACGCGGGGATACGAATCGAGCCGCCCCCGTCGCTCGCATGCGCGATGGGGGCCATGCCGGCCGCAACTACCGCCGCCGATCCGCCGCTAGATCCGCCCGGAGTATGCGCGGGATTCCATGGATTGCCGGTAGCGCCGAAAAGCTGGTTCTCGGTCACCGAGACGATGCCGAACTCGGGCGTATTGGTTCTATATAGGTAGAGGAAGCCGGCGGCGCGGAAAGCGGCGGCCACGTTCGAGGTCCACCACGACACGTTGTCGGCCATCGCGCGGGATCCGTAGGTGATGGGCCAACCCGCGATATGGAACAAGTCTTTGATTGCGAGCGGCACCCCGAAAAAGCGCCCTTTCGCCTCACCCTTCATGACCCCGCGTGCTCGGCTTCGCGGGCTTCCTTCCTCACCTCTTCGTCGCGGCGCCAGGTGACGGCGTTGAGATTCGGGTTCAGAGCGTCGGTGCGGGCAAGGTAGGCGTCCACCACCTCGACGGGGCTCAGCTCTTTGGTTGCGATGAGGTCGGCCAGCTCGAGAGCGGACGTGAAGGGGTCAAACTGCGGCATGCGGGCTCCGAATCTTACCGGTCGTTCCGGCGGCTGGTAAGCTAGGTGGGTCGCAGCGATGACACAACGCATCTTTTTCGCCGCCGCCGTCGTCGTTTTTGCGGTCTGGCTCGTCAACGAGCCGACCCTGGATTACGGCTTCGTCTACGACGACAAAGCCGTGATCGTAGAGCGACCTCCTGTATGGACCTCGGGCTGGAGCGCGTTTCTCGGCACCCGGACTCTCGGCGTCGGGCGCCACCTCAGCCTCTTGAGTCTCGACCTAGACCGCCGCGAGCCGCTCTCGCCCCGCCCTTTCCACGTGACGAACACTTTGATTGCGGCCGGCAACGCCCTGCTCGTGCTGGCGCTCGCGACGAGCATCGGGCTCGCGTCTAGCGCCGCGCTCGCCGCGGCACTCGTGTTCGCCGTTCATCCGACCCATGTGGACGCGGTCGTGAGCATCGTCGGCAGGTCCGAGCTGCTCGCGGCTTTCGGCGTTCTCGCCGCGCTCGTTCTCCACGTGAAGGGCTACTTCGGCCGTCGGTCTCTCGCGGCTCTCGCCGGCGTCTGCTTCTTCCTGGCTCTCTCGGCGAAGGAGAGCGCGGCGTGCTTGCCGCCGCTGATTCTCCTGGCCAAGATCTTCGGTGTCGGACACCGAAACGCCGGCGTCATTCGGCCTCGCTTCTGGTCGTTCGCGTATATCGTCGCAGCCGTCGCGTGGCTCGCGCTCGTCATCGGAAATTTCGCGACCACGGATCCCATTCCTTACGTCGACAACCCTCTCGCGCACGTCGGCTTCGTAGATCGACTCACACGTGCAGGCGAGCTTCTCTGGCGTTACGCCGCTTGGTCTGTATGGCCGTTCGGCCTCAAGCCTGACCGGGGCTACGCTGAAATCGGCGTAGCGCCGCTCTTCGGTCCTCTCGCGTGGATCGCTTGGGGTACCACTGTAGTCGGAGCGCTCGCGCTCAGGCGGCCCGCTCCCATCGTCGGCTTCGCTCTTCTATGGCTGCCGGCGGCTTTCGCGGTAACTGGGAACGTGGCGATCCCGATTGGCACGCTCATGGCCGAGCGACTTCTCTACTTGCCTAGCGTTGGGCCCTGCCTTCTCTTCGGCGCGCTGGTCGGCACCCTTCGCGAGCGATCGCGGTCGCTTCGCATCGCAACGGTCGCGGCTACGCTGCTTGCGGTCTTGCTGCTCGCGTTCGCCTATGACAGCCGCTCGCGAGTTTGGATCGACGACGACCACTACCACGCCCAAGCGGCCGCACTCTCACCTCGCTCGGCCAAAGCTCACTACAATTTCGCCTCGAGCCTGGCGAGACGGGAGCGCTACGAAGAAGCCGAGATCGCTTTCGGTCGTGCGATCGCGATTGTCCCGAGCTTCGCAGCGGCGGCCCACTATAGAGCGGAAGCGTTGACCCGACTCGGGCGCCGCGAAGACGCTGCAGCAGCCTACGAAGCCTACCTTCGCGTCGTCCCCGACGACGTCGATGCGCTCCGTTTCGCGGCGGCGAGCGAGGCGGCCATCGGCCACTTCGACGTCGCGCTGGAACGGCAACGTCGCGCCGTCGAGCTCGTTCCCGACCGCACGGAGCTTCGCACCGAGCTCGTCGATCTCGAGGCCCGCGCCCGTGCTGCGGCTCAGTCCTTGAATGCGAGCTCGAGCGCGGGCAGCCGATAGCGCTTCATCAAGACGTAGACGGCGAGCGCGCCAAGACGACGGTTCTTCTGAATCCGTCGCCGCTCGCGCAAAATCTCGGGCAACTGGTTCAGTGCCGACGCATAGGCCCTCAAGAGAATGCCGGCCAATTGCAGACGCGAGTAGTCACGCACGAAGCTGCTGCTGATGCCCTTGCCCGATGCCGTGGCGAAGGCTTGCGCCATGTAGCGCGCGAGCGTGTAGAGCGGGCTGAGCGCGAGAAGGCGGAGAGGGAAGAGCTTCAAAGCGTTCCAGATCCGGTTCCGTTCGACGAGAAACGCCTTGAACGCAGAGTGGTAGCCGCTCGTGATCGATTTCTTGTGATAGCAGACGGCGTCGGGGACGTAACGGCATCGCCAGCCACGAAGCTGACCTCGAAACGCCAGATCCAAGTCTTCCAGGTAGGCGAAGTAACGCTCGTCGAAGAGCCCGACATCGTCGAGCATGACGCGACGATATGCCGCCGCGCAGCCGTTCGGGCCGAGCACTTCGTCGGCGACATCGTATTGACCGACGTCCTTTTCGAGCCAGCCCCGCGAACGGCAAACCCCGTCGGGGTAGACCAGCAGCCCCGTCGAGTCGAAGACGCTCCGGCGGTCGTGCATCAAGATCCGCGTCGCGAACATTCCGACCTCGGGCTCCAAGTCGGCCGCATACGCGACGCGAGAGAGGAAGGTCGGTGCGAGCTCGGCGTCGTTGTTGAGAAGCACGATCAGCTCACCCGTGGCCGCGCCGATGCCGATGTTGTTGCCACGGCAGAATCCCGTGTTCTCGCTATTTCGAATGAGATGGGCGGAGGGAAACTCCCGGGCGACGATCTCGGCGCTGCCGTCGGTGGAGCCATTGTCGACCACGATGGTCTCGAAGTCCGCGAAATCTTGGGCCGCGACCGACTCGAGACAGTCCCGGATCAGCTCCGAGCCGTTCCAATTGAGAATGATGAGGGAGACGCGGGGCATGGCCGCGTCATCTTAGCCGGGTCGCCTCGGCGGAGGGAGGCCCGGAGTGGAACGCACCTTCCGCGGCAAAGCCGCGGGCGGATGCCATTCAACTTTGTAAGGCATCGTCCAATTTTCGCCGACCACGGCATTCCCCTCGTCGACTTCCCCGCGATTTGCCGCATGCGAGGGCATGGCACCTGGCTTGCAATTGCCGATGCAGAACAAATCGGACCCGCGTCCCGGCGCGGTGTCGGTCGATGGAGGTAGTACGATGCAGCAGGCCACTACGGGGCAGATGATTCGCCAGCTTCGCCAGAAGCTCGATATGACTCAAGAGGAATTCGCTCATGCCCTCGGAATCACGGTGAGCACCGTGAACCGTTGGGAGAACTGTCACTCGGAGCCGAGCAAGCTCGCTCGCTCGAGCATCGTCGGATTGGCGGTGAAGCGCGGTGTGACGGTGGATCCGGTTACGCTCGCGATGCCCGAGCCCGAGCCGCGGCTTGCGGCCGCGGGTGGATTCCAGGCGTTCGCGCGCTGACCGGCGCGACAAAGACGGGGCGACCGCTTGTTCTCATTGGCGGTCGCCCCGTCGATTTTCGTGTTTCGCTCAGGTCAGGCGTTCGCGGCAGCGCTTGCGGATTGTCGGTACTGCACCAACCGCTCGATGGCCCGGCGGGCCAACTTGCTCGGCTTGGCATGCCCGTTCTCCCACCGATTGACGGTCGCGACCGTGATTCCGAGCGTGTGCGCGAACTCTTCCTGGGTCATGCGCAGGTTTCGGCGCAACTCCCGAATGCTCGTTCCAGTCTGATCGCTCATCTCAGGGCTCTCCTTTCAACGGCTGCGCAGTCGCACCCGTGATGGGGTCCGTTTGAGCAACGTGCATGCCAGAGCGAGACCGGGCTTTTCCCGGATTTTTACGCTCTGTGTGCGCGGCGCCGCGTCAGCGTTTTGACGAAAAGCGCAAGCGACGCGTCTCTCGCGTGTCACCTGCCCCGTTTCGGGACGCAGCGGGATCTCGGCTTATTCACGCGCCGCAAGAAGTTTGCGGTGCGGACTGCGGGGCTAGGCGTGGCGATTGCGCTCGCGGCGGTCGACGTGGTGCTCTACGAGGGCATCGGCCTTCGCGAGCAGCTCGTCGCTGCGCGTGTACTTCTCGACCATGAGGCTCAGATCACTCAAATCGTGGACCAGCATCATCGCCGCCTGGTCGCGTTGGGCTTGGTCCGTCAAGCTGTGGATGAGATCGAGCACCAAATCCTCGAGCTCTCCCCCTTCGAGATCGATCGCCATGGCGAACGCGTCGTCGATCGAGAGGTCCGGCGTGATGCGACACGCCACCGATTCGATCAAACGAGCCGCGGCCTCGATGTGATCGCTGCTGGTTGGAAGCGCGATCTCGAGCCCGGACTCGTCGAGCATCGACTCGAGGAGCTCCAGAGCTCCCACGTGGGCCGCCTCGTGCCGGGCCATCGACATCCAGAATTGGTGGAGCTCGCCGTCGCTCCGAAACCGCTGCCCGAGCCGCACGTAGACCGACATGGAGAGTGCTTCGAGCCGTCGCGCTTCGCGGACGAGTGCGCGAATCTTGTCTATGTTGACGACGCTGGCGTCCAAGAAGACTCTAGCTACCAGAACGAGCGCACGGTTGCCATCTACAGTCGCGCGCCGACACCGTTGTCTCGCACGTGGCCGAGCATGCCTTCGATCTCCCGGAGGCGAGAGCAGAAAGCCGCATCACCCGATACCCGGTCGGCCACAGAACGGACCGCACGGAGCACGGAGGTGTGGTTCCGGCCACCGAGCACCTCTCCGATCTCGGGCAGCGACGCGTTGGTGAGCTTCCGGCAGAGATAGGCCGCCACGTGGCGAGGCCACGCGACACGACGCGAGCGATCTCGCGAGAGCAACTCTCCGCGGGAGATGCTGTAGACCCAGGCCACGGTGTCGATGATCTTGTCGAGCGTCACCGGAGCGGCGCTCCCCACGTAGGGCGCGATCAGGGTCTCTACCATGCGCTCGTCCAAGTCCGGTCCATGATGGGTGGTCGCGGCGCGCAGCCTGAGCACCATGCCCTCGATATCCCGCACACTGCCCTGGAGTCGCCCTGCCACCCGCTCGATCGCCGAATCGCTCAGCTCGAGCCCTGACTCCTTCATCTTCACGCGAAGGATTCGGTAGCGGAGATCTTTGTCGAGCGGAGCCAGATCGGCGAGCAACCCGCCTTGGAAGCGGCTCTTCAAGCCCTGCTCCAAGGTCTCGAGCTCGGACGGCTCGCGATCTCCTGCGAGCGTGATCGGCTTGCCGGCGCCGTGGAGGAGATTGAAGGCGTGATAAAATTCTTGCTGCGTTCGCTTCTTGCCCGCGATGAATTGGATATCGTCGATGAGCAGCGCGTCCGCTACTTGGAACTCGCGACGGAACGCGTCCATTCGGTCGAGACGCAACGCCTCGACCATTTTTCGAGTGAAGTCTTCGCCCTGATAGTAAAGCACGCGGCGGCCGCGGAGCTTCAGCTTGTGCGCGATCGCGAGCAGAAGATGCGTCTTACCGAGACCGACTCCTCCATAGATGAAAAGAGGGTTGCCCGTGCTCGTGTCCCCGTCCGCGAGCTGCCGGGCCGCGGCCCACGCCAAGCGATTGCTCTCGCCGACGATGAAGTTTTCGAAAGTCTTCCGACCCATGAGATTCGCGGGCCGCTTGACGGGTCGTCCGCCGGCAGGACGAGGGCGGTCCTGAGTGGTCGCCCTCGTCCTGCCGAGCGAACCCACCACCACCGCCACACGGCACCGCCGATCCGCTGCTACCGAAACAGCCCGTTCGATCGCCGGCAGGTAGGCCTGACGAACCCGATCCCGAAAGAGCCCGAACGGTGCCTCGAGGGTGAGCGTGTCATCCTCGAAGCTCGTCGGATTCAACTCGAGAATCCAGGTCTCGTAGTCCTTCTCCGGCAACTCCTTGCAGATCAAGGAGCATGCCTCTCCCCACAACCTGGCTGCGTCGGTCCTCATGGCTTACGTCGGTGCCCCACACCCTCGCCTACGAGCGCGATATCAGCGCTCGCCGACATACAAGTCATGGCCGCGTGAAATCGCAGGCTCGAGTGTTTCGATATCGGAGCACAAGTCTCGTCATCGTATCGAGCATGTCGCGCGGCGGTCAAGTTCTTTTCTCGTTGTGCTGAGTCGTCACGGAGCGTGACGTCGCGAGCGCGCAATCACTACTGAGCCACGACGCGCATTGCAAGAAAAAAATTAGCGTTACGTAATCATCTTGGTTTCGCGTAGCTTTTTTTCTGTGCGGAGCGGAGCACGCGGGAGCGAGATCGGATGGTGCCGCGTTTCTCCGCGTCGTTGCTACGTTTTTTCTACAATGCACGATCGTGGGAATGAAGTGTCGCGATTTCACGCAAGTGCGCGCTCGTGATGCGCGCAACTCGACGATTTCGCGCGCGCGAAGCGGAAGCGAAGTGTCGTGGTGATCGTGCGAGGCACACATGCGCGACGTATTGTCGTCGTTCGCGCTCATGACGAACGATCTTGAAGAACGAGTAAGGGATAACCCTTATGCGCTTCGCGTTGAGAGGGATCGCGAAGAAGGGCCCACGACTGTGTCCCGCGGCCACAGTCGTATAGACGCTTCGACAGCGAGCGCAAGCTCCGCTCGCATCGATACGCGCACGTTGAAAGCCCTAACGAGCGGCACTAGCATCCGCGGCCGCCATGGAATCACTTTTCGCGCACACCTACTTGCTGCTGTTCGGCAAGATCGCCGTCGGCGGTCTTCTTTCTCTAGCGGTGCCGCCGTTTGCCGAGTTGGAACGCGGGTACTTCCGTTCGACTGGCGCGGTCTATCTCGCCGCGGCCGCGGCCATGGCGGCGGGCTTGGCCTATCTCGGATTCCGCGAGTCGCCGGCCGGATTTTCGGTCGAAGTCGTCTTCTGGGTGATTTTCGCCGTGTTGTTCGCAGCTTACTACGCCACTCTTTTCGTTGAGCTTCCGTTCCTTAGGGCGCGATTGTTCCCGCTGGCGCTTCTCGCGGGCGTCGTGGCGGTGGCCGCTTCTGCCGTAAGCTTCGTGCCCCCGTCCGTAAGCGCCGCGAGCGGCGTCGCGTTCGCCATCGTGTCGCTCACCGGTGCGGCGTTGGTCGGCTCCGGCGTCAGCGGGATGCTGCTCGGGCACTGGTACTTGATCGAGCGAGACCTCGATCTGGCACCGCTCGAGCGAATGCTCGCCTTTTGCCGCTACTGCTTGGCCGCAGAAGTGATCGCGGTGATCGCGGCGTTGCTCCTGCTTTCGCTTTGGCCCGGCTCGCCCTGGCGAGGAGGCCTAGAGGTCGCGTTCGACGCGCGGTTCGCTCCCTTGCTGATCGGTCGACTCGCGTGCTGGGGTCTCGCCGCGTTGCTCCTCGAGCTCA
>Ga0247727_10003250_pt1 | contig 36167 bp, 30 predicted proteins | sample WisWelCaveWW1625_FD_202498 | JGI IMG/M metagenome (GOLD analysis project Ga0247727, IMG submission 202498) | Biofilm microbial communities from Wishing Well Cave, Virginia, United States - WW16-25 | ecosystem: Environmental > Aquatic > Deep subsurface > Groundwater > Cave microbial mat | place...
CCATAACCGCTTTATGGCATGCTTTAAAACAAGCCTTCGCCCAAGTCACGATTCAGGATATTCGCGGATGGTTTCAACATTGCGGTTATGTCTTAACCTGAACACCCAAGTGAAAAACGCTGTAAAATCATAGCCGCATTCGCACCGGCTGAGAACCTCGTTCAACCGATTCCTGCAGGTCGGACAAATTTTAAGTCTCATGGATTCGCCTCACGGCGAGTGAAATCTTGACAGCCTTTAAAACCTTCGCTGCTGAAGCTATGATGATTTTGAATAAATTCAACAGAAATTTTAAACGCCCACTGTGCAGCGCATAATCGGCCGCGTCTCCGCGCGGCGCGCGCACTCTTTAAAGCCCGCCTGCTTGAATGCAGTCGCCAATCCCGTCCACACGAATACGTCGGGCGCATTCTCTTGCTTCGGCTCGACCGGATAACCTTCGACGATCTTGCCGCCGCTTTTTTTGACATAGGCACAAGCGGCGCGCAGCAGATGCACGGTGAGCCCGAGACGGCGATGGCTCTTGGCCACAAAGAAACAGGTGATGGACCACACCGGCTGCTCGTCAACCGGTTTGAGAATGCGCGAACGTTCCAAGCCGGAGAAATGCGCGCGTGGCGCAACGGAGCACCAAGCTACTGGCGTATCACCGTCGTATGCGATCAACCCGGGAATCGTGCCTTTCGCCACCAACTTTTTCATCGCACGGCGATTGCCCTCTCCTTTGCCGCTCTCGAAATCAGCCCGAGGCAAACGCTGATACATGCACCAACAACCGCCGCACGCGCCGCGCACGCCGAAGAGGTTTTCAAAATCTACCCAACGTTCTTTGGTGAGAGGGTGAATTTGGTAGAAAGATTTGGTTTTGAGTTTCGTTGTCACCAGACGGCGCCTTTAATAGCCTAATTCGATTTGCAGGCAAGCTGCAAATCAAAGCTTATGTGAAACAGCAAAAAGCTATTCGGCGAGACTCGGTGCTTTCGGTGTCGCTCGGCGGTGAAGCTTTTTCGCTGAAATTCGCCGAAGTAATCGAGAGTCACCGAAAAAACTTTGGCAGGATGATTTAGCAGCAGAACCATTTCAAATCATTTTTACCACGAAATTATTTTGCTAGAAATAAACGCTGTTGGCCGCCGGGCGACGGTGATGCCTTATCAAGTCGCTCTTGTTCGAGCGCGAGCAACGCTTTTTTGAGCGGCAACCCGCCGCCATAACCTACCAACGCGCCGTTGCTGCCGATCACGCGATGGCAGGGAATGATGATCGGAATCGGGTTGCTGCCGTTCGCTGCGCCGACCGCGCGCACCGCACTGGGCTTGTCAATACGACGCGCCAACTCGGCATAAGAAATCGTTTCGCCATATGGAATCTTTTGCAGGGCCTCCCACACGCTGCGTTGAAACAATGTGCCTTGAGGCGCGAGCGGCAAATCAAAATCGTGAAGCTCTCCCGCAAAGTATGCTTGCAACTGCGCGATCACCGGTTGAAACGGCTCCGCTTCGTTTTGCCATTCGTGTGGCAAAGAAAAATCTTCGGCCTCTTTTTCAAACCGAATAGCAGTCAGCCCCTCGGCATTGCACACGAGCAGCAGTTTGCCCAGCGGGCTTTTCAAATAGGAATAGAAGACGGGAGCTTGAGCCATGTTTGCCCTTTCCACAACGCTTTAAAAACAAAAACTTTTCTGTAAGCGGATTAAACGAGTATGCGGATAAAGCATCTAGGTTTTATCCGCTTACTTATCAAATCCGCTTACAGTAAGCTCTTGGGTTGCGGCTCGTCTGCGTTGTGAGATTCGCGTTCATTCGCGCTGATTCGCGGTTTAAAATAGTTCACAGCCCGGTGGGAAAATCGAAGAACTCAAAAGGGAGTTGAAATTTTTGGCGCAGATGTTCGGCGAGCGCGATCACACCGAAGGTTTCGGTTTCATAATGCCCGCCGTAAATCACGTTCAACTTGTTCTCTTTGGTGAAATGAAAAAGAGAATGTTTCGGCTCGCCGGTGATGAACGCATCGACGTTTGCGCGCAACACTTGCGGCAATAAAAACGCGCCGCCGCCGGTTACGATTGCAATGCGCTTGATCGTGGCCGGCCCAAAGAAATCCGCGCGCACGTCGCCATTCAAAGCCGTGACCACGCGCTCGATAAATTCCGCGGACGCGAGGCCCTCTTGCGCTTCGGCAATGCAACCGATGCAACGGCCGTCGGCCGCGCCTGAAGCGCCGAAACCCTCGGCCACTTCGAAACCGATCTTGCGCGCGAGCACGGCATTGTTGCCAACCTCGGGATGCCAATCCAACGGCAAGTGCGCGACATAAAGATTGACGCTATTTTTGATCAACGCCTGCACGCGCCGAAACTCGCTGCCCACGAGCCGCACCGGCTTATCCCAAAACAAGCCGTGATGCACAATCAGCAAATCCACTCCAGCCGCCACCGCAGCCGCCATCGCATCGTAGCAAGCATCCACTGCCACGCCGATTTTGTTGACTTCCTCTTTGCCTTCTATTTGCAAGCCGTTGAGCGAGGCGTCGGGAATTTTGTTGATCTCGAGATAGGTGTCGAGATAGTGAATGAGGTCGGTCGTTTTCATGGGGCCTCTGGAAAGGCTTTACTAAACTTTCGAAGTTTAGTAAAGCTTATGCTCACTCTGCACGGGTTTCATTTGTAAAAAGCTAATACGGCGCAATGATGCGATCGCGCGGCTCGGTCGAAAGCTGCGGCTGAATGTTCGGATCGATTTTGAATTTTTTTTGCAAGGAGGCTGCCCCTGAAGTGTCGGGCTGGAAGAAAAAGGAGCCGTAGAGATAGGTATCATGATAGCTGCCACAGCCGGCATTGCGGCGAAATTCATAGCCCACGCCCGAAGAATTGTAAAACCACAACTCGCGCCAGAAAATTTCTTTCCCCAAACTTTGTTTCTCGTCCGGCTCGCCGTAGCGCTCGCGAATATCGTTGCGGTCATCGCGATTGCTGCACGCGAGTATGATGATGATCAAAATAGCTGCGGTAAAATAGGCCGGAACATTTCGCATGAAGGTTCTCCATCTTGGAATGAGGACGGTAAAAAAAGTGCGGCAAAGTAAAGAACGAGCCGGCGAGAGGCAAGCGAAAGTTGACCGCGAGAAGTTTTTGAGCATCAGATTATGTTTGTCATTCGAATGCCTGCCTCTCATGCGCGTTCGGGGTGGCCCCCTCCGGCGCTTTCGGCGGTTCGGCTTCATAGCCTCGACACGACAACAGAGGCAAGCGCGGATATTTTGGAAAGCTCGCATCTTCATTCGCGCGCCGGCAAAGATAAAACGTGCCGCCCCGGCTGTTTTGCACGATCTGCGCGTGGCGACAGTTTTCACATAACCCGATGGACATGGCGCAGTGAAAAAAATTCAAACAGTGAAATTAAAATCGCCTCTTGGCTTTTTCGGCAAACATTTTTACCGCGAATGAACCATAAGCCGGACAAGCCGGAACCAAAAAGAAAAGCCTCGCCCACTGAAATGAACTCCCACAGAAATGATTTTTGAAGTTTTTATTCTGTGGGAGTTCACTTCTGTGGGCGGATCTTTTTGCTTTTTTAGCAGCGATTTCACTTTTAAGAGACTAATGTTCTATTCGCGTCAATTCGCGCTCATTCGCGGTTGTTCCTTGCTTCCGCTCAAACGCGCGAAACGCCGATTGCGCCCGCGCGAACAGGGCTTCATTCACCGGGAAATCACCGTACCAAACATATTCGAACCACCACACGAGCTTTTGAAACGGCTGGTGAAAATTCGAAGCGCGCAACTCCCGCAGATAATCATGATTGGTTTTGTCTGCTTGCCACGCCACGAGTTTTTGATCTGCAAGCCGTTGCAGCGTTTGGAGAAAAAGATAGCGCACAGCCAAACGATATTGCCGCGCGGCTAGGGCCTCCGCAATGAGCGGGTCGAAATTCACGGCGTGAAAATTTGTAATGTCTACGCCGGCCGGAGCCGCGTTTTGAGACTTCGTTTTATAAAACACGCTGCCGAGATCGGCTTTCAGCAAGTGCATCATGACGAACACGAGCACGCCCGCCACGAAGACATAGGGAAAAATTTTCCAAAACGTGACGCGCGCGCGCGAAGAGAGCAGTTCCGAGAGGCGTTGCCACGCCCAAAATTTGACGCGCTCCCACAGCGTCAAAGTTGCCGGCAACTCGCGGTCATATAAAAATTCCGAGTTCGAATAAAATTTGGACAAGCTCAACGTATCAATCGCGCGCAATTGCACCGCCGAGGAGTCCGCAGGCAACAGTTTGCTCTGTTCGCGCAATGGCGCAGATTGAAAGCCAGACGCCTTCACGCTAAACAAGGCGGATAAAAGCATGCAGCGAAGAAGATTCATCAAACCGCCAATCAACGCTCATGATCGCCGATATTCTTCATTCGCGTTGCTTCGCGATCATGAGCGGTTAAAGTTAAGAGCTCTGTTTGGTTGCGGCTTGTTGCTTATGAATTGCCCGTTCCGATTTGATCGATTCTCCCCATCAACCCGGTGGCTTCTTTGTGTTCGACGAGGCTGAAATAGAGCAAGCACGCGACCAGTTCGGGAAACGCATATGAAATCATGCCCGAAAAAGAAGCGAGAATCGACGTGATCATAAAGACCGGCCGCAAGCTTTCTTCGGAGGCGTCGATCGCATGAAAAGTCACCGCCAGGGTTAAAACGGTTTGGGGCAATTGAAAAACGAAAACCACCGCGTAAACGACGAGGTAGGCGATGAAGATCAAGCCGAATGCGGTCCACCAATAATCGCGGATCAACTCACGGCAGCGCGTCATCGCTTCGCCGAAATCGAGGTTCTCATTCAAACGCAAAATCAAAATGGGCGTAAGCGTGATGAAAAGATAAACACCGGGAAGAATGCACAGCATCGCGCCGACGACAATGAGGAGCGCCGCCAAAATCGTAGTCCAAAAAAACATGCCGAAATCACGCTTGAGGCCCTGCCACACTTCTTCAATCGTGATTTCGCCTTCGGGCTTATTGATGTAGAGCATGACGTATTCGCACACCACGCCGGTGACCATCACCGCGCCCAAGAGCGCGGCGAGTATGAGCACGCCGTATTGCGCCCAAAATCCGCCGGTCAAAACATTGGCCGGCACGAGCAGGCTATCTGCTTGCGTCAAGCCCGTTAAAATACCTTGAATAAGAATGAGCGGACCGGCGATGAAGAGAATAGCTTTGCCGAGCGGCTTGAAGTTTTGCCGCGTGAAAGCGAAAGCGGCATTGAAGACTTCACTGAAGTCGCGCACTTGGCGAAAATTGATTCTCTCGGTGGTTGCCATGACCTTCCTCCCTGCGGTTTAAATGAATGGGGTAGATGATAAAATATCCGACGATGAAGAGCAATGAACTTGCAATGATGGCGGCACTCAACGCCGCGGGCATTGCGGTATGGCGCGTCACGAAGCCTTCCAAAAAGCCCGCGGTGATGAAAATCGGAATCAAGCCGAGGACGATTTTAAGCCCGTTTTTCGCGCCGCGCATGAAGGCCTGGCCGCGCGTGAACGTGCCCGGAAACAAGAGGCTCCTCCCCATCACAAACCCGGCGGCCCCGGCGATGATGATCGCGCTGATCTCGAGCGTGCCGTGAATCCAAATCGTGAGCGCCGAAGGCAGCAGCAAGCCTTGTTGATGAAAGAAATATTGAAACGCGCCGAGCATGACGCCGTTGTAGAAAAGAATCAACGCCGTCCCGAACGCAAACACAACGCCCGCCACGAAGGCGAAAAAAGAAACGCGAATGTTGTTGAAGGTGATGCCGAAGAACATGTCGATCTCGTTCATCTTTTTATAAACGGCGAGCGGGTCGCCCTGCTTGATATTTTCGAGCGTCATGTTCACGTAGGTATCGCCCATGATCAAGCGCACGAACCCGTCGTCGTTCGCGGCCGAGAGCGCGCCGATCAGCGCCGCCAGCGTGAACACCAGAAACGCGCACAGCAGTTCGACGCGCACGCCGTACATCAAACGCGGCAGCTCGTCACGCCAAAAAGTGACGAAGCGGCTCGTCTTTTCTTTCTTGTTGCGATAAATGAGCTGATGCACCCGGCTCGTGAGCGTGTTCAAATACGCCGTGGTCTTGCTGCCGGCATAGAAAGTTTTGGCATACGCCAAATCATCCGTGAGGCGCACGTACAATTCCGCCAACGCATCGGGGTCCGCGGCATCGCGTTGCGCGAGCATGGTTTCGAAAGTTTGCCAGCGCTCCGCGTTTTGTTTGAGGAAAGTGACTTCACGCATGGGAAAAGTGCTTGCTTCACCTTCAAAGCAACAACTTCTTTGTAAGCGGATTGAACGGATCGAGCGGATGAAGCTTATCTCTTTATCCGCTCGATCCGAATCATCCGCTTAAAAAGCTTTTGGTTTTAACTCACCGCTCACGTCGCCACCGGCAGCTTTACCGTGAAAGTCGAGCCTTTGCCGGCTTCACTTTCAACGTGGATGCGGCCGCCGTGGCTGCGCACGATGCCGTAGCTCACCGAAAGGCCTAAACCGACGCCGCTGGCTTTGCTCTTGGTTGTGAAGAAGGCGTCGAAGATGCGCTCGAGATTTTGTTTGGGAATCCCGATGCCGGAATCGGCGAGGCTCACGTTCATCCAACCGTTGTCCAAATTTGCCGAAATGCGCAATGCGCCGCCGTTGGGCATGGCATCAACAGCGTTGAGCAGAAGATTCAAAAGAACTTGCTTGAGCTGATCACGCGAAGCGCGCAACGGCGGAAGCTCTGCGGGCAGCTTCACCTCGCACGCGACGCGTTGCCGGCGCAAAAGTTCTTCTGAAGATTTCACCAGCTCGCGCACGAGTTGATCGACGCGCACCAGCTCGCGCTCCAGCGGTTGCGGACGATGGAAATCGAGCATTTGTTGCGCCAAGCGCGCGAGGCGCAAAACTTCTTCGTGCGCCAAATCGAGAAAGTTGCGCGCGCCGTGCGTCTCGTCGAGTTTTTTGCGCGCGGCTTCGAGGCAACTGCGAATGTTGTGAATCGGATTGTTCAACTCGTGCGAAAGCTGCGCGGTGATTTTGCCCGTGGCCGCGAGTTTTTCCGTTTGCACCAACTCTGCTTGCGTGCGCTCGAGCTGGCGCAGCGCATTTTCCAATTCAAAATTGCGTTGCGCGAGCTGCGCCATTTGCCGTTTGAGCGAATGCCGCATCTCGTCGAACTTGCGCGCGAGATAACCGATCTCGTCGCGCGTGCTCACCGCGATGGGATGATCGTAATCGCCGCCGCTCACGGCATCCGTGGCGAACACCAGTTTCCGCACAGGATTGACGACGCTGCGGCCCATGACATAACTCACTCCCAGCGTTGCGCCCACCGCGAGAACCACAAGGCCGGACAAAATCGCAAGCTGAATGGGGCGCAGCAACGGGTCGAGCGTTTCGCGTTCAGCGCGTAACAGCGCATAATCGCTCGTGCTGCGTTTGTGAACGCGCGGCAACGCGGCGAAATAATCGCCGTCTTGCAAATGCACGGTCGTAATCCCGAGGCCGAGCGAATCCGCATAGCCCCATTGCCACGGCGTGAAAGCGGGCAGAGCATTGAGCGTGCTCGCCGCGATTTTATCATACAGCAAGAAAGCCACTTCGCTGTTCGTCAAATCACGATAGTGTTCGAGCTCCGCGAGGTCGATGCGATTGCCGAACACCGCCGCGCCGAGCAGATCGCCGCGGCCGAATTGATCGCGCGACACGATGGGCGCCAGCACGATGCGATACAACGCCGAGTCGCGCGCCAGCAAACCGACCTCGGTATCAGCGAGAATTTCGCGTTGCACGAGTTGCTGCGCAGAAAAGTTTTTCCCCCAATTTTGCGGCGCGCCCACTTGCGCCAGCACTCGGCCCTCTGCCGCAGTGATCAACAACAAGTCACTGTGCATGGCTTGATAAACTTGTTCGGCGACTTGCTGAACCGTCGCGGCGTCGCCGGTTTCGACCGCGGCTTTCAAGTAAGGCGCTTCGGCAACCACGAGGCTGCGTTCGAGCAAAAGCTCCAGCTCGCGTTTTTGCAGCTCATCGGCAATCTCTCGCGCGCGCACGAGATCGCTCGAAACGCTCGCAAACACTTGACGCCGGACAAGATGGTTGATGAGCGCCAATGCCGCGAGCACGACGACGAGTATCATCGCAATGACGGACAAAAGAATTTTTGCGCGCAGATTGAGCGTCATCGTCAGAAATAAAATACGGCTTGCGCAACGGCGAGATCGTCGGAAGGCTCGCCGCCGGCCGTTTCCAAAGTTTGTGAATGTTGATACGCGAATTTCAAAAGCGCGTTACGGGTCAAACGCATTCCAAGGCCGAGTTCGATTTGGCGCACGTTATAATCCCACGGCTCTTGCAAGCGACTGTCGTTATCGATGTCTTCGCGATCGGCTATTTCAGCAAATGAAAGCAAGCTTCCGCGAGCGGCGAGATAAAAACGCGGCGTGAATCGGTATCGGCCTTCGACATACCCTCCCCACAAATCTAATGACTCTGATATGAACGGCGACTCCCAACGATTGAACACCGCTTCAACGAACAACATCAAATGGCCGCGAATAAAAGCAACGTCGCCGCTCCAAACGGTTTGGCGAAATTGCGTGGTCTTCTTGCTCGCAATTTTAAGCTCAGCATCCAACGTGTGCGCATCCAAATAGGGCGCGGTTGAAAACGAGCTGCCAAGATCAAGCCCCATGAACGGTGAATAGCGCACGCGCGCGCTCACGTTGAAACCGCTGTTGCTGCTCAAATCAACCGGATTGCTCAACGCGCCGTTGCTGAATGCGAGCGCGTAAAAAAAATTTTGCTCCGTTCCGAAAAGCTGCGCGCCGGTGAGATACAATTCCGGCGAGGCCACACGCAAGCCGATATTCGCAGTGGGCAAATGATTCGTGGCCGGCGCGTTCGCCGCTGGAGCTTTGTTGAGAGTTTGATCTTCGGAATAAGCGAGTTGATGTCCGTTGCCGCGCGCGCGCAACAACACGGCGTTGCTCTTGGGCAGATGAAAAGCGCTCGCTGTGGTGAGATAGGTATAAATCAGCGGATAGCCCGCGAGCGGATTTTCCGAAGCCCAACGCCGCGGAATCAAATTGCCGAAGGGCGCCAAAAATTTTCCGGCCTCGATTTGCAACACACCGCTGCGCCGCACGCGATACACGGCCGAGAGTCCATACAAGCCGAGATTGAAGCCGCGATGGGATTGCACCTCGGCAACCAAAGACAGGCGCGCGTCGAGGCGCGCTTCACCGAGCAGAACGAGATTATTGCTGAACGTAGCCCGGCCTTCATTGCTTTGCAGCGGCGAAGTATCATCGCCGCTGTTTTGCCACGCCACGCTCATGATGCCGCCGGCTTTGAACGCCGGCCCTTCCTGCGCGAGCGCGCAAGCTGCAACACTGAGGTTGATGGTGACAAGAGCTTTCCAAATTTTTAAAGAATACCGGGGTATCGTCATTTCTGTCTCAAAATAAAATAAGTGTGTCGCCAATAATTGTCGCAAGGCGCGCCGCTATCAATAAGACAAAACGATTACTGGCAAAACTATTCTCGTAATTGTTTTGCCAGTAATCGTTTTGCCTTTTGTTTTTGCTTTACGAGCGCAGAGTTCACTTGTAATCGCTAAGGCAGAACGAAATTCATCTCCGTGACGCCGTTCTCGCGCACCGTAATTTGTTGCCGAAACTCCGGCGCGCGGCCGTTCCACACGCGCAGCTCAAAGTTTCCGGCCGGAACGTTTTCCAAAATAAAATTGCCCTCGCCGTCCGCGACCGTAAAATGTGAAGTCGGCAAAACCAAAATGAACGCGTTCATGTGCGTGTGAATATCGCAATAAACCGAAACCACGCCGGGGCGGTCGAAACGCACGCGGCGTGATTGGCCTTGCGGATAACGGCCGAGATCAAAAGTTTTTGCCGGGGAAAGCGAGAAGACGTTGTGATAAACCGCTTCGCTGTTCAAGAAGTCAACCGCCGTGCCGATGGTGACGGGCAAAACGTGAGGAATGAATTGCTCATTGCGCTGATCCATAATCGCGACCCCGGGCTGCGCGCGCTCCGCTTCCGGCGCTCCGGCAAGATAGACGACGACTTGATTTTCGTTGTGCTGCGCGTGGCCATTATGCGGCGATTCAAATTGCCGGCTCGCGTAACGCAGAATGATGCTGCGGCTCACGATTTCAGTAGGCGGCGCATACGCCGATTGCCGCAACACGCGGCCGCGAATCTCGCCACCGCGCAGAGGAGTTGCCATACTGCCGCAGAGCAGCCCGATCCACAAAACCGCCAGCGCGCGCGCTGACATGTTCACAATCTTACTCATGAACCTTCCTCTCTCCACAGCAGGGTTTCGTAGCCCCGGCCCCTTGTGGGCCGCTGTTCGTGCATGCTTCATTGCCCCACAAGGGGGCAGGGCTACAAAGCGAACGGCATCGCGTTTAGAGTTGTTGCACGGAATATCCCAACGCTTGCAACTGCGTGATGAGCCCTTCCGCGCCAACCATGTGCCCGGCGCCAACGATGATGAGATACGTTTGATCGCGCAACAAAAATTCTTGAATCCGCGCCAGCCAAGCGCGATTGCGTTCGGTGATGAGCGCAGCATAAATCTCCGGATAAGCTTTGAAGCCGTCGAACAATTTTCCAGCAATCGCCTCGGCATCGCCGGTGGCCCAGGCTTGCACCATGTCATCCAAATCTTTTTCGATCACGTCCCATTCTTTGAGCGTCTCTTGCAAGAAAGCTTCCTGCGTCTTGGGCGGCATGTTATCGAAGCGGCTGATTTGAAACGCCACGCTCTCGAAAAACAAAACCGGCTTTCGCGCGGCTTTGGCCTTTTCGAAAAAGTAGCGGTCGATGCCGTATTCCGGGCTGAGTCCAAGCTGCTGCAGCTTGGCAGTGGTCAAAGCCAATCCGACCAGCCATGGCTCGAAATTTTGCAGCATCATAAGGTTCATGCCCAGGCTCGCGGCGTATTTGTGCGCGAGTGAATACGTCTCCGTTGCAATGCTGCCCTGCAAGGTTTTGCCCTCCGCGTACGCGCCTTTCGAAAACACGAACTGTTGCACGCTCGGCAGGGCGAGGCTATCGGCATTCGCTTCGAGCACGAGCACCTGTGCTTCTTCGAAAGCTTTTTCCATGGCGGCCGGCAACGGATAATTTTCTTTTTTGAGCAAATGAATCGAGCCGAGCAGATAAACCGTATTGGCTTTGGATTGCACTTTCCAGAGGCAGGTCTTGCTGGAGGCCGGAGCCGCGTTCTGTGAAAACGCGTTCCGCGTCAGCGCCGTTGTGATGAAACAAGCAACGAGTACAAAGTAAGTTTTGATGCGCAGTGAAACGATCATAGGGCGTCGCCATTGTGAGGCACGCGGTGCGAGTGAACGGTGAGCGTGGGAATCATGGCAAAATGTTTAAGCAGATAAAACCATGAAAGCAAGTTTTTTTTACGGACGGGCAAACGAAACTGTTGACTTTTTCGCGGGGATATTATAGGTTATGCCCGTCGATCAAATCTCCGCGCCCGCGGAGAACGCGATCACAAATTCACGCTGCGCTGAAAATTTTTCAGGGAAGTTTTCAGCGCGCTGGTCGGTGCCCTGCTAAAAGGAGGTGATCCCATCATAAGTAAATCAATGGGAGCCTCCGGAGACGCCCGTTAGCAACGTGCGGCGGTGGCTCCCCGGAAGCATGAAGAAGCCCCGCTGTGCTTGCGCAGCGGGGCTTTGTTTTTGCCGGAAAAGCATTTGAAATTTTAAATTGAAAATTTGCAATTTAAAATTTGAAACGAGTCACCTAATGAAGTCCTCACGCTTTGCAATTCTCATAGCCACACTGTTCTTTGCCTCGCCCCTCTTCGCGCAGAAGTATGATCCCTCCACATTAGTCTTTCCGCCGATCCTTCATATTTGGGTGCAAAAAGCCACCTCTACGCATTTGCGTTTATACACGAAAGGCCAAGTCAAAGTCAAAGACCCGCAAGGCGTCGCGGCCGTGCGGCTCGATAGTTGGGAAGATGCGAAGCGGCCGGGCGACGATGATGAATTGACCGTGTATGGCGTGAATGCCGGTTTCAATATGATCATCTATAACACTTCGAAAACCACGATCTCCTTTTACGGCATCAATGAAAGCGGCGAGAAAAGATTGAAGCAGCCGAGCGGCATAACGGCGCATCGCGGCGGCGACGTTTATCTCGCGGACACGGGCAACAATCGTGTCGCGCATTTTTTCAACCCCGGCAGAGAATTGAAATATGTGCGCAGCCTCGCGGGTTTGAATGCGCCGCGCGACGTGGCGATGGGCGCGGATCGCACGGTTTATGTCGCGGACACGGGCAATCATCGCATTCTCGTTTATCGCGACGACCAACTTGAACGCACACTGCCTGTGAACGCGCCGTTGCAAAATCCTTCCGCCATTGCCGTCACGTTGCCGAATGATGAGTGGTCGTACTTTCATGACGGCTTTTTAGTTGTGGTTGATCAAAACGCGCAGCGCGTGCAAAAGCTTTCGCTCAACGGCGAAACGCTGGCGAGCTGGTCCGCGTTGGAAAACGGCAAACCGAACACGAAGCTCGGTTACATTGCGATTGACTACTACAGCAACATCTACGTCACCGACCTCGGCAATCACGGCATTCACAAGTTCGACCGCAACCTCACATACTTGACTCTTTTTGGAAGGCGCGGCGGCGGCGCGAAAGAGTTCAACGAGCCGCGCGGCATTGCGATCTACAAACGTTTCGGGCAAGTGATCATTGCGGAGAAAGAGTCCGCGCAATATTTTTGGGTGGGAACGGACGTGGCGGACTTCAAAGCCGCGCAGCACAACAGCCCGGCGTTGCTGCGCCTCGATTACTTTCTCACCGAGGCGAGCTACGTGAAGATCGAAATCTTCGACGAGCGTAAAAACCTGCTCGCCACTGCGATGGAAAAAACTCTGCGCATGCCCGGGCCGCGGCAAGACTGGTTGGACGGCAATTGGCGCCCGGTGGACGTGGAATTTCTCAATGCTACCAACGCAACGCCACCCGCCCCAATCAAGCCCGGCAACTATCGCATTCGTCTGACCGTGCAGCCGACGTATTCGAGCTATAAGCACTTCGAGAAGAGCGTGGAGACGACGATCAGCTTTTGAATCGCTCTGCCACGGCTTGGCCGTGGCATAATTCGGCCGTTGTACGATCGTGCAATTCAAATAGTGAAGCCCCGGCCAAGCCAGGGCTGAACCGTAACGGCTTTCCGCAGCGGCCGTAACTCGGCAAGCGAGCGCTTCTTTTGCTTTTGGTTACGATTGCACACGAGCGCGCAGGCCTTTGACAGAATTGCGCAGCGGACATAATCGCAGTGAAAGGAGTTCACTTTGCATTTGATGCTCAGGGTCGCGTTCACAGCCCGGCAGGCGCCCAGTGTGAAAGAGGCAAATTCCAACAACCCAATTCCGAAAACCGAATAAACCTAAGTCGATAAGGCAAAACGATTGCTGACAAAACTATTCTTTTAATCGTTTTGCCGGGAAATAGTTTTGATCATCGTCTTTGCTTTAAAATCAGCGATTTCATTACGAGCGTGTTGTTCCATCAGCGAACGATCAAAAAAACTGTGAGGTCAAAATCATCGTGCGGAACAAAGCGTATCTCTTGCGCAATTGCATCGTTGCAGGCTTTGTGCTCTGTGGCTGCGCGCCCTCTCCTGCTCCTTTCCAGCCTTCCCATTCCGACTTCTCTTTTATTGCCATCGGCGATATTGGCGAACCTGGCGATATTCTCAGCGACAACGCCGCAACTTTGCAGCGCATGCTCACGGAGGATCGCTTCGATGCGATGGTGGTGTTGGGCGATAATTTTTATCCCATCGGCCTCAATGTGCCAGAGCGTGAAGTCGATGAAAAAATCTCCGAGGTGCTCTCGCCATTGTATGAGGTGATGCGTTCATTGCGCGCTGAAAACGTGCATGCGATCACCGGCAATCATGACTATTATGCTTTTCTCGCGGTGCAAAAAAAATTGCTCTTTGGTTTGATCGATATTGCAACTGCGCCGTATGGCATTGACAGCCGAGGCAATCGCCGCGCGGTCGCAAAAATTCCGGAGTGGACTTATTACTATGGCTTGCCGCAAGAACGGTTGTACGGGCCGAGCGACCGGCGCATGCAGATGATCTTTTTCGACTCTGCAATTTTATTGCGCACCCGAGCCGAGGAATGGGCTGCCGCATTGAATGGCTTGCACGAACTTTTGCTGCGGCACAAGCAAGATGCGAACGTGAAGTGGCGCGTGCTGTTCGCACATCATCCGTTTTATAGTTTGGGTCCGCATGGCGGTTACACGGTGTGGGATGATTCGGCTATGACTGTGAAGTATTTGAATCCTTGCAATCTCGATTCGAATGCGCTCGGCTATGCGATCAATGCGCTCGACCCGCAGGATATTTGCGCGCCGCGCTATCAAGCATACATCGATTCCGTGCAAGCCGTGATTCAACGCAGCAGCGTGCGCGTGCAACTCGTGGTTGCCGGGCATGAGCACGCTTTGCAGCTTCTTTACTATCCCGACAAAGACCGTGATTGCAAAGAGTGTCCGAAAGCTCATGTCGTTTCAGGCGCCGGCGCGAAAGCGAATGAGGTCAAATCGCCGATACCGAATCGCGAATGGACGTGGCCGAGCAACACTGATGAGGCGCGAGGGCAAAGTCGTTACGGTTTTGCGCGGTTTGATTTGAAAGGCGAGGCGTTGCGCGTGAGATTTTTTGAGGGCAAGAGCGGCGAGCTGCTGAAAGTTGAGGGCAAAGGCGAGGCGGTTATCAAAGAAAACGGGGAAGTGGATTGGCGCGTGAACCCCTAGAGTTTACACCTTACACGTTACACTTTACACAAACAAAAAAGTGTAACGTGTAAGGTGTAAAGTGTTTTTTTTCAAGTTGCGAAACTTCACATCGTTTACCCAATGCTCGAAACCTTGCAAGCCTTCGATGTAAAAATACTTCTTTTGATCAATGGCAGCCACACGCCGTTTTGGGATGAAGTCATGTGGTTTGCCAGCGGGAAATTGACGTGGGCGCCGTTCTATTTGACGCTCATCGCTTTACTGATTTTGAAATTCAAAAAGAACGCGGCGCCGATGATTCTGCTCATTGGCTTGCTCATTCTGATGAGCGATCAGCTTGCCTCCGGGTTTTTTAAACCGCTCGTGCAGAGATTGCGGCCGAGCCATGAGCCGGGACTCGCTGAGATGCTGCACATTGTCAACGGCTATCGCGGTGGGCGTTATGGTTTCATGTCTTCGCACGCGGCGAATAGTTATGCGCTGGCTTTCTATTTGACCTTCGTCGCAGCGCGTCAACTCAAATGGTTGCCTTTTGTTTTGATCCCCTGGGCGTTTTTTGTGAGCCTCAGCCGGGTGTATTTGGGCGTGCATTACCCTTCCGATGTTTTAGCTCCGATTATTTTTAGTTTGTTGATCGCTTGGCTCGTGAGCCGTTTGTATTATCGGATCACGAGGCATGACAACGGCTTTCCTCGCGCTACTTCTTGAGCTGTCATCCTGTAAGGAACTTCCCTAGTGCTCGGCTCTCTTCCCAGCGCGAGGGAAGATTCTTTCAGAATGACAGTTTCAGAGGAGTTATAAATAAACCCATAATGAGTAAAATTCTGAGGAGCTGCCATGAAACGACGCGTTGCTCTGTTACAGTTTGTGGTTTTCGCTTTGACGCTTTCAATCATCCTCCCCTCTGCCCGCGCGCAAAGCGGCGCGCCAAAAGATTTGGAGGCTTACATTGAAAACGTGCGCAAAACTTTTGAAGTGCCCGGCCTCGCGCTGACGATTGTCAAAGACGGCAAGGTCATCGTCGCGAAAGGCTACGGCGTGCGCAAGCTCGGCGAGGCCACGCTCGTTGATGCGCAAACGCTGTTCGGCATCGCTTCGAACACCAAAGCCTTCACGGCCACGGCGCTCGCGCTGCTCGTGGAAGAGGGCAAGATCGAATGGGACGCGCCGGTGGTGAATTACCTGCCCTGGTTCCAACTCTCCGATCCCTACGTGACGCGCGAGTTGACCGTGCGCGATCTTTTGGTGCATCGCAGCGGGCTCGGCCTCGGCGCGGGGGATTTGCTGTGGTGGCCGCCCTCCACTTACGACCGCAAAGAGATTGCGCGCCGCTTGCGTCATCTGCCTTTGGTCACGAGTTTTCGCAGCGCATATGCGTATGACAACGTGCTCTACACCGTTGCCGGCGAAGTGATCGAAACCATCAGCGGACAGAGTTGGGAAGATTTTGTCGCTATGCGCATTCTTGCGAAAGTGGGCATGAACGGCAGTAATGTGCGCCACGCCGAAGCCGGCAAAGGCGCAAACGTCGCGACGCCGAATGCGCCCATCGAGGGCGTGGTTCGAGTGGTTGCGCCATTTGCGAGTGATAATACCAACCCTGCGGGCGGCATCAATTCGAATGCGGAAGACATGGCAAAATGGATGATCGTGCAACTCGACTCCGGGCGCGTTGCCGGCGGCGCGCGTTTATTTTCACCGCGCACCACGCGAGAGCTTTGGGCGCCGGTGACTCCGATAATCATCGGCGATCCCGCGCCGGAGTTGGCCGCGTTGCGGCCGAACTTTCGCGGTTATGCGCTCGGCTTCGACGTGCGCGACTATCGCGGCAAGAAACTCGTCACACACACCGGCGGTCTGCCGGGCTACGTTTCGAAAGTGGTCATGGTTCCGGAAATCAAACTTGGCGTCGCAATTCTCACCAATCAAGAATCGGGCGCGGCCTTCGAGTCAATCACGTATCGCATTCTCGATCACTATCTCGGCGCGCCATTCACTGATTGGACTGCTGCATATAAAAAATTGCGTGATCGCTTCGACGCAAAAATGGCTGAAGAAGAAAAGAAAGCCGCCACCGCCCGTGATGCTTCTTCACGGCCTTCGTTGCCGCTTGCGAAATATGCAGACACATACACCGATGCGTGGTACGGCGACGTAACGATCACACTGGAGAACGGCAAGCTCGTGATTCACTTCGCGCACTCGCCTGCGCTCGTGGGCGATCTCGAGTTCTGGCAGTACGATACCTTCATTGCCCGTTGGCACGACCGCGAGCTGCGCGCCGATGCGTACGTCACGTTCGCCCTCAATCCCGACGGAAGCATTGCCGAAGTGAAGATGAAAGCCGTTTCCGAGGCCACGGATTTCAGTTTTGATTTTCACGACCTGCTGCTCAAGCCCGCGCCGCAGAAAATGCAGTAGCATTTATACAGATAGCGGGTTAGTTTGTAACGCCCCACATAATGTCATTCAGTCGGAATCTTTTTCAGCATCTGGCAAACCTCCAGACGAGTTGTTTCTCCAGCGAATAAAAGATTTCCTTCTGAGAAATGACAGCCCCAGGAGGTATTACAAACCAACCCTATTCGGCATAGTTCCAATTAGTCAGACAACCTCATAGTGGCCCACGAAACACGCTAAACACACGAAAAAGCTTTCGCGATTTTTGTGTGTTTCGTAGGCATACTTTTGAATGGGATTATGTAGAATTAAGAACGTCGATTAAATACTTTCCTATTTCACATTGAAAGGATGCACTCACGAATGCCCAACCCGAATCTCATAAACAATCCCGATGTCGTCATCATCGGCGGCGGGCCCGCCGGCTCCACTGTGTCCGCTCTCATTGCGCAACATGGTTATAAAGTTCAACTCTTCGAACGCGAACGCTTCCCGCGTTTTCACATCGGCGAATCGCTCATTCCCGAAACGTATTGGGCGCTCAAGCGGCTCGGCATGCTTGAAAAGATGAAGCAGAGTCACTTTGTGAAAAAATACAGTGTGCAATTCGTCAATGCTACGGGCAAGCTCTCCGCGCCGTTTTATTTTTGGGATAACAAACCGCACGAGTGCTCGCAAACCTGGCAAGTCGTGCGCAGCGAATTTGATTTGATGATGCTCAACAATGCGCGCGAACATGGCGTTGAAGCGCATGAAGGCGTGCGTGTGCGCGACGTGCTGTTTGAAGGCCAGCGCGCTGTCGGCGTAAAAATTCAGATGGAAGACGGCACACAGCGCGACGTGCGCGCGCGCGTCGTCGTTGATGCCAGCGGCCAAAGTGGATTGCTGCAAAATAAATTCAAGCTGCGTGTGTGGGATCCCATTCTCAACAAAGGTGCGATTTGGACCTATTGGCAAGGCGCGTATCGCGACAACGGCCGCGAAGAAGGCGCGACCATGGTTTTGCAGACCGCGAATCGGCAAGGCTGGTTTTGGTATATTCCGCTGCACGAGGATCGCGTCAGCGTCGGCGTGGTCGCGCCGTTCGATTATCTTTTCAAAGGGCGCAAGAGCCACGAGCAAACTTACATTGAAGAAGTGGAACGCTGCCCGGCGGTGAAAGAGCGCGTGGCTTCCGGCAAACGCATCACCGGCTACTTCGCTACCAAGGATTATTCCTATCGCGCGACGCAGGCTGCGGGCGAGGGTTGGGTGACGATTGGCGATGCCTTCGGCTTCCTCGATCCGCTCTATTCTTCGGGCGTCTTGCTCGCTTTGAAATCCGGCGAGATGGCGACTGATGCCATTGTGGAAGGTTTTCAAAAAGACGATCTCTCTGCCGCGCAGCTTGGCAAGTGGGGCGCGCTCTTCAATCAAGGCGTCGATCGCATGCGCCGCCTCGTGTGCGAGTATTACGACGGCTTCAGCTTCGGCAAATTCGTCCATGCTTATCCTCACCTCAGAGGCACGGTCACAGACTTGTTGATCGGTGATCTGTTCACAAACCGAGTGGATGGTGTTTGGCAAGCTATGGAGTCGCTGTATTCCAACGGCAAAGTTCCGCCCGCAGCTTGGGACTCCGGCACGCCGCTCGAAGTTGCCGCGAACAAAGCCAATGAGTTGATTCTGCCGGAAGGAGACCGGCCGTAAAAATTTTTTATGGATTGCACTTTTAACAAACTAACGCAGGATTTGAGAGCGGATAAATAATTGACGCCGCTCCCATCAATGCAAATACCAAAGGAGAATCGTATGGCTGAAAAAAAGATCATCGCAGTCGTTGGCGCAACCGGCGCACAAGGCGGCGGCCTGGTTCGCGCCATTGTGAACGAACCGAATAGCGTCTTCACCGCGCGCGCCATTACTAGAGACGTCAACTCGGACAAAGCGAAAGAATTGGCAAAGTTGGGCGCCGAGGTTGTTGCCGCGGACATCGACGACGTCGAGAGCTTGAAACGGGCGTTCGCCGGAGCTTATGGCGCATTTTGCGTGACATTTTTCTGGGCGCATTTTTCTCCCGAGAAGGAGTTGGCCGAGGCCAACGCCATGGCCCATGCTGCAAAAAATGCTGGCCTCCAACACGTTATTTGGTCTACGCTCGAAGATACGCGCCAATGGGTGCCGCTCAGTGACAATCGCATGCCCACCTTGCAGGGCAAGTATAAAGTGCCGCACCTCGACGCCAAGGGAGAGGCCAATCATTTCTTTACGGCGCTCGGTCTGCCGGTGACGATATTGCTGACGTCGTTCTATTGGGACAACTTTATCTACTTCGGCGCGGGTCCCCAAAAAGGCCCGGACGGCAAGCTGGCGATAACCTTTCCCATGGGCGATAAGAAACTCCCGGGCATTGCCGCCGAAGACATTGGCAAGTGCGCTTTTGGCATTTTCAAGAAGGGCCGTGAGTTCATCGGCAAGACAGTCGGCATCGCCGGCGAGCATTTGACCGGCGCGCAGATGGCTGCCGCATTGACGAAGGCGCTTGGTCAAGAGGTGTGCTACAACAACGTGCCACCGGAGGTGTATCGCAGCTTCGGCTTCCCCGGCGCCGACGATCTCGGAAATATGTTCCAGTTCAAACGCGACTTCAACGAATATTTCTGCGGCGCGCGCAAGCTCGATGTTTCCCGCGCGCTCAATCCCGCGCTGCAAACTTTTGAGAGGTGGCTGGCGCAAAACAAAAGCCGCATTCCGCTCGAGTAAGGGTTTTGCCGTTCAGCGTTTGGAATAGCATTCTAATTTTTATCGCCAACGGATAGATTAAACCCAGCGGATGAAAAGCCAAAAGCTTTAGCCGCTGGGCCAAATCTATCGAAAGATTCACATGGCCATCAAAATCTTCGTCACCGGCGGCACGTTCGATAAAGAGTATGACGAGATCAACGGCAGGCTCTTCTTCAAAGACACCCACGTGCAGGAGATGCTGAAGCTCGGCCGTTGCCGGCTCGATATCGAGGTGGTTACGCTGATGATGATCGACAGTCTCGACATGACCGAGGCCCACCGCCAAATTATTTTGGAGCAATGCCAACAATGCTCCGAAAATAAAATCGTGATCACACACGGCACGGACACGATGGTGGAAACTGCGCAGGTGTTGGCGAGCGCAAAGTTGAACAAGACCATCGTGCTCACCGGCGCGATGGTGCCGTATGCGTTCGGCAGCTCCGACGGCTTGTTCAACCTCGGCAGCGCGCTGTCATTCGTGCAAGCGCTGCCGCCGAGTGTTTATATCGCCATGAACGGGAAATATTTTTCGTGGGATAATGTGAAGAAGAATCGCGAGCTCGGGGTGTTTGAAATTGCGCGTTAGTTGCGGCGCATTTCGTTGAAGGATTCATTGGCAAGCGCGCGGCCCATCCAACCCATGGCTTCATACGTCGCGCGATTCATCGGGAGCAGCACGCCTCGCGGGCGTGAAAGTTTCGGATGATCTTGCATGATTACCATCAAACCCGAGGCTTGCAGTTCGGAAAGCCAGATCGGTTGCGGCTCTGCAAAAACATTTTCATGAGAAAGCGCGCGCCACTCTTCATGCGTCGGCTGCGCGTCGCCGAGCAATAACTCGATTCCATCGAGATTCCACAACTCCGGATTCATCCCGCCGTTTTGCCAACCGACGACGACGTCGCCGTGCTCCAATTGCGCATGCACTTTCAGAGAATAATTGCGGCGATATTTTCGCACGATCTGCAAAAACCAATACGGCCAAAAATCGAAGCTCGCGATTTTTTCGTTGCGTTGAAGTTTATCCTGGTACATCTTGCCTCCTTGATAAAAAAGTTGGCGTTGAAATCTTCAAAACCGATGCCACTTGTGAGTGACAACAAAGAGGAAAGAGACCGGAGAACTTAACTCATGCTAACTCGTGAAGTTTCATGGCCGGAATAAAACCAGGTTTAGTGATCATGTGGTATTTTGTTGGCTCAGATTGAAACATTGTGCAGCGGCAGTACACTTTTGTTACATGGATGATCAACGCGGCTGTGAATGTTTTATACTAACTCCCTCTCACAGCGAATACGCAGAAACGAAACAAAGGAACCGCGAATGGTCGCCAATGAGCGCGAATGAAAAAAATATGGGCGGCCATTGGCGTTGATTCGCGGTTGAAAATTTCTTCCCGAATACGGAGTTGTTGCTTCTGCAAGCGAGCGCTTCTTTTGCTTTTGGTTACGATTGCGCACGAGCGCGCAGTCCCGCCGCGGCGGGATTGACAGAAGCGCGCAGCGGACATGATCGCAGTGAAAGGAGTTCACTTTGCATTTGATGCTCAAGGGAAAGTTCACAGCCCGGCAGGCGCCCAGAAGTTTTTTTTGAGGTCGATTTGTGAATACGTCTACTTTTCCGGCAGAACTTCTTGCAACACGCGCAGCACGTTCCCGCCCATGATTTTGTAAATCGCCTCTGAAGTAAAACCGCCTTCCATGAGGGCCTGCGTGATTTGCGCCATGCCGCTCGCATCAATCGGCGCGCGAATGGCGCCGTCGAAATCCGAGCCGAGGCCCACGTGCTCAACGCCGATGAGATTCGCAGTGTAGCGCATGGCTTTGACCGTAGCTTGCACGTCATCGCCGCACACCGCGCCGTCCCACAGACCGATGCCAACAACCCCGCCGGTGGCCGCAATGCCGAGCAAGCGCTCGTCGCTAAGATTGCGCGGACTGTCGCACGTGCCTTTGACGCCGGTGTGCGAGGCAACGATGGGCTTGGTCGCGAGGCGCAAAATATCGTCGATCATTTTCGGCGAAGCGTGCGCGACATCGACGACGAGGCCCAAGTCGTCCATGCGCTTGATGACGTTGCTTCCGAAGTCCGTCAATCCGGCTTTGGAAACGCCGTGCGCGGAGCCGCCGAGTTCATTATCAAAAAAATGCATGGGCGCGAGCATGCGAAAGCCCGCGTTGAAAAATTCGTCGAGGTTTTCAAGCTTGCCTTCGAGCGGGTGCATGCCTTCCATCGCGAGCAAACCGGCAACGAGGTTTGGCGCGCTCTTGCGTTGTTCGATAAATGCCGCGAGATCGCTTTTTGTTTTGATGAGGACGAGTTGGCTTTGCGAACGCGCAGAGAACTCGTGCAGTTTTTCGGCTTGATGTAGTGCGCGAGATTTCAAGCTGCTCCAAGTTGCCACCGGCCAAAGCTGCACCAACGCCAGCGGCGTGACGAGATCGGAGTTCGCATCGTTGCGATCATAATTCAACGCGCGCGGCGCTTTGGTGACCACGCTGAATACTTGTAGAGCCATGTTGCCCGCTTGCAAACGCGGCAGATCAACGTGGCCATAGTTGTGTTGTTCGAGCAGATCGCGCTGCCATAGCAGAGCATCAGCGTGCAAATCGGCGACGAACAGATTGCGGTGCAATTGCGCGGCTTCGCTCGAAACCGGTAGCGGCGTGACGTTGCTGCGTTGATTGAAGGATTGATCAACTTGTTTGGGAACGATCATCACGGCTAGCGCAATGCCTACGAATAGTGTTGCGAGAATGAGGAGGCCAATTCGTTTGAATCGCATTTTCACTCCGCGAGCGTGTCTTGCCATGTCGATAAAAAGCGAATGACTTGTTCAATTTGCTCTTCGGTTAAATCTTGCGCAAAGGCCGGCATCTTGTTGTCACCCTCTCCTTTACCGTTGCGAATCGTTTCGCGCACGTAGCTTTCGCCCTTGCGTTGCGCGATGCCGCGCAGCTTGGGGCCGAGCATCCCTCCGGTTCCTTCTTCGCCATGACAACGGCTGCACTGCACTTCGCGATTGCTGCCGAAGCCGAGATAGACGAGATGGCCGGGGTCTTTGATGTGGCCGGGCGGCTCGGCCTCGCAGCCGGTTAGCAACACTAGGCAAAAGCTGAAAAGAATTGAGAATTGAAAATTGAGGATTGAAAATTTTAAATTCATCTAGTATGCCTGTAATCAAACAAGATGCAACCGCGAATGGACGCGAATCACCGCGAATGAAAAACATTCGCGCTCATTCGCGTTAATTCGCGGTTGAAAAAAGCTTTGCAAACACTTCAATTCAAAAACTTCCACCAAAAGCCCCAGCGGAAAATGCGGCCGGGATGAGGCACGCCTTCGCGCAGGTCGAATCTTTCATCCAGTAAATTTTCCCAAGAAAAAAACAACGCGCCGTTGCCATAGAGCAAACGCAGATGAAAATCAAACGTGGCAACTGCTTTCAGTGTTTTGAATGAAGGCGAAGCCGAGCTTGCCGTAAAAATCGGAGAGACTCTTTCGCCGAGATAGTTCGCGGAGAAACGCGGCAAAACTTCCAGCGTTTTTTCGAACAGCAGCACGCGCGTTTCCAGCGAAGCGCGCACGTGACTCTCCGGCTGATACCAAAACCAAAACTGTTTCGTTGGCTGCCGAAAAGTCGAAACGCCGTGCATGCTCGCAAGTAAGTTTGGCCAAAGTTGCCAGCGCAAGCTCATCTGCGCGCCCAAAGCGCTTTTTGTTTTTTGTTGATTGAAAAGCTTTGGTGTGATTGCAACCTGCACGCTGTCTTCAAATTCAGAAATCGTTGTGACGGCCGTGTCCGTCACAAAAAGGAATCCTCTCTCCCACATCGCATTGCCAAGCGCAAATTGCACGGCTGCATTTGAAAAGCGCAAACGCGCGCCAAGCTGCGCATGTTGCAACTGCGCAGCTTGAAGTTTTTCGTTGCGCGCGAGATACCGCAGCGTGTTGTCGCGTTCCGCAAGCGCGGGCGGAATTTGATACAGGCCTGCCTTTGCCCAAAAGAGCTTTTCTTTTTCGGGTTGATAAAAGCCCGCGAGCGCGAAGCTATAACCGTTCGGCCAATTTTGTTTATGTCGAAATTGCCCCGCGCCTTGCAGCCAAACCGTTTCATGAAAACGCAACGCCATGTTCGCAGCCAGCTCTTGATAAAAACGCGCGCGCGAAAAAATGCTCGTGCTGCGCACCGCTTCGCTGCCCAATCGTGCATGCGCAGACAGAGCGAATCGTTCGCGTTGCAATTGCCAACTCCCCTCTCCGCCGCGATCACGCAAGCGATGCCGAATTTGGCGCGCGGCATCATTCAGCTCTTCTTTAACTTGCCAGGCGAATGCGCGAAGCGTGAAGGCATGCGCGCGCGTCAACTCAACCGCGTGATACAATCGTTCTTCTTTGTGACTGGCATTCGTCAACTCCGGTTGTTCTTCCAAAAAGAACGGCACGGCAATGCCCGCTTGATTGCGCGAGTTGAAATGGCGATAGCGCACGCGCCAGCTTTGGTTGAGACGATAATCAAATCGCCCCATGGCCTTGTGGCCGTCGTATGGAAAATCTTCGAACTGACCTTCCGAGTTGCTGAACGTGGCGTGCAACAAACCGGCAATGCGGCGACTAAACGCGCGGCTGAAATTCACGCGCACGGCATCCGCGCCATATGGGCCTTTGGCATACTCGGCTTCGGAAAGGGGTTGCGCAAAATTCAGCGTATCATGGGAGAGCGCAAAGCTGCTCGCCAAACCATGTGAGGGCAAAAATAATTGCGGCGTGTTGCGCAAAGCGCCGAACGTGTTGCTCGGCTCGGGCAAGTTGGTCAAATCAACATTGCCGTAAACACCGGGAATCCACCACACGCTATCGACCATCGTTGCGATCGCGCGGCTCGGCAATTCGCCCGTGGAAATATAGCGCGGCCATCCGACTTCGCCGGTCATGAGCGGAATCACGGGCATGCCATACGAAAGCAGTTGCGACAAATCTTGAAACAAATACTCCGCGCGGCCCGCCGGTGAAATCACAAAGGCAGCTTGCGGCATTTGAAAATTGAACACGGGCTTCTGCGCGCGCGCCTGCATGGAATCGCTCGCAATGGAATCCGCGATCATGGCAGCGAGGGAATCCGGCGATGCGACGCGCGTTGAGTCAGTTCGCGTCGAGTCCGTCAACAGTTCAATGACGTCGATCTTGACTTGCGCTCTCGGATGGGAGATGAACATCAGCAGCAGCAACAGCGCGCCTCGCATGATCACGTTCGGAAAGGGTTTGAGCACGTGGCAGGTTTCGAAATACGTTTAGTGAGTGCAAACGCGGGATGAGGACGGGCAACAACACTGCAAACAGCACGGTGTTCGTCGAGAGATGTATGATATAAAAATAAATGCCGAAGGCAAGCCGCGAGAGAAAACCGGCGAGCCCGAGCTTCACAAAAAAAACGTCGCTCAAAGTTGTGGCGAGATCGAAAATCAGCGTCAAAAAAAATCCGATCGCGCCCAAGAGCCAAGCCGGTGGAATGCCGTTCGGAGAAAGGCGGCGCACCAACCCGCCCGCAAGTCCGCTCAACGACATGCAAAGAACTTGCGCAACCAAAAGTGGCGGCGAAGCCACGCCGTATGGATTGAAGAACGAATACAAAAATTCGCCGATTGCTCCCGTCACCAAACCGCTGAGCGGGCCGAGCATGTACCCCGCTAGAAAAAACGTGACCGTGAGTGGTTCGACATTCGGCAAAATAATCAGCGCGAACTTGAGGCCGATTGCCAGCGCGATAAAAATCGCGGTCACTACAAGCCTTCGCACATTCACCATCATCACGCCGCCTTCAATGCGCAATGTTCGGCTTCCGCCTCTTCGAGCAGCGCGATGAAACCTTCCGGCGTCGTGCAGGTGAGAAAATCGCCGCGCAAAGCCGCTGCGCCGCGAATCTCGGAGATGTATTTGACCACATGCTTGCGAAAGAGAATGAGGCCGTAATCGCTCTCATAATAATCGAGCATCAATTGCAGATGGCGGCGGATCAGCGCGGCCTTTTCGAAGAACGTCACCTCGCTGCGATCCTTGCGCGAAAAAATCCACGGATTGCCAATGGCGGCGCGGCCGATCATCACACCATCGCAATTCGTGTGCTCTTTGATGCGCTCGATGTCCGCGACGCACTTCACATCGCCATTGCCGAGCACGGGCACTTTCACGGCTTGTTTGACTTCCGCAATCGCATCCCAATCCGCATTGCCCTCATACGCCTGTGATTTCGTGCGGCCATGCACCGCGATCAATGCCGCACCGTTGTCTTCGAGCATCTTCGCGACCGTGATATAGTTGCGCGTTTGAAAATCCCAACCCAAACGAATCTTGCCCGTGACCGGAACGGAAAGCTCGCGCGAAAGCCGATTGAAGATGCGGCCGATCTTATCCGGCTCCTTCAACAAGCCCGCGCCCGCGCCGCGCCCCGAAACTTTCGCAACCGAGCAGCCCATGTTCAAATCCATAATCGTCGGCCCAAGCTGCTCCGCCTTTTTGCACGCTTCAACGATGACATCTTCATCGCTGCCGAACACTTGAAACGTCATGGGATGTTCGGTAGGATCGTAATCCAACAAACGCATCGTCTTCTCGTTGCCGTGCATGATGCCGTCAACAGACACGAACTCCGTGTAGCCCATCGCGCTGCCGAAATCGCGCGCGATCATGCGATACGGCAAATCCGAAAAGCCTGCCATGGGCGCGAGGATGATGTCGCCATAAATGGGAATGTTGCGCACATAAAAGTGTGGCGTGTGAGGAAGTTGTTTGATGGTCGCAGTCATATTCTGAAGTTTCATTTGTCGATTCGCTGCTCCCCTCGAATGTGTCATTCAGAAGGAATCCTTTTCAGCGCTCGTCACAAAATTCGGAATGAACGGTCTTGCCAGCGCTTAAAAAGGTTCCTTCTGAATGACATCGTCTTTGATTGCGACGGCAATATACGCATCGCGCTGCGTTCGTTCAAGTTCGTTTTCCAACCTCTTCATCGCTAGATTTTTTAAGTCGCCCGCCCTCTCATTGTCATTCCGGAAGAACCTTCCCTCGCGCTGGGGAAAAATCTCAAATCTGGCTTTGTTCCGAGCACTAGGAAAGGTTCTTACAGAATGACAATGAAAAGGGCGCGATCAACTTAACGTTGTAATCCGCTTTCGTACAATGCCAGTATCGCCTCGGCAAACCCCGCCCAACTATACGTGTGCCGCCGTTGCGCAATGTTCCGCGAAAAGGCCTCGCGCAAGTTCTGTTCAAAATATTGCTCAATCAAATCCGCCAACGCTTGCGGCTCGTGCGAACGCAGAATCAAACCGGTTACGTTCTCCTCCACCATCTCCGCCAGTCCGCCCACATCCGTCGCGATCACGGGCAAATTGAAATTGAAAGCAATCTGCACGATGCCGCTTTGCGTGGCGGATTTGTAGGGCAGAACACAAACCTCTGCTGCCGAAAAAAACGCGGGCACTTCGGTGTCGTCGATATAGCGGATGAACAGCTTGCACCGAGATCGCACTTGCGCTTCATCAATCAACTGTTCGTATTTCGTGAAGTCGCCGTACATTTCTCCGGCAATCACCACGCAATAGTCCTCGGAGAGATGCGCCGTCGCGTGAAGGAGCGTGTCGAGACCTTTGTAATCTCGAATGAAGCCAAAGAAGAGCACGATGCGTTTGTCGCGCGGCAACCCTAATTTGTCGCGCGCTTCTGTCGATGAAATCGCACCGCCGAAGTGATCGTAAATCGGATGCGGCTTGAGCACGTACTTCGCCTCGCGTAGCGCAGGCATCCTGCCCGCCGCAGACAAGATGTCTGCGCTACGTTCCTCCGCCGTTAACTGAAGCCGCACCGCTTTGGGCAGAAATTGTTTAAGATCGCCCTCTACCGTCTTGCTCATCGCGATGAAGCCGTCGTTGCGCCGCAAGAAGTAACGTATCAACGCGAGATCGCCGGGGCGCTTCTCGTGCGGAATCAAATTATCGAGAATGGTAATGACGCGCGTGCCTCGCTTTCTCAAACTTCCAGCAACGGTTCCCAGCGACGGTGCGAAGAACGGCATCCAAAATTTCATCACGAGCAAGTCCGGTTTGAAATTTTGAATCGTGCTCGCGGTTTTGAAATAGGAAAGCGGATTGATCCTATTCTACACTTGTTGGGCGGGAATTTGATCGACACGATCCGAAGACGTGACGTACTGCGTCGCGCCGGGGAACAGCAAACCCGGATACTGCCGCGTGAATGTGAATGCAGCCACCTCATGCCGCTTTTCATGTGAAGTCCGACTTGCGCGAAACGGTCTCGATAAACTTCAAGAGCTGCAAAGCGCAAGTCGGACTTCGCCCGTGATTGCGTGACAAGTGGAGGAGGGAAACGCGCCCTCGATTTTCCCAGCTTGATTCATCACGCTTCCACCTCCTAGCCCCGTGATTCATCGCGGGGCGATTGTGGCAAGAAAGAAGCTCGTGTTGATATGGAAGTAGGATTGAAAGGCGAAGAGCGCTTTGCGAAGAGTGAGGGGAGAAGGGTGAAAGGCGAGTCCATCATGCTTCGCCTTTCGCTCTTCACCCTTCGCACTTCCTGCCATCCTCTAAGGAACTTCCCCAGCACTCGCCGCTGTGCTCATGCCGAGGAAGTTTCCAATTGTATTCACCTCATCACTGCGATCTTGCGCGCGCGTTGCTCATGCCCAACACTGAGCCGATAGAAATAAATTCCCGCCTGCACCAACGAACCTTGCTCATCGCGTCCCTCCCACACGGCTTCATATTCGCCGCGCGCTTTTTTTTCATCAAGCAAAAGGCGAACGCGCCGGCCGTTGAGATCAAAAATTTCCAAGCTCACATGCTCTTCTTGTTTGATCGCAAAGCCAATACGCGTGGAAAGATGAAACGGATTCGGAACGTTCTGGCGCAGCTCAAACGCGCGCGGTATATTCGAGAGGGGAGTTTCAGCCACGGCAACGGTAGCAATCGGCTCGAGGAAAAACGGTTCGTGCCCCAATTGCGCCGCCACTTGATTGTTGTTCGCAGCGATAGTATCAACGCGCGCGAACGGACTTGCCGCCGAAGTGATGATGCGAGTGCGCAAAAGCTTTTGGTTATTCACAGCGAAAGAGATCGTCTCGCCGGTGGGAATATCATAATCCAAATTAGGCGGCGCATCACCGGTTTCACTCCACAGAACATAGATTGCACCACGCGGCCTTTCGAACTTATAAACGCGCGTGCGCGGATTCGTGCTCGCGTTGATCTCTGCGACCGTCGTGAAGTCGCGCAGCTTCTCCGCGAGCAATTTGTACGTGTAGAATTGCGCCTTCTCGCGATACGCCTCTTGCCGTGTTCCCAACAAATTAATCCAGCCGATTTCTTCGAACGGCGCATTACGCAGTTGCGCCACATCATTCGTTCCTGAGAATGACACGCGCTCCGCGCCTTCACCAAAAGCAGAGACGATAGACTTTATCAACTGCCGCGCGCCGTTGGCTTCATACCACTCCATCGCTGCGACATTGCCGCTCTTCAATTTCTGCCGCAGTTCGTCATGTGGATTCAGCGAAGGAAAGAGCGCGTTCGGAAAATCGCCGTAGAGTCGTTTGATCCACCCAATGGGCGCGGGCGGATTCAGCGGCGGCGCGTTGAATTGCGCCTCGCCGGGAATGGTTGCAAAGAGGCCCACGAAATAACCTTGCGCGAAAATATTGCTCCACATGTCGTCCACGTAAACCGGCTTGTTGCCCGCGAGAGCGTGAATGAGCTTGAACTCTTGATCGATCACGCGCCAACTGAAGTGCGGATGCCAGCCGATGTAATCGCATTCAATGCCGTCGTTGTCATCGCCGAAGCTCGCGAGCATCTTCTTCAAATCTCTCCACCCATTCATGTAGCTGTTGCCTTTGAAACTTTGATTCTGCAAGCGCAACGGAATGAGTCCTTGCGCCGGATCGAACTCGGGATAATCAGGAAAGTCGGCGTAGAGATCCCACAACACCGCGCCGCTCGAAACGAGTTTGGTATTGCCGCTCGGATCAGCCGCGCGCACCGCAGCATACGTGAGGCGATGCAAGCGCAGCAAGTTGTCAATCGTGTCCGCCCAAAACGGCGGATCTTCTTGATCGCCGAAGCCGCTCTTATCGAACTTGATTTCGCCGGTCATAATATAGAAGCGAATCGGAATGAGCAAACCGGGCATGTCCTCCGTGCCGTCGCCGTCGTAGCGTTCGACTACTGCGCTCACGAAGTTTTGCCAATCATCTTCTTTATCCGGCGCCGGCGCCATGCTCGCGCCAAACTTCACCGGCGGATTCGGATTCACCCACGCCCAGCGCGCTTCGCAGTTCAAATACCACGTCAACTCGAAGCCGTGGCTCTGAAACAAGCGCACAATCGAGTCCGGCGTCGCGAAGTTATACTCCTCCCCTTCCGCGCGTTGAATGCTCGACCAATTGCCCATGCCATTCACGTTGATCGCGCCGCGATTCGTGATCATCGCGAGCTTCGACAGCAATTGCGCATGCGCCGGATGCGCCCAACGCGGCGACCAAAACGCCCAGTTCTCATTGTATTCGAATCCGAAACGCCAATCAGTTTGCGCGTGCAAATGAATTGGAGCAAGCAAAAATACGGTAAGGTAACGTAGCGTCTTCATGGCATCTCCTCGCAAAACAACTCTGTAAGCGGATTCTACTGTAAGCGGATAAAGCGTCAGAGTTTTATCCGCTTACTTATAAAATCCGCTTACAGGAAGCTTTTGGTTTGCAGCTCATTTGTGATGTTGACATTTTGAACCGGCTTGAAAAAAGCCATGACAGAAAAATGGAGGGCAGAAAATATAATCGCCAAACATTTTCTGTCCTCCATCTTTCTGTCATGAATGGCTCTGCGTGAAAGCATAATGCCCGCGCCTTTAAAAGTCAAGCCGAGCCTCTTGTCGCTCATTCTTTGATGAAATTTAAAAAACTTCTTTCGCATAAACACGCTGCTTTGTATCTTCGCACCGCTTTTCAACCAGGAAAGTCACGCCTCAACTTCGTAACGCAGACTTCCAGTCTGCAGCAGGCAGGATGCCTGCGCTACGGCTCTTCGTCGTCTTCACAATTTTTATTCAATGTAATACTACGTCAACCTTTAGAGAGGAGCGGTACAGATGCTACTACAAGGCAAGCTTTACGCGGAGTCTCCCATTTATCGCGGCAACGCGCGCAAGACGTTGTTCACGCGCGACGGCGACGGCACGCAGCGGCTCGTCTCGCTCGCGGGCGAGATTGCGGGCACCGCGCAATCGTTGATGGATGCGTTTCTCGGGCAATCGAAGAACGGCAAGAATTTCGGCTTGCTCAATCGTTTGTGGCTGCGGCTTTATGGCGCGCCGATGCCGGATAGCTTGATCTCGCGCGTCGAATGCGCGTTGCAGGAAAAATCTTACAGCCGCGATCACTTCTTCGATCTTCGCATGGGCATCAAGCTCGATGAAGATCGCTGGGCCGCAGAGGCGAATGCCAATTATAAATTCGAGACCGTGTTTCGCAACTCGGTATTCGACATTTCGATCTACGTCACGGACAACCTGCTGAAGCAAGGTGACAATGCCACGAGACTCTATCACGTTCTCAACGAATTGAAGTCCGGCCGCTTTTGGTTCGGCGCGGGCAAGAGTCGCGGCCTCGGGCGCTGCCGGCTTGAAATGGATCTGCCCTTCGCTCCTTCTGCGCAAGTGCCGCGCGTTTCTCCGCACGCCAATCATCTTTCCATCAAACTAAATTTTAATACGGAGAACCCGGTTTTGGTGGGATGGAACTGGGGCCGCGTTGATCCCAACATTCCTGCGTTCGCCGCGGTCGAAGGCCGTTTGCTCGTGGAATCCATGCGCACGATTCCCGCGGAGATTCGCCAACGTTTGGCCATGAGCATCGGCGGCCCGATTCTCACGCCCGCCAATTGGAAAAAGAAGCTCGCCGAATTTCTGCCGCGCGTGATTGCGATTTGGCTGCGCGAGCGCGCCAATCGCGAGATCGAGGGCTATGTCATCCCCTTCGGCGCGGTCGCGAAAATGGGCAAAGGCAAACATCCGCTCTCGCAAAAAATCATCGATAGCATTCAGCCCATCGCGGACAAAACTTTTGCGAGCAAAGAAGAAGCAACGGAAGCTTTGAATAACGCGCTCGGCAAGAAATCCAACATGGCGAACCGCATTCTCGAAGTCGTCACGCGCACCAAGCAGACCGGCCAAAAGTTTGATGAAGCCGCATGGCGCGAGGTGGCCACGAGCATGGGTTGGAAGCCGGAAATTTTGCAGGAGAAGTTGGCGGAAAATATTTCTGATGAAAAAAGATTGACCGAGCTTTTATCGCCTGCGTGCATTGCGATTCTGCCGCAGCTTCATCAACAAGTCGATCGTCAAATTCGTCTCCTGCAAAGCGACGCGTGGATCGAAGCCGAGTTGTCGACTCGCGAAGAGCATTTGCGCATCAAAACCATGCTGCTCAAAGGCGAGATCACGCAGCAACAATGGCGCGATGTGAACGCCGCACCTTCGGGCATCAAGCCCGCAACGTGGCGGGAATTCCTCGAGGCTCATAGCCGCGTCGAGTTCAATCACATGCTCAACACGCGCAATTTGAACAAAAGCATCACCAACGACCGCAATCACATCGCGTTTCTCAAAGCCTATCGCGAGCGCGCACGGCAGGAACTTGCGCAGCCGCAGCACACGGATTTCCGCGCGGGCGGCGCGAGCAATCGCGAAATCTCGCGCAAGTATGGCAAGCCGTATGATAAAATGTTCATGCGCATGCTGTGCTGGTCTTCTTCGAATCAACAACTCGGTTGGGAAGTTTATATTCCGGGCAGTACCATTAAAGGCGCGTTTCGCCGCCGCGCTTCGCAAGTGCTCAAAACTTTGTGGGGCGAAGGCGGAAAGACGGCTGATTGTCTCGACCGCTTATTTGGCAAGATGGGCCAACGCGGCTTGATTCATTTTGCGGATGCGCATCTCGCGGATCCGAAAACGCCGGAGCACGTGTGGTGTACGATGGACGGCGTGCGCATGGATTCTCGCACGGCGCAGCCCGTGGAAGAAGCGAAGGCGGATTATCTTTATGCCTATGGCCGCGATCTCGTGTTCAACGTGCAGCTCGACCTGCAAGACTTGCACGAGGGCGATCTCGAAGCTATGACCGTGTTCAAACATCTGCTCGCGGATTTTGAGAAGGGCGACATTCCGCTCGGCGGCGAAAAGAGCAACGGCTTCGGCTGGGTGCAAGCGCACGTTGCGGAGATGAATTGGCTCACCACGAACGCGAACGACATCGGCAAAAAGTTATTCGGCAATCCCACACTCGCGCCCGAGGGCATTTGGCAAACGTTGCGTCTCGCGGGCGAGCAAACCGCGGTTGCGTTTCAAAGTCTCGCGCCGCTGTTGCCGGCGAATAAAACCGCGGCGCCGCAAATCATCAAAGCGCAGCAAGGCTTCGTTTCGCATCGCGCGTTCGGCGGTTATTGCGGCAAGCTCGAATTGCTCGGCGAAGTGCTCACGCCGATCAGCGTGCAGGAAAGCGGCCAGCCCACGTTCTCAATCAATCTCGCCGAAGGGCCGGTGAATGGTTGGGATTTCTTTTCGCTCGCGCCCGCGGAAGCGGAGAAGCGCGGTGCGAATAAAATTTATGCGCTGCCCGCCAAAAGTTTGCGCGGCGCGATTCGACATATTTATGGCATTGCCGGCGGCGCGAAACAAGAGAGCACGGATTTGAGCAAGCTGAATGCGAGCGACAGCTTGTTCGGCTTCGTGGGCAATGGCCCGAATCAAGCATTGATGAGCCGCGTCGTGTTCGGCTTTGCGAAGTTCGAGTCGCCAGAGTTGGCGTGGTTTAAGTTTCCGTATCCGTATGGCTCGTGGCAATTCGTCGACGGCAAATGGCAGCACGTGCCCAAAGGCCGCGCGCTCATGCACCATGTTGATGAGCAATGGCGCCTCTTCCCACACGCACCGCTCGCGCCGAATGTCGAGCGCGTGCCCGAGTTCAAGCCCGATACCGTGCAAGCCACATACATGCACGCGATCTTGCCTGGCGCGCGTTGCCGCTTCTCTCTGCGCTTTTGGAATCTCGAAGAGCAAGAGTTGAAGAGGTTGCTCTGGAGCCTCGTGTTGGAACCGAACCTCGGCCACAAAATGGGCAAAGGCCGCTACGTCGGCTTCGGCAGCTTGCGCTTTTCATTGCAGCCCGAAAGCTATTTGATCGATTGGTCCCAACGCTACGCCGGCAAGAGCGAAGCCGAATGGCGCAAACCCATCGCGCCGCAAGATTGGCTCGATCCCAAAGTGATCGTGAATTATGAGGAGTTGAGGAGGTTGTTGAATGCGGAGGCGGTGAAGAATTAACGTCGCGGCCTTCTCGCCGAGTAGTTTGCCGCACAACCCAAGAGTGTCATTTGGAAGAACCTTCCCTAGCTCTTGAGACACAACCCGCTTTGAGAGGTGTGTCCAGACGAGGGAAGGTTCTGAGCAGAATGACAATGAGAGACTGAGATCGAAACAATAAGCTCGATTTGCATTTTCATGACGATTTCTTACCTTGCAATCGAATCAAGATTGAAAGGAGAAATTTCAAATGGCCGTCATTTCGATGTTCTACGGGATCATCGTCTCGATGTACTACTTTGATCATCAGAGACATCATGTCCCCCACATCCATGTCAAGTATCAAGACGAAGAAGCCGTGCTTACTATTCCAGACGGCAATCTTCTTGAAGGACAGTTGAAGGCGAATAAGATGAAACTCGTCCAAGCATGGATTGAGATTCATAACGACGATTTAATGGCGGATTGGGAGCTTGCCAATCAAGGTCAAAACGTATTCAAGATTGAACCCTTAAAATAGAGTTCGCCGACGATGAACCCTCGTGTAAAAGCCGTCAAGCCCAATTCTGATTATACTCTCACCATAGTTTTTGCCAATGGTGAAGTGAAGTTGTTTGATGTCAAGCCGTACTTGGACAAGGGCATTTTCCAAGAGCTGCGTGACCAGACCCTATTCAATTCCGTCAAGCCTTTTCTCGGCAGCGTGCAATGGCAAAACGGCCAGGATTTTTGTCCCGACACTTTGTATTTGGAAGGCGTGAGACATGAAGCAGGCGAAAATTCCAACGGCGTCGCTTTAACGTAGCCCCCGCCCCATGTGGGCGGCTGGTGAGGTAGCGAGCTTCAATGTTCCACCAGTGCTCCACAAGGGAGCAGGACTACGAGCAACCCGAAAGCTATTTGATCGACTGGTCCCAACGCTACGCCGGCAAAACCGAAGCCGAATGGTGCAAACCCATCGCGTTGCAAGATTGGTTCGATCCGAAAGTGATCGCGAATTATGAGGAGCTGAGGAGATTGTTGAATGCGGAGGTTTTGAAGGGTTAGCTTGGTCGAAGTGATCGCTTTGAAGAAAAAGCAAAAGCATTCACGCAGAGACGCAAAGGCGCAGAGTTTTCGCAAAGAAGAGCTTCTATTCTTTCTCTGCCAATGCGATTGCATGAATGCCTTCCAAGCTTTTCTTTGCGGGTACTTTGCGTCTCTGCGCCTTTGCGCGCGCTTTTTTCTTGAGCAGTGTCTCCGCACAAACGTAGTCCCCGCCCCTTGTGGGCGGATGGTGGGACAATGCACTTCAGTGTTCTGCCAATGCCCCACAAGGGGGACAAGGCTACGAAAGCCTCGTGTTGGAACCAAACCTCGCGCACAAAATGGGCAAAGACCGCTAGGTCGGTTTCGGCAGCTTGCGCTTTTCGTTGCAACCCGAAAGCTATTTGATCGACTGGTCGCAACGCTACGCGGGCAAGAGCGAAGCCGAATGGCGCAAACCGATTGCGTTGCAAGATTGGCTCGATCCCAAAGTGATCGCGAGTTATGAGGAGTTGAGGAGGTTGTTGAATGCGGAGGTTTTGGGAAGTTAGTGTGGCTGGTTCGATTCTGCACTTGATTCTCGCTAACCTCGCCTGGAGATAAATTCCCCAGGCGAAAATCTCAAGTTGATTATTCGGCCAATTGATGTTAGCCCTCATCGTTCGCTTATTTTCATACGGCGTATTTGAATTTTGCTTCGAATCTGCGTTTATTATCCTGAACCAAACCGGAGGACACGACCGCAGAAACGAATACCTTTTCCCCGACCTCCGAGCGGTGC
>Ga0247727_10003251_pt1 | contig 36160 bp, 34 predicted proteins | sample WisWelCaveWW1625_FD_202498 | JGI IMG/M metagenome (GOLD analysis project Ga0247727, IMG submission 202498) | Biofilm microbial communities from Wishing Well Cave, Virginia, United States - WW16-25 | ecosystem: Environmental > Aquatic > Deep subsurface > Groundwater > Cave microbial mat | place...
AGGGTTAAACTCGCTAAAAGGCAAACCCGCCGTGCCGTGTTCAGGCAAAAATTAAAAAGAACACAAAACTTTTGACTTTCTCTTAACCATCAAAATATACGAGATGGCGGCGGATAAGTCAAGAAAAAATTTTAAAGATTTTGCAACAAATTTTCCGCGGATTCGGATAAAGGATAATATTTAGTTTTAGCGAAGGAATAAAATCTTGCACTCACCCGTGCTTGCAATTTTTTCGAGCTCGCCTCGGTCGGTTGTGACGAGAATAGCATCTAAAACTTGAGCCAGCGCGACTGCAAAACAATCACCCAAAGCAATCGGAGTGCGGAAGGCTTTCAATGAAGCGACACGATCAAGATATTTGAAATCAAAATTACCAATGACTTCGACATTGGCCTGGTCAATGAATTGACGTAAAGAATTTACGGATGAAGCTTGGCTTCGTTGCTCAAGATATCGAATTTCAACCCAATTAACCGCATGAAGAATAAACTTGTTTTCAGCATCAATCAAGAGTTGTTCGAAGGCATCGGCGCCCGGTTCGTCACGCAAAAAACAAATTACAGCACTACTATCCAGCACATAGTTCATGATTGGATTTACCCCCAAATCTCGTGTTTATGAAGATTCCACTCATCACTGTTCATGACGGAATAATTTTTTAAACAGCCCCGTAACTTACGAAGTGCATCTTTGCGGTTTGGCCCGGGCTTGTATTTTATAGCATCTTCTTCCCAAGTTACTAACAAACGCAGACGTGTTCCAACTTTTTTCACCGGCGCTGGAATGACCAAACTCCCAAGTTCATTGACCGTAGCAGTGATTTGATAACTTTCCATAGTGCACCTTATTTTCCAATAAAGATAAAAAATCCATGTATAAAAATCAAGCTTTCAAATTTTTCCCGATGAAGCTCGGAAACGAATACGTTGATCAAGCAACTTCTAATTTCCCCGCTGCTGCTTATAAAACGCCGCCATCTCCGCAAACACCTCATCGGAATTTCCCGCGGCAATACGGCATTCGGGCAGCGACTCCAAAAACAAGCGGCCGTAAAATTTCTTGACGATGCGGTTGTCGAAAATCACAATCGCGCCAAAATCGGATTTGCGGCGAATCAAGCGGCCAAAACCTTGTTTGAATTTGATCACCGCTTGCGGCACGGAATATTCCATAAACGAATTGCCGCCGCGGCGTTCAATTGCCTCGACGCGCGCTTCCAGCACCGGCTCGCTCGGAACTTTAAACGGCAAGCGCGGAATGATCACGCACTCCAACGCCTCGCCGTGCACATCGACACCCTGCCAGAAACTATCCGTCGCAAAAAGCGCCGAACCGACCTGCCTTTTAAAATTCTCAAGAAGGCGATGGCGATTCTCCTGGCCTTGCTTCATCGCAACAATGCCCGCTGCCGCCAGTTCCGAGGCCAATTCGCGATGCATTTGATTCAACAAGCTGTAAGCCGTAAAGAGAATAAAGGCGCGACCTTGTGAAATTTTTAAGGCGCGCAGCAACCCGGCGCGCAATTGCTGCGGATAATCGCGGGCGTTCGGCTCGGAAATGTCGGTCGGAATCACAATCAGCGCCTGCCGGCCGAAATCAAACGGCGAGCCGAGCTGCGTCGCGGTTTTATGAATACGCCGGCCTTTGCCGTCTTGCAGCGCGCCCGAGATTTTCTCGGACAGGCCAAGGCTTTTTTCAATAAAGTCAAACGACTTGCCAACGGCCAGCGTCGCGGAAGTGAGCACGACCGTGGGGAATTTTTCAAATACCGCCTTTTTGAGAATCGGCGCGACATCCAGCGGCGCGCTGCGCAGCCGCACGATAGAACCCCATTTTGACTCTTTCGCTTCCAGCCAGCGAATATTTTTCTCGTCGTTGTTGAGCAAAACCGCCTCCACCTTGCTTGCCATCTCGAGGAGTCGATTCGCCTGCGCGTTGAGATCGACCGCCAGCGACGCCGCTTCGCCGCCGATTTGATATTCGGCGATATCGCACAGCTTGATCACTTCACCGATGTGCTCGGCGCATTGACGCATTTCCTGCAGCAGCGCCGGCGTTAGCGTCGTCGCGAGCTCTTGAAACATTTTGTCTTTGACGACAGCCGGCGTCAACCGCAATTTGATTTCGGAAACATTTTCGCCGTTCGCCGCGCCGCCGCGATTGCCTTTGCCGGATACCCAATAAAAAAGCTGGTCCATCAACTCTTTGAGGCGAAATTCCACGTGCCCCACCGCCGGCTCGCAGACCATTTCGATCTGCTGATGAAACTTGTCAATCAGCGAGCGACTGATCCTGCCGGCCGCGCCTTGAATCTTCGCCATCGTGAACGGCAGAACGCCGGTGATTTTCGCCTCTTTGACGCGATAGAGCCGGTGCAAAATGCGCAGAATTCCATGATAACTCGCCGCCGCGCCGAAATAGGACGACGCCACCTCCTCGACATCTTGCGCCTCGTCGAGAATGATGCGGTGATATTTCGGCAAGACCGCGACCTCGGAACTTTCCCCCGACTCTTGCCGCACAGAGAGATCGGCGAAGAGCAAATGATGGTTGGCAACCAAAACATCCGCCGAAGCCGCGCGCCGCCGCGCATTGTAAAAAAAGCATTCGTGATAAAATTTGCATTTCGACCTGAGCGTCGTGTCGCTCTCGGATTGAATTTTTTCCCACACCTGTTCTTGCGGCATAAAGGCCAGATCCGACTTGCTGCCGTCCGGCGTTTTCTTCGCCCACTCGAGAATCGCCTGCAATTCCTGCAACTGCGTCGTCTCGGTAAAAAGATCGGGTTGAATTTGCGCCTCGGCCAGCTTGCGCAGGCAGGCGTAATTCGTCCGGCCTTTCACCAGCTCGGCGCGAAATTTCAGATCGAGCGCCTGCTGCAGCAGCGGAATATCTTTGTTGATCAACTGCTCCTGCAAATTGATCGTGCCGGTGGCGATCACCGTGCGCTCGCGATTTTTCACGCTCCATTCAATCGCCGGCAGCAGATACGCCATCGTCTTGCCCGTGCCCGTGCCGGCCTCGATAATCGCGATTTTGTTTTCATTAAAAGCGTCCGCCACTTTTTCCAGCATCGTTAGCTGCTGCGGCCGCGATTCAAAATTTTCCAGCTTGGCCGCAATCGGGCCATCGGCAGAGAGCAGCTTCTTCAATGGCGGCGCCGAGAGTAATACCACTTCCTTCGGCTTCTGCGCCTCGACGACGACGTAAATGTCGGTGACGGTATTGTTGACGATGAAAAACCCGATGCCCTCGTTGCCAAGCTGCGAGGCGATCATCGCGTCCGCATCCGATGGCTGCAACACGCCGGACGGATGGTTATGAATCACCACATCGCCGGTGTGCGCAATATTCGTAATCGCCGGCACCAAATTCTTGTTGCCGCGCGCCACCACCTGCGCCGACTCCACGACGTCCTTGCCTTCGCCTGCGCCCGTCGAGGTTTTGCCGAGAAAAAACACCTCATTGCCGCCGGCGTCACGAATGTGCAGGCGCATGTAGACGATGGCTTCGTCGGAGAGGTAGGATTTGATTTTGTTGTCGGATGACATGCTGAGATTCGTTATCGCATGCTCGCATGCAGGATTGTCAAACCGATGATTTGGTCTTCATCATATCGAATAATAATATCATCATCGGTAATTTCGCTGTCCGTTGCAAAACTTGGCTTCTTGAAATTAATGTACAAGGTGTCCGCCTGTTGATCGTAGGACATCCATACGAAGCCTTGCGGCGATTGTTTGACGGCAGGCACAAGCCTTAAATACTCTTGAAGGTTGGCTACGGCCATAGCTGTTTTCTCCTGTATATAAAGAATATAACATTTCCAGACGAAGAAAGCAAACATTGACTTCTTGCGCAAAATTCTGTAAATTGTAAACAAAAAAGAGGTAAGTTATGACTGATCCATTCCGCTCCAAAATCGCGATTGACAAGAATATCTGCCATGGCAAGCCGCACATTATCGGCACCCGAATCATGGTTCATCAAGTGCTCGATTTACTTGCGGCTGATGCCAGGATCGAGGAAATTATAAAAGAAGATTTTCCGGATTTAACCCGAGATGATATTCTTGCCTGCATCGCTTATGCCAATAAGCTGGTACGAGATGAAGAAATCGAAGTTTTTGCCGAAGCAGAAGCGGAGGTGGTGTGAATTTCTTTGCTGACCACTGTTTATCCTTCCGTACCGTGCGATTTTTGCGGGAACTCGGCCATGACGTCGTCACTGCCAAGCAACTTGGAAAACACAAGCTTCCCGACGCGGATTTGCTGTCGTTGGCTGAATCGCTTGATCGCATATTTATTACGGAAGATCGGGATTTCGGCGACATCTTGCTTTACCCACCTGCAAATTATCAGGGGATAATTATCGTTTCAACCAGGACGAGGGAACGATTCGTTCTTCATGCTACCCTACAAAAATTTCTCTCTAATAAAACTCGTGATGGTCTTCGCCATCTCATGGTTCTGATTGAGGAAAACGTCGTTCGCGTCCGGCGTTAGTTGATTTTTAAGACCATCGCGCTATCAGGGCAACCCAATACTTGTTTCTCTCAAAAACTCCACGGCTTCTTCCCGATTCGGAATCATCGCCCGCCCTCCCAAGCCGCGGCATTTCATCGCCGCTGCCGCAGCAGCAAATTCGAGTATCTTCGGCAAAGCCCAATTCTCAATCAAGCCCGCCATAAAAGCGCCATGAAAAACATCGCCGGCGCCGGTGGTGTCCACCACTTCAACTTGAAAGGCGGGTTGGTAAAAAGTCATTGCGCTCGTCCGGCAAAATACGCCATGTTCTCCGGCAGTGACGACGGCCACGCCGCCATATTTCCGTTGGAGCAACTCCGCGCTTTTTCCCGGATTGCCGCTGCCGGTTTGTTGGGCGGCAAAATGCTGCGAGACAATGATATAATCAGCGAACTGCAAAATCTCTTCAAATCGCGGGACTTTTCGCTCAGCATCAATCACGACGATGCCGCCGGCTTCTTTGATCCATTTTGCCGCGGCAATTCCGGCGTCAACAAAATGATGCTCCAAAAATAAAATGCGGCTGTTTTGAATGGCGCGACGATCAAGCTCTTCCGGATTCAACTCAAACTCTTGCCAGTATCGCGCGATGCGCCGCTCGTCGGTGTCTTGCTCAACATGAATGAAAGCAATCGGCGGCTGCGCGCCGTCTGCAAAGATCACATGATCGACATCCACGCCGTCTTTGTGAAATTCCTCCAGCAGAAAGCGGCTGTACTCGTCGCGGCCAAGCTTGCCGAGATAAGCCGTCTTCGCGCCCAAGCGCGCCGCGGCGGTGAGCGCCGAGCCGGCCAAGCCGCCGCCCTGTTTGGAAAACGCCCGCAGGGGAATTTTCTCGCCGGGTTCGGGATATTTTTTCATCAAACCGAGGAAATCCACCGAGCAAATCCCCAGGCCGGCGATGTCGAAAGTTTTTGACATTTCGTTTTTTTCTATGCCGGCGGCATCGCCATCAGTTTCAGAACATCTTCGGAAAACCGAGGAAAAGAATCCGGCGCCGATCGCCGCGGCAACGCGCTCAGGTGAACGTCGACAACTTGCAAGGCATCATACGGACCGGCGAGCCGCTCAATTTTTACATTTTTTATATGAGGCTGGGTGGGATAGTAAACCATCAAGATCGGCAGGGTCGCGGCGGCTTGCAGGCGGTCGCGCAGCAAGCCGAGGCTTTGATATTTCAACTTATCGCGGTCGCGGTAATTCAACAAGGTTTGTTTTTCGATAGGCGTATCGAGATTATGCTTTTTAAACTCCAAAATTGCGCGCGCCAGATTTTTCTCGTCGACTAAAACCGCATCGGCGTCGCCGGGCCAAAAGTCGGCGGTTTTGGACAGGAAACATTCCAACGACGAAGTGCTGTAGACAAGCCCGCCGGGACCGATGGGGACGCGGCCTCCGCGCAATTTCCTGATGCGTTGGCGAAGTTCACCGGGCTTGGTGAGAAGAGGCTGCTGCGAAGACGCGGTGATTTCCACATCGACGACGACGTGCGGATCAGCTTCCCAGCGGGTCGCGTCTTTGAAAAGAAAATAATGGGCGTTGAAACGCTGCGCGCGGCAAAAAGCCTGCAGCACCTGCACCGTTTCAGGCGAATCAATCTGTTCAATCCAACCCCTCAAGACTTGCGGATCGAGGACGGGCCAGGGCGAAACCTCTTCGCGAACCAGGCGTTTGATCCAAATTTCATCGGCGATGGAAAGAAGCGGCCAGTTCACGAAGAAATCAAATGACAACACCTGAAGCTGCCGCTGTTTGAGAACGGGTGTGTTGAGCCACTCCAATGGTTCGCCGGCCAGCAGATTGATTTTGGCCGTCTGCCGGCGGTTGTCGCATTTCGCCAAAACCGGTTTGCGGAGCATGATGATCTCTTTCAGCGGAATAGATGATCGGGCCTGCCGGCCCATAACCTTGCGGATTGCCAACCGTTTTAATTTTCCGCCAAATTACAAAACTTTTCAGCGACACGCAAGCACTATTTTCTACACAAGGCTGCTGAAAATAAAAACCTTGCAAATCATCGATAAAACCGATAAATTGGCAACATGAATTTTTAAACGAAGCAAACTTTCTCCTTATTTCTATCGATAAACTTCACGACGATGATCAACGTCATAAATCGTAACTAATTTGATCTTATCATCAATCGCGTAAAGAATACGATAATCACCGACGCGAATGCGCCACCCGTCAGTTCCGGCAAGTTTTTCGCAACCAGATGGACGCGGATTTTGACATAAACTCGTAAGTACTTTATCGATCCGCCTCACTATTTCTTTGGGGAAGCGCCGCGTACTTTTTCTGACTTTGTTTTCAATAATGACTTGATACATTTTTCATTATTTTCAGAGAGAATACAACAAAAAACCCTGAATTAATTATAGTGCCGTTTATACACCAAATTAAAACAGGGTTCATCGCTTTAGTAACCGCGAAATTGTCATTCATCTATGGCAAATAGAAGAAGCTCTTTTTAAAAAACCGTTCAAGCATTCTTGAAAAGCCTACAATTTACCAATTTTCCTTAATTCCTTCTTAAAATTTGCAAGCGTAATAAATCCAGTTGCCTGGCGTTTAGCCCTCTCATAGGCCAAAGCATCTTGCAAATCTTCAATCATGCGCTCAATATGCTGCAACTGATCAATGTCAAGAATAACTGCCTGTTTTTTTCCGTTGGACGTAATGTAGCGCAAAGATTTTTTCCTCACGGGTAGCTGAGTAAGTAACATATTTCTTCGCGTAGTTTTATCTGGAAAATGATTTTTGTTGTTGCATAAAATAATACTTTTCCGCATCTTTCACAAGCAAAATTTAAATTTTGCCTTGTCAATCTAATTTCTGCGGTATAAATTTCCATCATGATCCGGAACATCTCACATAGCCCTTATGTTTTTTGGGCGTTTTTTCTTTTCGCACCGAATTTCATTTTTGCTCAGGAAACCTTGATCGAACGCCTTTCCGAGCAAGAGGCGGAAAACGCCGCGGAAAATGAGAACTATCTGCAAGAACTGTTGTCCCATCCGCTCGAAATCAATCAACTCAACCGCGAAGATTTGCTGCGCTTGCCTTTTCTCTGGCCGGCGCAGATCAATGCTTTTTTGCAGCAGCGGGAAAAAGCCGGCGCTTTTAAGCATCTCAATGAGGCGCTGGCCGCTCTCGAGGTGACCGGCGATACGCTGGCGCTTTGCCGGGAAATTTTCTTTTTGTCGTCGCCGCGCCTGATCGAGGTGAAAAATTTATCGGCGCGCTGGCGCGTGACGCGGCCGGCAACCGTCGAAGAAAAATGGCTCGGGCCGCCGTATCGTTCGTATGAGCGCGCGACGATCTCGACCGGCGCGCTTTCTCTCGGGGTGCTGGCCGAGCGCGATCCCGGCGAAAAACGACTGGATGATCACCGCCTTTTTTACGGCCTATGGCAAAATGGACCGCAAAACAACAAACGGCGTGTGATTGCAGGAAATTACCAAATCGAATGGGCGCAAGGTCTGGTCTTGTGGAGTCCTTATGGCATGACGCTTTCGGCGGACGTGCATGCGGCGAGCCGCCGCGAGGGACGGGGATTGCTGCCGTATCTTTCCGGCGACGAAAATGCGGCTTTGCGCGGCGGCGCTTTGGCGTGGAATTGGCCGCAGCTTTCTTTATTGGCCTTTGCCAGCTCGCAGCGCTTGAATGTCAGGTTGAGCGACAGCGCCGCGGTGAGTTATGATGAAAGCGGCTATCATCGCACGGCAACGGAATTGTCGCATCGCAGAACGTTGCAGGAAAAAATCGTTGGGGCGGCAGCAAAAATGAATTGGCAAAACAAGGTGGCGCTTGGCGTGCTGGCTTATCGCAGCGAGTACGACAAAGATTGGGTTCGCAAAAATCTTTCCGCCGGTTATTTCGATTTTAGCGGGCGCGTAAATGAATTGATCGGGCTTTCACTGGCATCGACGACCGCGGGGTTGCAGGCCAATGTCGAGTTGGCGAAAAGCCGTTCCGGCGGCGTGGCCGGCAGCGCGGTTTTGTCGGGTGAGGCTTCGCGTTTGCGATGGACCGTCGAGAGCCATTATTACGGCCGCGCTTTTCACAGCCCGCACGGCCGGGCTTTCAATAGCATCGCCGATCCGCCGCAAAATGAATTCGGTTATTCGCTCGGCCTCAGCCGCAGGTTGCGCCGCGGCCTGTGGGCGGAAATTTTTGTGGCGAAACGGCAAGATTTGTGGCGCACCTCGAGCCTGCCGCTTCCCGGCTCGCAGTTGCGGGCCGGCGCACGATTGGATTGGAAAATTCAGCGCAGCCTGCTGCTGCAAATGCGTTGGCAGCAAACGCGTGGCGACGAGCTTACGCCGGCGACAAGCAAAATGATCTCGCCGCAATCCCGGCACAGCGGGCGTTTAAAAATAGAATATCAAGCCTCGGCAGCGCTGCGCTTGACTTCCCGGCTCGATGTCGCCCAAAAGTCGCCGCTTGCCGCAAAACGCGGTTTGGCGTTGAGCCAGGAGGCGCAATGGAAAATGCGCCGGCGCTGGCAGATCACGACGCGTTACACACTTTTCGACACGCCCACCCAGGCGCCGATTTATCTATACGAACACGATTTGCCGGGAATCTTCACCAATTTTGCCCTCCGCGAACGCGGCCGTCGCGCGTACATTTATCTACGTTACTTGTCAACTTTCGGTTTTGACCTTTCCCTCAAGCTGGCCGGCACGGAACTGGATCGCGCGATTTTCGAGCGCCGGCGTTCCGGCGCGTGGGGAGCGCAAATCGATTGGCGGCTACGCCCGTAGGGTTGCCCCGCGGCCGGCGGTAAGCGGCGCCGCGAAAGGCGGCCGTGTGCAGTCGAACCCATTTCCAGATCGCGCGTTGCCCCGGTGCGAGCCGTGTTGCAGCCTCTTTTTAAAAAATTTATCATTGACAAGATTCTGCAAGAGTATTATATTTTACTGACAACAACATGACATGGCTCAGGCGACGTTTTCAATTTACTATGCTCAAGGATCTGGCAAGAAAATTTACGGCTCGCGCTTATCTGGCTTATGCTCGGCGCCGGGATCGAAACGATGTTTATGATGTCGGTGAATATCTGTCGAAGATCGCGACGGCGCTGATTTTGCCACCGGAACAGCCTGAGCACTTCAAGACCGCAATTCGCATTCTGGATGATCTGCGGCAGAATTTTGCGCAAACGCAGTTTTACCTCTTGACGCCGAAAGCGTGCACCGAGATGGTGTCGTTGGACGAGCGCATCCGGCTCATCTCCTACGAAACCGAGGAAATCGGCTTTCACGGTTTGCCCAAAGACACGCTGCAGCAGGCCATCCGCTCGCGCCATTTCGACATGGTCATTGATTTGAATCTCGACTTTAATTTGATCGCCACGTTTTTGTGCCGCACCAGCGAGGCGAAGCTGCGCATTTGTTTCGTCCATCCGGCGCGCGATCCTTTTTACAATTTTCAAATTCGCGCGCTCGACAGCAATTCGCTCGCACAAAAATATCAAAGCCTCGTCAACTACCTGGCGGTTTTTACGAATAATCTGATGCCGCGCGAGGCGATGGCTGAAACCGCGGATGTGCTTTAAGCGGCCAGCCTGGTGTTGCGGCAAAAATAATCAATGACGCTGTCACCCGACCCCAAGGGCGCAGCCCGCAGACAACCCGCCCTGATTCTCGCACTCATCACAGGTAAACACAACATGGGCCGTACAACCATCACACGCAAAAGCGGCAAGCGTTCCGGGGTCGTCAAAAATCGCAAAGATGATCGCCTCGGTAAAGAGCTTCAACCTCACCTCGCCTTCTCGCGCGAAATGGCCAAGCTCAGCAACAAGACCAACGCGCTGTTTCTCGAATATTATATCCGCTTCAAAATTCTTTCCACCTTGAGCGAGCAGATGGATGTCGATCGCACGCTCGCCGTCGTCAAAAAACTCATCCTCAAAAATTTTCCAGTCAACCAATATTCCCTCATGTTGATCGCCGACAGCGGCGGCGAGCTGATTTTGCGCAGCCACTTCGACCTGCCTCGCCGGGAAGCTGAGAACGGCCGCTATGCGCTTGACGAGAATGTTTTCGGCGAGGCCTTGAAACTCGGGCAATACATTTACGTGCCGGATGTGAAAACCGCCGCGGAACGCTACGACTATCATGCGGGAAATCAGTTGCCGAAAGGCGCTTTTCTTTCCCTGCCGCTGACGGCGAAAAACGGCCGCGCCGCCGGCGTCATCAATTTGTTTCGCCGCCGTTCCAACAGCTTTTCGGCAAAAGAAATCGACTTGCTGCGAAAAATTGCCGGCCAGCTCGGCGAAGTGCTGACGACCATCGCCGTCTACCATCAAACCCGCGAGCTTTCGATCACCGACGAGCTGACTAAAGTTTTCAATCGCCGCTATTTCAACCAGCGCTTCGAGCGCGAAATGCAGCGCGCCCAGCGCTATCGCCGTCCGCTCTCGCTGATCATGCTGGACATCGATCATTTCAAAATCTTCAACGACAGCCACGGCCATTTGTGGGGCGATGCAGTGTTGAAACAGGCGGCGGAAACGCTCGAAGAAAATTTGCGCCGCGCGGATATTCTCGCGCGCTTCGGCGGCGAGGAATTCGTCATCCTGCTGCCGGAAATCGACAAAGCGCACGGCCGGCAAGTGGCGGAAAAATTGCGCCGCGCCATCGAGAACGCAACTTTTCCGAAAGCTGAAACGCAGCCGCTGGGACGCATCACCGTTTCATTGGGCCTGGCCGCTTTTCCCGAAGACGCCGAGAGCGCGGCGGATTTGATCCATTTCGCCGATCAAGGCCTCTATCTCGCCAAATCGCGCGGCCGCAATCAAGTCGGCGTTTATCAGGATGCCGAAGAAGAAACCTTCCTCGCCGAACGCGTCAAGAACGAAGCTTCAGCCAAAGCTGATTGAAGAGTTACAATTATTTTTCATTTTGATTGCTGTCAACCTCCGGCGGCAAGCCCTCGTTATCGTTTTCGGCTTCATCTTTTTCCCATTCTTTGATCTTCTTTTTCGTGCGCCAGCGGGTGACGAAAAAGCCGGCAATCACCAGAATTAAAATCACCCCGCCGAACAGAAACGCCTCGTCCAGAAAAAAGTACCAGCGAAAGCGCCGGCGCAAATCGTCAAAATACGCGGCTTCAAAATCCCACAAATCCTGGTTGAAAACACTTTGGAAAGCTTGCCGCGAATCGCTGTGCGCAGCGAAGGCGCGCGCCAAATTGCCGGCGGCGTCCCGGCCAAATTGCCGGGTCATAAAACTCACGGCCTGATAACTCTCCGCATACGCCAGCGCCGCGCGCGCATTGGGAAACGAGAGCAAATCGTCGATCTCTTCAAAATCCACCAGTGAATTGGTGAGAATCGCGCGCGAGATGATCACCGGATCGGTATAGCGCGGCTCGTTGGAAAGAACAATCGCAGCGCCCTCGTTGAACCAGCGCGGCAAAGTATTGGGCTGGGCCAATTCCGCCAGACAAAGATGCGCCAGCTCGTGCGTCACCGTGACCGGCAGCAGCGCGCGCGAGTCGCTCGCCGCCGGTGTTTTCAAAAAAATCCGCCACTGCGCGGTATTCGCCGCGGCCTCGCCCCAATGCGGCACCACACCGCCGGTCATGCGGTCGAAAATTTGTTGGGTGGGGCAAAGAAAAACGGTGATGACACGGCGCGGTTGATAACCGAGGCGCTGGGCGAGCTGCTGCTGGCGTTCCTGCAATTCACCAAGCACGCGAATCGCCAACGTTTTATCGGCGTCACGATAGGCGATGACGAAGCTTGAGGTACTGTGATAGCGCCAAACAATGCCGGCGGGGTTTTGGGCAAAGGCGGGAAATCCATATGGGATAAGAAAGAAGCATAATATACTGCCACGAAAAGAGAACTGCAACAAAGAAAGATTTGAAAGCAAGAACTTCATTGAATCATCAAGCGCTCTCTTACGGTATTAAATGTCACGGCCGGTTTTCGTTTTTACCTTAGATGATTCTATGATTGATGCGATTTGATTTTAGTTTTTGTTTTATCTGTTCTAAGGATAAAGTTGGAAGGATGGAGTAGCAAACTTTAAATTTTTTATAGTGCTCCAAAATAAAATACTTTCTCAGATGGATCCACCGCGAAAAGAATGCGATTAAGAAATCCATCTAAACCAATAAAGTTAGGATAATTCCATGTGTTTCCAGGTTGTATTAGCGGAACAAAAAAGGTTGCTTCAATTAAGAGATCTTTACCGTTTATTGCTAAAAGAGCCATATTCGCCCTTATTAGATGTCCAAACCATTTTTGACCTCGTATTCTTAATGGTACACCGGGATCGTGACTTTCTGACTTTAATCCCCAAGTCTCGTTTAATTCCGGATGCAATATACACCATGGCGCTCCCGTATCTACTATCATCTCAGTGGTAGCTTCTTTATTGTTTTCTGGGGCAACACTCAAAACAATACGGTTTTGTTCTTCGTCTCCAGGATAATGATCTTCATAACTGGTTGAACCAATCGCAAAACCACAATCGAATAGACATGAATCAAATCTGCCCATCAGGACAACACCTTCACCATTATTGTATTAGGAGTATTTTTATGTTGGCCTATTTGATTATGAAGTTCTTTAAGTGTTGGCGCACCTCCTAGCAGTTCACCGTTTTGTACAGCAATCCACTTCCCCTTGTATTTTGAGGAATTTTGTTTGATCCATTTTTTAGATTTATCAATTCCGATTGATTGAGCAGGCCTTGTGCCAATGACTTTAGGTGGAGATATAATCCGTGCTACAATTTCAATCTTCTTGTCACTTGGAAATATTTGTTTCCCCATTGAAACTAATTCTATGGCTAAAGGTACCATGTCTAGTGATAAGCATAAATCTATCGAACGTATTAATTTGCTAGGCTGGCACTTAGACCAATCAACTTTTTTAACAATAAGACTAAAGGTCTCGCGATCCTCTTTGGCGGCAGCATCTTCGATTGCCGATAATAATGGTTTTTCCAAATCAGAAGAAGTCGATTCTTTTGGTTTAAGACTATCAAGAGTAGATTGAGGCCAAAAAGCTTGCTGATCATATTTTCTTCTTTGTTTGCTTGGTAGCGTAATAGGAATTCCCATCTCGCTATCACTAATCCAATAGTAGCAATATGGTTCTGCGGCCGCATGCGTTTTAAATGATAAATCTTCACATTCTGAATACCTTGGTGTGACTTTTTTGTCTAAGCCGATATACCATTCCGATGAAAATAAAAAATATTTCTGAGCGGAATGTTTTTCTGATAATTTTTCAGTGGTCATGGCGTTTTCTCATTCATTCGATTGTGGCTGTTTCTTCAGAATGGAAAGTTGATTTTTAATTGCTAACAATTGCTCTGCCAAAAGCTCAATCTCTTCGCCAGTTAGCTCAAAAGTTAATTTATTCATATTTGAGTGCCGTGCCGTAAACTGCATAATTACCATTGGTAAAGTTTTAATGATTTTATCGTCTTGAAGCACGATTCTTTGATCAATGTGATAGGTAATGCGCGGCAGGAGATTTATAGCTCCAATTTCGTCGTCAATTAAATCTAAGATCTTCAGCTTGTTTAGAGTCTCCGGAGCATACAATTTTATAAGCACAGTCTTTAATCTTGCAGATTTTCCCGCATCAAATTTTAATGAATTTAGGGCCTGCACTACTTCTTCAGGCTCATTCTCGGGGAGTATTTTAAACGCCAAGAAGTCAAAGACATGGAAAATATCATGTGCTTCGCTTGCCCCAGTTCCAATAATCCTGGCTAACCTTTCACTACGAATGCAATAATAATTTCTATACTCAGAAGAAATGTAAGCATCAAAAAGTCTGCTTTGCGCCTCTTCGGAGAGATTCAAAAGCAATTCCAAAGCTTGCAAGAAATTCTGTGAATTAACCAGTTGTCCAAATACGCTCTTCTTTGAATTTTCCATGGCATTACGCCTATTTCAGAGAAATGATCCGATGTAATAAAGTTGTTAGCATATAGGTAAAGCTCTTTTTTTCAATTTAACATACTAAACAAAAAAGTCAAGTGGATAGTAGATTTATTACTATTTTCAGTGTTTCGCCGACGGTCGTTTTGCACTAAATCTGCGCCAGCCCTTGCTGCAAATCCGCAATCAAATCTTCAACATCCTCAATGCCAACTGCAAGCCGCACGAGGCCGTCCGAGAGTCCGATGCGACGGCGTTCTTCCGGCGGAACGGAAGCGTGCGTCATCGAAGTCGGATGGCAGATCAAACTTTCAACGCCGCCCAGGCTTTCCGCCAGCGTGAAAAGTTTGATGCCGGTCAAAAATCTTTTGGCGGTTTCAAAATCCGGCAGATCGAACGAAATCATGCCGCCGAATCCGGGTTGGCCGTACGGGTCGAGTTGCTGCCGGGCCGCCAACTCGTGTTGCGGGTGATCCTTCAAGCCGGGATAATAAACTTTTTGCACGCGCCGGTCGCGGCTGAGAAATTCGGCGATGGCCGTCGCGTTGGCGTTGATCTGGCGCATGCGCAGCGGCAACGTTTTGGTCGCGCGCAAAATCAGCCAGCAATCAAACGGGCTTGGCACCGCGCCGACCGCGTTCTGCAAAAACGCAAGCCGCTCGGCAATCTCCGGGCGATTGGTGATGACGATGCCGCCGACGACGTCGCTGTGGCCGTTGATGAACTTCGTGGTGCTGTGCAGCACGATGTCCGCACCAAGCTCGAGCGGCCTTTGAAAATAGGGGCTCATGAAGGTGTTGTCAACGACGAGCAACGCTTGCCGATCGTGGCAAAACGACGCCAGCGCGCGAAGGTCGGAAATGATGAGCAGCGGATTCGTCGGCGTTTCAACGAAAAGCATTTTCGTTTCTTGGCGCCAGACGCGCTCGAGGTGGGAAATTTGCGAGGTGTCAACGAGATCGAATTGCAGGCCGAAATGCGCCATCACCTGGCGGAAATACCGCGCCGTGCCGCCGTAAACATTCGCGGTGCAAACCACATGATCGCCGGCTTTCAAAAGTTGCGAGACCGTCGACGTCGCGGCCATGCCGGAGCTGAAGGCGTAGGCAAATTTGCCGCGCTCAAGCACCGCGAGATTTTTTTCCAACGCCAGCCGCGTCGGATTGCCGGTGCGGCCGTATTCATAACCTTTGTGAACCGCCGGCGCTTCTTGCGCATACGTCGCCGTCTGAAAAATCGGCGTGATCACCGCGCCGGTGGATTCGTCCGGCTGCTGTCCGGCGTGAACGGCGTCTGTCTGATAACCCATCACCTCCTCCTAAACTGGATTCAAAAATAGTTGATCGGCAATTTTAAATTTTCAAATGAAAATTTAAAATTGCAAATTTTTTAAGCCATAAAATCAATCAAATCCGATTTCGTGATAATGCCCACCAATTGGCCGTGTTCCTGCACGAGGATGGCGGGATAGCGCCGCGCCAGCAAATACTTGGTATGCTCGAGCGTATCGTCGTGTTGAATAATCGGGAAACTGGATTCCATCACCGTGCGAACTTGTTGGTCGATCAAACTCGCGTTCTCCAAAATGCGCCCCATCAACGTGCTCTCTTCGAGACTGCCGATTGATTTTCCGTCTTCGATAACCGGCAATTGCGAGATATTGTTGGTCTCCATTGTTTTTAAGGCTTCGCGCACGGTTTCGGTGGACGGCGTCGAGACGAGCGACGGCAAGCCCTTTTGCTTCGCGTTCAACAAATTGTGCACCAGCGCGCGTTCGATATCGAGGAAGCGATTCTCTTTCATCCATTCGTCGGAATAGAATTTGGAGAGATAATATTTTCCGGTATCGGGCAGAATCACGGCCATAATTTTATCAGGGGACAGCTCGCGCGCCACTTTCAATGCGACATACGCGGCGCTGCCGGAAGAGCCGCCGACGAGCATGCCTTCTTCGCGGGCGAGACGCCGCGCCATCAAAAAGGATTCCTTGTCGCCGACGGTGTACACTTCATCGACGTACTCCCAATGCAGCGTGCCGGGAATGATTTCCTGGCCGATGCCTTCGACTTTGTAGGGTTGGCCGTGAATCAGATTGCGCGTGTAAAAATGCTCGCGCAAGGCGGAGCCGGCGGGGTCGGCGCCGATCACTTTGATGGCCGGATTTTTTTCTTTGAGATATTTGGCCGCGCCGGAAATCGTGCCGCCGGTGCCGACGCCGCAGACGAAATAATCGAGTTTGCCTTCGGTTTGTTCCCAGATTTCCGGGCCGGTGGTGCGATAATGCGCCGCGGGATTTTCAGGATTGAAATATTGATTGGCGAGAATGGCGTTCGGGGTTTCTTTCACCAATTTGTCGGCGACGCTGTGATAACTTTCCGGCGAGTCGTGCGGCACGGCGGTCGGGCAGATGATCACTTCGGCGCCGTAGGCTTTGAGCATGCGCACTTTTTCCTGGCTCATTTTATCGGGCATGGTAAAAATCGCGCGATAGCCCTTGATCGCCGCGGCCAGGGCCAGACCCGCGCCGGTGTTGCCGCTGGTGGCTTCGACGATGGTGCCGCCGGGCTTGAGCCGTCCGGATTTCTCGGCGTCATCAATCATCGCAAACGCGATGCGATCTTTGATGCTGCCACCGGGATTGAGATATTCCACTTTCGCGTAAACCGCGGCTTTAATGCCGGCGGTGACGCGATTCAAACGCACCAGCGGTGTGTTGCCGACGGCTTCGGAAATATTGCGATAAACGCGTTTCATATTCTCTGCCTCACATGACAAAAAAACAAAAAGCCGCCGAGCCGGCCGCAGCGGCGGCGATTGCAAAGTTTCGTGATTGCGATTACGACATTTTTTCAATAAGCGATTCGACCAACGCCAGCAAAATCTTGCGGGCGCTGGCGGGCTGGCGTAAATCACAAAACATAAATTTTCCTTCCGCCGCCACGGCGATGCCGCCTTCGTACAACGCCGGCGGAACCGGCGCTTTTCCATTCGCGACGTGCGCGGCCACGACCATCGTCGCCTCGTAGCGCGCGGCAAGCAAATCCAGCGCCGGTTTCAAGCGCTCAAACGATGCCGCATCCTGCCAGGGGAAAAGCACGATATACCCCAGGCATTTTTTGGCCAATAAATCCAAAGCCATCTCGGATTGCAAAGCAACGCCATACAAATGCAAAACGAGCTGATCGTTGATCGGCAAACGGCCAAACGCAATGTTCTCGTTGACAAGCTCGAGCTTTTGGCAAACCGATTGGATGAAGAGTTTTTTTTCTTCATGCCCGGGGCTGAGAATGGCAATTTCACCGATGCGCATAACGAAATAGGAAATTACACCAGGCAATTCGCAACAAAAAGAGAACGGCAACGAAATAAAGCTTTTTGTTGCCGCTCTCTTTTCGTTGCAATTTATTTAAATTTGTTGCAGCTTCTCGCGAATCAAAATCAACTCGCTTTTATTTAAAAAGATGCGGTTTTTGTCGCGCTGCTGGCTGTCGCGGCGGCGGTCGTGCTTGCGGCGATCATCCTGCCGGCGCTCGACCCGGCGGCGATCAAGTTGCCGCGGCGAGAGATCGGAGGGCTGCTTCAAAGTCGCTTGAAACGCGCTGTTGACCAAATCGTTCGCCAAATGGCCGTTTTTGTGCAACGGCTTCAACACCGGCCGGGGTTCGCCGTTCGACGGATTTTCCGTCCACGGCAATGCTTTCAAAACATGCCGCTCGTAAAGATTTTTGATGAGCGTCAAAGCGCGAAGATCGTCGTATTGGCTTTCTTCGACGAGATCGATGATGCGCTTGGCCTCGCTTTGCCGGGCTAATTGCAACAGGCCGTTTTCTTCATCGGTGAGTTTTGTCCTGCCGGCCTCGCCGTTCACGTTGACGACGGATTGCAACGGCGGCAGTTGATTGGACAATTGTTCCCAGCGATAGAGGCGCGTCATGCCTTCGGAAATCAGGTCGCGGGTCGAGACCGTCAAGGCGCGCGGGCGTTCGTGCGCTTTCATCTCGACGTGAAAAGTTCCGTCCGTCCACCTAAACATGCGGAGCAGCGCCCGCCGAGTTTCCAGGCTATCGAGTTCGGCGTCGACCACCTGGCCGGCGGTGATGTAAACCAAACCTTCTTTATTCGCATGTCGCAGCAGGATCACCGCGGTTTTATTGCCGACTTCGAGCGTTTGCAAAAGATCGACGAGACTCATCTCGCTGAGGCTGCCGCTGAAGCCGCGCGAGTGGCGATCCGGCGTGGTGGCGCGCAGCTCGGCTTCGCGAATCAAACTGTCGATCCGCGCCACGGTTTCCTCGGGATCGAGCGGTTTCTGCAAATAGTCATCCACGGCCAGTTTCATCGCGCTCACGCGCTCGTCCAGCGTTTTCAGGTTGCCGGTCAAAATGAACGGCAGCCATTGCAGAGCCGGAAAATTGCGGATTTCCTGAAGCAGATGCGGGCCGTCCATCAGCGGCAGGCGCATTTCGGAAAGAATCACGTCGGGATGGAAGCTCTCGATCAACGCCAGCGCTTCGGGCCCGTTCGTCGCGATGCGGACTTCGTAACCGGCGGCGACGAAGGCCTTCCGCAGCGCCAAAACTTCGTTAGGCTCTTTCTCGGCGATAAGTATTTTTTTACGATCCATAATTGACAGCACACGTTCGTCGTAGCATCCGTGAGCGGCAAGCAACACACAACCAAACGTTCAAAATATCAGCAAATTCGATGCCCGAAGCGGCGGCGAACACTTTCTGATGCGGCGGTGCGACAGTCGTTACATAAAATTAATTAAAACGATACCATTCAGATTGCGGCCTGAGGCGCTAAGCTTAAACCTGTTTTGAGCATTGATGGTGACAAAGTTTTTTTACGAAAGGATTGAGATGCTGCCCTCGCAGCAGCAAGACCTTGGTTAACAGTCTGCCAGAAGTTTGTAACAGCTTTTTTCTTGTCATCAAAAAAATCCTCGAAGAACCCAGGATTATTTAATGGCTGCGGGTAAGCATAGCGCTCACCATTATCGCCAAATTCCGTTATCCAATTGTCCGGTTCGCGAGGATCAACAATCTCGAAAAGTCGAGCCGGAAACAAATAAGGCCGGCCTTGATCGTTCAAAATCCGGAAATCATCGGCTTCGATCCCGATCACGACATAATTTTGATGGCGTGTCAAATCGGGATAGCGTGAATTTTTGCGCCGCAATTTTACGATCATATTCAAATCATCTGTTTGAGTTTGAGCTCAACACGACCGAGGCCAGGATGTTCATACCAGTGATACTCGTATTGGTCTTTGCCAATTTCAAAACGCGGGCTGCTCTTCTTGACCCACTTGGATTTCCGTCCGCCGTACAAATCCACCAAGCGTTGTACATCGCGAATGCGATTGCCCTTTGCAATCACCCGCGATTGTGAAATCATCTTTGCGGTCAGTTCAGAAATCGTCGGTTTCCTTCTTTAAAAATTAATCGCCAATTCCATTGGGCGATATTTGCAAAAGTCCAGTGACAACAAACTATGTCATGTGATATTTATTTAGCCGAGGCATTGCTTTTCGGCTCCGCGCTCCACCGCTGCAAATTTTCCTCATTCGTGAAACCCTTCAAAAATTCCGTCACCGAAGTTTTATCCAGCGGCGCGCATTCTTGCAGAAAGTCCTCCGGCCCGATGTTCAGCAGGTCGCGCAGGGTCTCAATGGACATGTTTCTTTGCTCGGAAGATTTGATCACCGCGAGGCCCAACGGCCGGCGGTAAACGTTTTTGAGCATGTTGAGCAAATAGCTCAGATACTCGACGCCTTCTTTTCGATGCGCCTCGATGAGCACGATGTAACCGATCAGCTCCGGCCCGGCGCCGTCGAGCAAGCGCGTGAATTGCTGCTCCATCGAAATGCCGATGATCTCGAACGGCTGCGATTCCACCTTGCGCTCGCCGATTTCGAGATATTGAAAAACCGTGCTTTGCAGCCGGCGCAACGAGGACTCAGCGCCGAGCAGGTGGCGCACCATCGGTGAAATATGCTGGCCTTCACGCCCGATGACGACTAATTTCGGTTTGTCCGCCGGGCGGCCGGTCAGCAACTTCGCCAAACATGCAGTGATGGCATCAGCCGGTGGTTGCGGCGGCATCGGTGTGGCAAACGAAGGCGCAACGATTGGCGTACTGGGTTCGCTCGGCGCGCTTGGCTTATGCGCGGGCGTCACGATTGGCGCCGGCGCTTCTCGCGGTGGCGGCGCCGGCTGAAAGGAGATTTCTTGACGCGCGACAGCCGGCGCGGCTTTTTCGTCGGAAATTGGCCGGTCAAATTTTTCCGTCTGGTCCGGCGGCGCGGCCGGAACGTTGCTCGGCGGCGAGGGAATAAACTCGTCAACAATTTCCACCACAGCCGGCGGCACGCTCGGTTTGTCATCACGCGCCCGCAAAGCCGATGAAATGGCTTCCACCGGTTTTTCTATTTTCTTGGGCGGTTCTTCCGATGGCGCGTCCTCGCCGAATGGTTCGAGATCTCCTGTAAAATCCTCGGGCAGAATAAAGTCCGGCGGCGCATCAATCTTTTCGGTCGGCGGCTCAAAAGTCTCCGGCGGGCGCAGCCTGGCGGGCGGCAGCTTCTGCGGCGGCGCACCAGTTGGCATCACCGGACGCGGCGAGGCCGCAACCTCAGGCTTCGTTTGAATCGTAATCGTCGAGCTTTCTTTTGGCTTGCGTTCCGGTGGAACGTATGCCGGCTCCGGGCCGCGAAACGCCTGCGGCGGGCGCGGTTGCGGAGCGCCTTCTTTTTCCAACGGGCGGCCGGTAAAACGCTGCTCGAGGTTCGGGTCGAAATCGAGTTTCTCGACGATCTTTGGCTCGGCAAGAGTGGAAACCATGTCGCCCATCTCGTCGTCGCCCGCCAGCGAAGTTTTCCCCGGCTTGATGAAACCCTGTTGATGTAATTTCACCAGCCGCTCGAGGGTTTTGATGTCGTCGTAATTGCTCTCGTCGATAATTTGCAGGATGTCGCGTTTGCCGTCGATCAGCGAAATGAACTTGGCCACGTCGGTGGTCAGCTCGCGCTTGGCGATGATGTGGCGAAACGTTTCGGTGGTGGCAAACGTGGTTTCCGGCGACGGCAGCGTTTTGAACAGGCGCTCGCGCTCTTCCATGCGCTTGAAGCCTTGCAGCAGCAAGCCGAGATTGCTCACGGCGATTTCGTCCGGCACGTTGATCTCTTTAAAGGTCATGGTAAAATGACCGTGCTTCCACGGCAGCATTTGATAAACCGCTTTCTCCGCTTTCAAATTCGCCAGCGAGGCGTTGATCACCGCGCCGTCGCGAAAATAAATCTCGCCGCTTTTGTTGTTGGCGTTGTAGAGCGTCAAAATGCCGGTCTTGCGCTCCATGCCGAAGTTTTCGATGAGATCGATGACGCTGAATTCATCCAAACGGCCGGCGAGCTTGCGCGTCGATTCGATGTCTTCTTCGCGAATGCGCTCCATGCGCCGCAGAATCATCCGCACGCGCGCGATGACTTCTTTCACGTGCAGCGGCTTGATCATGTAATCTTTGACGCCGCCGCGCAGGCTGCGCACGCGGTCCTGCAGCTCGCGCCGGTTGGTGAGAAACATCAAGGGAATGGAAGAGGTGGCCGGATCGGCTTTCAATTTTTCGAGCAGTTGAAAGCCGTCGAGCTTGGGAAGATTCACTTCCGAAAGGATGAGATCGGGCACGTCGGAAGAAATTTTTTGCCAGGCTTGCAAGCCGTCGGAAGCCACAATCACCTCAAAGCCAGAGGTTTCGAGGCTTTCGCGAAGAATTTGCAAGTTTTTCGGATCGCCGTCGGCGACGAGAATAGTCGGATTGTCCATTTTGTCCAGCCGCAAAGTTTGCCGTTACCAAAGATGAGGAATTAACGTACCTACCCGCAAAATCATTTTGTCCAAACTTATTGCTTCCAAATGACATACTACAGCGCCAGCAAAAGAGTTGCGGGGTAAGTAATCAATATAAAGGAATTCTCAAACCCGGTCAAGGTTTTTTTCGTGGAAAAAGAAAGGCGAGGCAGCGGGATTATGGCTTGATTTGGCTCAAGTTAACCACGGCTGAGCAAACGAATACAAACAAACTTGGGGCGAGCACGGAATTGGCCTTATAAAAAAATACCATACCGGAAGAATCTTTTTAAATTAAAAAAAGATTCCCCCTCATCACCGGCAAAGGCGTTTTTGACAACACCTTAAATTCCGTAATGCTGGCAAACAGGAGGACGAGGAACTGTGTTTCCCTACGGGCACAGCTTTGCAACCGCAGCTCCGAACCCTACGGGCGTAGCCCACACAGAGAATTTTATTGCGACAAATTACGCTTGCAGAGGCTCAACGAGCTTTTGCGCCATCTCAACGATCACCGGTGAAACGGGCCGCTGCATTTCTTCGTTGAGAATGATATAAAACAGCTCCATCAAGCGAATCCGCCTTTGGCAAGCTTCGCAGACCAGGAAGTGGTGTTCGAATTGCTCGAACAACCCACGATTTTGGTGCGCCGAAAGCAGGATGTACTCCAACAATCCGGCCTGCGGGCATCGCTCGTCAAACTCCCCCAGGAAGGAGACGGCATCTCTCCGGTAGCGCAACAGATTCTTGTTCATGCTCATGTCGTGAAAAGTTAGGGATTGCGGCGATGTTCCATATCGCCGAGAGATCACTCCCATGGTAACTTCCGTTTACCATGATCGTCTTGATAGCGATCTTTCAGCTCAGGAAGACTTTTTAAAACCTGTCTTATAGTTACCGACAATCCCTACAATTCACGGAAAAAATTCCGATCTTCCTTTTAAACTTTTAAAAGGATAGTCGGAACATTTTCGTAATTGGCAACCAAAAGCTACACGCAAAGACGCAAAGCCTCGCAAAGGTTTTCTTGGCGGTATCTTTGCGGCTTGGCGTCTTTGCGTGAAATCTTTTTTCTAATACGAAATTGTTTCAGAGCAAATCTTTGAGCAATTCGCGGAACCATTTTTTCGCCAATTTGCCGAGGTACTCAAAAATGGTTCGTTCTTCTTCGCGATAGCGGCGTTGGGTCAAATCCGGAATGTATTTGCGCAGATGCCGGAAATAAGATTCGATCTTCTTGCTGTGGGTGATATCGTCCAGCACGTCGGCCAGCGTCTTGAAATAAACCTCGCCTTTGTCGGTCGAGACTTTGCCGCTGGCAACGTACTGGCTGTGAATCTTTTGCCGGACGCGCAGCAACACCTTTTTCTTGGCGAGCTCGATCTCTTTCAAACGCACGTAATCGAGCGGCGAGATGTCTTCGATTTGGGAAATCAGGCGGGTGCGCACCATTTCGAGATTCGTGTGGCGAATCAGGCGGGCGACCACATCGGTTGGCAGAAAGTTTTGAAAACGGTCGTCGGTTTTCACCACCGAGAGCATTTTGCGAATCGTCGTAGAAACGTGATCTTTGGCGGTAGACAGCTCCAGATAATTGCTCTTCAGCGTTTTTTCGGGAATGCTGGGCTTGGCCTTGCGCAGATAAGCCCGCTCGTCATCGGTTAAATCCGCGGCTTTGATCATCGCCACGGCCGGCGCCGGCGCAGACCCCGATTTTCCAGTATAAGCTTCTTTAAGGAAAGTCGACGCGCCCTTGACCGGGCCGGTTTTTTTCCTGGGCGACTCGGCGTGCGCCAAACTCCGCGTGCTCGAACCATTGCGCAAGAAAATATACTCGCGGCCCATTTCGCGAAAGATGCCCAAATCTTTGGCGTTCTTCACGGCGACGCGAATGTTGCGGATGATCTTCGCGCCCTCGGGATCGCGTTCCTTGAAAATGCGGGACAACTCTTGCTTGGTTTTTTTAATGACCAGGCGGCGAAGCATGATCAACAACTCAACATCATTCAGCACCGGGTTGCAGTCGAGGTAAGGCCCGAAGTAGCGGCGCAACTGCACGAACTCGTTGTTGTCGTTGCGCATGAACAAGCCCGCCACGCAATCGATTGCCATATCCTCGAGCTCGCCGCTTTTGCCGCGGCGTTCCCAGCGGATGTGCTTGCCGATCACTTCCTGATACTTCAGGTAACTGAGCGAAATCTTTTGAACCAGATTGATAAATTCACAAAGTTCCCCTTGGGAATATTCCCCTTGTACGATCCTCGGAACAAGGTAAGAGAGTCTTTTGGCGTCCATCTGATGCGTCTCAAAGTTGCGTGAACAACCCCTACGGGCGCAGCCCTGTGGATTACTGCATGAATTCGCCAACCGGCCGAGATCAATCCTAATCTCCCTGGAATTCAAACGACGGCTACGACTCATGCAAGGTGAATTATAAACGCAGTTCATTTTAGCAAACGATATACCAGTGTCTCAGCGGTTGCTAAAAAATGAACGCTTCATTATACTAAAGTTAACCGATTGGGGGGACGGAATTGGGCGGGGAAACTGCGTAAAATCATAAGGAAATGTTTTGGCTTGAGACAATGTTCCTCGGTGAGATTATAAACATTCTTTAACATACACACAAAGCCCGCAGATTGCTGAAAATTAAATGCGATAGATAAGATTTTTACAGTCACACACTGTTGTGTCACATGGGGTGAGCAATAACCTTTTTGTTATTGGAAGGCTACGCGCAGAGGTTTGGAATGCAGAAAATGAGCCGGGGCAAAAAAATTATTGCCGTGGGTAATCGAGTTGGACGTCGTCACATTGAAATTTATCTCAAACAACCTTTCATCTACGGCAACACAAAATCATTCCCCTCGTTCGGCCAGCGCGAGCGGACTTTCATCGTGTCCGGCCAAACGATGAAACGCTCCGCCGGAACGAACGGAAAGGCCGCGCCAAAATCGTAGCGCCCGTTGTTGTTGGCGTCGCGAAAAGCGCTGAGCTGATAAAGCCCCGGCAAGATGTGATCAAAACGATATAGCCCCGGCGCGGCCAGCGTCGTCGAATACTCCGGCCCGGAACGCGAGGCCGGAGGCGGCGCGCCGGATGAAGACCTCGTAAAAGCGCCGACTTGTTTCAAGACCAGATGCACCGTTCCAGTTGCATCGGGTTGCGCATCGGTGAGCTTTCCGCTGATCGCCGTCAGTGTATCCGCATTCATCGTCCGGAAGGTGATTTGTTTCCCCGACCTTTCATTAATAGTTTTATCAACGAAAGTCGCGGTATCGAAAAGCGCATTGCCGCTCGGATCGAAAGCCGAATCCGCCAAAATTTTTGCAAAATATTGCGCGCGGCTTTTCAGCAACGAATCGGGTTGGAAACGAAATTGAAACGGATTCAGCCAAACGCCCCGGCCTTTCACCGCCTTGCCGGTTGAATCCAGCATCGCCAGCGGCCAGGCTTGTCCGGTGATTTTCTTTTGAGAAAAATTAATGAGCGCCGGGGAATTCGCCATCATCTTAGAAAAAATCAGCTCGAGATAACTCGTCACCGGCACATTGCGGCTGCTATCCGCCGGCGTTATTTTGACGATTCGCGGCCGAATCGTATCCGGTTTGGCGCTGCCAGAAAACTGCGTTCGCCGGGACAATGAATCCAATTGGTTTCCCGCGGCATCGACGATTTGATCAAAAAATACGTCGTAACTTGTGGCTTCCTGCGGCGCGGTGAATGCGTAAACCTGTTTCGCGCCAAGCGGATGAGACGACGCCGCAAGAATTTTTAGCGAATCGCCGGCCGCGCTCACGATGCGCACATGCCTTCGCCAAAGCGAATCGGCCGGCGCCACCTCTTCATCGAAATTCAATTCGAGATGAGTTTGATCCGCCGCCGAGACCGACGTCAATCGTGGCGGGATGGTGTCGGCCAGCGCCAGCCGCAAATTCAAATCACGGTGGACACGATGCGCCGGCGAGAGAACGACATCGCGGCTCGGCACACCGATGGGCTCTTCGCCGTGATTATAGAAACGATCGCCGGTGCGATCTTCCAGCGCGAAAATGCGATACCGCCCGTCGCTGAGATGTGACAGCGAGAAATCGCCTTTTTCACCGGCTTGGGTGAGATAATCGGCAAGGTCGCGCGCCGGATTGGGCTGCGCCAGCCCGGCAGACAGCACGTAGGCCATGATCAAAACGCCGGCGCGTTTGTCATGAAAAATTTTCCCGTGAATCTCGCCGGTGTCGATGCTGTCGCCCGTGCTAAAGGCCAGCGTAAAGGCGCTTTCAAGGCGGTTGCCGCGCAAATCGCGCACGTCGGTGCCGATGGTGATGACATACGTGCGCTGCGCGTGAAGAGAATCCGGAAAAACGATTTCAACCTGTTTGCCGCGCCAGCGAAAACGAGTTTTTTTGTCGCCCCGACTTTCCTTTTCATTATATTTAAGGAAAGGTCGGGGAGAAACGAAAAAGGCTTGCTCAAAACTGGCGTGATCTAACTTTTCGCTAAAAACAAATTGAGGGCGGGCCGAGAGCGAAACGCGCGTGGCGTTGGGTTCCGGCGCCGCGGAAAGAATTTTCGGCGGCGTTCGATCTTCCGGGCCGCCCGGAGGCGGAAGCTGGCGGGCGCAGGCGAACAAAATCAGCAAGGCGGCGAATAAACAAAGAAATCTCATTAAATTCTTCCATAAAGTTTGGTCATGGCGGCGAGCTTTTTCGTCAGCGCCGGCGTCAATTGTTCCTGGCGAAGCCGCCAGCCCCAATTGCCGTTGGGTTTGCCGGGAAAATTCATTCTCGCCTTCGCGCCGAGGCCGAGAATATCCTGCATCGGAATAATCACGATTTGGGCAACCGAGGACATCAGCAGGCGAATCAACTCGCGCGGCGCCGTTTTCTGAGTCACCTCGCGCCCGACATAATCGACAAGCCTCCGGCGATCGGCCGGGCCGGCTTCATTTTTGAACCAGCCCTTGACCGTGTTATTGTCGTGCGTTCCGGTGTAAACGACGCAATTTTCCGGGTAATTGTGCGGCGCATGTATGCTCGTGACAAGATCTTCACCAAAAGCAAACATGAGGATGCGCATGCCCGGCAGGCCAAAACGATGAATCATTTCGCGAACGTCCGGCGTAATCTCGCCCAAATCTTCGGCGATAATATTCAAGCTGGAAAAATGGCGGAACAGCGTTTTGAAAAAATCTTCGACCGGCGCCTGCACCCACTCGCCGTTGACCGCGGTTTCTTCGCCGGCCGGAACCTCCCAAAACGCCACGAACCCGCGGAAATGATCGAGCCGGATGGCGTCAAAAAGTTGAAGATTGTGCTCCAAACGTTTCGTCCACCAGGCATAGCGCGTTTCTTTGAGCGCCTCCCAGCGATAAACCGGGTTGCCCCAAAGCTGTCCGGTGGCGCTGAAATAATCCGGCGGCACGCCGGCGACGCCGAGCGGCTTCTTTTCTTCGTCCAACTTGAAGAACCGGGGATTGGCCCATACATCGGCGCTTTCATAACTCACGTAAATCGGCAAATCGCCGATGAACTGCAGATGGCGGCTTTTGCAATAATTTTTCAGCGCGAACCATTGCCGGTAAAACAAATGTTGAATAAACTTTTCGTGGCGGATTTTGTTTTGAAATTTTTTTCGCGCCGCCGCCAGCGCGCGCTCCTCGCGATCGCGCAATTCCGGCGGCCAGTTGCCCCAATCCATCTCGTTGAAATGCTCTTTCAGCGCCATGAACAGGGAAAAATCATCAAGCCACGGCTCGTGTTCATGGCAAAAATGCGAAAACTCCGGGTCGTTGCGCAAACGTTTTTTGTTTCTCTCCCAGGCCGTTTGCAGCAGTTTTTTCTTATGCAGGATTACAGTTTCAAAATCAACATAACGCGCCGGCAAAAACGGCGGTTTGGAAACGTCCGCTGATTTTAGATAACCCTCCCGCACCAACAATTCCGGGCTGATGAGCAAGGGATTTCCGGCAAAGGCGGAATGGCTGCTATAAGGAGAGTGGCCCATTGCCGTGTAGGTCGGGCTCAACGGCAGAATCTGCCAGAAGCTTTGGTTCGCCTCGACAAGAAAATCGGCAAAGCGATACGCCGCCGGGCCGAGATCGCCGATTCCATAAGACGACGGCAGGGAAGTGATATGAAGCAGAATGCCGCTTCCGCGATTTTTCATCAACACGCCTCGCAAACTGTTGGCACGAAAAGTTGAACAGACGAAGGCAAATTATAGCAAAACTGCGGCAAAAGATCAAGAAAATTTTCTTTGTAACGAAACATTCCACGCCGCGGCTTCGGCTGTAACGAAACATTCCGTTCCAGTAATCTTATCGCGGTGACAGTTTTGAACGCGCCAAGAAACGGAGCGGGCAAGTGGTTGTTTTGACAAAGCCGCTTGCTGCGAAGCTTCTTTCTTCATGCTGGTGGCATAGCCGTTGCACAATACTGGCCGTCAAGTTGTTTCACCTCGAGTTGTGCCTCGAAACCTTGAGAGACCTTTCCTATCTCATTCTCCCGAAACAGGGCTGTTCGGGGGCTTAACATGACGCCACGGACGGATAATAGGATGTTGTTTTTAACGATTTTTGAGGAGCGTCATGAAACGTTTTTATTGGTTCCGCCAATCTATTTTTGCTCTCGGATTAAGCGGAAGCCTGTTTTTCCTGTCGAGTTGTGAGCAAAATCCGTCGCCGGCGAATCTTTCCCCCATCCAACCAACCGGCGCCGCCCCCACCAAGTCGCTCGCCAAAAAGGGCGCGGCAAAACCCCAAAAGCGCCTGAAGAAAAAAGAGAAAAGCTGCTCCAGCGGCAGTGCTTCGAAAGTCATGGGCGAAAAAGGCGGGGTTTTAAAATTTTGCGATTACGCCATGGAAGTGCCGCCGGGCGCGCTCAAAGAAGAGCGTGAAATGTCGATCACCATTATCGATAACGCTGACAATTACTATGAAGTTGATTTGAAGCCACACCTCGTCGATTTCGGCGCCGACGGCTGGTTTCACAAGCCGGTGAAGATCACCATTCACCTGGATAAAGCGGATCTGGCCGGCATCGATCCCGAAACCTTGACTGTCGTTTGGTACGACGAAGCCGCGGGTGAATGGGTCGAAACCGATGGCGAAGTCGAAGTGCGCAAGAATAAAATCGTTGCGTACGTGTGGCACTTTACGCAGTATAGCATTGCCTTACGATAACGCCATTTTTAATTCTCAAGAGATTTTTTTTGTAATGTTACCGACAAGGGCTGGTTCGGTATCACAGCAAAATATGACGCCATGGACGGAATGAAATTGATCAAATCAAAAGACTAGCGAGGAGAGTCATGAAACACAATCCCTGGATTCGTCCTTTTTTTTACGCCGCATATCTCACGATCGTGGCGTTATTTGCGATAAGCTGCAGCGAAGCGCCAACCCCGGGGCCGATTTCGCCGATCAACCCGCCGGGCAAACAACTTTCGGCCAAAGAAACACCGGATCAATCCACCGCCAACACCATCCGGCCGGTCAATCGGCTGGAAAGCAGCGGCCGCAACGCATTGACCAAAAAAGGTTATAACCGCGACAAAGTTCTAGAAGAGCTGCAAGCCGTTCGCGACGAAGTGCAAGCCATCGTCGGCAACAATCCGGGCACTGCAGTGGCCAGCGCGTTGAATGAAGTGATCAAAAAAGCGAACGAAGCCATTGCAAAACTTACCAACGCTTCGTCTGATGACGACGACGATGATGATGACGACGACGACGATGATGATGATGATGATGAAAAAGGTGATAAAGAAGCCTTGGAAAAAATCAAAAAGGCCAAGGACAAAGTCCAGGAAGCCATCAACAAAAAACTGCTGCTCGCCGCGCAAGGCAGCCAATTCATCAATCAATTTCTCGCAATTGAGAGCCAGATTAATAACGGTTACAGTCCGTCTGGCGATCACCGTGGCCGCAGCAAGTCCTTATGGATCAGTCGCAACCAGGGCGGCCTGATCAAGTTTGGCGGGCACAGTGTCAGCGTCCCCAAGTACGCCACCAAGCAAGATGCCCAGTTCTCCATCAACATTTCTCCCAACGATTACATCACGGTCGATTTTGGGCCGGATGGTTACTTTGCCCAATATGTGACCGTCACGATTTCCTACAAGGACGCCGACCTCACCGGCATCGATCCCAGGAGATTGACGTTGGCGTGGTATGATGAAACCCTCGGGCAATGGATCGATCTCGGCGGCGTCGTTGATGTCGTGAAAAAAACGGTGACGGCCAGGACCAATCACTTCACGCAATACACCATTTCGATGAAATAAGAAAATCTTATTGACCGGTCACTGCAGCAAAGTTGCGCTGCAATAGATCGCTGCGAAAGTGACCGATCAATTGGCCTAATCGTAACTAATTGGCTTTTTTGAAGCCGGCCAAAATGCCTGCGAGGAGAAAACGACCATGAAAAAATCAAACAAAATGCTCGGAAAGCTTCTTCTGCTGGGAACGTTGATGTTTTGGGTTTCGCTGGCGATAATCGGCTGTCAAAATGGCCATCAGCCTCTTCAGTCGGGAGCGACACCGGAAGCTCAGGAAAACCTGGCGTTGGGAAAAGCCGGCCAAGAAAACCCCGGCCTTGAATTTGTCCCCGGGGAGCTGATTGTGAAATTTGCTGCCGGCGCGCCTGAAACGCAACGGGGCGCTGCGCTTCGCGCGGTAAATGGTTTAGTTGGTGAAAAAATCCATACGCGGGCGATGCGGGATAGAGGAGATCGCGAAGGCTTGACCCTCGTGCGTACTCCGATGCCGGTTAATGCTGCAATGAATGCGCTCCGCAGCTTGGCCGGCGTCGAGTACGCAGAGCCCAATTATTATTACACTCACGACGCGACCTCGAACGATACGTATTATACCAACGGCTCGCTGTGGGGCATGTACGGCGACGCCACTTCGCCAGCCAATCAGTACGGCAGCCAAGCCGGCGAGGCCTGGGCCGCCGGGAACACCGGAAATAGCGGCGTTTACGTCGGCGTGATCGACGAGGGCGTGATGGATACCCATCAAGATCTTTCCGGCCAAATTTGGACGAATACCTTTGATCCGGTTGACGGCGTCGATAACGACGGCAACGGCTACAAAGATGATCTTCACGGCTGGGATTTTGACGGTAATAACAATACGACGTACGACGGCACCTCTGATGATCACGGCACGCACGTCGCCGGCACGATTGGCGCCAAAGGCGGCAACGGCACGGGCGTCGTGGGCGTCTGTTGGAACGTCAAAATTATTTCGGCCAAGTTCTTGGGCAAAAGAGGCGGCACGACGGCGAATGCCATCAAGGCCGTCGATTACATGACCGATTTGAAAACCCGGCACGGGCTCAATATCGTGGCTACGAACAATTCCTGGGGCGGCGGCGGTTTTTCACAAGGGCTTTACGATGCCATTGAGCGCGCCAATGCGGCGGGAATTTTGTTCATTGCGGCGGCGGGCAACGGCGGCAGCGACGGCGTCGGCGACAATAACGACGCCACGCCGCATTATCCCTCGAGCTATGCGAACGCCAATATTATCGCGGTCGCGGCGATCACCTCCAGCGGCGCCAGAGCGAGTTTCTCCAACTACGGCGCGACATCGGTCGATCTCGGCGCGCCGGGAGCGGGCATTTACTCGACGATTCCCGGCAAGAACAATACTTCCACGTATAAATCGTATAATGGAACTTCAATGGCGACGCCGCATGTGGCCGGCGCTGCCGCGCTTTATGCCGCCTCGCATCCAGGCGCTTCAGCCGCAAGCATTAAAAGCGCCATTCTTGCGAGCGCGGTTGCGACCAGCGCGCTGGCAGGCAAGTGTGTGACCGGCGGCCGGCTGGATGCCAGCGGCTTCTGATCGTCAATTACAAAGCTAACAAATCGATTCCTGAATGTGGAGAGTCATCATGAAACGTCAAAATTGGATGAATAAAATCCTTTCCGCCAGCGTCTTGATCGGCTTGATGCTTTTGGCAATTGGCTGCGGCCAGGAGCCGTTGCCGGGGCCGATGTCACCGGTAAATCCCAATGGCACACGCGCGCTGGCTGAGCCAAAAGAAAACGGCACGGTGACCGGAGAAATCAGACCGGTGGCCCGACAAAATCCGGCGAGGGCTTTGGCCAAGATTGCTACCTATGATGTCAAAGCCGTGCTGCATTTGCAAGACCTGGTCGATGAGTTGCAGTACATTGTCACAAATAAACCCTGTACCGCAGCAGCAGATAAGATCGAAGATGTGGTTGCAAAAGTCGTTTCAGCGCAAAACGAGCTTAAAAAGACGCCGCCGGATAAATCCGCGGCTTTGGGAAATCTTGCCGGCGCCAAGGGTGATCTGCAAGCGGCGATTAAGGATAAATTGCTGAATAGCACCCAGGGCAACCAATTTCTCAATGAGATCAAAGCCATTGAAGCCATCATCAAAACCGGCGGACAAGTGGATCACGATTGCCGCGGCACGAGCAAATTTCTTTGGATGAAACGCTCGGAAGGCGGTTTGATCGCGCACTGCGGCCACCAAATCATCGTTCCTGCCAATGCGCTCTCTAACGATGCGACCATGTCGATTAGCGTCGACAAAAGCAGCTACATTACCGTAGACTGCGGTCCCGATGGCTGGTTTAACAAGCCGGTCACAGTTGTCATCTCTTACCGTGATGGCGATCTCACCGGGATCGATTTGAATAAACTGATGCTCGCTTGGTATGATCCGAATCTCAACAAATGGATTGATTTTGGTGGGGAAGTGGATACGATTCGCAAAATTGTAAAGGTAGTGACCTGGCACTTCACGCAATACACGATTTCAATGCGATAATTCCAGTTTTTTAACGGCATGGCTGTAATAGAACACATCACGAAGGAGAAGCATCATGCAACGCGCACGATACTGGCAAACGATTTTAGCAAGCTGTTTGATCACCTTGCTTTTGGTCAACGGCTGCGGCGAGCGCCCGGTTCAGCCTCTCGGCTCGGATAAATCCGCAACGGAGATCGCCTCCGGCAGCTTGGGCAAGCGCGGTTCCCGCAACTCAAACAACTCCACCTCCATCACGGACAAGCGGGTGAAAAGAAAAGTTCTCTTGTCGGCTACGGAAACCAAAACGACCTCGAAGTCGATCACAACGACTTCGGGCGGGACGGTTACGGTGAATGATTTCAGCATCAGCATTCCGCCGGGCGCGGTGAGCAGTGAAAAGAACATCAGCATCAACTGCAACAGCGACGAGTATCTGCAGGCTGATTTTGGCCCGGACGGCACCCAATTCAACCTTCCGGCGACGCTGGCCATCAGCTATGCGAATGCGGACATGACCGGCATCACGCCGGTGAATCTGTCGATAAGCTGGTTCGACCCCAATCAGGGCAAGTGGATCGATTTAGGCGGCACGGTGAATACCAAAGCCAAAACCGTGTCGGTCCAGGTCTGGCATTTTACTGAATACACACTTTCCATGAGATGAATCGCTGGAATCAAGTCATCGCAACAGCGGCTCAGAGAATGAAAGACTTTACACCAATTTTACTAAACGTTATGTTGACCTGTAATGAAACGTTACACCCGGCAAGCGCGGCCTTTTGGGGCCGTCAGACGCCGTCGAAGGCTACGCCTGCAAGGATTTGATCTAAGTATTTGATTTGATGCAACTCATCGCCAGGGCATGACAAGTGGTATGGCTCTTGCAAAGAATACAATAGGTAATTAAAATGCCCAAAAAGCTTTCTTCAAAAAACACCCAGCCGGCCAGAAACGACTACCAACCGATTCTGGCCAAACTGGCGACGCTGCTGAAACAAACGGAGCGGGGTCCGGAAGCAAACTCGGAGGCTTTCGTCGACTTGGCGTATAGCATGGAGAAGCTGACCCGAAAATTCCTCGCGGACGAGGACAAGCAGAAAAGCGCGGCCCATTTTAAACTGGCGGTAGACAATTTGAAAAAATTCGCTCACATCAGGCATGACGAAGCGCAAGAACTCAACCTGTGCTACAGCGCCGGACAGACTTATGCCTTGCTCGGGTTGATGGAAGAGGCGGCGGAGAATTATGAGCAGGCGCTCAAGATCAGCCAAAAACTCAACGATCATAAAACGCATGCCAATTCCCTGCGCCAGCTCGGCAATATCAAGCTGCGGCAGAGCCGGTGGAAGGAAGCCCTCGCCTGCTTCGAGCACAGTTGCAAAATCTGCCAGGACAACGGCGAGCCGCTGCAAGAGGCCTACGCGCTGAACAGTCTGGCCGCGGCGCATTTTCACACGGCGGCCTGGCGAAAAATGGAAGAGGCCTGCGAGCACGCCCGCGCCATTGCCGAGCGCATGAACGACGATGATTTGACCGCGTGCGTTTACAACAACCTCGGCGCGATGCACAACCTGCAGGGGCAATGGGACAAGGCGCTGGCGGCGCTGCAAAAAAGCCTGCCGCTGTTTGAAAAGCTGGGCGATCTGCGCGGCCTGGCCGAAACCTACAACAACCTGGCGACGGCCTATCGCGACAAGGAGTTTTGGCACGAGGCCGGCAAGTATTATGCAAAAAGCCTCGAGCTGGCGCGCCAGGCCGGCGATACGGTGGTCGAAGCGCAAGTGACGCTCAATCGCGTCGAGCTTTATCTGTTGATGCACGATTTGGACATGGCGGAGAAACAAAGCCAGCTTGCTTTGCGCGCGTTTCACGGTCTCGGCCACAAATCCGGCGAAGCCGACGCCTGCCGCTTGCTCGGCCTCGTTTACACGCGCCGCGATAATTGGGGACTGGCGCGGAAATATCTGGATGAAGCGCTGCAGCTCAATACGCAGCACAACAACCGCCTCGGCCTGGCGGAAACGCATAAGAGCTATGCCGAATTTTGGCACGCCAAAGGCAACAAGAAATCGGCGCTGAAGCATCTGCAAAAAGCCATCGAGAATTACAAGCTGCTCAAAGCGCAGCGCGAGATTAAAAAATTGGAGAGGATGAGCCAGGAACTCAAAGCCGCTGATCACCTCAACAATTAGGAGATTGGCTTCAGGATGAAATCTTGTGGGCGCAGCCGTCCGGGCGCGGAGTCAACGCGCTTTTCTAATCAACTGCAAACCAAGCTCGCTCGCCGAGCGTCCGGACGGTTACCTATAGAATCACCCCGAAGAACTATCACGATCGCGAAGATTTTTACACCACAAAGAGACACAAAGATCACAAAGAAAACAATCAAACTTTCTTCGTGTCCTTTGTGCCTTTGTGGTTAAGTAAAGAATACCTCCATGTTCGCCTACCTCTTCCGCCGTTTGCTGCAAGCGCTGTTTTTGATCTGGGGCGTGTTGACCCTCACGTTTTTTCTCATGCACGCTGGCCCCGGCGATCCGATGGATCGCTACATTTCCCCGCGCATTCCGCCTGAAACCATGGCGCAAATCCGGCAGCAATTCGGATTTGACCAGCCGCTGCCGCTGCAATATCTCAAATGGCTGCAACAATGGCTGCAGGGCGATTGGGGCTATTCGCTCACCCAGCATCGTCCGGTCGCGCATATTCTGGCGGAGGCGATTCCCGCGACGCTGCAACTGACGATTCCGGTTCTGGCGTTAAATTTTTTGCTGGGCATCGCGCTCGGCGCCGTCGCGGCGTTTTATCGCCATCGCTGGCCCGACCGCCTGTTGAGCAACGGGCTTTTGGCGACGTATTGCATGCCGAGCTTCTGGCTGGGTCTGATGCTGATTTTGATTTTTGCGGTTGAGCTCGGCTGGCTGCCCAATTCACACGCCGCCTCGCTGTTTGCGGAGGAAATGGATTTCTGGACGGCGCTGAAAGACCGGCTGGCGCATCTCATCCTGCCAACGCTCACGCTCGCCTTGCCCGGCGCGGCCGTCATCGGCCGTTACGTCCGTGAAAACTTAATCACCGCG
>Ga0247727_10003252_pt1:0-10000 | contig 36154 bp, 32 predicted proteins | sample WisWelCaveWW1625_FD_202498 | JGI IMG/M metagenome (GOLD analysis project Ga0247727, IMG submission 202498) | Biofilm microbial communities from Wishing Well Cave, Virginia, United States - WW16-25 | ecosystem: Environmental > Aquatic > Deep subsurface > Groundwater > Cave microbial mat...
AATCAAGGCCATCGACGGCATAAAGAATCCAGTCAAAATAGTAATTGATGTTCGGACAGATGATATTACGGTGATCACAGCTTATCCATTGAAACGAGGTAGAACATGAAAGTCTATTATGACGACGAAGTTGATGCTTTATATATTGAGTTGGGGGATCGGAAACCGGTGGGGGTTGTGGAGATCGCGGAAGGAATTAACGTGGATATGACACGAGATAATCAAGTTGTTGGAATTGAGATTCTCGATGCTTCTAAAAAAATTGATATTTCGACCATTTTATCCTATAGCATCGAATTGAACAAGGAAGTTCTCCAGCCAGCAGATTAAATAAACAATCGAGGAGTCAAAGGGAAATGAGATTTCTGAAGACGAAAGGTGCGACCTGTTTAAACTTTTTGCTTCTAATTAGTATTCAATTGACCGCACAGGAAAACCCCGCCAACGAATCCCAATTTCTTTCCAACACTCGCCAACTGATTTACGACGGCGCTCGCTCCGGCGAGGGCTATTTTTCTCCGGATGGTAAGTCGCTCATCTTTCAGAGTGAGCGCCTGCCTGCGCAGGCAGGCGAACCGGGCAGTCCGTTTTTCCAAATTTATATTCTCGATCTCGAAAGCGGCGACAATCATCGTGTCTCGCCGGGCACCGGGAAAACCACCTGCGGATTTTTCCGGCCCAACAGCAACGAAGTTCTCTTCGCGTCGTCGCATCTCGATCCCGACGTTCAAAAGAAGCAGCAGGAGGAAATCGAATTTCGCGCCGCGGGTAAAAAGCATCGCTATGCTTGGGATTACGATTCGCAGATGGATAACTTTTCCGCTAACCGCGACGGCTCGAACATCAAACGTCTGACAGATGCCCTTGGCTATGACGCTGAGGGTTCGTACTCACCCGATGGCAGCAAGATCATATTTTGCTCGCTGCGGAATGGCTATCCGGTCGAAAAGCTATCGCCTGAAAAGCAGAAGCAGATGGAGATCGATCCGGCGTACTTTGGCGAAATATACATTATGAACGCCGACGGTTCCAATCAAACCCGGCTCACCAACTGGCCCGGTTACGATGGCGGCCCGTTTTTCACGCCGGATGGTCAGCGTATCGTATGGCGGCATTTTGAGGAAAACGGCATGTTCGCCGACGTTTACACCATGCGCCTCGATGGCTCGGATGTCTGCCGCCTCACGGAATTTGGCGCGATGTCGTGGGCGCCCTATTTTCACCCGTCGATGAAATATGCCATCTTTGCCTCCAACAAACTTGGCTTTTCCAATTTCGAATTATACATGGTGGATGCTTTTGGCGAGCGCGAGCCGGTACGGGTTACTTTCACCGACGGCTTCGATGGACTGCCGGTGTTCACCCCGGACGGCGAACAGCTTTGCTGGACCAGCAACCGCACTGCCGATAAAAAGTCCCAGTTGTTTATTGCCAACTGGAACCACGAGGCCGCCCTCGTAGCGCTGGAAGCGTCCCCGAAGCGCGGAACGAATGGTCATGAAGTCGGGCAAAACGGAGCGATGCCAGCGGCTGTGGAAATGACTCCCGGCAAAAATAGCGAAAACAAAAACGCAACTCTATCAACAGAAATTACCACCGTCGATCTTCAATCCGAAGTTGGTTATCTTGCCTCCGATGAGTTAGAAGGCCGCATGACCGGCAGCGCCGGCATCAAAAAGGCCGCAGAGTATCTCGTAACTCAATTCAAAGCTGCGGGATTAAAACCGTTCGGTGACAACGGCAGCTATTTACAGGAATTCGAATTTACTTCCGGGATGAAATTAGCCTCCAATCAAAACCGGCTCGAGGTGACAATTGCTGGCGAAACCAAAACTTTTGAAGTTGAGAAAGATTTCATGCCGCTCTCTTTTACCGCCAACGGTGAGGTCGAAGGTGATGTGGTTTTTGCCGGTTACGGCTTGAACGCACCGGGCAAATTGGGACATGGCTACGACTCTTATGCTAATCTCGATGTGAAGGATAAAATCGTGCTGGTTTTGCGCTACGTTCCAGAGGGAGTCGAAATGAAACGACGGCAAGAACTGAATGTCTATGCCGGGCTGCGCTACAAGGCTATGATAGCGCGCGAGCACGGCGCCAAAGCCTTGCTGGTGGTGACCGGACCCAATTCCCAGAACGCCGGCGAAGTGGCGCCGCTGTCGTTTGATCGCAGTGTCGCCAATTCTGGAGTCGTGGCGGCTTCAGTCAGTGGAAAAGTTGCGGATGCGATGTTCGCTGCCGCGCACAAAAATTTGAAAGAGGTTCAATCCGGACTCGATCAGGAAAATCCGCACTTCGAAGGAACGTTCGCGTTGCCCAATATTAAAGTGAGAATTTTAGCGGGCGTTGAACGCATCAAAAAAACCGATCACAATGTCGTTGGACTTCTGCCGGCCAGCGCGCCGGACAAAGGCGAGGAATATGTCGTCATCGGCGCGCACTACGATCACATCGGGTTCGGCGAGATTGGCTCGCTGGCCCGCAAAGGCGAGGAAGGCCAAATTCACAATGGCGCTGATGACAACGCCTCCGGCGCCGCCACTGTGCTGGAGTTGATGGCCGCGCTCGCCGAAGTACAGAAACAAAAGCCCGAGGATTTCAAACGCAACCTCGTGGTGGGGCTGTGGTCCGGCGAGGAACTGGGGTTGATTGGCTCTCAGTATTTCGTGGATCACGCGCCGTTGCCGATTGTAAAAGTCTCTGCCTATGTCAACTTCGACATGGTGGGACGATTGCGCGACAACAACCTCGTTTTACAGGGCCTTGCGTCGTCCAGCGTCTGGCCGAAGCTCATTGAGAAGCGCAATGTGGCCGCGGGTTTCAATTTGACTTTGCAGGACGATCCTTATCTGCCCACCGATGTCACGGCTTTTTATCCGAAGGGCGTGCCGGTTTTGGCGTTTTTCACCGGCAGCCACGATGATTACAATCGCCCAACCGATGACGCCGAAACATTGAACTACGATGGCATGGAGCGCATTGGCAAATTCGCACGCGGTATTATTATTGATCTGCTTAAAAATTCAGAGCGGCCGGATTACCTGAAAGTCGAGCGGTCCAAAGAACGGACTGGCGACCGCGAAAACCTGCGCGCCTATCTCGGCACCATTCCAGATTACGCCGACGAAACCATTCCCGGCGTGAAGTTGTCGGGCGTGCGGGCCGGCGGCCCCGCGGACAAAGCGGGCTTGAAAGGCGGCGACATCATCGTCGAATTTGCGGGGCAGAAAATTACCAACATTTATGACTACACCTACGCGCTCGACGCGGTGAAAATCGGCGAGCCGGTGAAAGTCGTTGTGCTGCGCGGCGATCAAGAAGTGATTTTGACGGTGATTCCGGAGGCGCGACAGTAATAAAGTCAAACGTGAAACGTGAGACGGCGAACGCTTTATCGGTTTGTTTTTATCGTCTCTCGTTTTCACATTTCACATTTCACTTCAAAAACGGAGGGACGGATGGAAAACTTACTGGTGCTGTTGCTGGTCGGTTTAATAGCTGGTTGGCTCACGGGGAAAGTGATGCGGGGCACGGGTTTCGGCGTCATCGGGGATATCATCATCGGCCTGTTGGGCGCGGTGATCGGTAGCTGGTTGTTCGGCCGACTCGGGGTATTTCCGAGCGGGATGATTGGCAGCATCATTGTTGCTTTTATCGGTGCAGTGATTCTCGTAGCCGTCGTGCGCCTGCTGCGCCGGGCGTAGCCGGGTTTGGGGCTGTCCAAAAAGAGTACCTGTCATTGCGAGCGAAGCGAAACAATCTCACGATTTTGTGCTCAAATCATGGGATTGCTTCGTCGCCTTCGCTCCTCGCAAAGACAATTTCCTCCCTTTTTGGACAGCCCCATCATTCATGAACGACTAAAGTTGATTTATACGTTAGTAGAAAACGTCCGCAGCGCCTACAACGTTGGTGCAATTTTCCGAACCGCCGAAGGCGCCGGCGTGACGAGGCTTTTTTTATCCGGTATCTGCGCCCGGCCGCCGCATCGGGAGATTCATAAAGTAGCGCTTGGCGCCGAGGCGAGTGTGCCATGGGAGTACTACCCCAATGGCTTGGAAGTGGTCGAGAAGTTAAAACAGCAGCAAGTGCAAATCGTGGTTTTGGAATCGCGCGTTGAGAGTCAGTCTTATGATTCTGCGCGCTACCGTTTTCCAATGTGCCTTGTGGTCGGTCATGAATTGCGCGGGGTGAGCGAAGAGATCGTGCGCGCCGCGGATCTGTTGGTGAAGATTCCGATGCTGGGAAGTAAAACCTCGCTCAATGTTGCGGTAGCGTACGGCGTCGCGATTTACGGAATTCTTAATCGAGTTCGGGAGTGAGGCTGATGTCAACATTTTCAACCATTCTGCTGGTCGTTTTGGTGTTGCTTTTGGGATTGGCCGGCTACTACTATCTCGCAGAAATTGCGCCGCTCAAAGTATCGATGCAGGAGGTGCAGCAAAAAAACCAGGAGCTGGAATTTTACGTCGAGCAACTTGAAAAGAAAAATGCGAATCTGTCGGCGCAATTAGAAGAAAAGATCAAAGAAATTTCTGCGGAAAAGGAGCAAGAGATTTCTAAGCTTAAAACCACTTATGATGACTTGATCACCGAGATGAAGGATCAGATCGAAAAGGGAGAGGTCACCATCACGCAACTGGCCGATCAGTTGAAAGTGAACATCGTCGATCGCATCATCTTTCCATCCGGCGAGGCCGAACTCACCGCGCAGGGAATCAAGGTGATGGAGCGGGTCGGCAACATTCTCAAAGCAACATCCGACAAAATTATCAAAGTTCAGGGACACACCGACAACATCCCCATTCATCCCAATCTCCAGAAAAAATTTCCTTCTAACTGGGAGCTGTCGGCGGCGCGCGCCATCAACGTGGTGCGCTTCCTGCATGAAAAAGTCGGCATCGATGCCAAGCAATTAGAGGCGGCGAGCTACGGCGAATTTCATCCCATCGCTACCAACCAAACTCCGAAGGGCCGCGCCCGGAACCGGCGGATCGAGATTTTGTTGATACCACAAACCAGTGATTCACCGGTAGCAATAAAGCAGTGAGACGAAGAAGAGACCTTGGCGGATCCAATCAAAGTTGTGCAATATGGCCTTGGCCCAATCGGCATTGCAGCCGCCAAGCTGGTGCTGGAGAAAAAAAATCTCCAGCTCGTGGGCGGCATCGATATCGATCCCTCCAAAGTTGGGCAGGATATTGGAGATGTTCTGCGTATTCAGCGCAAATTGGGTACGTTAATTTCGGACGATGCGGAAGGAGTGTTGTCCCAAACCCGGCCCGACGTGGTGCTGCATTCGACCGTTTCTTTTTTAAATCGAGTAGAAGATCAACTACAGATTTGCTGCCGGGCCAAAGCGTCAGTGGTGTCGTCCTGCGAGGAATTATTTTATCCATTTCGCCGCGACGCCGTTTTCAGCCAGCGTATCGACGAGCTCGCGAAAAAACATGGGGTGACGGTAATGGCGACGGGCGTCAATCCCGGCTTCTCGATGGATGTGCTGCCGCTGGCAATGACCAGTGTCTGCACCCGGGTCGAAAAAGTTTTTGCAACCCGCATCGTTGACGCCGCGAAACGGCGGTTGCCGCTGCAAAAAAAAATCGGCGCGGGTTTGCCGCCGGAAGAATTTCGGCAATTGGTGTCGATGGGAAAACTCGGACATATCGGCTTAGTGGAATCGCTGCACGCGGTGGCGGATCGGCTCGGTTTAGAATTCGATGAAATCAAAGAGACCATCGATCCGAAGGTCGCGGATGCGGCTGTACACACGCCGTATTTGAAGGTAAAAACCGGACACGTGGCGGGAATTCTGCACGTGGCTATAGGATTGAATCGTGGGGAGGAGATCGTAAAACTCGAATTGCAAATGTATGTTGGCGCGGAGAGGTCAGTGGACAGCGTGCGTATCGTTGGTGAGCCGCCTATCGAACTCATCCTCGCGGGGGGTATTTTTGGAGACACCGCCACCATTGCCCGCATGGTCAACGCCATACCAATCGTTCACGGGTCGCAGCCGGGTTTGTTCACCGCCATGGATTTGCCAGTGCCGTTTTGCATCAAATAAATAGATTTTTCCAGTAAGCAGTTTCAGGAACCTTGGAGTTCCTAAAGAATATTTCGTAGTTCTTTCAAACCTCTGATTTCCGCATCCGCGAGGCCATTATTTTTGACAAGCCCGGTATTTAGAAAAATGGTCTGCGAGCCAAGGGCATTGGCCCCGACGATGTCGTCCTCATAAGAGTCGCCAACGAAGGCAATTTCGCTCGCTTGCGCTTGTGCGCTGTTCATCGCCGCCCTAAAGATTTCCGGCGCCGGCTTCATTGCTCCCACTTCGCTGGAATAAATCCGGAATTTGAAATAAGAATCTACTCCCAGGGTGCGCAATTTTGTTTCTTGGATTTCCGGGAAACCATTGGAAAGAATTCCTAATTGGTATTTTGGGCTTAAATAATCAAGAACTTCGTGGACATCCGGCAGCGCGCAATTTTGGCGGGAATAGAATTCGAAGTATTGCGCGGAGAGAGATTCCGCGTGACTCGGATCGCCATTGAAGTCGCTCAGTGAAATCTCAAACCGCTGGCGTTTGAGCTCCGCAGCAGAAATCTCGCCCGCTGCCATTCGCTTCCAAAGTACTTTGTTGACTTCGTGGTAAGCCCGCACAAATTCCACGGAATCGATAGCCTGAAAAATTTTTGGGTTGGCCCCCATCAAAGCGAGGATGGCGTTGCGCTCCGCGCTGGTGTGATCAAAGAGCGTATTGTCGAGATCGAAGAAAATGATTTTGACCTGCTTCGTTTTCATAGTTGTTTTTCACAATAACAAAAAAGTTTTGATAAAACAAACGGAAAATTCTCGGAATCCCCAACGCGGACGAGCCGCAACCATAATTTCTTTGGACGCAGATAAACGCTGATTAGCGCTGATTTTTTATCTGCGTTCATCTGTGAGAATCTGAGTCCTAAAGTTTTTGCTTTTTTTGCAAGGACTTCACTTTAAAGAGACTACTGTGTAGAGGTCTCTTGCGTTTCGGAAGCCGGTTTCTTACATTGTTTAACCAAATTTTAAGCAGGAGAGGATAGCAATGCCTTCCATAAAAAAGATTGCGGTGATTCCCGGAGATGGCATCGGCATCGATGTCACGAAAGAGGCGATGAAAGTTCTCGAAATCCTTCAGCGCTTACACAATTTGCCGCTGGACATTCAACATTTTGATTATGGGGCGGAGCGGTATCTTCGTGACGGCACGACCATGCCGCCGCAGCAGGTGGAAGACTTCCGCAGGAATTTCGACGCCATCTTTATCGGCGCGCTCGGCGATCCGCGCGTGCCGGACATGGCTCATGCGCGGGATATTTTGCTCGGGCTGCGATTTAAACTGGACTTGTATGTTAATTATCGCCCCATTAAACTTCTCGACGAGAAATTGTGTCCATTGAAAGGTAAAACTGAGGCGGATATCGATTTTGTCGTATTTCGAGAAAATACGGAGGGGTTGTATGTTGGCATGGGCGGCATTTTCAAAAAAGGAACTCCGGATGAAATCGCGACGCAAGAGGATGTGAACACTCGCAAGGGAGTCGAGCGTATCATACGCCACGCTTTTGAATTTGCGAAACAGAAGGGCCGCAAAAAAGTTACCATGTCGGACAAAAGCAACGCGCTGCGTTTTGGTCACGATCTTTGGCTGCGAACATTTGAGGAAGTCGGGGCGGAGTATCCGGATATCGAAAAGGAGCACATTTACATTGACGCTCTGATGATGCAGATGGTTAAGCGGCCCGAACAGTTCGAGGTGATTGTGACCTGCAACATGTTTGGCGATATTGCCACGGATCTGGGCGCGCAACTGCAGGGCGGAATGGGACTAGCGGCTTCAGGAAATATTAATCCGCATGGCACGTCGATGTTTGAGCCAGTGCACGGCTCGGCGCCGAAATATGCGGGCAAGAATACAGCGAATCCACTTGCGGCAATTCTGACGGTTGGGTTGATGCTGGATCACTTAGGATTTTCGGAAATGAATTCTATCGTTGAAACGGCTGTCATTGACGCGATTAAAGCGAACAAAACGACAAAAGACCTCGGAGGGAATCTCGGAACGAAAGAAGTTGGGGAGTTCGTTTGTAAGCAGATCGAAAGACTCAATTCTTAGGATTTGATTGCAGGTCGCCGCCCCTTAGTTTATCCATTTCACGGCGTTCCTTTTTTGTTGGCCGGCCCTTGTATTTCCGTCTGCCCTGCTTATCAAATTCCCGTAGAAGTTGCTTCGCATCTTCTGATAGCTCCGGGGTGTGTTCTTTGTAGAGCAATTTGGCATCTTTGTTCGACACGTTTTTGGTCACGATGTCCAAAATTTCAAACGTGCGATATTTGCTGGCGCTTTTTGTCGTAATCCGATCCCCGATGGCCACGATGTGTGATGGCTTGGTTTTCTGGTCGTTCACTTTAACCTTGCCTTCGTTGCACGCGCGAATGGCCTGTTCTCTGGTTTTATATAGGCGGCTAATTTTAAGCCATTTGTCGAGACGGATTTTTTTGTCGATGTCGGTTGCTGTCATATTGGACTCATAAATTGTTAGGTTAAAATAAAGTCTTGATTTAAGAAACTCAAGCCAAACTTTTATGAAGTTTAGGGCGAACTTGATTTTTCTAATTGGAAATTGTATTTTTCAGCATGAGTGATAAAACGGAAAAAGTAATTGCCTCCAATCGCAAGGCGCGCCACGACTATCATGTGCTCGACAGGATGGAGGCCGGGATCATTCTGACCGGCACTGAAGTCAAGTCATTGCGTGAAGGCAAGGCAAATCTGAAGGACAGTTACGCGCGGGTCCATAACGGAGAGGTGTATTTATTCAATACCCATATTAGCCCTTATGGAGAAGGCAGCTACAACAACCATGAACCGCTACGGGAACGCAAACTGCTTCTTCACAAGAAAGAGATCTCAAAGCTCATTGGCAAAGTCCAGGAAAAGGGTTTGACCATGGTGCCGCTTAAACTTTATTTTAAGAGTGGTAAAGCGAAAGTAGAATTAGCCATCGTGCGTGGTAAGAAAATGTACGATAAGCGCCGTGATATTGACAAGCGTGAATCGGAGCGCGAGATCAAGCGCCACATGAAAAACAAACAACGTTTTAGATGAGGGTACAGTGAGCAAGAAAATTGTGTATGATATTCTCAAGGAGCGTGGCTTTGTCAAGCAAATTACCAATGAAGCGCGCGTGCGTGATTTGTTTGAAAAAAATCGTGTGACAGCTTATGTGGGGTTCGACCCAACAGCTGACAGCCTGCATGTTGGAAACTTGATTGGCTTAATGGCTCTGGCTCATTTGCAGCGCGAGGGACACCGACCAATTGCAATCATTGGCGATGGCACCGGGATGATTGGCGACCCCAGCGGCAAGACGGAGATGCGAAAAATACTTGCCAAAGAAACTATTGTTGACAATGCTAACAAGATAAAAACGCAGATCGGGAGATTTTTCAAAATCGACGGTGACGCGGGGTTAGCTGTTCATAACGCCGATTGGTTGCTCGATCTTAATTACATCGATATGCTTCGTGACATCGGAAGGCATTTCAGTGTCAACCGCATGTTGGCTGCGGAAGCCTATCGGGCCCGCTTGGAGACGGGACTTTCTTTTATAGAGTTTAATTATCAAATTCTTCAGGCCTATGATTTTTTGATGTTGTTTCGAAAACACGGCTGCATTCTCCAGATGGGTGGCGACGATCAATGGGGCAACATCCTGGCAGGAGTTGATTTGATTCGCCGAACCGAATCTGAGGATGTGGAGGGTATTACTTGGCCGTTGCTTACCACTGCCAGCGGTCAGAAGATGGGAAAAACCGCCTTGGGAGCAGTCTGGTTGGACGCCACTAAGGTCTCGCCGTACGAGTTTTATCAATATTGGATCAATTTAGATGATCGCGATGTGGTAAGTTGTTTGGCCTATTTTACTTTCCTATCTTTGCAAGAAATCGAAGAACTTAC
>Ga0247727_10003252_pt1:15000-36154 | contig 36154 bp, 32 predicted proteins | sample WisWelCaveWW1625_FD_202498 | JGI IMG/M metagenome (GOLD analysis project Ga0247727, IMG submission 202498) | Biofilm microbial communities from Wishing Well Cave, Virginia, United States - WW16-25 | ecosystem: Environmental > Aquatic > Deep subsurface > Groundwater > Cave microbial...
ACCGTACTGCAAACCGACACAGGTAGATGAGGAGAGTATCCTAAGGTGCGCGAGTGAGCTCTGGTTAAGGAACTAGGCAATTTAACCCCGTAACTTCGGAAGAAGGGGTGCCCGGAGTAGGTAAAAGACTTCGCGTCTTAAGCCGAAACGGGTCGCAGTTAACAGGCCTGGGCGACTGTTTACTAAAAACACAGGTCTCTGCTAAGCCGTAAAGGCGACGTATAGGGACTGACACCTGCCCGGTGCTGGAAGGTTAAGGGAATATGTCATCCCCGAGCAATCGGGGGGACGCATTGAACCGAAGCCCCAGTAAACGGCGGCCGTAACTATAACGGTCCTAAGGTAGCGAAATTCCTTGTCGGGTAAGTTCCGACCTGCACGAATGGTGTAACGACTTGGGCACTGTCTCAACCAGAGGCTCGGCGAAATTGTAGTACCGGTGAAGATGCCGGTTACCCGCGACGGGACGGAAAGACCCCGTGAACCTTTACTATACCTTAGCATTGAATTTTGGCATTGTATGTGTAGGATAGGTGGGAGACTATGAAGTTCCGACGCTAGTCGGGATGGAGTCACCGTTGAAATACCACCCTTACTATGTTAGACTTCTAACCTCGATCCGTCATCCGGGTCAGGGACCATGCTAGGCGGGTAGTTTGACTGGGGCGGTCGCCTCCCAAAAGGTAACGGAGGCGCCCAAAGGTTCCCTCAGCACGGTCGGTAATCGTGCGTAGAGTGCAAAGGCACAAGGGAGCTTAACTGTGAGACACACAGGTCGAGCAGATGCGAAAGCAGGGCTTAGTGATCCGGTGGTTGCGTGTGGAAGCGCCATCGCTCAACGGATAAAAGGTACTCCGGGGATAACAGGCTTATCGGGCCCAAGAGTTCACATCGACGGCCCGGTTTGGCACCTCGATGTCGGCTCATCGCATCCTGGGGCTGGAGAAGGTCCCAAGGGTTGGGCTGTTCGCCCATTAAAGCGGTACGTGAGCTGGGTTTAGAACGTCGTGAGACAGTTCGGTCCCTATCTGTCGCGGGCGTAGGAGATTTGAGGGGAGCTGCTTCTAGTACGAGAGGACCGAAGTGGACGGACCTCTAGTGAACCAGTTGTCTCTCCAGAGGCATGGCTGGGTAGCTAAGTCCGGATGGGATAAGCACTGAAAGCATCTAAGTGCGAAGCCCACCCCAAGATGAAATCTCCCTGCCGCTTCGGCGGCACTAAAGGCTCCTCGAAGATGACGAGGTTGATAGGCCACAGGTGTAAGTACAGTAATGTATTCAGCCGAGTGGTACTAATAAGCCGTGCGGCTTAACCAATAATTTTTTGGTTAGCAGCAGATAATTGAGGGTTTGAATAACGGTATTTCGATTTAGTCCTTTATTTCAAATTGAAGATAATTTCCGGTGGCTATAGCGAAGGGGAAACACCTCTTCCCATTCCGAACAGAGAAGTTAAGCCCTTTAGCGCCGATGGTACTGCCCTTGCAAGGGGGTGGAAGAGTAGGTCGTCGCCGGGAATTTAAATTGCAAGGGAAAAGCATAAACAGCTTTTCCCTTTTTTTATCTGGCAACCAAATCTAAGTACAAATAAAAAGCGGAACAGATTTCTCCTATTCCGCCTTTTTGTCTCAATCAGAAAATAGTTCTACTTAGCTGATAAAATTTTGTACATCCCCGTGCCGCACTTTGAACATTTACCTTTGATTGCAGGCCGCCCATTTTTCATGGTCACCTTTTGTGCATCCGCCATTTCTGATTTGGTTCGACACTTTACACAATACGCCATCTCTGCCAATCCAATCACCTCCTTCACGAATCAGTTATAAACGTCGTTCTTATTTGAACGTAATTTCTTAATTTTCCGCACAAATGTCAAGGGAAAAATCAAAAAAAATCCAAGCAATAATCTATGGCAAATGCAGGTGCAAATCCATAAATTTTTTCATCGATTTTTTAGCGAGAAGTCTGAAGAATCCAATTATTAAGCTTGGAATTATTGCCAATCGAAGAGCGTATATAAATAATCAAAGCATACTCATCTAACAAGGATTGATTATGAAAACAAATTGTTCAGTTCTGGCTTCTGGGTTTGTTTATTTGGTTTTCATGCTGGTTTTAAGTGGTTGTGCCACTACCAGCCCCGGGCGAACATTTGAGCAGCGCACACTGGGCTTGTATGTTTCTGGCACGGAGCTTTATAATAAGGGCAGCTACATTCAGGCAATTTATTTATTGAAACAGGCCATCGAGTTTAACGACAAGTTTGCAGAAGCTTACTACGTTTTGGGTTTGACGTACACTAAAACCAAGGACTACGACCAAGCCATCGCCATGCTGAACAAGGCAAGAGAACTTAAACCTGTAACAGAAAAACCAGGTTACGACGAGGCCGATATTCATTTTAATCTCGGATTGGCTTATCTTGGGAAGGAGGACTATGATAAGGCTTCAGAGCATCTGATCGAGGCAACCACTTTGCGTCCGACGTACGCAGAGGCATACTACAATCTTGCGTATATTTCAGAAAAGTTAACCAACCCTAAAGAGGCCGAGAAACATCTGCGGGAAGCTATCAAGGCGGATCCAAAATCAGACAAGGCTTATGTCGCGCTCGGCATTCTCTTTAAGGATCAGGGGCAGCCAGACTCCGCACAGGTGCAATTCGAAAATGCCATCGAAATTAACAAAGAAAGCAAGGCCGCTTACAACGAGCTTGGCAAATTGTTCCGTGAGCAGAAGAAGCACGAGCAGGCCACCCGCTATTTTCGCCGCGCCATTCAGATCGACGCCAACTATTTAGATGCTCATCTGAATCTAGGGTTTGTTTATCTCGACACCAATGGCTTGGAACAGGCTCTATCTTCCTTCGTGAAAGTGACCGCTATTGATTCGACGCTACCTGATGGCTATTTTAATTTAGCCCAGACCAATTATATGTTAGGCGATACAGCCGCGGCATTGTCGAATTATGAAAGGGTGCTTAAGTTGGATGTTAGTCGAAAACTGGTTAATTATCAGATCGGACAGATTTATGATCAGCAGGGGAAAGTGAATTCGGCCATCGCTGCCTATCAAAAGGAGATTTCCAACAATCCCGAGCATGCCCCCAGTCATTTTAACCTGGCGGTGCTATTACATAAATCCGGCAAAATAGACGAGGCTCTCTCAGAGTACCAAAAATATCTTTCATTAGTACCCGAAAATGACGAGCGCGCAACCAAGGTTCGCAAGCTGTTAAAGGACTTGGAGAAATTGAATTAGCGAAGGCATTTCTGGCAAATAAAAGGGTACTCACGGAGTACCCTTTTATGTTTGTGCGCCCGGCAGGGCGCGTTCACTTGAGAGTGCAAGTTTCTTACGAGCCTGACAGGAGGGAATCGTTAGTCGGGTGGCAAGGATGTCCATCGTGAGGTGGAATCTGAAGGAAGCCGCAGCCTGACGAACAGGAATCGCAAATGAGGTAGCCACGTTGGGTGAGAGGGCAAATATCTTTAGAGTCCAAACCCCATCCGGAAAACGTGGACGTAGATGCGGCGGGCATAAGTGGGGAAGGTGAGCGCGCATTATCCGGGGAAGTCTGGCGCTGTGCTACTCATGAACTGCCATATACGGAATCCCGACCCGTCGAGATGGTGTGGGAGGGCGGCAGGAGTAATCCCGCCACCCGATTACTCAAAAATATACTTATCTTGATCGGCGGCTCCTCAATCCAAATGATCCACAGAGCCATAACTCCATTCTCCACCTTCCACCACCGGCAGCCGCTCACCTCCCCATAACCTCCTCCTTGAAAAAGGAGGAGGGACTTTTCACCCCTCAAGTGGCGTTCCGTGCACCACCTTCTCATAATAATCGATGCACTGGCGCACGTAGTCACGTTTCACGGAGTAGGAATTTGGGAAGAAGCTGCGCTTGAAGCCATAGACGATGGTGTTTTTCAATTTCGTTGGGGAGACGTTGAAATTTTCCAGCGCTAACAGAATTTCGTTGGTGACGGTGGTTTTGCTGACGGTGCGGTTGTCCGTGCAGATGGTGGCGCTCAACTCATGGTCCATCATTTTTTTGAACGAATGGCGCTTGATATCTTTCCAGGTGGGATTGGTTTGCAAATTACTGGTGAGGCACACCTCGATGGTCACGCGCCGGTCGGCAATGTACTGACAGAGATCGTCCACGTATTTGTTCTTGTCTTTGATGCGTTTGTCATCCACTTTGGAGGTGTCAAACAGAAACAAGCCGTGGCCGATGCGGTCGGCGTGCAGCTCAGTGATGGCCTGAAAGATTGAAGTGGGACCGTAAGCTTCGCCGGCGTGCACGGTTTTGGCGAGAAAGTTCTCGTGAGCAAACTGAAACGCCGCCCAGTGGTCTTTGGCGGGGTTGCCTTTTTCCGCCCCGGCGAGATCGAAGCCGATGATGGGCAGCGCCATCTCGTCGCGGATTTTCACGGTGCCTTTCGCCAGTTCCAGCGAGCACATGCTGGTGATAGTTTTCATGTCGGAGTAAGCCAGCGAGTTGATGAAGTTGGCGTAGTACTCGGAGTACGCGCCGAACGACCGCAGGGCGCACACGATGATGCCGTAATGAAACGGCGGCTCGCTGCCATCGGCGACTCTTTTCTGGCGGTTGAATTCCTTCTCCGCCCGCTGCAAGCCCTTGTCCACGTTGGCCAGAACTTGCTTCATATCCATTTTTTTGTTGATATGAAGTTGCGGCGCGAACCGCACTTCAACGTAGCGCACACCCTCTAGCTGGTTATCGACCGCCAGTTCGTAAGCGATCCGTTCTAAGTATTCCGGCTTCTGCATCACCGCGCCGGAATAGCCGAAGGTTTTCAAATACTCCACGAGGTTGGCGTATTTTTCTTTAAATACCAATTGATGCAGCCCTTCAACCGTGTAGCTGGGCAGTTTGAGATTTTCTTTTTTGGATAACTCGATGAGGGTCTCAAGCCGCAGCGAGCCATCGAGATGCACGTGCAGATCGGTTTTTGGAATTTGCAGAATCAGATTGCGCAGCCTTTCTTCGCTGAGTTTTTGGGTGATTTTGGGCATACTGTCTCCTCAAGTTTGAATATTTTGCGGGGCTTTCTAAAAAGCGTGAAGATTGTCATTCCGAACGCCGACGTTTTTGTCGGGTGAGGAATCTGGTGGCGCACAGATCGTCGTGCCAATCCATCGCTGAGTGCATTCGCCAATACAATTTTCCATCAGATTTCTCGACCGCGCTGCGCTCCGTCTCGAAATGACAATTATACGCCGGTCGTTAGTTATTCCAATATGTCGTAGCCAATCAGAGGTTTGCGTTACGCCTGTACAACCGTGATTTGCTGCGGATGCTCTTTGGTAACACGCCCGATGATTCGCGCATCTTCGACCCCTTGTTTTTTCAGCTCCGTCTCCAAGTCCTCCACTGCTTCTGATGAAACAGAAATCAGCAGCCCGCCGGAGGTTTGCGGATCGTACAAAACACGCACGAGATTCTCCGAAAAACTATTGTCAATGTGAACATAGCCCTTCAAGTATTCGCGATTGCTGCGATCGTTCTTGGTGAGAAATCCCTGATCTGCCAATTCCTCCGCGCCGGCAAAAATTGGAATTTGGTTGGCGTCGAAAATGAAGCCGACGTTGCTTTCCCGCGCCATGCCCCACGCGTGTCCCAGCAATCCGAAGCCGGTGATATCGGTGCAGGCGTGCGCACCGAATTCCACCGCCAGTTTCGCGGCTGTATTGTTGAGTGCTAGCATCGAGTCAGTGACGCGGCGATAAAGCTCATCCGAAATGGTCCCGAGTTTAAAAGCGGTGGTGACGATGCCGGTACCTAATGGCTTCGTCAAAACCAGGGCATCGCCGGGCTGAACGTTGGCATTGGTCAAAATTTTCTTGGGATGAATTTTGCCCGTGACCGCCAGCCCGTATTTCATTTCTTTGTCTTCCACCGAGTGGCCGCCGACGATCAGGCAGCCGGCTTCGGCGGCTTTGTCAAATCCGCCGCGCAGAATTTCGCCCAACATTTCTTCACTGACGATACCCTTTGGATAGCAGACGATATTGAGCGCGGTCAGCGGTTCGCCGCCCATTGCGTAAATATCCGACAGCGCGTTGGCCGCGGCGATGGCGCCGTAAGTGTAGGGATCATCGACGATGGGTGTGAAAAAATCGACGGTCTGCACCAGCGCCAGATCGTCGCTGACGCGGAATACGCCCGCGTCGTCGATGGTGTTGACTCCCACCAACAGATCCGGATGTGAAGCTTTGGGCAGCTTCTCCAAAACGTGCCGCAACTCCGTTGGGCTAAGCTTGGACGCTCAGCCAGCGCATGCGACCGTATGCGTCAGCCGAAAGATTTCTTCGCGCGAGTGATTGGACATACTGTTTGCGTGATCACGTTCTTGCTTTTTCTGTCGGAAGTGGACATAAATTGCCATTACAATTCCAAAAACCGCCAATCCACCAAAGACTATGAAAAAGGCATCCATCTCAATTACTTAGATTTGGCCTTTTTTTCTTGTAAGTGAATGTATAAAGCCATAATTCCAACAAAAACTGCAAGAGTGCCAAAGACTATGAAAAACGCATCCATTTTGATTCTCCTTAAATGATGTTGTCTTTCGGAGTTATGAAATAAGCGAAGACGGCAAACATAACACAAATAATGGCGCCACCTAAAAAATTGATCCACGAGATGGTGGGATTTACGAATTTTCCAATTACAATCATGGTACCGGCGTACTTTGAGAGATCATAAGCATATCCCGCCAGCTTTTCGTTTCTTAACCTATTTCTGCCCATCGTTCCGTCCTCCTTTAAGAATAGACTTTTTTCATAAACTTTCAACAAGATTCTCGAACGCGCTTCCCCGGATACGAACATCACCAATTCGTTCCGTGATTCGCAAACCATCGAAATAGATTAGCAGGGGCACGGCGTACTTGCGGCTGGCCCCGCCGATCATTTCTTTGAACTGGCTGACAGTGAGCTCTTCATTTTTTTTGAAAAAGCCGATCAACTTGTTTCGGACCTCGGCGACGCGACCGGCGTGAAAATAAATGTTTCCCTCCACGCGAATGATCTGTTCGACTTTGATCATGAGATCGAGCACCTCAGAAACAGTTGGAGGTTTCTCGGATAATTTTGCCGCCAAGTCGACCGCCGAGGAAGTGGTGAACGCTTCGTCAAAAAGAAGCCGATCAATTTTCTCTCGCAAAGCTTCCAGTTGCGGCGAAAGCTGCATACGGTGATCACGCCGGCGTATTGTACCAGCTTCTTCTTTGAGAATTCCCTCTTTGATCAAATTATTGATGGCATAATCCACCAACTCCGGATCGACGGTCGTGCGTTGGGCTTTGGCGATTTCGGATTTGCTGAATCCCAATTTAGTCGGATACTGCTGGTGAAATTCGGCCACGACGTTTTGGACGTCCTCTTTTATTTGGCTGAATTTTTCAGCGTGAACCACCGCTGCCTGCCCGGCCTTTTTAAAGAAAATCACTTTTTGATTTTTCGACAGCTCGTCCAAAATTTGGATCACCGCCTCTTTTGATGCGCCGATTTCGGAGCTGAGCTGTGCGATCGGAAACAGCGCAAATTGCGAACGCAGTCTGCTTTCCAAAACTTCGGCGGGATTTTCTTTTTCCAATTCCCGCAATTTTTGCAAAATGATTTCGTCAGAAAGTTTGTTGCGCGGTGAGTTCGTATCCAAAATGCGGCCGCCGCCGATGGTGATGGTGGGCGAGTACTGACGAATGACATACGGATCGAGCCGGCGAGCCACCGCCGGCTTTTCGAGATGGAAATGGGCGTAGCCGTTCTCCCCCGGCTTGATTTGACTGGCGCCGATGAGCGATACGCGCGCCATCACCTCGGTGGTGCCAAAATGCAAACGCACGCGCGTTTTGGATTTCAGCGGTCGCGGCGTGGATGTCAGCAAGTGCACGTTGGCGGCGAAGCGTTGGGAGGGATGCTTATAATAGGGTTCCGTCAACACATGCCCACGTTCGATGGCGTTTCTTTCGATGCCCTGCAGATTGATGGCAGCGCGGTCGCCGGTCGCTACCTGCTCCACGGACTTGCCGTGACTTTGAAGTCCACGGATTTTGAGCAATTGCTTCTGCGGCAACAGTTCAAGAGTGTCGCCAACTTTGACGCCGCCAGAAAGCACCGATCCGGTCACCACGGTGCCAAATCCTTTCATGGTGAACGCTCGGTCGATGGGCATCCAGAAGACGCCTCTGTCCAATTTTGGCGGTAGGTCGGCAAATTGCTGTTGCATGGCGGCGCGCAGCTCGGCGATGCGCGCGCCGGTAACCGCTGACACCGGGATCATCGGCGCCCTTTCTAAAAACGAACCAGTCACAAACTTGCGAATGTCTTCTTTGACGAGCGTCAGCCACTCATCATCCACCAGATCGATTTTGGTGATGACGATGATGCCGCGTTGGACGTGCAGGATTTTGAGGATGTCAAGGTGCTCGCGGGTTTGCGGCATGACGCCGTCATCCGCAGCGATGACGAATAACACGAGGTCGATGGTGCTGACTCCGGCCACCATGTTGCGGACGAACTTTTCGTGGCCGGGTACATCGATGATGGTGGCGTGTTCGCTGAGGTGGGCAAAGCCTAAATCAATGGTGAGGCCTCGTTCTTTTTCTTCTTTGAGGCGATCGGTATCCACGCCGGTGAGGGCTTTCACTAGCGCAGTTTTGCCGTGGTCGATGTGGCCGGCGGTGCCGAGGATTATGTGGTTGGGAGAAGTTTTCATTTTGAGCGCAAAATGTTTAACCATGTAGAGACGTTGCATGCAACGTCTCTACATGGGCAGAAGGCTTTTAAAACGAAAGGCAGGTACTGCCGAGGTCATTTTTTCACAAACAATCCCTCATTCAGCGCCACCAAAACCGGCGGCTTGAGATCAGTGTGAATTAAGATGGAAATATTGCGCGTGCTGCCGCCGTACGAGATCATGCGAATGGGGAATTCTTTTAACGTCGCAAATACCCGCGCCGCGATGCCGTGTTTTTCCGGAGTGAAATTTCCAACGACGCAAATGATGGTTTGATCGGCATCGACCTCGACGGCGCTGAATTCTTTCAGCTCCGCCACGATCTCATTCAAATGCTGAGTGTCGTCAATGGTGAGTGACACCGCCACCTCCGATGTGGTGATCATATCGACTGGTGTTTTGTAGCGCTCGAATACCTCGAACACTTTGCGCAGAAAGCCATAAGCTAAAAACATACGCGATGATTTGATGTTGATGGCCGTGATACCGTCTTTCGCGGCCACAGCTTTGATGTCGCCTTCACCCGTTTTGTCCGCAATCAGAGTGCCTTCCGCCGATGGCTCCATCGTGTTTAATAATCGCACGGGTATATTGAACATCTTTGCCGGTTGCACGCTGGCCGGGTGCAGAATTTTCGCGCCGAAGTAAGCCAGCTCGGCCGCTTCGTCAAACGACAGCTCGCGGATAGGATAGGTTTTTTTTACAAAACGTGGATCGTTGTTGTGCATGCCATCGATGTCCGTCCAGATTTGAATTTCCTCGCAGCGCAGCGCCGCGCCCACCAGCGAGGCCGAATAGTCGCTGCCGCCGCGTTTGAGGTTGTCGATTTCGCCCCAGGCGTTCCGGCAAATGTAGCCCTGCGTAACGAAGATCGTGCCGGGCTTGTGCTCTTGCATCAGCCGCAGCAAGTTGGAGCGCAGAAAATTAATGTCCGGCTCGCCGTTGTCATCCAGTCGCACCATTTCTAATGCCGGCAGCAACGCCGACGCAATCCCCTGTTCCTGCAAATAGTGATAAAACATCGCGGTAGACATCAGCTCGCCCTGCGCCACCAGAATGCGCTCTTTGCGATCATTGTAAACTTCCCGCGGCAGCCCGCGAATCAAATCGAAGTGGCGTTCTACTTCTTTCCAACCTTGCTTACGCCCCTGCGGTGTTTTGTACAAATCATCCACGTATTGTTGATAATGTTTATAAAGCTCGTCAATGATTGTCTGGGCGGATTCTACATTTTGGATCGCCAAGGCCACGCCGATTTTTAACAGCTTGTCGGTGGTTTTTGAAAGCGCCGACAAAACAACCAGCGCCTCGGGTTCTCGAGTCGCGAGTTGCGCTACTGATTGCATTCTTTCCGGCGCGCCGATCGATGTGCCGCCGAATTTGAGAACTTTCATACCATCCCGTCCTTCTGTTGAATTATCATTTACGGTTGCATTTTACGATTTTTTCGATTATTTTTCCAGCGATTTTTTTCAACACCTATGAATGAAGAACAACATCCCCTCCAGTTATCGTTGACCAGACTCGCGGGTTCTGATGAAGCCCGCACGTGCGCCGAGCTTATGAGCAGTTCCGAGCCGTGGACAATCATCGGCCGCCCTTTTGAGGAATGCTTGAATATTATTAACGACCACGTAAAGGAAGTGTTCATCGCCCGGGCGCAGGGTGAATTTGCCGGATTTATTGTTATCAACATGCACGGAACGTTCAGCGGTTACATTCAGTCGATCTGTGTTCGATCCGAATGGCGCAATCAAGGGTTGGGCAGACAGTTGATTCACTTTGCAGAGGAGCGCATCTTTCGCGATTCGCCGAATGTTTTCATGTGCGTTTCTTCATTCAACCAAAATGCCTACCGTCTGTACCAACGGCTGGGGTACGAAACCGTCGGCGAATTTAAGGATTACATCGTTCGCGGACATTCGGAAATTTTGCTGCGAAAAACCATCGCGCCGTTGTCTGAATTTAAAAAGAAGAAGTGATCATGCGCGTTTATTTAGAACTGGTGGAACGAGTGCTCGCCCGCGGCGTCCGCAAATCCAATCGCACCGGCGTCGATACTATCGCTACCTTCGCGGAATTCTATCGCGTTGATCTCTCAGAAGGCTTTCCGCTGCTGACCACCAAAAAAGTCAATTTCAACGCCATGCTGTGGGAGGTGTTGTGGTACCTCTCCGGCGCCGATCACATACGCGAGCTGCAGCAGCACACCAAAATATGGGACGCCTGGGCCGACGAACACGGCAACCTCGAAACTGCGTATGGCCGTTACTGGCGGCGATATCCGGTGCCGGCGAAAAGTTCGGCTCTCGGCGCAGAAGTTTTCGTGGATGAATCGCATCCCCACGTGCATCGTGAGGCCGACGGCTCGTTGTCTTTCGATCAAGTGGGCTGGGCGATTGACGAGTTGAAGCACAATCCCAATTCGCGGCGCATCGTCATCACCGCCTGGCATCCGGCCAACGCCGCGGTCAGCAAACTTCCACCGTGCCACATGACCTGGGTGTTGAACGTGCAGGACGGCCGGCTCAATTGTCACCTCACCCAGCGCAGCGCCGACCTTGCGATTGGCGTGCCGTTCAACCTCGCGTGTTACGCGCTGCTGACTCAACTCATCGCCCAGGAAGTAGGATTAAAATTGGGCGAACTGGCGCACACGTTGATAGACGCTCACATTTATGTGAATCACATCGATGGACTGAAAACGCAGCTCATGCGCGAACCACTGCCGCTACCGCGATTGCAAATCGCCCGCCTGCCCGCGCAGGTGGGCAAGCCCATCGCGCAGTTGCGCTTCGAAGATTTCGAACTGGTGGACTATCGGCACCACGAACCAATCAAATTTGACGTGGCGGTGTGATGTCCCGTCCCGAGCTGGTGATCGTTGCGGCGATTGCCGAAAAGAATCGCGTCATTGGGAAAGATGGCCGCTTGCCCTGGCACATTTCTGAAGACTTGCGCCGTTTCAAACAGTTGACCCTTGGCCACGCTGTATTGATGGGACGCAAAACGTTTGAGTCGATTGTGGCGCGGTTAGGCAAACCGTTGCCCGATCGCCGCAACTTAGTTCTCACCTCTGGCAAATCCTTTCCAAATTATCCGGAAGTCGAAATTTATCCTTCGATTGAGGATGCACTCAATGCCGCGTCGAAGGAGTCGATGCTGTTCGTCATCGGCGGCGAATCTCTGTATCGCGAAACGCTGCCGTTGGCCGACCGCCTGGAATTGACCATCGTGAAAGGCGATTACGAGGGTGACGCTTTTTTCCCAGAGTATCGATCTTTACTCGATAAGAAATTCGAATTGGTTAAAAGAGAGGAGAGGGACGGATATGCTTTCGAAAGTTATCGGCGAATCCGGGACAATTCATGAATTGCCCCTACGATTTATGGCAGACATGAAACGTGATCGAAACAAAATCGGACGCCGCTCTATTCGTTTACGCGAATATGATTATTCTTCGCCCGGAGCGTATTTTGTTACCATCTGCACACACAACCGCGAATGTATATTCGGAGAAATAGTTGGCCAACAAATGAATTTAAGTCCCTTTGGAGAAATCGTTAATAAATATTGGTCTGACCTCCCGAATCATTATCACGGTGTGAATTTAGATGAAATCCGCGTCATGCCAAATCATTTGCACGGGATTATTTTGATTATTGATAATCACATCGAGAGCATTAAACCCGTAGGGGTAATTCATGAATTACCCCTACGGGGATCGCGCGAACAGGCGGACATGGCTGACCGGCGAAGGATGTTAATTCCAAAAATAATTGGAAGATTTAAAATGACCTCTGCAAAAGCAATTAACGAACTAAGAAAGACTCTCGGCGTACCCGTTTGGCAACGCAATTACTATGACATGTGATTCGTAATGAAGATGGCCTCACGATGGCACGCTTATATATCCAAGACAATCCACTCAAATGGGCATTGGATGAAGACAATCCTGATCTTATCTGGAACGAACGTAGAACGTAAGGGCAATTCATGAATTGCCCCTACGGATCATTTCAATGAAAACCCAACCCATCAATACCCCAACTCCATCACCTGAATTGGACTTGCCAGATCGCGATAAGTCTGCGGCGTCCACCAGTCTGTCGCAAAAGGCCAGCATCATCGTTTTCAGCCGGACAGTGACCATTGCCACCCAGATGCTGTCGATCATGATCCTCACCCGCGTGCTCTCCAAAGAAAATTTTGGCCTGCTCTCATTTCTGCTTATGGGCTACTCAACCGTGGTGACGCTGGCGCAGTTGGGACTCCCCGAAAGCATCTTCTATTTTTTTGAGCGCGTGCCGGCCACGGCCCGCAAAAGTCTCGCATTGTTAACCGGCAAAGCTTTGCTTTTTACTGGGCTCGGCGCTTCAGTTATTTTAATTGCCATGAATTTTCTCGCGCCGGTTTGGGGCTTTGAGGTGAACGGCTTGTTTCTTCCGTTCATCCTCATGGCATTTTTAGATCTGCCCACATACGTTTTGCCCAATCTTTTGCTCGCAATTCATCGCGCCAAAGATTCTGCCTGGTTTAATGTGATTGTGGGCGTGCTGCAGTTCACAGCCACAGTTGTGCCGGCGCTGTTGGGGCAGCCGCTGTCGGTTTTCGTGGCCGCCCTGGTGGGATACAGCGTGCTGCGATTTTCGCTAAGCGCATTTCTTTTTTTACGGCACTTTCGCGGTCCCATCGAGCCGCTGCCAAAAGGGATGCTGCGCGAGCAATTTCACTATTCGATCCCATTGGGGATTTCACAAATTCTGTGGGGGCTCAATCGTCAAATCGACAAATACGTGGTGGCGGCGTTTTTGCCGGTGGCGGTCTATTCGGAGTATGTGGTGGGCTCGTGGGAGATTCCATTGCTGCCGGCCATCGCGTATTCGGTAGCGTCGGTGATGATGCCGCAAATGGTATCATTCCATCTCAAAGGTCAGAAAGCCGAACTGCTGCGGCTGTGGAACAAAAGCATCGAGAAAGTTTCGATCATCGTCCTGCCACTGGTGATGTTGTTCATTTTGGCAGCGGAGGAATTTATTGCGGTGTTTTTTTCGGAAAATTATTTAGCCGCGGTGGTGCCGTTTCGGATTTATACCGTCGTGATTTTGCACCGCGTGGCAGCGTACAGCGCCATTCTCAAAGCTATCGGAAAGACTAAAGTGATCTCGCTTTCAGCAGTTTACCTTCTGATCATAAATCTTGCGCTGGGTATTCCGATGGTTAAATGGTTGGGACTCGCCGGACCACCACTGGCCAATTTGCTGGGCAACGTTTTCACCTGGATTTATGCGCTGGTCAAAATTCGACAATCTCTGAACGTTTCAGTTTCAGAAATTTTCCCCTTCCGGTTTTATCTCAAAAGTCTTTTGAGCGCCTCAGTCGCTGCCGCGCCGATTTTTCTTTTGAAGGGGTTAGTGCCAATCTCAGCTCCATTAAAACTTGTCACACTGGCAATTGCTTATTTGATCGCCTACGCGATCGTTTCCCAAATAACCGGGGCGGTTAAAAAAGAGGATTGGGTATATTTAGCCCGCGCGATTGGTATGAGTTCGCGTCATCGAAACGACAAATCCCAAGTCGAATGAATCGGATGGAAAAGCAACTCACACTGCTGCCATGGCCTAATCCCAATTGGAAAGAAAACCCGTACCAGCGACTCTTGTGTCAGGGTTTGCAACAGAACGGGATTCGACTGATCAAAACCCCGCTTTCCTTTTCAATCCTACCGTATTTGCCCAAATTCGATTGGCTGTATCTGTATTGGTCCGAGCAGCTTTATGCGGCGAAAGAACCGCATAAGCGCGCCGAGCAATTTGAGCGTTTTATAAAAATCTTATTAAAGCTGAAAAAACGGGGCATCAGAATACTTTGGACGATGAACAACGAATTTCCCCACGAGGCCGATGACGTTGAATTTCACAAGCAGGCCTATGCGAAAATCATCGAATTGAGCGATCTGATTCACGTGCACTTTGCCGCCGCGGTCGAGCACTTGAAGCAGACGTATCAGGTTGATGCGAGAAAAATTGTTGTGGTGCCGCATGGACACTATTCGAATTACTACGGCACTCCAATTCCCAAAGCCGAGGCCAGACAAATTTTTGGCATCCCGCCCGAGGCGATTGTTATGCTCAACTTTGGTTATTTGCGAAAATACAAAGGCATCGAAGAAGCAATTGCCAGCTTTCACGAAACTCAAAATCCTCGGCTTTATTTTCTAATTGCCGGGGAGCCGGCGGATGAAAACATCGTCGAGTATTTTGAAAACGAACGACGAAGGAATCCTCGACTGATCATGCAGTTGTCAAAAATTAAAGAAAAGGATTTCGTTCCCCTTCTTTCCGCTGCCGACTCGTTTATGTTTCCCAGCCGCACTTTCTTTACTTCCGGGTCGATCATGCTGGCATTAACTTATAACTTACCGTTTATCGCCATTCCGAAAAATCACACCCTGTATTTTTTAGGAAAATCTTTTTTTAAGCCATGGCAGCCGGCTGACAAAAAAAGGCTCACCGAAATCATGGATGGTTTGGGAGATTGGTTGGCCTCGGTTAATTATGAGGAATTGGCGAAAATGAAAAATGCGTTGGATACGAACAAACTCACCGTTGAGTTTAGCCGGCGTCTCAAAGGAATCTAACCTGCCTCCTGCAATCTCTCGTTTAGAAACGAGATGATCTTCTGCGCCCGCCGCTGCCAGGTGAATTCTTCCGAATCCTTTTTTGACTGACGCGCCAGGGTATCGGACCATTCGCGATCCGAGAAAACCCGGAGCAGACTTCTGCTCGCGGCTTCCAAATTATCCGGTTCAACCAAGAGGGCATTGGCGTCGTTCAACACCGACTGGATGTCTGGCAGCGTTGGCGCGAGGATCACCCGTCCGGCCGCGAGGTATTGAAACAGCTTGATGGGCAACACCGTTTTGCGGGATTTCAGCAGCGGCGCCGAGGTGGGCGGAATCAGCAACACATCGGCGGCGAACAAATAATAACGCAATTTATCAACGCTCATCCAGGGCAGGCGACGCACGTTGCGCGCGTTTTTTTCAACAGCTAATTTTTCGATCCAATCTTCCGCCTCGTTCTGCACGATGCCAATAAAATAGAAATTGACTTCGGGTGTTTTGGCCGCGAGTTCGACGAGCGTGTTCACTCCTTTGTCGCGATCGAGGCGGCCGGTGTAGCAGGCGATATTTTCTGACTCCGGTAAATTCAGAATTCGGCGCGCGTGGGTTTTCGAGATAGGTTCGGAATACAGCGAGTCGTTGAATCCATTGTGAATGACCGCGATCTTATTTTCGCATGCGCCCAATTTCAGCAGAGACTCTTTCGACGGCTGGGAGTGGGTGATGATGCCGAGCAGTTTGTCGGTGTGCGTCAGTTTCGCCAGCCATTTCCCCAGCAAAAGATTGCGGCCGCCGTACATGCGGTAGGTTTCATAAACGATTCGTATCCCTAACTTCACGGACACGAACGCCGGCAGCGGGGTGCGCGTATAGATGATATTGTACCCCGCGAATTTCGCCCACAACGGCGCGATGACTCCGTGTGAATATTTTTCCAAACGCAAATTGGTGAGCGGTAGGTGAAGCAATTCTTGCAAGTGGAAACCATTGGTCAGTTGATAAAAATCGCGCAGACCTTGCAGCCGATCTTCTTTTGACACGCCGAGATTGTGCCACGCTTTGGGGATGACCAGCGGCATGTCCACGCCCTCGGCGGCCAGAGCGCTGACGGTGTTCATCACTTGCTCGGAATCGGCTTTTTCGATGGGGAACTGCTGGTCGGAGATGTAGGCAATTTTGAATTGGCTCAACACCGGTAGTTCAATCCTCCGCAACCGGTTTTGACTGGCGTTGACGCTTGGTCAGGCTACGCTGTCGTTTGGCTTCGAGGCGGCGTTGTTTGGCCGAGGCGGTTGGCTTGGTTTTCAGCCGCGGTTTGGGGCGTTCTGCTGCTTTGCGAATCAGCGCCAGCAAGCGGTCGATAGCATCCTGGCGGTTTTGCTCCTGTGAGCGAAAGCGCCGCGCGGTGATAATCAGCGTGCCGTCGCTGGTGACCTTTTTGCCGGCGAATCGAATGAGCCGCTGGCGGACGTCGTCGGGCAGGGAGGGGGAATGGGCAACATCGAATCGCAGTTGCGCTGCCGTAGCCACCTTGTTGACGTTCTGTCCGCCCGGTCCAGCGGAACGGATAAAATCGATTTGGATTTCGCTGTCGGAAAGGAAGATGGTGTCGGTGATGAGGAACTTCATATTCAGAAATGTCTTAAGAAATCCATCGAATCATGTAAAACTCTGGCTATCTCGATTCCTGCTTTGGATTCTATGTAGAAAATAACATGGCGGCCCACATGATAACTCTTCAGATTCGGGGCAATTTCCTTTCGCGCTTTTCCTTTTAGGCGCTCTTTGGCCAAATCATCTGCGCAACGACGAATTACTTCGATATACTTTCTGGCCTGTTCTTTACCCCAGCGCTTGACCGTGTAATGCCTTATTTCTATCAGGTCTCTTCTCGCCCGTTTAGCTAAGAGGACTTTTGCCATTACGACAGTTCTTCATTGAGAATGTCGTCTATATCAAACTCGACAACTTGCCCACGATTTATTTCGTCAAGTCCGATATTTACCGCCTGGCGAAGTCGTTCAAGTTTCAGTCGATCAAATTCATCGGCCCGTAGAACGATATCCGTAATAAAAGCAGCAGCATTTGGATACCCTTCGGTGGCTACTTTTGCTTTAACAATCTCTGCCACTTTTCCAGTGAGCTCTATTTCCATGATATGTCCCTTTGTTTGTTATGGGAGTTAATGTTCTTATTTGTTCTTTTTGACGACTAATTTTTTCAAATGATTCAGAGCGCCGCCATATCGGATTCTTAGTTTACAATCACTTTTCTAATGCTGGCCCGGCTTGCTCTTTTTGGTGGCGGCTTTTCGATTTTGCACGCACAAATTCCACCACACCCGGCAAAGTAGAAATGATGATAATCGCCACGATAACTAAAGAGAAATTATTTTTGACTGCGGGCAAATTGCCAAAGAAAAGCCCGGCCAACGTGAACGAAATCACCCACAGGGCGCCGCCGACGACATTAAAGGTCGCAAACCTGCGATAGGTCATCTGTCCGATCCCAGCAACGAACGGCGCAAACGTTCGGACGATGGGAATGAAACGCGCCAGAATAATGGTTTTGCCGCCGTATTTTTCGTAGAACTCGTGGGTGCGCTGCAAGTGTTCTTTTTTGAGAAAGCGGCTGTCGCTGGTGAACGCGCGCGGCCCGATGAAATTTCCGATGGAATAGTTGACAGCGTCTCCGGCAACGGCTGCGATAATAAGTAGCACGCACAGCCACAGAGGGTCGAGAGCCCCCAACGCTGCAAACGTGCCCGCTGCGAAGAGCAGCGAATCACCCGGCAAAAAAGGAGTAACAACGAACGCGGTTTCGCAGAAGATGATCAGAAACAGGATGAGATACGTCCATGTGCCGTACTCGTTGATGATCTCATTCAGATGTTTGTCGAGATGCAAAAACAGATCAATTAGATGTTGAATGACTTCCATGTACTCTCCGGTTATTTGTGTAACACAACATTAATGTTGTGTTACGGGTTGGGTTACGTCAGCAACATAACTAAATTTCCACTTGTGCCAGTCATCCACAAGACCGGCTTTGACAGGATTGTTTATAATATAATGAATAATCCGAGCAAGCTCATTTTCATCACGGACAAAATGGTCATAACTTTCCGTGTTCCAAAAATGTCCCGCTCTACCCAATCAAGGTTGCATAGCCGAGCTGTGCTACCCTTTAGCAATCTCAGCGCGTCCGCCAAAGGATAGTCCTTAGTCTTTCCTGAAAAATTAGTTTCGGAGATATTATCGTATCCACTCATGTTTACTAACAAATGAACATGGTTTGACATCACACAATATGCAATGACAGTGAATCGCTTTCCATCTAAATTATGAATTTTGTCGACAACTAATTGGGCGACGCCTTCTTCTTTTAACCAATGAGGGCCGGTCATTGAATGATCTAATAGCTGGTCATAATAACCCCAAAAGCGTTTTTCAACTTTGTTTTTTTTGTCTTTGAACTCCTCTTCACGAAATTTTTGCTTAAGCAATTTGATTTCGTTCTCTCTTTCATGCTGAAGTTTCCGCAACATGTGGAATGGAAGTGATTCAGCCAACCGAAATGTGATGAAGAAGATCCCATCCTTTGGATGTAGATGTGGTAAATTACGCTTGTAGAATATTAAATCTTGATCCATATTCATAGATTGTATAACACAACATTAATGTTGTGTTACATAAATTTCGGATACTTTTGTGGCTTGCTTTCATTCATGAGATTGTAAACTGTCTCGAAAATCTGCTCCGCATTCGGCTTCGAAAAATAATCGCCATCTGAACCATACGCCGGACGATGAGATTTTGCGGGAATGGTGCGCGGCTCAGAATCAAGATAACGATAGCCGCCCTGCTTTTCTATGACTTCCTGCAGCATGTAGGCCGTGGCGCCGCCGGGCACGTCTTCATCGACAAAGGCAATGCGGTTGGTTTTCTTCAGCGATTCTAATATCTTGCCGTGAATATCAAACGGTAGCAGCGTCTGTACATCGAGAACCTCCACGTCAATGCCCGTTTCCTGTAATGCTGTTGCGGCTTCCATGACGATGCGACAGCAGGCGCCATAAGTGACGATGGTCACGTCCGCGCCCGGTTTCAAAACTTCGGGCACGCCGAGCGGTATGGTGAATTCCGCAATGTTGTCCGGCACCAGTTCTTTCTGGCGATAACCGTTCAACACCTCGACGATTAATCCGGGATCGTCGGAGCGTAGCAGGGTGTTGTAAAACCCCGCCGCCCGCGTCATGTCGCGGGGGACGCAGACGTGAATCCCCCGGCACAGGTGGATGATGCTGGCCATTGGCGATCCGGCGTGCCAGATGCCTTCGAGGCGATGGCCGCGGGTGCGAATGATCACCGGCGCTTTTTGTCCGCCGGCGGTGCGCCAGTGCAGCGTCGCCAGATCGTCGGACATGATTTGCAAGGCGTAAAGAACGTAATCGAGGTATTGAATTTCGGCGAGAGGACGCAGCCCGCGCATCGCCATGCCGATGGCCTGACCGATGATGGTGCATTCGCGGATGCCGGTATCCGACACTCGCAGTTGACCGTACTTTTTCTGCAAATCCTTGAATCCCTGGTTCACGTCGCCCAGTCGTCCCATATCTTCGCCAAATGCAATCAGCCGCGGCTCACGCACCAGCATCGCGTCGAAGCAGGCGTTCAACACTTCGAACCCGTTCACAATTGGCGAGTGTTCGGAATAGACCGGTTTGATTTCTTTGATATTGAGCGCCGAGTCTTTCGATTTACTGTAAAGATGCGAGCCGTAGCGTTCGTTGTTGACACGCTCCTGTTCCCTTTTCCAATCGATCAGTTTCTGTTTACCCGGTGAGGCGTCATCGCGCAGTACTAGCAATGCTTCTCGAACCGCAACGATGATTTCGCGGCGAAGCGGATAAGGCACGCTCAGCAAGCGCCCTTTGATACCGTTCAATCTTTCCGCCTGACGGGAAGCCTTCGCCAATTGGTCGATGACTTCCACAACCTGTTTCATCTCGTAGCGGATCGGGGATTGGTAGGCTTCCCATGCTTCATCGCGGACTTTTCGTACCTGCCGAGTATCTTCGCCTTCCATGCGATCCAAATCGGGTTCGGCAATGACGCCCTCAGAGATCATCCATTCGCGCATTTTTTTGATGCAATCGAATTCCATTTCCCACTGTAGGCGCTCTTTGGGTTTGTAGCGCTCATGGCTACCGGAGGTGGAATGCCCTTGCGGCTGCGTCAACTCAACAACATGGATGATGGTCGGAGTGTGTTTGCTGCGCGTCAATTCTGCGGCTTGCAAGTAGATATCCACCAACTCGATGTAATCCCATCCTTTGACGGTGAAAATCACGAAGCCGTTTGTATTCGATTGCCGCTGAAACCCGGAAATCAATTCGGAAATGCTTTTTGTGACTTGATGCTCGTTGGGCACGGAAATTCCGTAATGATCGTCCCAAATGGAAAGCAGCACCGGCGCGTTCAACACGCCAATGGCATTGAGCGATTCCCAGAACATGCCCTCGGCGCAGGTGGCGTTGCCGATGGTGCCAAATGCGATCTCTTCGCCCTGTTTTGAAAATTGCGTGAACGAGTGCAATTCTTTAATTTCGCGATACAGCCGAGACGCATACCCCAATCCCACTAAACGGGGCATTTGCGAGCCAGTGGGGGAAACGTCCGCCGAAGAGTTGAATAGTTCCGTCAGATTTCGCCACTCGCCGTCGGCGTTGAGGCTGCGGGTGGCGAAGTG
>Ga0247727_10003253_pt1 | contig 36153 bp, 27 predicted proteins | sample WisWelCaveWW1625_FD_202498 | JGI IMG/M metagenome (GOLD analysis project Ga0247727, IMG submission 202498) | Biofilm microbial communities from Wishing Well Cave, Virginia, United States - WW16-25 | ecosystem: Environmental > Aquatic > Deep subsurface > Groundwater > Cave microbial mat | place...
GAGATTTTCATGTTGTGTCTCCGATTTGAATTGAGAGGGGTTTTGGCATTAAGCCAAAGTTGGCCGGAAGTTAGAAAAATTTCCAACTTTTTTTGAACACGAAATACACGGATTTTAAAACCCGTGTGCGCCGCGTTCAAAAAGCCTTTTGTTTTGATGTGCCCGCATGACCCGTTTTTTGCAGTTTGTCTGAAAGACAAGGAGATAGACACCGCGAATCTAAAAATGTTCAAATTTGATTTCCGCTTGCTGGTTGTGCCGGCTGTCACTTTAAGGTCGTGCGCCGGTCCTGAATTTTGCGCGCTCTTCCACGCGCGGCGCCGGCTCGGGAAAGCACGCCAGCGCCTTCTGCCGGAATGGGCAAGTTTAAAAATTTTTACTGAATATAAAATTTTTCTTGACAAATTTATTTTTCGGTCGTATATTATCGACATGACAAATTCATCTCAAGCTGCCGTCAATTTCGTCGGCAATACGGCCGGCGCTGCGGCGCTGCGCAATCCGCTGCGCTTGCAGATTCTCGAACGGCTGCGCGAGCCGGATTCGGCGTCCGGCTTGTCGCGGCTGATGAAATTGCCGCGGCAGAAACTCAATTACCATTTGCGCGAGCTGGAGAAGCACGGCCTGGTCGAGCAGGTCGAAGAGCGCAAAAGAGGCAACTGCGTGGAAAGAATCGTGCGCGCCACCGCGCGTCATTATCTCATCAGCCCCGAAGCGCTGGGCAATCTCGCGACTGATCCCGATCAAATTCAGGATCGTTTTTCCTCGACTTATTTAGTGGCCGTCGCGGCCCGCGCGATTCGCGATCTGGCTATCCTGCGAACTCGCGCCGAAAAAGCGGGGAAGAAGCTCGCGACTTTTACGCTGGCGACCGAGGTTAAATTTTCTTCGGCTGCCGGCCTCAATGCCTTCTCGGAAGAGCTTGCCAATGCCGTTGCGAGGCTGGTTGCCAAGTATCACGATGAAAAAACCCCCGGCGGCCGCCGTTATAAATTCATCAGTGGCTCTTATCCGGCGATTACTAAAAAAGAAAAGGAGAACAAATGAGCGCAACACCGAAAAAAACAGAAACACGCGCGATCGAGAAAGAAATCGAGATCAAAACGCCAATTGCAATCGTGTGGAAAGCGCTGACTGAGGCGAGAGAACTCACGCAATGGTTTCCGCTGGAAGCCGGTGAAAATCCGGATGGCACGATTTGGATGGCGTGGCGCAACGAATTCAAATTCGCGAGCCGCGTTGAGATTTGGGAACCTCCACGCCATGTCCGCACGGTTCCGGTGCAATCGCATTGGTCGCGAGACAAAGCCGAGAAAGAAAATTCAGCGAACGGCGCCGATTCATCCTGGGGACTCGCAACGGATTTTTATCTGGAATCGCGCGGCGGCGCCACCGCGCTGCGCCTCGTTCATTCCGGCTTTTCTCCAAACCAGGATTGGGATGCCTTGTACGACGGCACGCGCTCGGGATGGAATTTCCAGCTCCGGGCATTGCAACATTATCTGGAAAATCATTATGGCGTTCCGCGCCGCACGGTTTACGTGCGGGAATTTCTCAAAGACATTTCTCGTGCCGAGGCCTGGCAAATTCTATTTGGACCCCAAGGGTTGGTGCGTGAAGGCCGGCTTCAAGGTTTGCAGCCTGGAGATCGTTATGCCATTCGCACGGCCACCGGCGATGATTTTGCTGGCGTCATTCATTCTCTGCAGCCGCCGCACGATTTTTCGGCGACGGTGGAAAATCTCAACCACGCTCTGCTCCGAGTCCATTTGGATGAGTTGTTCGGATATCGCGACGTTAATTTTCAGTTGTCAATTTACGGCGTTCCGCAAGCCCAGGTTGAAGCTTTGGAAGCACGCGCGCGCCAAATGCTGCAAAACTTGAATGCCACGCGTGCGAAGAATTTTCAGTCTGCTGGCCGCCGATTTGAAACAGAAATAGAAATCAAAGCGCCGGTGGAGAGCGTTTGGAAAGCGCTCACCGATGCCGAAGAATTGACGCGCTGGTTTCCACAGCAGGCCAGCGTCTCGCCCGGGGCCGGCGGCAAAATTGCATTGTCCTGGCCGGGAATAGCGGAATGGAATCTCAACATCGAGACGTGGAAGCCGAACGAATATTTGCGCGCGAGTTATGATTTGCAAGCCGATGTGATTGTCAAAACGGACGAGCAAACGGAACCGGCCATCAAACTCATGGATGCTGATCGGACAAAACCGCTGCAACTTGCAGTCGATTATTTTCTTGAGGGCCGCGGCGGCACAACCGTGCTGCGTTTGGTGCATTCGGGCTTTGGGTCAGGTTCGCCGTGGGATGAAGAATATGACGGGATTTCGTCGGGCTGGCTCAAAGAACTGCGCGCCTTGCGGCATTATCTCGAGTTCCACCACGGCCAGTCACGCCATGTCGGTTGGGCGCGGGTGACTTTGCCGGCGCAGACGTCTACCGCTTCGGCATGGCAGCGCCTGTTGAGCGAGCAAGGCGTGTGGCTCAAGACGGCTTCTCCTCATCCGCAGGAGGGCGATCATTGTGAAATTCGTCTCGGCGGCGGAGAAAGCTTGCAGGCCGTGATGCAATATTTTGATCCTCCGAACTTTTTTTGCGCGGGTGTGGAAAATTTGCAGCAGTCTTTCCTGCGCGCGTGGGTTTGGATCGATAAACTGCATGGCTTTGGCGAGGCGAATATCCAACTTTCAACTTACGGCTTGCCAAAGGCGATAAGCGAGAATTTCGAGAAACGCGGCAATGATCTTTTACGGCGACTGTTTGGCTAAAGTGTGTTACTTGAGCAAGAGGAAAACTTATGCTTAAAACAATCACCGTCACCCAAAACCTCGAGCTGCTCGGCAAGTATCGTTACGTCGAAATTCAAATGATGGAATTGATGGGAAGCTGGGCGTATACGATCGTCGAGCCGGAAATCAAAATCGGCTTTGGCCGGCAGATGTATCAGGACGCGGTGCATGCCGACATGCTCGGCAAGCGCCTGCCGGAGTTGAAAGGCCGTTCGGAGCATTTTCATTATATTGCGCCGAGTGATGAGTTTGTCAAACTTCTGGAAAAGATTTGGCAGGCGCATGACTCCTTGCGCCGGATGGTGGCACTGTATCGCGTGTTGAAACCGGCGTTGATGGCAGCATACGAATATCATCTCGAACACGCCGAACTGCCGGCGGATGAACCGACGGCTTACATTCTGCGCAACATTCTGGCGGAAGAAAACTATCACAGTGAGTGGGGCGAGAACATCATCAACACGCTGGTGAGTTCGCCGGACTTGTCGCGATTGGCCGCGCAATGGCAGCAAGAGTTGGAAAACGATCTGCGGGCGGCCGGCGGCATTCGCGGCGAAGGTAAAACACCGGGCGCAATTTCGTTTAAAAAGACACATGCCTACAGCAAGCGGCCCGCGCGGGATTCGCGGTGGAAAATTATTGAAACCGATAGCGAATTCACCGAAAAGAATTGGTCGTTTGATAACGATGACGGCAAGTGTCACTTGCTGCACGATTTGCTCAACAGCGAATTCATTACCGTCGAGCGCATGGGGCGCATCATCGCCGATTTTCCCGAAATTCCGTGGCAGATGAAAATGGACATGGCACATCAAGCTTGGGACGAAGCGCGGCACGCGGAGATTGTACAACGCCGGCTCGAAGAGCTGGGCGGCCATGTCGGCATGTTCAGAACGAGCTGCTTCGGTTGGGAACAAGATGTTAATCGCCCCGATCCGTTGGAGCGTCTCGCACTTTCGAATATGACTTTTGAAAGCGAAAGTTGCAAACATCTGCGCGATTGGATCGCCAAAGCGAAAAAGGTCGGCGATACACGTTCAGTGCAGTTGCTCGAATTTCTGCTCGCCGATGAAGTGAATCACGTTCTGTACGGCACACATTGGGTGGATGAGTTGACGAAGAACGACCCGGAGCGCCGCAAGCGCGTGTTGGCTTATCCGGAGAAGGTATTGACTGAATACCATCCCGTGGGCGTAAAGTTTGAAGAGACGACGTATGTACGGGCCTAAAAACGCTTGCGATTAAAATCGCAAGCTCAAAGCAGCAAGTCGTTTAAAGACGACTGATCTCTGGAGCAATCTATATGGGCAAACAAAAACGTAAACCGCGGAAAGCGGCTTCCAAGCCAAAACCTTCGCCGCCTCCGGTGCAAGAGCCTGAGCAGAAAAAACCGAAAGCCTCGACCTTCACTGAAATTGGCGGCTCCCCCGTGCCCCGCCTAACCCTGCGCCACGTATTACGCGGGCATACAGGTTGGATAGGCCGCATCGCGTGGTCGCCGGATGGTTCATACCTCGCCTCGCCTTCTAAGGATAAAACCATTCGTATTTGGGACGTACGCAGCGGGGCGTGTGTACGCACCTTGCAGGAGCATACCGGAGAAGTCAACAGCGTGGCGTGGTTACCGGATGGTCAGCGCCTTGCCTCGGCTTCGGATGATGAAACCATCCACCTGTGGGAGGTCCGCAGCGGCAAGTATTTGCAAACTCTCAATGGGCATACCGATTTTGTTAATAGCGTAGCGTGGTCGCCAGATGGTCAGCGTCTCGCCTCGGCTTCCGCCGACAAAACCATACGCCTTTGGGAGGCAACCAGTGGCAAGCACTTGCAGACCCTGCAAGGACATACCGCTTCTGTCCGCGGCGTGGCGTGGTCGCCGGATGGTCATCGCCTCGCCTCGGCTTCCCGTGATAACACTCTCCGCCTGTGGGACGCGGCCAGTGGCAAGCATTTGCAAACTCTGGAAGGGCATACCAGTGAGGTTTACAGCGTGACATGGTCGCCGGATGGTCAGCGCCTTGTCTCGGCTTCCAACGATAAAACTATCCGCCTGTGGGAGGCCGCGAACGGCAAGGCCTTGCAGGTGTTGGAGGGGCATTCTGCCGGAGTGAATTGCACCGCCTTTTCTAGCGATGGCCGATGGCTGGCATCTAAAAGTGACACCATCCGCCTGTGGCGTTGCGACACTTGGGCGTGCGTGGCGGTATTGGAAGAAACCACATCTGGCACTTGGCCCTCCAGCCTCGCCTTTCATCCACGTTTGCCCATGCTGGCGACGTTGGGCGAAAAAGATACCATCATCCGCATATGGGAATTAGACGAAGCCTTACTGCTCGGTCAGGCACAAGAGAGCGTCCACTACACGACCGCCAAACTTGTCCTCGTCGGTGATTCCGGCGTGGGCAAAACCGGACTGGGCTGGCGGCTGGCGCACGGCGAATTCAAAGAGCACGCCTCCACACACGGCCAACAGTTCTGGGCCATTCCGCAACTCGGTCTCACGCGCAAAGACGGCACCGAGTGCGAGGCGGTGCTGTGGGATTTGGCGGGCCAACACGTTTACCGGCAAATTCACTCCATCTTTTTAGATAACGTATCCGCCGCGCTGGTGCTGTTTGATCCGAGCAATCGACAAGAGCCGCTCAAAGGCGTAGAGTTCTGGCTGGAGCAACTCAAGGGCAAAGAGCAACTGCCGCCGACCGTGCTGGTTGGCGCGCGGGTGGATCGCGGCGCGCCCGCTCTCGCGCAACAAGAACTCGAACAGTTCTGCCAGCGGTATGGCATTCGCGGCGGCTACCTCAGCACCAGCGCCAAAAGCGGCGAAGGGCTGGACGCTCTGCTGGAAACACTCAAGGCGCAAATCCCGTGGCAAGAGATGACGGCAACGGTGACCACCGTCACATTCAAGCGCATCAAAGACTACGTGCTGGCGCTCAAAGAAAAGCCCGACCGCAAAGGCGTGCTGGTCAGCCCCAGCGCTCTGCGCGAACAATTGCAAGCAACAGATAAGAATTGGTCGTTCACCGACGCCGAGATGATGACGGCGGCGGGGCATTTGGAAACGCATGGCTACGTCGCCATCTTGCGCAGTTCCGCTGGCGAGCAACACATCCTGCTCACGCCCGAGCTGCTGGCGAGCCTCGCCGCCTCCATCGTTTTGCTGGCGGATAAAAACCCGCGCGAACTCGGGGCCGTGAGCGAAACCAAACTGCTTGCAGTGAGCGAAGTCGAACTGTTCGATGAACTCAAAGGGTTGGAAAAGCCTGAGCAACAAATCCTGCTCGACGCCGCCATTCTGCGCTTCTTGCAGCACAACCTCTGCTTCCGCGAGACCTTGGGCAACGACACGCTGTTGATTTTGAAATGGCGAAAGATCAAATCTGCGGCTTTCGCCTGAGTGAAGAGCGCGAAGGCGAGGTGGAGTTGGTGCTGTATTACGGTGACACGATGCCCGGAACGGGGCGCGCCTCGTTTCAGGAATTGTTCGAGCAATTCCTTTATCAGCGCGACGTGGAGGTGACACGTTTCCCGCCGGTGCTGTGCCCCAACAGCCACCGACAAAAGCGCGCCACTGTCATCGAGCGCGTGCGCGAGCGCAAGACGTTCGTCTTCTGTGATGAGTGCGGCAGCAAAACCGCCCTGCCCGATTTTGGCAAGCCGCAGACCATCGGCATCGGGGCTTCGCCGTGGTTGCAACGCGAAGAAGCGGCGGCACGATTGCGCGGCGCCTACGAAGTGTATCTGTCGCGCATCAAAGGCTTCCGGCGCGGCTGGGCGACGCCTCGGTGTTATCTCAGCCGCCTGCCCGAACAGGCCGAATGGGCCGCAGAACTCATTCACGATCTGAACGACGCGGGCGTGTCCTCTTGAAAAACAAAAGGCAAACGGCAAACAGAAACTTGCTCTTTTCTTTTTGCAGTTTTCTGTTTGTTTCGCTGGAGGTCGACGCCAAACTCATTCGCGCGCGCTGGGGCAAGCGCAGTTTGATTTCTCTCGCGCTGGCGGACAAAGCCGGTTCGCACGAAATGGAGGATTGCCAGCCCGGCGCTTTTTGCGATGACACTCACTATCCGGTGAGCCTGTTTGATTTGGTGCTGAATCTGTACCCCATCCTATTCACGCACGCGGGCTTTGCGCCCTTGCGGCAGGCGTTGCACGAACAATGGGAGGACACGGCGGCAAGAATTGAAACCAGTGATCAGTTATCAGTAATCAGTTGCACGAGCAGTGGGAAAACACGGCAGCAGGAATAGCCGAGGCGATGAAAAGCATGGCTCCAAAAATTTTTATCAGTTACTCACACCAAGACGAAACATTCAAGGACGCATTGGTCAAGATGCTGGCGGGCCTGCAGCGGCGCGGCGTCATTGATGCATGGCAAGACCGGCGCATTCAACCCGGCGAGGAGTGGTTTAAGGCCATCAAGCAAGCCTTCAACGAGTGTGACATGGCTTTGCTGCTGGTCAGCGCCGATTTCATTGCTTCGCGGTTCATCAACGATGAAGAGTTGCCCGACCTGCTCAAGCGCCGTGAAAAAGAGGGCATGATCATCATCCCCATCATCGTGCGCGATTGTCTGTGGCAGTCTGAACCCGTGCTCAAAGATTTGCAAGCCCTGCCAACCGATGGAAAAGCCGTGATTAAATTTTCGGAAGCAACCGGTGAAAGAGATCAAGTTTGGACGGAGATTGCGCAAGCCATCGAAAAACGCGCCAGAGAAAAAGCTTCCCAGAAACAGCGGAGTGACAAACTTTAGTTTGTCAGCCTTGCTCGGTTTCTCACTTTACGAGTTCCGTCGTAGCTGAGTGGTATCGAATTTTGTGTTTGGAATTTAGCTATCCTTGATTTAAATTGTCATTGCAATCCAACAAAACCAATACTCCTTGAGTTGATCATGACATTGAACATCGAGTTGCCTGAAACGCTGGTCAATCAATTTTATGCGCGGCAGATTTCCGAGAATGATATCAAAAAAGTGGTCTTGGCAACATTGGAGATCTGGCTCACGCAAAAAGATTCATCAAGCCGTAGCCGGTTTGGCGAAAGTGCGGCGCCGTTCGTTGGCCGGCTCATCGCCCAAAATCGCGAGCTGTTTGAAATATTAGCCAAGTCTTGAAGATGCCGGACGAGCCGACTTTAGCGCGCGCGGATGAAGTCGCAGATCTGAAGGCTGCCGCACTTTTTCACTCCCTAATCAAAAGCCATCCGTTTATGGATGGAACCAAACGTACCGCACTGGCCGCTGCGCTTTTCTTCCTCGAACGTTGTGGTTATTCCATACCCGCGCCTCTACCGCTTGATCCCGTGGTGAAGTTTTGTGTCTCGCTTGCAGAAGAGAATTTGCTTATAGTGCGAGGCGAAAAAGCCCAGCCGCAAAGCATTCCTGAAATCGCGGGATGGTTCCAGACTTTATTAATCCGTTAATAGTCAACTCTGTGCAAAAAAAAGCAAAGATTTTTTAGATGAATGTAATTTCGCTCAGTATTCATAGGGGTTTCGTGACATTTTCAAAAGTCTCCAACTTTTAGCGCCAACGGATAGATGAACCCAACTGTAAAAGCCTTATCCGTTGGGTTCATCTATCCGTTGGGGCAATTTTTTTAAACCTGTTTGGTTGCGGCTTGCCCGCGTTGTGCCTTTCCATTTAAAGTGCTTGATTGCACTGCAAATCGACGATCAAATTACATGACCTCATCCTCATCACCCAACACGCCATCGTATTGGCTGAAAACCGTTGGCCGCTTCCTGCTCGCGATCGGCGCACTTTACCTCCTTTTGCTCATTCCAGATTCTGCTTCACCCGTAAATTTCACCGGCAACAAACAACCCTTCATCTGGAATCGCGACGAATACTGGAATGCTCTCGAAGAACGCTTCAAAGCCGCGCGGGATAGCGGTTGTGCTCGACTTTCTCCGCGTATCGAAAAAGAACTTTCTCAAAGCCATCAACTTCTTGCGCAACTCGTTTCTGATACTCTGGCGCCCGACAATTCAGCGTTTGATGAAATTGAAAAAGTCTTTTTTGAATTGGGGCCAAATATCGCCGCCTGTCCGCAAAAGTTGCCGGAGTACATCCAACTTCAAACTCGCCTGCGAAAGCTGGTAAAAGAGCAATCGCAGCATTGGGAGATGAATTCGCCCTCTGCCCGCGACCGCATTTATCGCTTGTTGTACGGCAGTCGCGCGGCACTGGAAGAAGTGATGTTGCAAGTCTCCGCCGATTCACTCGCCTCCGGTGATGATGAGCCTTCGCAAACGCCGTCAACCAAAATTCTCGGTGTTACCATTCATAGCGGTGATATTCTCGTCTCCCGCGGCGGTGCGCCAACTTCGGCGTTGATCGCGCGCGGCAATGATTATCCCGGCAACTTTTCTCACGTTGCTTTGGTGCAGGTGGATGAGAAAACGAGCGTGGCTTCGATCATCGAAGCCCATATCGAGCGCGGTGTTGCCATTTCAAGTTTAGAAGAATATTTGCGCGACAAAAAGCTGCGCGTCATGATTCTTCGCCCACGTGCTGATTTGCCTACGCTCGTGGCTGATCCGGCTTTGCCGCATCAAGCGGCAATATACGCGCTCCAGCAAGCGCGAGAACATCACATTCCTTACGACTTTGAAATGAACTATCATGATCCCGCCAAACTCTTTTGTTCGGAAGTGGCTTCCTTTGCTTATCAAAAATATGGCGTTAATTTGTGGATGGGAATATCTCATATTTCCTCGCCCGGCGTTTGCGCATGGCTGGCCGCGTTTGGCGTGCGCCATTTCGAAACGCAGGAACCCGCCGATCTCGAATATGATCCACAATTGCGCGTCGTCGCGGAATGGCGCGATCCGGAAATTCTTTTTCAAGATCACGTTGACAACGCCATTGTTGATGCGAGGCTGGAAGGCGCGGAACGCGGCGACCGCTTGACTTATGGCTGGTATATGCTGCCATTCGCCCGCGCGCTGAAAGGTTACAGTTTTCTGCTCAATTTACTCGGCAAGGTCGGCCCCGTTCCTGAAGGCATGAATGCCACCGCCGCGCTACGGCACACAGAATTTAACAAAACCCATTTTAAGATTAAAGAAAGCGTTCTGCAAACGGCGGCGGCGTTTCAACAAGAACACGGCTATCGCCCGCCGTATTGGGAATTGCTCCGGATGGCGCGAGAAGCTAAACAAAAATTGAGTGATTAGTTTGACAATGTTAAGTTGGCTTGGACAAAAGCAAAGGCAGAAAAATGAGCGCCAGAAAAATAAAGTACGGAAATAAATTCATGAAAATCTTTTCCGTGAGAGTTCCATTCCGGGAGCGATCTTTTTGGTTGTGGCTTGTCCACGTTGGGTTATTGTCGGTCGCAATTGTTGGCGCGCAAGATCAAAATTGGGTCGAGACGACGCTGGCGAGCATGACCGTTGAGGAGAAAGTTGGGCAGTTGTTCGTCGCCGATCTCGTCGCGGTGTACAGCCACAGGCAGAGTCCGAATTATCGCTATGCGCTGGAGATGATCCGGCGGTATCATGTCGGCAGTTTTGTTCTCGCTGGCGGCACGGTCTCGGATATTGCGGTGATGACCAACGCGTTGCAGCGCGAATCAAAATTTCCGTTGCTCATCAATGCCGATCTCGAAAATGGTTTTGGGTTTTTGCATCCGTGGCGCTGGCTGCAGGGCCGCGGACCGGAATTGCCAAAATACCTTTCCGGCGGCGGCACGACATTCCCTTCCATGATGGCGATCGGCGCGACGGGCAATCCACAATCTGCGTATGAGATGGGCCGCATCACGGCTCGCGAAGCGCGTGCGGTCGGCATTCACTGGACGAACTCGCCGGTTGCGGATGTCAACAACAATCCGAATAATCCGATCATCAACACGAGATCATTCGGCGAAGAGCCAACGCAAGTTGCAAAATTTGTCGCCACGTATGTGAACGGCTTGCAGGAAGAGGGCATGATCGCCACGCTCAAACATTTTCCCGGACACGGCGATACTGAAGAAGACACGCACATGAAGTTGCCGGTCTTGCCGTTTGATGAGAATCGCCTGAACGCCATCGAGTTCGTCCCCTTCAAAGCCGGAATTGCGGCAGGCGCGAAAGCCGTGATGACCGCGCATCTCGCGTTGCCCAAAATCGATCCGGCAAAACGTCCGGCCACTTTATCCCATGCCGTCATCACCGGCTTACTCCGCAACCAATTGGGATTTCACGGACTCGTGGTCACGGACGGCATGCCGATGCAGGGCATTACCGACCATTACGGCGCGGACGAAGCCGCGGTGCTGGCCATCGAAGCCGGCGTCGATGCGATTCTCGTTCCCGCCGAATTTGTGAAAGCTTATGATGGCGTGCTGGCCGCCGTGCAATCCGGACACATTAGCCGGCAGCGTTTGGATGAATCGGTGCGCCGAATTCTGACGGTTAAATCGTGGCTCGGTTTGGAGCGCTCGCGGTTGGTGGAAATCGAAAAAATTTCAGACCGCGTTGCCGCGCCCGAAACTGAAGCACTCGCTGATAAAATTTCCAATGCTTCGGTGACGCTGTTGCGTCATCAGAATAATCTACTGCCGTTGCCGGCAACGACACGTCTGAAAATTGTCGCGGTTTCAGAAGAGCCATATCCGGAATTTGGCCGCGAATTGCTGCGGCAACTCGAATCGCAACTCGCGACGATCTCCCTCACTCACTTGTCGAATCAATCGAGTCGCGAGTTTATTCAACAGACGGCGCGATTCGATGATGCTGACGTGATTCTGCTCGGGGTTTATCTATCGATTGGCGCGTGGAAAGGCAAGCCGGCATTCTCACCGGCCTTGCAAGATTTTTTTGCGCAAGTTGGAGCATTGTCCAAACCGGTGATCACCGTCGCGTTTGGCGATCCCTACGTGATTGGCAAGTCGCCGGAAACGGCGGTGATGATGACACCATACAATGGCGCCAAGATTGGTGAGCGTTCGATTGCGAAAGCGCTCATCGGCGCGATTGATATCACCGGCAAGCTTCCGGTCACGATTCCCGGAAAATACAAAATTGGTGCTGGAATACAGTTGTTGATGAAAAAATGAACGCTTCTGGAAAAAATATTCTCGGACTTGACATTGGCGGAACCAAAACCGCTTTGGTATTGGGTTCAATGCGCGGTGGAATTTTATGGCGCACCCAATTCCCGACTCATGCCGGGCGCGGTTTTGCAATCGTCTTTGCTGAAATTAACCAAACGATTGAAACGGCGCTCAATTCCGCAGGAGGAAATGTCGTCGCCATCAGCGTTTCCATCGGCGGCCCGCTGGATGTTCTCAACGGCATCATCAAATCGCCGCCGAATCTCCCCGGCTGGACGAATATTCCGTTAAAAAAATTGTTGGCGGAACGATACTCTTTGCCGGTTTATATTGAGCATGACGGCAACGCCGGAGCTTTAGCCGAGTTTTATTTCGGCGCGGGAAGAAATTTTCGGAACATCATTTTTATCACGATGGGCACCGGATTCGGCGCGGGCCTCATTCTCAACGGCCAACTTTATCGCGGCGCGAGTGATTGTGCGGGAGAAATCGGCCACATTCGCATCGCTGAAGACGGGCCGTGGTGTTACGGCAAAGCCGGCTCGCTCGAGGGCTTTGGCAGCGGCACCGGCATCGCGAAATTGGCGCAAACGATGTATCCAAAAATTTGGAACGAGTCCGCAACCGTGATTGATATTTACAACAAGCACCAAGCTGGTTTGCATGAAGCCCGCGAGGTTTTTGAACGCGCCGGATTTTATCTCGGGCGCGGCTTGGCGATTCTCGCCGACACGTTGAATCCCGAGCGAATTATTTTGGGTGGAATTGGAATGCGGCTTGGCGAGGCTTTGCTGGCGCCGGCGAAACGTGTCTTTTATGAAGAAGCCTTGCCGCAAGCTGCGGAAGTTTGCGAAATCGTTCCCGCGCAGCTTGGCGAAGCGATCGGTGACATCGCCTCGTTGTGTGCGGCATTTGATCAAGGTAAAATGCTTGCAATTTAGTTCTGCTTAACAACGGATTTCTTGCACCAAGCATTGCTGTCATCCCGCAGGGAACTTTTTAGCGTCAAGCACTGTGCTCGTGCGAAAAAAGATTCTTACAGAATGACAGCGAGATGAAAATTAAACATCGGTTTCATCAACTAAATCCGCATACAAAAACAATTCAACCGATTGACATAAAAAGGGAACGAATATGAAAATGATTCTTGCATGTTTTCTCTGTTTTGTTTTTGCGCAAATATTGTATGCGCAAAAAGCGCAGTATCTCGACGAAATCAAAAAATCTGCCGAGAAAGGCTGGAAAGAATATCCGGAAGTGATCGCGCAATGGAAAGCAACGACCAAGCCGAACGTGTTGTGGGGCTACGATTCGCCGGCGCATCCGATTTATCTCGCGAGCACGCTGGGGTTTTTGTATGAGCAGACGCAAGATAAATCTTACGCCACGAAAGCCGCCGAATTGCTGGCGATGTACGGCGACTTGCGCAACACCTATCCGAAAGATTACGCGAAAGCTCGCGCCGAATATGTAAACGGCGTGCCGGCCATTGCGAATTTCTTTTTTATGCCGCCTTACATCCGCGCCTATCTGCGCATTCGCAATAGCGGTGTTCTCGAAGAAAAGACCAAACAAAAGATCGAAACCGATCTCGCCGGCAGCGCCGATTTCATTTTTCACTTTCCCGAATGGGGCGCGCACAATCGAGCGATGTTGCGCGCCGAGGCGCTCATCTATGCGGTGCTGGCGATGCCCGATCATCCGCATGCAAAAAAATGGCGGCAAATGGCCGAGATTATCGCCGGTGATAATTTGAAGCAATGGGAAATCGAAGACGCCACCGTCTATCATCCGGTCTGGCTGCTGTCGCTGTTTTCTTATGCCGAGGCAGCGAACCAGCCGGAATTATACGAAACGTCGATCATCAATTATTACCTCAAATATTTTACCAAACTCATGGCGCCCAGCGGCTTGATTCCCGAATTTGGCGACGCGCGCTGGAGCTCAAGTTGGGAAGGGCTGCGCTTCGTGTCCATCTTCGAGAAAGGCGCAGCGGTTTATAAAAATCCTGAAATGAAATGGACTGCGCAGATCACGCTGCAAAATGTCAAAAAACAAAATGCCATCATCGGCGTCGGTGAGGCCTATGCGTTGACGGATGCCTATCGCTGGGCCGACGAAGCAGTCAAGCCCCAACGTCCGACGAGCTTGAGTCAGGAAATTCTCGAAGACGTCGTTGGCAAAAAAATCGTTTTTCGCAACGGCTGGGATGAATCCAGCACATATTTGTTGCTGAATTATCGCGACGAAGGCGACGGCGGCTGGTTGCATCGCGAATATCTGCGGCAAACGATTTCGGTGGAAGAAGAGAAGATGCATCACGGTCATTCCGATGAAAACAGCATCGTGCTGCTCATGAACAAAGGCGCGGTGCTGCTGCACGACGCCGGCTATCGCGACGATTTGCCGAGCGGCAAATTTGGCGCGTTTCGTGCGGATTATTTTCACAACCGCATCGTCGCGAGAAAAAATAAACGCGACAAGAATCAAACTTCGCTGCTGGAATTTGTGCAGAACTCCGGCGCGTATCGCCCGGTGCACACGCAGAAAATTGATTTTCTCAATTTAAAAGAAGTCGACATGAGCCGCACCCGGCTGATCGACGACAATCTCGGGTATCAGTGGGATCGCGTCATCACTTATGTGAAAGAACAAAACTTTTTCATTGTGATCGACGGCATCAAAATTCTGCGCAGCGATTATTTCACTTTCTCAAACTTTTGGCATGCACAACACATTCTTGCACGCGGCGAGCATTTTTATGATGTCGCCACCGATTCCATCCAAACTTTCAAATTCTCACAGCAGCAATCGCTACTCATCTATTTCCCCGAAACGTATGCGAAAACCGAAGGCGTGGAGCCGGTTCGCCGCAGCTATCAGGATGAACAGGCGATTTACCAAACGCAGTCCAGCCAATATAAAATTGGCGACACCGAGCTTTTTGTGACTGTGCTCATTCCGCATGACCGAACGGTGAAGCCGGAAACGTTTTTACCGAGAGTCAAACTCAGCGAAGTTTCCACACCCTACAAAGCGGTCGGGCTTGAGATCACGAACGGCGAGCGCCAATCCATACTCGGCGTGAAGCTCGATCTCGAAATGGAAATTGCGAGAGAGAATATTCGTCCGCGCTATCTCTACGATCTCGGCAAAGTCAAGTACGGCGAGTTTGAAACCGACGCGCATTTTCTTTTTGCCACCGTTGATAAAAATACGGTCAGTTATTCGGCGGCGAACGTCTTGAAAGTTATTTATAATGGAAAGGTGTTGATCGAGGCGCTGCCCAACACCCACGGCCTGCAATTGGACGGCGCGCCGGATCGTGTGGGATTTGTGAAGTGGAGGTATTGGGAGGATACGGTGACATTGAAATGAGTGATCAATGTGAGCATGGTGCTGATGGGGCGCGCCATGCTCGGTGCATTAACGCGGCGGCTCGTCAACCCAATTGGCGAGTTGAGCGGGCGGCAAAAGATCGACAAAATGTTTCGTGTTGCGCGTAACCACAACATGATTGCCCGCCAGCGCCATGGCTGCAATCATCATGTCGGCATAGCGTTTTTTGGATTTGATGCGGCTCAATAGGTTTTTAAAAACCGAGGCGTCTTTCTCAGTAATAGAGGATTGTCGAAATCTTGCAATGAGTTGTTGGGTTTGCCAAAGCCGTTGATGCGCCGCAACGATCTGTTCGGGAGTTGCTTTCAAAGCAAACTCGCTACGCCCACGCAAGAGTTCTGCCACGGTCGGCGACGGCAAGGTGATATCGTCCCACTTGACCCGCTCAACATGGCGCAGAAGAATGGGGTGATCATCGATAAAATGCCCCACGATTTGAGTATCCCAAAGGGACACTTATTTTTTTCTCCTTTTCTTGTTTTTGGGATAAACGACATGACGGTCACGTCGTCTCTCAATATCTTCAAGCATCGGCCACCACGTCGGGTCATCTTTAAAAATACCAACGAACTCCCATGGCGTCTCAAGCTGCACCGTTTTGTCGTCCGCAGCTATTGGAGGATCCATGCGCACCAGAGTGGGTGGCGGCGCCGTTTTCTCCTTGATTTGCGGTTGTCCATTCTGTTTTTCAGGACGCGCCAGCTTTTTTTCCAAATGCGGTATTTTCAACTGCACGACTTCAATGCGGTTGCTAATTTCTTTGAGGCGCTGTTGAATCAACGTCAGCACTTGATCGCGGCTTTCAGCCTCCGCTTTGCAATCCGGCAATTCGGCGACGTGCGCGAAAAAGCGGCCATTTTGCGGGGTGAGAATGATGTTGCAGGTCATAACTAAATCTCTCCAAAAGTTTGGTGGTTTAAAATAACGCTTCCAATTTTAATAAGCAACATCAAATTGCAAACTTGTCTGCCGGTAGAATCATTGACCGGTCGCTTAATTTATCAAATTCTGCAACGGCATGATTAACGCAGCGACCGGTCAATTCGCTCACAAAACTCTTGCGAACTTGCCCGCCAGCCATTATATTGACTGCCGGACTTTTCAAGAGAAAAATTTGAGTGTTGAACATTATTTCAAACAAGGAGAAACCATGCGTCAAAAAATTTTAATGCTTTGTCTCATCATAATGGGATTGAGCGTCGCGGTGTTTGCCCAAACGCACCCCTTTTCCATACATGACATGCTGGCGATGGATCGCATTTCCGAACCGCAAGTTTCGCCGGATGGCAAATGGGTGGTGTTCACTTTGCGCAAAACCGATTTGGCCGCCAATCGCGGACGCAATGACCTGTGGCTGGTTGGCATTGACGGGACGGGCTTACGGCAATTGACGGTGAATCCCGCCAGCGATTTCAGCCCACAATGGGCGCGCGATGGCAGGAGCATCTGGTTTATGTCCACGCGCTCCGGCTCAGCACAAGTCTGGCGCATTCCAGTTGACGGCGGCGAGCCGGAACAGAAAACGAGTTTGCCGCTGGATGTGGGCGGCTTCCTGCTCTCCCCGGATGGCGCGCGTCTTGCGGTGACGATGGAAGTTTTTCCGTCGTGTGAAAATGTCGCGTGCAGCAAAACCAAACTCGACGAAATGGAAAGCCGCAAAGCCAGCGGAAAAATTTACGACAAGCTTTTCTTTCGTCATTGGGACACATGGGGCGATGGCCGCCGCGCGCATGTTTTCGTGATGCCGATCACTGGCGGCGAGCCGGTTGATTTGATGAAAGGCATGGATGCCGATTGTCCTTCCAAACCTTTTGGCGGCGTTGAAGAAATTGCGTTCACGCCCGATGGCAAGTCGCTTGTTTTCACCGCGCGCGTTGCCGGTCGCGAAGAAGCGTGGTCAACGAATCTCGATCTCTATCTCGCGCCAGTCGATGGCTCCGTTGCACCGAAGCTGCTCACCGCAAATAACAAAGCATGGGACACAACACCATCGTTTTCACCCGATGGCAAAACGATGGCGTATCTCGCGATGTCGCGGCCCGGCTACGAGTCGGATCGTTTTCGCATCGTGCTGCGCTCGTGGGCCGATGGCGTCGAGCGCGTGTTGACCGAAGCGTGGGATTATTCCGCGGGCGCTATCGTGTGGTCGGCGGATAGCAAAACAATTTACACGCACGCGGATAACGTTGGGCAACATTCAATCTTTGCTCTCGATATTGCAACCGGCAAAGCACGAAACGTTGTGAAAGACGGTTCGGTGAGCGCCGTTGCTCTTGCGGGCCCGCGTTTGCTGTATGGTTTGCATCATTTAAAATCGCCGGTCGAGTTGTACACGGTATCGCCGACTGGCGTTGATGTTCGTCAAATTACCAGTATCAATGCGGAGAAACTCAAGCAAGCGCGCCTGGGCGAGCCGGAGCAATTTTCTTTTAAAGGTTGGAATGATGAAACGGTTTATTGCTACATCGTCAAGCCGATCGACTTTGATGCCAGCAAAAAATATCCGGTGGTCTTTTTGATTCACGGCGGCCCGCAAGGCTCGTTTGGCAATGATTTTCATTATCGCTGGAATCCGCAAGCGTATGCCGGCGCCGGTTACGCCGCGGTGATGGTGGACTTCCACGGCTCAACCGGTTACGGCCAGGCGTTCTGCGACGCGATTCGCGGCGATTGGGGCGGCAAGCCGCTTGAAGATTTGCAAAAAGGGCTGGCTGCAACCTTGGCGCGTTATCCGTGGATGGATGGCGAGCGCGTCGCCGCGTTGGGTGCGTCGTATGGCGGCTATATGATTAACTGGATCGCCGGCAACTGGCCGGATCGTTTCAAATGTTTGGTGAATCACGACGGCAATCTCGACGAACGCATAGCGTATTTCGATACCGAAGAATTGTGGTTTCCGGAATGGGATCATATCGGCACGCCGTGGGACAATCCCGAAAATTTCTCGAAGCATAATCCCATTGAGCATGTGAAAAAATGGAAAACGCCGATGCTGGTGATTCACGGCGGTTTGGATTATCGCGTCGTCGATACACAGGGCATGGCAACGTTTACCGTGCTGCAACGTCGCGGCATTCCAAGCAAGTTTTTGTATTTCCCCGATGAAAATCACTGGGTGCTCAAACCGCAGAACAGTATTCAGTGGCACGAGACTGTGCTGGGTTGGCTGAATCAGTGGACAAAAGGAAATGGGACGAATTAGAAAATCACTCTTACTCTTACTCGTACTCGTACAAGTAGGAGTAGGAGTACGAGAATATAAATAATCCCAACATGGCCGACCAAATCAAGCACCTCAACCTTCTCGATTACCTCATCGTTGTTCTCTACATGCTCATGCTCAGCGGGGTGGGAATTTACTTGTCGCGCTTCAATAAAACCGTTGACGATTTTTTTAAAGGCGGCGGTAAAATTCCGTGGTGGATCGCGGGTCTCTCCACGTTTGTTTCGGGATTCACCGCCTTTATGTTTGTGGCGGCTGCGGGGCATACGTACAAAAATGGCCTTTCCGCCGTGGCGCTCTTCACCTCCGCGTGTTGGGGATACGCCCTCGGTTATTTCGTGTATGCCGCCAAATGGCGACGCGCGCGGCTTTCTTCGCCGATGGAATTTCTCACGAAACGCTATTCGCAAACGACGACTTATTATTACACCATTCTATCAATCATTCCGGCAATTTTGGGAATGGGGTTGGGAATTTATACGTTGTGCATTTTTCTCACCACTGCGCTCGACATCGTCGGTTGGCAACTTAATTTAGGCGTGGTGACACTGAGCGGCCTGGAAGTGACGATGATTGTCACCGGCATCGTTCTGCTCATTTATAACAGTGCCGGCGGATTGTGGGGCGTTGTGATTACCGATGTAATGCAATTTCTTGTTATCGTCATTATGACGCTGCTTATTTTCCCGCTCGCGTTTATCGCGTTGGGAAATGGAGCGGGCTTTGTCGCTGGCCTGCAAAAACTTTGGACCGAAGCGCCGAATGGATATTTGAGCCTGCAAGATGTAACGAGTCGCCCGGGTTTTTATCTCGCCTATCTCACCAACATTTTCATCGGTTACAACGCCGCGTGGTTCATCGGCCAACGTTACGACAGCGTCCCCACCGAACGCGATGCGCGCAAAATGGCGATTCTCTGCGGCGCGTTGAGTTTTGTGTTGCCCTTGCTCTGGATTACCCCGACGATGGCCGCGCGACTGCTGTTCCCGTCAATCCAAACGCTTTGGCCGCAGTTAGCTGAGCCTGCCGAAGCTTCTTTCGTCACACTTGCATTGACCTTGTTGCCCAATGGGATTATCGGCGTCGTAATGTCCGCGCTGCTGGCGGCGACGACCAGCTCGGTTGACACCGGTTTGAATTATCTCGCTTCGATCATTGTGCGTGATGTCTATGTTAAATTTCGCCCCACGGTCCCTTCGGAAAAACAACAATTGCGTGTGGGCCGGATCACGGTTCTCACACTCGGCGGCCTGGCGATTGTTTCAGCCTTGATCGTGCAAAAGGCCAAAGGTGTTTTTGATTTTGCTTTGCTCTATTACTCGTGGTTTACGCCCTCGATGCTCACGCCCGTGATGTTGGGTTTGGTTTACACGAAAACGCCCTCATGGTCGGCCATCGCCGCGGCCACCATCGGTTTGCTGTTGGTTTTGGCGGCCAACACAATTTTTGATTTCTCGGCGCATCAATACGAAGCCAATGTGTTTATCGGCGTGTTCGCGAGTGCTTTCGTTTTTTTCGCTTCGTCTTTTTTTGAAGAAAAAGATTCTGCCGCGCGCGAGCGCATCGGAAGCTTTTCCCAAAATCTGGCCACACCGGCAACGGTTGCCGAGTATCAATGGGATTTTAACACGCTGAACTCTTACAAAGTCGTCGGCGTGCTGACCGCGGGCGTTGGCGCCGTTTTAATTTTGCTCATGTTGGTGCCGGCCACGATCGAAGTCCGCGTGCTTAATTTAATCGCCGGCGGCGGAACACTGGCGGTGGGGTTAATGATGATTTGGTATTTTAATGAGAAGATACGAGGCAAAATTCAGTAAACTCTAAATAGAATCTCCAAACAAGTTTTTATGGAAAGCGCTATAGTCAAAAACCAGCGTGTCATTCGCGTATTTATCTCGTCCACTTTTCTTGATATGCAAGCGGAGCGTGAAGAGTTGATTAAACGGGCCTTTCCCCAATTGCGGCAATTTTGTGAACAACGTGGAGTAATCTTTGAAGAAGTGGATTTACGATGGGGCATTACCGCCGAAGACGCCGATGATGACAAAGTGATACCGATCTGTTTTAAAGAAATAGACGATTGCCGCTGCTTTATTGGTTTATTGGGTGAAAGATACGGCGCGATGATTGACAACTTTCCGGATGAACTGTTAAAAAGCCATCCCTGGCTTGAAGCGCATCGTGGAAAGAGCATAACTGAATTGGAGATTTTATATGGCGTCTTGAACGATCGCGATGTTCCATCACAGGCTTTTTTCTATTTTCGCGATCTGGCCTATTTGGAAACTTTATCGGAAAGCGCTAAATACAGATCCCCGGAAGCCTCATCAAGAGAAAAGCTGCACGCTCTCAAACGAAATATCCGCAGCAGCGGCCATCCGCTTCGGGTATATTCAAATCCCGAACATGCCGGGAATTTAATTCATGCAGATTTTAAGAAACTTATTGAAAAATTCTTCCCGGAAGAAAAGCCGCCGACTTCTCTTGAACGCGAGATCATCGAACAGCAATTTTTCTCAGAGACCTTGAGCCGAATTTATATTGGCCGGCAAAGTTATTTTGATCGTCTTGATGATTTCGTCGCCAGCGGCAAATCTCCACTCGTTGTAATTGGAGAATCCGGCACGGGAAAATCAACGCTTCTCGCAAGCTGGCTGCGCTATTATCGCGGCGATTCCCTAAAAACAATTTATCTTTCCGCTTCGCTTTGGGATCGCTTGCGGCGATGGTTTCAAAAATTTAAACTGTGGCTGGCTCGCCCAAATAGAGAACGTCCCGATTATATTTTCACACATTTTGTGGGCGCGACCGTTGAAAGCACAAATTGGGCGGCGATGCTGCGTAGAATGATCGCCACACTCAAACCGCAGTTTGGTTTACAGCTTCAAATTCCCGAGCAACTGCACGCCTTGCGGGTTACTTTCGCCAGCTTGTTGCAAGCGGTGGCGAAAAAGGGGCGCGTCGTTTTGATTATCGACGGTCTGGACCACTTGGAAGATCGTGAGCAGGCCCTGGATTTGGCTTGGTTGCCGGAAAACATTCCGGCCAACGTTCGATTGATTCTTTCCACCGGCGGCGGCCCCACGCTCAATGAAACGCGCCGGCGCCGTTGGCCGACCCTTGATATCAAACCGTTGCAAACGAATGAGCGCGAACGTTTTCTCTCTGAATATTTGAAGCTATACAGCAAAGCCCTGAGCTCTTCTCAGGCGCAACTCGTCACACGTTGCCAACAGGCAAAAAATCCGCTCTTTTTGCGAACGTTATTGGAAGAGCTGCGAGTATTCGGCAGCCATGACGAATTAAAAAAACAGATTGAGTTTTATATTGCCGCCGATTCACCGCGAGGTCTTTTTGCAAAAGTTCTCGAGCGTCTTGAGAATGATTATCAAACAAAACGGCCGGCGCTGGTGCCAGATAGCATGAAGCTTTTGTGGGCCGCACGCCAGGGATTGACTGAAACTGAAATGCTCACGATCTTGGGCAGTTCTGAGGCGCCGTTGCCAAATGCGATATGGTCGCCGTTATTCCTTGCGGTTAAGTCGTCCTTGATACGACGGTCAGGGGTGTTGGCTTTTTTTCATGCTGATTTCCGCCAGGCGGTCGAGCAACGCTATCTTAGCGATGAGAGGGAAAAACAGGCGGCGCATCTTTGTCTAGCTAATTATTTTGCTCGGCAAAATATTTCCTCGCGCCAAATCGATGAGCTGCCGTGGCATTTGCTGGCAATGCGCTCCTGGCCCGAGCTTAATGCGTTATTGGCCGATCCGAAGTATCTTGCCAAAGCGTGGCCCACGCATCAATATGAGATCAAATCCTATTGGGCGGAATTAGAGCGGCGTTCACCCCATTCAATGATCGAGGCCTATTCGCCTGTTATCGATGCGCCGGCAGCATATCAAGATTGCGCCTGGTACGTTTGCATACTGCTGGGGGAAGCGGGTTATGCCAATGAAGCCATGAAGCTGAGCGTTTATTTGGAAACGCAAGCGCGACGTGACAATAACCGTGAAAACCTTCAAGCGAGTTTGAGTCTGCGCGCAACTTATCTGAGAGAAAAAGAAGAGTTTGAACTGGCGATAAGTTTGTTGAAAGAGCAAGAGCAAATTTGCCGTCAAATTTCCAACCGGACAGCTTTGGCAGCAAGCCTGGGTAATCAAGGCGTTATCTTAATGGAAGTGGAGCAGTTTCCTGAAGCGAGGCGTTGTTTCGGGGAAGAAGAAAAAATTTGCCGGGACATTGAAGATCTCGCCGGACTTGGCGCAAATCACGGCAACCAGGGATTGGTTAATTTGAAGCAAGACAATATCGCGCCAGCTTTGAAATTGTTTCAAGAGCAAGAAAAATTGTCACGCCAGCTTGGGGATACCTCCGGTTTACAAAAGAGCCTCGGACACCAAGGACTGGTTTATCATCGACAAAACAAGCACAAGAAAGCGCTTCAACTTTACAAAGATGCAGAAAAAATGTGCAAGCAAATCGGGGAATTAGCCGGTCTGCAGGCCTTGCTCGGTTATCAAGCCGAGGTTCAACAAGACCTCGGCGACTATGATCAAGCTATCGAGCTGTTAGATGAAAAAGAAAAAATTAGTCGAAAGCTTGCAAGTCCGGCGAAACTAGCCAGGACCCTCGTGCAAAAAGCCGCGTTGTTTGCCTACAATTTAAAGCAGCCGGGTTATGCGTCACAATTTATTGAGGAGGCTTATCAGCTTGCGGTGGATAACAACTTGAAGAAACTGATCCCAGAAATTGAAGAACATTTGAAATTGATTCGGTCGCAGCTTTGAGCAGGGTCATTATTGACCGGTCACTCCAAGTGACCGGTCAATATGATTTAGAAATTCGTCGGAAGGGAGAAACTCGCAAGCCAAATGTCAATTTGATCTAGTCAAGCTAATTCAGACTGGGCAACGGCGCGTTGTGCTCTCGCAAGGACTGCTCTTCGTCTTTCCAAATACCCAACTCACGACGGATTTTCAGAATTTGAGTCACTTGTTCGCGATTTTCCTCAGACATGCCGACACGCAACATGTTCTCAATACCGGGGCGAGCATTCCACCGCAAGGTGCGCATCTTTTGCTGAGAGGTATTTATTTCCAGTACCTCGCTCAACTCGGCGAGCTTTTCAACCGGAAAATTTGCCCCGAAGTGCCCTTGAAAAGCGAGGCGGAAAAAACGCTGCAGATAAGTAAATTCAGCGGCATCGGCAAGAATGACCCGGTCGCGATAATCATTTTGAGCGCGAGTGAGAACTTTTTGATGGATTTGTTTTTTCACCGCCGGAAATTCCCACGGTTTCGTGTCGCTATACGATTCGTCATCCGCATCGCCTCGGCCATTTGATAAAAATTGTGGAGATGAGGTGAATGCCACTTGCAGCATAAAATCAAACGGCAGCGGCGCTGCCACGCCCTCCAGCATCATAAAATTCTTCGGGTGCAAATCAAATTCTTTTTCACGCACCCCGCTCCAAATATCAAACGTTGGCGGGTCGGTCAGCCATCGCTTGAGCTGCGTTTCGCCCCCGTTAAACACATTTTCCGCCGCTTGTTTGATCTTCATTTCAAATTTATCCAAATCGGTGGTTTGCTCGGCGCAAGCAATAATGAGATCGACAAGGGGCTCGTCGTAGAATTCACTTTTGGCCGTAAGCGGCGAACGAATGGGATCCTTCAACGCTTTCGGTTGTCGCAATGCGGCCTGCGCTTGTAATCTGATTTCGGAAGAATTGATGATTGACTTGAGATAGAGCGCCAAATCGAGAATTTCTTGCGGAGTATCATATTGCGACGCCATCATCGGCTTCAGCGCGGCGAGAGCTCGATTGGCCCATGCTAATTGGTAAAGAGCGTTTTGCGCAAAAACCGCATTCGTGGCAGAGTCGCGGCTAGGATCTTCGCTGGTATATTTATCAACAAAACGGTCTAATTCGATGATGCGATATCCCATCGGGTTATCGATGAGCACGGGATGGAGAAGAATCTTCAACTCCATCATCGGAGGCGCTTTGATCATGGTAACTGCCAAAGGCCGGCCATCGGCAGCATAATTCAAAGCATAATATGCCATCGCCAGACGATGCGGAATTGAACGAAAGGCTTGCCCATCCGAGTTGATCAGAATCAACTCAATTTTTCCGTCTTTAAGTTCCCATTTAAGGTCATTAAAGTTGAGCGTTGGCGTCGTCGTCTTGACCGAATCAATCCCGATGAGCACGCCGCCAACTCGTGAGAACCCGCGCAATCTGAAAAAACTCCGTGAGCGGGTAAAGCTGCTTCTAGAAGTGGCTAAATTAGGCGTCGAAGGCGAGCCGGGACCTGGGCTGAGATCGGGGGAAGTCCTGGAACCATCTCCTGAGGCCCAGCGATTCCTTAAGTCGCTGCTCGGCGTTCTGCTGTCCGCGCCAAACTGAGAAGGGAACCAGTCATCGAAGTTCGTCAGGGCTTCAGTATATTGCATCGTTCGCGCGCTTTGCGGATTGGGAGCAAGATTGCGCAGTTTTTCAATTTCGGCAGCAGCCTTATTGAGGTTGACGTGCGGTTCGCTTGCCGCTGAAACTGACGGCGGATACTCTCTGAACGTATTATTGATTTGATTGATTGGCACTTCATTCATCACGGTCCGCATGATGGGTTGAATTTCGGCCATTTCAATCGAAGTCGTAACGGTGTTGAGGGCTTGCCCAACGCTCTTGCCGTGAACGAGTTCCAAGACAAATCTTCGCGATTGTGTCTCATGCAAGGATTGAATCACAGACGGATTTTTTGTTTGACTGGCGCCTTGAATAATTCGCCCAAGTTCGCCCTGGCTGGTCCCGTCAATCATCACCCCGGCCACATGTTTAGCTAAAGCATGCGTCAGATCACCACGGCTCGCGACCTTTTGAAAACTTTTTAACTCAGTTTTCAAGTGATCGACAAATCGAGGTGAGCGCCGCGCCGCATCTTCAAGTTCGGCACGCAGGTTTTTATATAACTGCGTTGGCGGTTTATCCGCATCTAACGCGGCTTCCGATACTCGAACGATCTCTTGCTCAAGCGGGCGTAAATTTGCGGCTTGCGATCCGGAAGGCACTCTTTCCAAAACTGAGCTCGCCCGCCTGACATTACGGCTGAGAATTCGATCACGCACCAAAGTAGACCGCATCGAAAACCTTGCCGTTGAACTTATGGTGGAACTAATTGCTGACAAATGCGATTCGGCGATCGCTGCTTCGAGTGTCCGGGCCGCTTCTTCAATAACACTTTTATCGCCGTCGCTAAGCTCGTTTTTCGGCTCGCCTAATTGGTTTTTGGCGTTTTTTAATTCCTGCTCGACTTGCTCGCTTTCCAGCGTGATTCTGAGATTGTGAAGCTCGACCACTCGTTTATCCAATGCGGGGCCGACTTTGCCGGAATAAACGCCCATCAAAGAAGGAACCAATAAAACCAAACTCGAGACATATACCAAACGTGAAACACGGCTCAAGTTCGTCACCAATCCCCGGCTCATGAAAAAGGTTTGGAGTTTTTCCAATTTCGTAGCGGCTTTGGGCAACTCAACATCCTCATCAGACAATTTTACATTCATGCGGCGCTGAATTTCATGGGCTTTGAGCAATCCTTGCAAGAGGGAAGTTTGTTTCGTCAACTCTTGACGAATCTGGTCAGCATTAGCCCCTTCCGGCAAAGGAATCCGATCGAGTTCTTCAAGAAGTTGGAGTCTTTCAGCCAATTGGGCTTGAATTTCTTGAATTTCTTTGTTTAGAGGCAATGGCTCTAATTGATTTTGCTCATAAAGCTTTTCGAGCCGTTGATATTCACCATCAAAAATTCTTTTGAACGCGCCTTGCAATCGCAGTTTCGCGCTTCGGTGCGCATAAATCGCCAAAGCCAGGACGAGCAGGATGATCGCGATCACGCCCCAAATGGGGCCGAAGCCGGTGAGCATGGCACGCCATTCTTTGATCGTCTCGATCGAGCTTAAGACGGCCTTTGGGCTAGCCCCTCCGAGTAGCCCGAGAAAAAACATAACAACAACGATCACCACCGAGGTCAGGGTGGCAATGAGAAAAACGCTGCGCAAAACTCCCAAGACCGCCAGCAATGCCGAGTGCCCAATCGCCGAGGTAGAGCGGTCAAATTGCAAGCGACGTTCTACCGATGGAATCCAGGCAAAGTGCAGAATGGCAAACGCACCAAGGCCGGCGAAAAGAAAATAAATAAGTTCCATAATACTAATCCCTTCTCTGCCAGTCGGCAGATTAATTTTATTGCTGAAAGCGAAGCTAAAATTATTCTTATGTCAACTCGAACCCACGTAGACATTTAAGGTACATATTTGAAGAACTGGCTCTATATTAAAGACACTGCAATAGTCAAAAAACTCTCACTTTTTTTAAAAATATTTAAACCCCGGCCTTGCATTAAAAAATAAAGGGTCATACTTTTAAACTTAGTGGATTTGCCTCACTTTATCTGGAAGGCAAAAGAAACCTCACTAATTACTTGTTTAATATGAGCCACTTGCATTACAGAAAGCTGTCTCGACTTGTTCGCATCAGTGCCGTTCAATTACCAACGGTTATTGCCGGTCATTCCTTCAAAGAAAAGCAAACGCATAACCGGCAACATATTCAAACCATGTTAAAAACCGCCGGAGAGCGCCAATCCGATCTCGTGCTCTTCGGCGAATACGCCAATCTCTGCCATCGCATGTGGTCGAGTGATAAACGCGAATATGTTCCTGATCCGATTCCCGGCGAGTTTACACGGATGGTAGCGCGTTACGCGAAAAAATATAAAATGAATGTCGCGATGCCGATGTTTGGAACTTATCGGGGAGTGCTTTCGAGTTGGGTGGTTCTGCTAAATCGCGCCGGAAAAATTATCGGCTGTTATCAGAAAACACACCCCACGCAGCCGGAACAAAACAACGGCATCAAAGCCGGCGACGATTTGACGGTCTATGAACTTGATTTCGGCAAAGTCGGGATTATGACCTGCATGGACATCGAGTATCCCGAAGTCGCGCAAATTTTGATGCTGCGCGGCGCGGAGATTTTGCTCTTCCCACACGTGCAAGGCAGTTGGGGCGAAGTTGATTGGGAGATTCGCTATCGCGCCCGCGCGGTCGATACCGGTTTGTACGTCGTCTCGGCGTGTTACGGTTATCCTGAAGGCCAATGGATGCCCGGCATGATGATCGGCCGCAGCGGCATTGTTGGTCGCGATGGTTTGATCATGGCGGACATTGGCCGCGGCATCGGCGTTTTGACTCACGATATTGATCTCGAACAAAAGCGCGTCACCCAGTTTTTCTTTGAACAAAAATATGATCGCACGCTCGCCGTCACCGCTTCACGGCGTCCGGAGATTTATCAAGATTTGGTGAATGTCAATTATAAAGAAAAGACGTTACAAAAGCTCGCGCATTTGAAGTTTTAATTAAAGAAGGCTGAGAAAAGTTATGCGCCGCACCAGCTTAAAATTCTCTCCGGCAACCGCCAGCGTGACGAGATTTAGAAATTAAACTCGCTCTTTCTCTCAGCGACGATTTCTTTCCATTTGCGCTGCACATCGATTTGAGGATTGGAACGATAATAAATGTAGCCCTTCTCGCGCGCATGCGGCGTTTGCACGCTATCCACCAGTTGCATCGACGCAAAGAAAAGCGATTGTGTTTGCAGCACGTCATCGATCATGATTTGCCGGTCGAACTGCGCCGAATCGGGCGCCCACATCAGAAAGCTGCCGTTGAAGCTATACGCTTCCGGCAGGTGGTATTTTTTGCGGTAATAGTTGATCGAGCTGGCGTGCGCATAACCGCCGCCGTAGATCATGCAGGACGGTTGCTCCGCCGGCGATAAGCTGTGGTACAATTTTCCGACCTTCGCGGCCATTTCTTCCCAGCCGTGCATGTCGGCATAGTCCTGTGGCAACGCATGAATTTTGCCGTCCTCCCAGCGCAACGGGCCAACGAAATTTAAGTTATCTTTCATCCAGCCCCAGTATCCTTGCATGTTTTGAATGGAAAGCACCGGCAGGCCATACGGGAGCATCGGAAGAGTCAAAACGATGAAAAGAAAGGCAAGCGCCGGTTTCAGCAAAGCAGTTTTGTTTTCCAGAAAATTTTCAATGGCAATGCCGCCGGCGGCCATGAGCATGGGGTACGCGCCCAGCGCGTAATAGCTTTTTCCTTTTAACACAACAAAAACTAAAATAATGAATATATAAATCAAACCCAGAATACGATAAGCCGATAATTTTTTAGACAGCAACAGATACAGCAATCCCGGCAGCCAGATGAGCAGGGCCGTCTGATGAAACCTGAATTGCGTTTGCAAAAAACTCAAAGTCTGCACGTATTGCAGTTGGGTCCGGCTCAGCTCGGCCAGGTGTTTGAGCACCGGCAGATTGTGCTGATATTGCCAGAGGAGATTCGGCAAAGCGATGAGCAAGGCCATGCCAAAAGCGAGATATGGATACTTGGTTTTGAGCCAGCGGCGCTGTGGCGTGAGTAGGATGGCGAGGAAGAATGCTGCATAAAAAAACACGATGGAATATTTTGTCAAAAATCCCAGACCGGCGACAATGCCGAGATAGAACCAGTATTTCGGTTGTTGGTGTTTGACCAGGCGCACGATAAAAAAGGCGGATAGAAACCAGCAGAATTGATCGAAGCTTACCGGTTGAAACAACGTGTTGCTGCGCATAAAGGCCGGCGAGAGAATGAACGCGAGGCAGGCGAAGCTCTGCGCCCATTTTTTCCCGCCGAGATCTTTGACCATCACGCCGAGGAAAAAAACCGTAATGCCGCCGATGAGCGCCGGAAAAAGCCGCACGAAAAAAAGATGCCCGCCCAAACTCAGCACCAATTTGCCGAAAACCGCAATAACCGGCGGCACTTCCATATATCCCCACGAAAGACGTTCGCCGATGGCCAGATAAAGAAATTCGTCGCGATGAAAACCGTAATTGGTGTTGGTCAGGAAGTGCAGCGATAGTTTAAGCGCCGCGAAAACCAACAACAGTTTCCAATCTTGCCATCCCTTGCTCACCGCATTTGCACTCATTGAATACAACCCTTATTGCACTTTTTTAGCCCATTCCTCCAAAAGCTTGAGACTCACGCCGGCGCCGCCGCATACGAGAACGACAACCGGCGACAAATCAGCCAAGGGTTGCGCGCGGTCATAAACCGCGGACAGCGACGCGCCACACGCCGGCTCCACCAACACGCGATGCTCGTCCGCGAAGCGCTGGCAGGCATTCACCGCGGCGCGATCAGTGACGATCCACGGGATGATCTGATGCCGTTTCGTCCAGGCCAGCGCCTCCGCGGCAACGGTACGAGAGCCGAGCGTGGTGGCAATCGAAGTGATGCGATCCAGCGTGATGAGCTGACCGGCTGCAACCGATTTGGCAAATGAGGCGGCGCCTTCGGTTTCGACCGCGACAACTGGTACTTCCGCCCAACCAACTTGATGCAGGCCTTCCAACAAGCCGCAGAGCAAACCGCCGCCGCCGACTGAAACGACAACCGCACCTGGTTTGACTTGCGCCGCGGCAATTTCGTGGATAATTGAAGCATGCCCTTGCCAAACGCGCGGATCATCAAACGGATGAATATATGCGGCGTTTTCGCGCGCGGCCAATTGTGTGGCGAACGCATGCGCCTCGTCCCACGCCTCGCCGTGAACAACAACGGTAGCGCCCTCACGGCGAAGAATGTCTTGAATCCAAACTGAAGCGGCCTTTGGAACAACAATGTTCACTTCGGCGCCGAGTTGCCGTCCGGCATAAGCGACGGCATAACCGGCATTGCCGCCGGAAGCGCACACGAAACGGCGCGCGCCGTCGTTCCAACTCGCCTGGCACGCGGCGCCGAGGCCGCGAATCTTGAACGAGCCGATGGGTTGCAACGCTTCCATTTTCAAAAAAACTGGAACCTTCATTATCGCGCTTAAAGAACGTGATTCCCCAAATGGCGTAACGATATGTAAGGGAGTCATCATAAATTGTCAGGAAAATAAATTTCGTCATGCGCGAAGATTGTCTTATGAGGCCGGCCATTAAGCGCGAATTCTCCGGCTATCTCTCCATTCGCGTGATTGACGCGATAAAGTTTGCCCGCTTCCGTTCCCAAATAAAGAAAACCTTCATGCGCGACAATCGGCGTGATGATCGGCGAACTAAAATCTTTGATGATACGTTTTGCGCCGGGCGCACTTGCGAACGCATAGAGCTTGCCGTTGGCGGCGCCGTAATATAATTGTTCTCCGAGCAATGCCGGAGGTTTATTGATAATAAAATTCTTGCCTTCCGGCAACGGCAGGGGAACTTTCCAAATTTCTTTTCCGGTAAGGTAACCTCCTTTTTCGACCATACCAATATCGGTGCCGACGAGAATCCAATCGCCGTCGATGAGCATGTTGCCATGAAAGCTCTGGCCGCCGTCCCGCGAGACGTCGTATTTCCAGTTCACCGCGCCGGTTTTGCGATCGAGACAATACATCACTCCGGCGCACGAGCCGACGTAAAGATGATCTCCCGCGACCGCGGGAGGAACGAACACTCAGCCTTTGGTGTCGAAAGTCCAGAGAAATTTTTGGTCGGGATTGGTTTGAGCGGCGATTTGAGGAGATGAAATTTGAAATACGACAAGCATTGCTACGACGATCGCAAGCTTTGAATGTTTCATTTAGTTCTCTTTGCAATAAAATGATTCCGTGAAATGAGAAATACGGCGAGACGATTAACGCTGCCGCCAGCCATAAAAAGAATGACGCCCAATTTGGACGAATTGTTCAACGGAATCATGACAGACGGGCCGTCGGTGTAACGGCTCATCGCCACGCCGTGAGAATGCCGCTGATCACCGCGAACGCGATCAAATAAAAACCGCTGTTGATGGAAAATACCGGCTTCGGGCGCTTCTCGAACATCAGGCTGTTGAGGTGAATCGTGAAAGCGAAGGCGAGCCACATCATAACGCCGTAGAGCAATCCATCCATAAAGCCGGTCGCGCCCATCGCGCTCACGATTTTCGCCAGAATGAAACTCGTGATCAAGCCGCTGATGAAATGCGCCAATGTGTGAAGTGAAGTCGGACTTGGTCAGGGGTTTTTCTAAATTGGGAAGCTCTTCGTGATCAAGTCCGACTTCGCCGACTTTTTAAGCTTCACCAGTTCAAGCCGATGACTTTCGGATCAATATAAATGATAACAGAAAAAAGAGCCAAGTCAAGCCGAATAAAATCTGCGGCGGCAAGTGGAAGAAAATGAATGAGACGATCAACACCAAGCCGACCATCGCGAGATTCACGCCGGCCATGATTTTGAGAAACGCCGGATTGCCGGCGTGATGACGGACCGTCAAAACATTCAGCAGGCCCGCAAACAAAGTCAGGATTTCGAGATAAAGATTAAAACCCTTGAACAGTGCCTTCGTCGTCGTAGAGAAGCCGCTGATATTGAACTCATGCGTTTGAATGAGTTGCCACATGCGTTTGTCTTCTTCCTTCGTCCGGATTGGTGAAAAAACTGAGCGTGTGTACGAGCGCGAAGAGAATCAAAAAATAACTTCCGAGCTTGTAAAACAAGATACTTTTGTTGCGCATTGTCCTTCCTCCGACACGAATTCAAATTCGTGTCTCATAGCTGAAGCCCACTAAAGTGGACTCGATCATTTGTGGGGTATTCGATCGGCTTGAGCCGCTTTGAGCTTTGAGCCCGAGAATTAATTCTCAGGCTCGTTTTTTTGCCGCGCGCGTTCCGCATACGGCACGGCATCATACACAACAATCTCCGTTCCACTCGAATTGGCAATCAGACGCGAGCCGTCGGGGGTGAAGACAAGATTGTAAAGCGGATTGGTAAAGTCTGCAAAAGTCGCAATCGTCACACCGCGCTCAACATCCCACAGGCGCACGGTCAAATCCGCCGAGCCGGTTGCGAGCCGGCTGCCATCCGGAGAAAAAGCCACCGTCCAAACACGTTGCGCGTGGCCTTTCAATTCGTGCAGCAGCGTACCGGAGTTGGCATTCCAGATTTTTGCGTTGTCCTCTGCACTGGTCGCCATTTTGCGGCCATCTTTGGTAAAGGCGATCCAATAAATCGCGCCTTTGTGCGCCGGTATCGCGCGTATCTTCTCGAACGTTGTCGTGTTCCACAACGTCAACGTGCCATCATTGCCGCCGGTGGTCAACATCGAACCATCGGGACTGAAGGTGACAAAATACAGGCTGCTCTCATGCGGCAGTTTTTTGAGCAACGCGCCGGTTTCAACATTCCAGACATAAGCCAATTTTTTCCGTGATGCCGAAGCGACAAATTTGCCATCCGGGCTGAACGCGCAACCGCTGCTGCCACCTTCGAGGCCGCGCAGCTCACGGTGGACATCGCCGGTTTTCACGTCGAAAATTTTTACGAGCGTGTCCCAATTGCAAGCCACCAACAGCGAAGCATCCGCATTGAAATCGGCGGCGTTGATCAGTTCATTCAGGCCTTTGAAGCTATTAGTCACCGTACCGGAGTTGGTGTTCCAAATGCTGATCGTCGCTTCCGGGCCGCTCGTCGCCAGTTGCGAGCCGTCACGGCTCAACGGAAAAGCATAAATTTCTTTGCTGCGTCCGCGTTGCTCGGAAAATTCAGAACCATAATTCTTCTCCCAAATTCGAATCGACTGATCAGTTGAGGCCGTGACAAATTTATGGCCCTCAGGATGAAATGCGATCGAATTGATTTTATTTTCGTGGCCGTACATTTTCTTTATCAATTTTCCCGTCTCGGCATCCCACCGCATGAGAACAGCATCGCCACCGCCGGTGTAGATGGACTTGCCGTCGTTCGCAAAGGCGATGGAGAAAACCGGTTGCTGATGGCCGCGCAATTCAAAAAGCAGCTTGCCCGTTTCCAGATCCCACACGCGCGGCGTTCCATTCTTTGTCGCGGCAGCGATCTTTTTGCTATCGGGGCTGAATGCAATGTCATCAATCGCCGAATACGCCGGCACATCGTCGAAATGCAGCACCATGGGCGGTTCATCTCTTTTGTCGAGATTCCACACGCCGACGCGCCACTCCCATGTGCCCACGGCGAGGCGCTTGCCATCCGGGCTGAAACGAATATCGACGAGCGGATGGGTCGCAAAGTTGGTGCGCCAGATTTCTTTGGCGGTGGCAACGTCCCAAAGTGCAACGAGACCGACGACGCCACGTTCTTTGCGATACCATGAGCAGAACGCGAGAAGTTTTCCATCCGGGCTAAGATCGATATCGGCCAGACCCTGGCCGCCGCTTTTGCTTTGCCATTCTTCTTTGCCGGTGGCGAGATTCCACACGCGAATCGTGCCGTCACGCGAGCATGAGCCGGCGCGCAAACCGTCGAAACTGATTTTTGCCGCATAAACAGAATTCTTGTGGCCGATGAGGCGTTTGGTTTCTTTCAAACTTTCGGCATCGAAAATACGGATCGTGCTGTCGAGCATCGCCGCGATGAGCATTTTGCCGTCGGGACTGTAATGCACTTCATCGGGCGTGGAGTCGGTGAGGTCGATCTTTGCCAAGCTGTTGTCGCTGCGCGCGTTGAGATAGCGCCACTCCCAGTTGCGATATTTCACCGGGGCTGAAGCCAGCCAACGTTTCGCTTCGGCGGCTTCATTCAATCGCAGCGAGGCATTCGCCGCGGCAATGTGCGCGAGGTATGATTGGTATTCGGCATTGATCGGTGAAGGTTTTTTATTTTGAGCCTTCGCTTCAAACAAGAATGCAAAAGAAGCGAAGATTACACTAATAATTAAAATTCGTTTCAGGGTCATGAACCATGCTCCTTTTTATTCGTTCAGCTTTTGTAAATCAAAGGCTTTCTCTAATTCCGGATGACTTTGCCACTGCCCGTTGAGAAAAACATTTTTGTCCCACGGAAAGATGACGAGTGCGTCGGTGCTCAACGCAACTATTTCCGGCATTGGTTTCGCCCAACTGTGGCTGATCAAGCTGGCAGTTACAATCCGCGACGCTCCCACCTGGCGAACGCGCTCGGCGACTAACGCGAGGGTTTCGCCGGTATCAGCGATTTCATCCACCACCGCCACGACTTTGCCATTGACTTCTGTAGATACATCAACCTTCCAAACGGGGTATTCAAAAGTCACACAATCATTCACTCGGCGAGTTACGCGAACCGGATACAATTCACGGCGAAGCGCACAGGCAACGGCGGTGGCTGGAAACAGGCCTGCTCGCGCAATGCCAACAACGACTTCGATGCCCGCGCTGGAAAGCTTTTCAGCGAGAAGCTTTGCCAGTTGTGCAAAGCGCTCCCAGGTTATTTCGTCAATACCCTTTCTTTGTGAGTAGTCGTAACTCTGCATTTTGAACGCGAACCTTTCATCGCAATTTTCATAATAGACGGCATTCAGTTTTTAATAATGTCCAGATCGGCGGTCTGCGTTACGATTTCCGCGCGATGCCCATGATATGCGCACTCGCGCCAATAAGACTCGGCTCGCTCTCCAATTTTCTCATCAAGTCGAGCAAACGCTCACGCCGCGCGGCATCATTCCACCACGCGTCGAAATTTTGCAGCCAACCGCCGGGGCCTTCGATGGCAAGCGTTTTTTCATATTGAAAACCGGCGTCTTTGATTTCGGCTTCCAACTCCTCGACGCGGTGAAAATAAGCATCGGTGAAATAAAAAATATTATTCGTCGGATTGCGATGTTTGCCATCGACTAAATCCTGCGCGACAATTTTGGCAAATTCAGGATCGTCGAGCATACCCTGAAAAAGCCCGTCCAGCGCGGAAGCGAATCGCGAGATGACGGCGGCAAACAATCGCCCGTCTTTGCGCAGAACGCGATGAGCTTCTTTGAGGGCCATGAGGCGATCTTGCCGTTCGTGCAGATGATAAAGCGGGCCGAACATCAACACGACGTCGGCGCTTTGATCGGCAAAATCAAGCCGGCGCGCCTCGCCAAGAACGAAGCCGGCAATTGGATGCTCGGGTTGTTTGGAAGATAACGATTTCGCGTGATCGAGGTGTGAAGATACCGGATCCAGCAAATGTACTTCGTATCCCAATTGCGCCAGCCAGCAAGAATAAACGCCGGGGCCGCCGCCGATATCTAAAATCCTCGCCGGAGGCGCCGGCAAATAACGCTGCAGAATTTCCTGCGTGCGGGCAAATTCAAGCTGAAACACACTGGTGGCTAAACGATTCGCCTCGTCATATTTTTCATAGAAGCTGCGAATTTGTTCTGAGAACGTGAGTGACATCAGTAACTTTTCCAAACAAAGATGTCATCGCGCCGGGCGGGATGACATGCTGCATGATTTACTTGAACACCACCAGCGCAGTTGCATCTTCGACGTAAATCGCCTCATGTCCATCCACCCATTTGCCATTTTGCAAATACTGGGATTTGCTGACCATTTTGCCGTCGGCGGTAATCTCGCCGCTGCCTTTCACTTCGGTGATGCCGTTTTGATTGCCGGTGACATATTCATGGCTGAGGAATTTACTTTTTTCAAACTTCATCGTGCCGTGCGTATAAAAACCGGCGGTGGTGAAATAGTAATACACCACGCTTTGCTGTTTCGCATCCCACAGGATAATGCTCTCGCCGCCGTATTCGCCGTTGTTGACGGAATGCAGCGCGCGGATCGCCTGTCCATTGAGCGCCCGCTCCCACCGCGCCACATCGATAACCGG
>Ga0247727_10003254_pt1 | contig 36150 bp, 39 predicted proteins | sample WisWelCaveWW1625_FD_202498 | JGI IMG/M metagenome (GOLD analysis project Ga0247727, IMG submission 202498) | Biofilm microbial communities from Wishing Well Cave, Virginia, United States - WW16-25 | ecosystem: Environmental > Aquatic > Deep subsurface > Groundwater > Cave microbial mat | place...
CGTTCTGGACGCCTCGACCGGAAACGGGAACGGCGTCCTCGATCCGGGCGAGACCTCCGACCTGGCGCTGTCCCTGCGCGACCTGGGCTCTTCGGCGTATTCCGTGAGCGCGTGGCTCGAGGCGATCGGCCCCTACGCCACCGTCTCGCGGGCGATGGCGACCTATCCCAACATCCCCGCGAACCAGACCCGGACGTCCAACACGCCACACTACGCGGTGTCCGTTTCTCCCTCGGTTCCGGTCGGTCATTCTCTCGGGTTCGCGGTCCACTGGACGGCGGCCGGCGCCTCGGGGGTCTCGGAGGCGCTCTTCCTCCCGGTCCGCCCGCGCACCTGCGTGACCGCGAGCGCGGCCGACGTGCCGCGGCCGATCCAGGACCGGGCGACGGCCACGAGCGCGGTCGGCTTCCCCGCGGATCTCGAGATCGAGGAGGTGAACGTGTACGTGAGCGTCACCCACCCGTACATCGGCGATCTCGCGATCACGGCGACCTCGCCGGGCCAGACCCCCGTCCTGCTCCACAACCACTCCTTGGGGTCGGCGGACAACGTGGTGGGCTGGTACGACACCAGCAGGGCGCCGTTCGATCCTCTCGAGCGGTTCGTGGGCGAGCACGCGACGGGAACGTGGACCTTGACGGTCGGCGACGGAGTCCCGGGAAACACCGGCACGCTCAACGCATGGTCGGTGGAGGCCTGCGGCCGGCCCTTCGAGACCTCGCCCCCCGAGATGAAGTTCCGGGCCTTCTCCAGGGACCCGTCGGGGAGCGTCGTCCTGGACTGGTGGGGCTATCCGGGCATCGATTCCTACCGCGTCTACCGCTCCTCGTCCCCCTCCGCCGCCGCGTCGTTCGCCGACGTCACCCTGGAGGACCTCGACCCGACGGACACGCGCTTTCGGGACACGTCCACGGAGCGGATTCTCTACTGGATCGTCACCGGGGTGTCTTCCGGTGGCGAGGGACCCTGGGGGCACTTCGGACAGTGATCCGTCCCCTGCAACTCCTCGATCTCTCCCCGTCCCGGCTCTTCGCGCACCTCGATCCCGAGGTGCGCCTTCTCGCGGCCCGCTCGCTCTACGCTCACGACTGGGGGGACCGGGCGACGCGCCGCGAGGCAGATTTCGCCATCGCCCAGGCGCTCCGGTCGCGCGAGATCGCGATCCGAAAGCTCCCCGCGGACAGGCGCGCGGAATACCTGGCGCGCGTCGTGCGCCCGGGCGACGCCCTCGCGACCTCGCTCCTGATGGCCCTGCACCTCGAGCGGCGCCGAGGGCTCCTGGCCACGTTTCTCGACGGGCTCGAGATCCCGCACACGGACGGAGTCATCCGGGAGGACCACGACCTCAGGGCGCCCGACCCCGCCCGTCTGGCCGCGGCCGCGGCGAAGCTCTTCGGGAGCCACCCGGCCGAAGAGGTCGAGATCTACATGGCCACGCTCCTGGCCATGGACCGGGAGGTGTGGGGTGGCCTCGCGGCCGTGCTCGCCGGCCGCGGGGACCGCGGGAGTCCGCCTTGACGGGTCGGTAGCCCAAGGCTACGCTCGAGGGTCCACGCCGTTCGATTCCGTGGGTGAGGTTCGTCGTGAGAATGCTGGCATGCGCCGTCTTGACCGCCGCCTGGCCCTTCCTCTTCGGGGCTGCCGAGAGCCCCCCCTCCGAGCCGCCGGCCGAGGGTGCGCTCGACGCGGCCGAGATCCTGCGCCGGGCGGAAGACGTCCGCAACCCCGACCTCGACTACGCGCTCGAGATCGCGATCCGCTCCCGATCGCCGGAGGGGAAATCGCCCGAGAGGACCGGGACCTTCACGATGGTCGCTCACGGAAAAACCCGCACGATGATCCTCCGCAAGACGCCTCCGGTCCTGAGCGACAGCGTCTTCATGAACGTCGAGGGAAGGCACTGGGTTCTCATGCCCAGAGCGACCAGGCCGCTCGAGCTCACCGGGGGAGCGCTGCTCCACGGCGAGAATGCGGCCGGCAACCTGGCCCGGATGGACTTCTCGACGGGCTGGAAGGCGACGCTGGTCGGAGAGGAGAGGCTCCTGGACGAGCCGTGCGCCAAGCTCGAGCTGACCCGTACCGCCGGCGCGGGGGCCTACACCCGCGTCCTGTGCTGGATCGCCAGGACCGGCTTCCTTCCGCTGAGGCTCGAATACTACGGAACGAAGCCGGAGCGGCTCGTCCACATGGCCCGCTACGAGAACTACCAGGAGGGAAGTCTCGGGCTGCGCCCGATGCGCATGGTGATCGAGGGCGGGAACGCCTGGGAGGACATGAGCGTCGTCGATTTCTCGAACCTGAGACGGGTCGACGCGAGCGCCATCGACTTCTCGGGCGCCGGGATGCTGCGGTTCCGGGACGCCGCGACCGAGGGCCGGGAGCCCGGCTCCCTCAGCGACATCACTCTCGAGGCTGTCCTCGGCCGACTGTCGACGCCCTCGCCCGCCGCACCCTCGCAACCGCCGAGCGCTCCCCAGGGCAAGTGATCGGGCTCCCCGCGCGATTGTCCTCGCGAACCGGGCCGCGCCCACAGCTCTTCGCCGGGGCTCTCGCGCTCCTTCTGTACCTTTCGGGCGCGTCGGCGGGATCCGCTCCGCCGGACGCCCACGAGATCCTGCGCCGCGCCGAGGCGGTCCGGAATCCTGCGGTGGACTATGCCGTGGATTTCACCCTGGAGGTCACGAACCCCAGCACCGCCTGGAAGGAGCGTCGGGCGTCCTACTCGATGATCGCCCGTGGCAAGGACGATTCGTTCATTCTCCTGCGGGAGCCCAGGGCGTTCCACTCCGCCACGGTTCTGATCCACGACGGGAGCTACTGGCTACTTCTCCCCGCCGCGAGCGCGCCCCTGCAGCTGTCGCCCCGGAACATCCTCGACGGAGACATCGCCAATGGAGATCTCGCACGGGGAAACCTCCTGAGCGATTTCACCCCGCGCCTCGTGGGCACAGAGCGTGTCCGCGACGAGGACTGCTTCGTGCTCGAGCTTCAGAGGGCGGCGCCGCGCGCGCTGAGCCCGCGCATCGTCTGTCGGATCTCCGTGAAGCGTTTTTTCCCGCGACAGCTCGATTACTACGGCGAGACAGGCCGGCTCCTGCGCGTCGCCACCTACGAGGACTACCGGAAGGGGTCCCTGGGCTTGCGTGCGATGAGGATCGTGGTCGACAATCAAGTCCGCCCCGGCGAGAGGACGATCATGAGCTTCACCAACCTGAGGCGCTTCGACGCCTCGAGGTTCCGGTTCACCGTGGAAGGACTGACCGCCGTGCGCGACGCGGCGAAGGTGAAGCTCGGCGAGGACCTGGAGGCACGTCTCGAGGATCTCGTCCCCCTCCTGGCCCCGGCCCGGCCGTGATCCGGCTGGAGGCGGTTGGCCGGGCCTATGGCGTCGGAGCGGCACGCTTGAAGGCCCTCGAGGGCGTGAGCCTCGGCGTCGATGCGGGGGAGTTTGTCGCCGTCGCCGGTCCTTCGGGAAGCGGAAAGACGACGCTCCTGAACCTCATGGCCGGCATCGACGCGCCGACCTCCGGGAGGGTGCTCTTCGAGGGGCGCGACCTCGCCGGGCTCCGCGCGGCCGACCTCGCCACCCTGAGGCTCAGGAGGGTCGGGCTCGTCTTCCAGCAGTTCAACCTGATTCCGGTGCTCACCGCCGAGGAGAACGTCCTGTTCCCGCTCCTGTTCCGGAGCGACCTGGGGGCACAGGAGCGCCGGCGCGCCGCTCGCACCGCCCTGGAGCGCGTCGGGCTCTCCGGCGTATGCGGGAGGCGCCCGGCCCAGATGAGCGGCGGCGAGCAGCAGAGGGTGGCCGTCGCGCGCGCCCTCGCCGGGACGCCCTCCCTGGTCCTCGCCGACGAGCCGACCGCGAACCTGGACCATGAAACCGGGGGAGCCGTGATCCGCCTCATGCGCGAGCTGAACCGGGAGCGCGGCACGACGTTCCTCTACGCCACCCACGATCCGGAGCTGGTCCGCCTGGCGGATCGCGTCGTCACGCTCAGGGACGGCTCGGTCGCGGAGGCTTCGGGTTGAAGCTCTTCCTCCTTCTCGCGCTCCGGAACGTCTTCCGGAACCGCGTGCGTACTAGCGTGGCCCTCCTCGCCATCGCCGCGGGCTGCGCCGCGCTCATCGTGAACGGCGGAGTCATCTACAACATCTTTCGCGAGCTTCGGGAGGATGCGGTCCGCGGACGGCATGGCCATATCCAGGTCTACCGTCGGGGCTACCACGAGAACCACTTCCGCGAGCCCGGCCGCCATCTGATCCCCAGGGAAGAAGCGAGCCGGGTGGTCTCCCTCCTCCGGTCTCTTCCCCATGTGGCCCACGTCACGAAGCGACGCGAGTTCGTCGGGATGATCTCCCGCGCGGACCGGTACGTCGCGTTCGTCGGGATCGGCGTCGAGCCGGAGGAGGACCCGGAATTCAGCCGTCATGTGACCCTCCGGGCAGGCTCGGGCCTCTCTTCCGCCGATCCTCACGGGGTGATCACGGGGCTCGGGCTCTCCCAGAAATTCGACGGGACGCCCGGATCCCTGCTCACACTCCTGACCACGACCGACACCGGCGGCCTGAACGCGGTCGACGTCACCCTGCGCGGTGTCTTCGAGGGCGGCCTCAAGGAGTACGACGACTGGACGCTCAAGGCACCCCTCGCGGTCGTGGAGGACCTGATCCGGGACGACCGTGCGGAGCAGATCGTGCTGCTCCTGGACGAGACCGAGAACGTGCCCGTCGTGATGAGCGCCCTGGACGAGCTCTTCCGCCGCGAGAGCCTGGACCTCGAGGCCAAGCCCTGGACCGAGCTGGCCCTGTTTCACAACCAGGTCGTGAGCCTGTTCCGCCGGGAGCTGGACGTCATCAAGGTGATCATCGGTACGATCGTCATCCTCGGGATCGGCAACACGGTCGGGATGTCCATCGTCGAGCGGCGCGTCGAGCTCGCCACCATGCGGGCGCTCGGCGTGCTGCCGGGCGCGGTACGACGGCTCCTGCTGACCGAGGCGCTGCTGACGGGGATCCTCGGGGGAGCGCTCGGGGTGATCCTCGGGGTCGCCATCGCGCTCGTGGTGACGGCCATCGGGATCCCGTTCCCGTCCCCTCCCGGCGCGACGCGCCCGTTCCTGGGAGGGGTCGACATCGTGCCGAGCATCCTCGTCTTCTCCTTCGCGCTCTCCGTGGGCGCGAGCCTCGCCGCCGCCGTCTTCCCGGTGTGGAAGGCGCTCCGGCGGCCGATCGCGGAGGCGCTACGGGGGGCGTGACGGGGACGTTCTGGTTTTTCGCGGTGATGCTCTGAGCTTTCCATCTCCCGGTTTACCCCGAGAAACCAGGATGTCCCCGTCTTCCGATCGGCCGCTCCACCGTCTTCCACGGCTCCCTCTCGTGGCGGCTGCCGCCGAAAGCCCTCCGGAAGACCGGGAGCAGGGCGCAGAACCCGAAGAGGGCGAAGAACATCGAGTAGCGGATCTCGAGGTAGCGCAGGACGCCGTCCACGACCGCGATCCCTGCTCCCCAGACGATCCTCCCGGCTCGGGTATGGGGGGAGGTCTTCGGATCCGGGAGCATGGAGAACGAGAAGAGCGCGAACTCCCCGGAGAGCATCGGGCCGAGCGCGAACACGACCCCTCCCTGCCCCAGGAGGACGCGCAGGAGCCCCATGATCACGTAGCCCAGGAACCACGTCGCCACGAGATCGAGCCGCTTCACCCGGACCATCATCGTCGTTCCGAGGAGGAGGATCAGCGCGGGGATCCAGCCGATCCCGCCCCACTGGGAACCGGGCGCGACCGACGCGAGCCCGTGGGAGAGTGCCAGGGCCGACACCACGGAGAAGTTCGAGGGGTTGAAGAAGTGGCCCTGCCGGTCGCGAATGAAGTATTTCGATGCAATCCCCCAGAGCGAGGCCAGCACGAAGACGCGCGCGTCGTAGCTCTCGAGGAGGAGCCCCACGCTGAGGCCGGTGATGTAGGCGGAGATGGGAAAGAGGATGGTGCGCGTCGAGAGATACGCGAGGACCATGTCGGCGAGGCAGCAGGTGCCGGTGGCGAGCACGAGCTGCTCGATGTCCCGGTTGAAGTAGAGAACGGTCTGCCCGAGCACGGTGTAGAAGGTGAGGAACAGGCAGAGCGTCACCCGGGGGTCGCCGAGGCGCGGCAGCACGATCCGCGGCGGCGCGCTCACGACGGACCCCGCGCGCGCGCGCTCCAGAGAAACGACAGGTCGCTCGCGGGGTGGTCCATGTCGGCCATCCGTTCGTCCAGGTGCTCGTCCAGCCGATCCGGGACGTCGACGTCGCGCCACCCCATGCGCGCTCCCACGATTCCGCGCACCACGGCGGCGTCGCTCGTCCCGCGGGCGAGCGCCCACCAGCTTCGTGCCAGGTCCACCCTTCCCTCGCGCGCGTAGCCATCGCCGAGAATCGCCAGGAGGATCCCTCGCAGGCGCGCGCTCGCGCCGCCGACCCTCGCGCCCACCGCGACCGCGAGGGACAGGTCCCGGCTCGCCGCATCGTGCGGTGGCGGGGGACGCTCGGGCCAGACGAGATTCCGCGGACGGTAGAGATAGTTGAGCCCCCGCCCGACGAGCGCCGGGACGTAGTGCGGGTGCTCTTCGAGGATCGCGGTGAGCGCGTGAACCGCGTCGATGCTCGCGGGAGCCTTGATCTCGAGCGCGGGGCTGAGCACCATCCGGTCCACGTGGGCCAGAGCGATCTGGAGTCGGATCTCCCGGCTCTCTCTCGCCGCGGCGATCCTCTCGAGCGACCGAGAGGGCTCGTCGCGGAGGTATCCGGGGAGCTCGGGCATGCGCTCGCCGCGCGATCTGGCCTCGGAGAGAAACTGCCGCTTGAGCCGGACCACTTCCATCCGGTACACGTTCCCGAGCACGAGGTCCCCCGGGTCCTTCTCGAGCGCCCGAGCGAGGAGGGGGAGCCCCGCGGTCCCCTCCCCCCGGGCGATCCGGTCCAGGGCGAAGCGCGCCCCATCCACCGGGTCCTCGGGCGCCGCCGATGCGAAGCGCTCCCGCTCCGCCTCGTCGAGCCCGCGGCCGACGCGCCGAGCCTCGTCGTCCCAGCGTGCGAGGGCGTCGAGGCCGGCGTCCTTGGCCGTCACGGAATCGGGAACCGGCGGCAGCCCGGAAAGCCCCGAGCATCGCGCGAGGAGTGCGGTCATCGCGCCGATGCCGCCGAGAATCGCGAGCCGGGGCGCCCGAGGCCTCATCGTGTTCCTTCCGGAGAGGAGCCTTCGATCACGCGGGTCATGCGGTCGACCATCCGTGCGGCATCGCTGCCGGAGAATCTCTGGGTTCTCCCGTCGGGCCAGCGGATCAGGATCGAGTCCACCTTGTCCTCCGCGCCGAGACCGAAATGGAGCCTCCGGTCGCTCTGCGACGCGAACCCGGTGCCGCCGGACACCTCCCTCGTCTGAGCCCGTCCAGAGGAGGTGACGACCACGCGCGCGCCGACCGCATCCCGGCTCGACGCGACGCGGCGCCCGGCGACGTCGCCCCCTGCCCCCGGATCCCCCACGAGGTCGAGCCCGAGCCAGTGCAAAGGCGCGCGACGATCCGGTCGGTACAGCAGGTTCCGGTAGAACGTCCCCTCCTTCCCCTGGTTCGCGATGTAGAGGTCCAGATCTCCGTCGTTGTCGGCGTCGAGCAGCGCGACGCCGCGGCCGTTGTGAAGATCCAGCAGCCCCACCTTCCCGGCCACCTCCGCGAAGCGGAGCTCGGGCCCCTCGGGAGGAAGCTGGAGCCACAGGCGGCTCGGCTCGTATCCCGACAGGTCGCGATCGCCCATGACCGGCCAGTCCGCCGCGTCCGACGTCGCGTTCTTGAGCTGCGTGACCATCTCCTGAAGCTCGTACCAGTACGTGCGGCCCGGATCGGGCCCCGTCACGAAGCCGTTCACCTCGACGATGTCCAGTGTGGAGTCGTTGTTGAAGTCGCCGATCTTGGCCCCCCAGCCCCAGCCGCCGTCGTGGGTCCGGGTGCTCCTTCCCACGTTGACGAAGCGGCGGCCCTGCGGCGCGGTCGGGTCGGGCAGATTCAGCCAGAGCATGTTCCCCTCGTCGGTCTTGTATCGGGGGGCCAGGATGTTGGTGACGTAGATGTCCAGGAACCCGTTCCCGTCCACGTCGCCGAAGTCCACGTTCATCCCCTTCCACCAGTCGTCCCCGACGGCGGGGTGACCCTCCCTTCCCACGAACGGGACGAACCGAGGCGGCGTCTCCCGGGCCCCGGTGTTGAAGTACAGCTCGTCGGCGCCGAAATCGTTGGCGAGATAGAGGTCCGGCCAGCCGTCGTTGTCCAGATCCGCCGCACCCACCGCCAGGGTCCAGCCGGTGTGGGTGAGCCCGACCTCCAGGGTGACGTCCTCGAACCGGTTCTCGCCGAGGTTGCGGTACAGGACGTTCCGTCCTCCGTTTCGAGCGTGGGTGAACGATTCGTGCATGACGCGGGTCGTGAACGGATCCCAGAGGTCGAGCCTCCGCACCGTCGCGCTCGCGGGGTCGGAAAGCGCCTCGGGGAAATAGTTGCCGACCATGAGGTCCAGCCGCCCGTCGCGATCGTAGTCCAGAAAGGTGGCGCCGTTCCCGTAGCCCCAGAACCCCACGCCGGCGTCGGCGGTGATGTCGCGAAAGCGCCCTCCCCCGAGGTTCTCGAACAGGAGATTCCTCGCGCCCCACATCGCCACGTACAGGTCGGGATCGGAGTCGTTGTCGATGTCACCGAAGACGGCCGCCATGGAGGCGCCCTCCGGGTTTCCGACGCCGACGCCCGCCTGCGGCGTGACGTCCTCGAAGGTGCCGTCGGCCCGGTTGCGAAAGAGCCGGTTCGGATCTCCCCAGCCGCTGCTCGTGACGTAGAGATCCACCCACCCGTCGCCGTCGAAATCCGCCGCCGCCACCGCCGCCCCCACGGACGTGAGCCACGGCATGATGTTCTCGAGGCGGATCGAGAGGCGGCAGAGGGTGTGGGTGTGCTGGAGCCCGGCCGATCTCGCGCACTCCTCGAACGCGAGGTCCCCTGCCGCCGAGGTGTCCTCGCGCGGCATGAGCGCGAACGAGCCCACGGCCAGCAGGACCGCCATGAACGAGAGCCGGAGCGCCCCCCGGATCACCCGCGGGCCTCCCCAGGCGGCGGGTACGCACCGAGCACGGCCTCTCGCGTCTTCCTCTGCCATTCGGCGTAGCTGCCCGAGCGGTCGAGGGCGCCACGGCAAAGCTCCGGGAGCCGACGCAGGAGCTTTCCCGTCTCGGCCGGCGCGCGCCCCACGCACTCGCCGAAATAGTCCGGGTCGTTCATCTCGCGCGCCGTCAAGGCCCAGGTCACGCCCAGAAGGCGCGCCGCCTGGTCGCGCCCGCCGCGCGCCGCGTCCAGGTGCGTGACGATCCGCTCCGGGCGATCGAGCCCCGTGAAGGCCAGCGCCAGCGAGCGGCCGAACTCCAGGTCGTCGCGATGCTCGTCGCGCGCGGCCGCCTTCTCGCTCTCGAAGCTTTTCTCGTCGTCCATGTAGACGAAGAACAGGGCGCGGCCGAACCCCTGCCAGAGCACGCTCCGGTGCTCCGCGGGCCCGCGGTCGAGGACCCGGCGGACGGCCGGGCGCTGCGGGTACTCGAAGAACCCCAGCTTGAAGCCGAACCCGTCGTAGCAGAGCGGGTAGTAGAGCCGCTCGACGTGCGGCTCGATCGCCGCGATGCGCGAAGGGCTCCGGCGGTGCCGGAACCCGTACCAGAAGCCGAGGCCCACATAGTACAGGTACCGGAAGCGCGGGTGCATTGCCATGAGATCCCGCTCGGCGTTCGCCACTTCGAACCCCCGGAGCAGGTAGCCGCGCGGCAGGTAGCCCATGGCCGCCCCCTCGAAGAAGAACGGACGAAAGTGCGGGTCGACCCGCATCCCCTCGTCCTTGACCTCCCGCGGCCCGCGCGCGGTGAGCATCGTGTTGTAGCCGGCGATGAAAGCCGCTCCCAGACGCGACACCAGTTGGTGACCCTCGTCGGTATCGATGTGGAAGCGCCGCGCCTGCCGCGCGATCTCGGCGGGGTTTCGCCGGAGCAGAGGAAGAAGAAGGAACCGCTTCAAGACCGCCCTCTTGCTTCCCTCAGTCCAGGGGTTTCCGTAGCACGATCGCCCCGTTCTGGCCGGCAAACCCGTTCGTGCACTTGAGCAGCACCCAGTCCTCGGCGAACCCCTCCTCTCGAGACCTCCCGATGGGAAGCCTCGGGTCGGGGTCGGGACAGCGCGCCGCGGCCGGGATCTCGCCACGCTCGAGCGCCAGGAGGGCCGCCACCGTCTCCACGAGCACGCAGCCTCCCAGCGTGTGGCCGAGCGCTCCCTTGAGGGGCAGAAGGGCGGGCCACGGCCGGCCTCCCCCGCCGAAGACCCTCGCGAGGGATTCGGCCTCGAAGTGATCGAGGAGCTGTGCGCCCAGCCCGTGCGGGGCGAGGAGCGTCACGTCCTCGGGTCGAAGCCGCGCCGAAGCGAGGGCGCGGTCGATGGCCTGGCGGTAGCGGTCGCCGACGACGTCGGGCATCGTCACCTTCCAGCCGTCCGAGGTGAAGCCGCCGCCGAGCCACTCGGCGTAGATCCGCTTGCCGGCGGCGCGCGCCTTGTCCAGGTCCTCGAGGACCAAGGCGGCGGAGCCCGAGCCGAGGACCATGCCGTCGCGGCGCGCCGAGAATGGGCGGCAGAGTCCGTCCTCGGAGTACAGCCCCCGCTCGCGAAACCAGCGGTACTTCGTCCCGTCCTCGGGAACGTCGCCGCCCGCCACGACGACAGCCTCGACCTCGCCGCTCCGCACCCGGTCGGCCGCCACGACGAGGGCGAACGCCCCGGAGGCGCACGCGTTGTTGTTGTAGAGGGTGAAGCCGTGGAGCTGGAAGACGGCAGAGAGATAGTGGAGGTAGAGGAACGAGTGGAGCCGGTACACGCTGTCGCTCTGCTGCTCGTACAGGAAATCCGGAGGGCTGAAGCGGGAACGGGAGCGGAGCCAGGCCCTCCCCAGTCTTCCCCACTGGAAGAACCCCTGGACGTGCGGAGCGAGGCCCGGGCTCTCGTGGGTGACGACCAGACCCACGTCGTTCTCCCTCGGATCGTAGGTCAGCCGCGCATCCGAGATCGCCTGCCCGACCGCGTCGGCGATCGCCACCAGGTCCGGGTCGACCGCGAGGGCGTTCTGCTCGACGAACTGGCCGTTGGGAAGAGCACGGCAGATCTCGGTCGTGTCGAAGGGAAGAGCGGCCATGGGATAGCTCACCCAGTTCCGCCGTCCCATCCGCGCCCTGTGCTCGCGGACGGCGCTGGCGCCGGAAGCCAGACCGTTCCACAGGGCGTCGACGCCGCGCCCGTACCCCGTGAGCGCGCCGACGCCTGTCACGGCCACGCGGCGGGCGGTCACGACGCGAATCCTCCGTCGACGACCCAGGTCTGGCCCGTCACGTAGCTTGCCTGCTCCGAGAGAAGAAAGCGGACCACATGCGCCACATCCTCCGGCGTCCCGAGGCGTCCCATGGGAATCCGCTGCACCAGGGTCTTTCGGGTCTTCTCCGGAACGTGCGCGAGCATCGGCGTGTCCACGAAGCCGGGCGCGACGGCGTTCACCGTGACCGCGAATGCCGCGCACTCCTGGGCCAGGGAGCGCACGAATCCGTGGAGCCCCGCCTTCGTCGCGGCGTAGACGGTGTGCCCCGGAAGCCCGCGCAAGCCCGACACGCTCGTGACGAGCACGATCCGGCCCGCTCCCGCTCTCATCATGGGTCCGACCATGACCCGGGCGAGCGCAACGGTCGAGGTCAGGTTGGTCTCGAGGATCCCTCGCCACTCGGCCTCCGGCGCCGCGTGGAACGCCGATGCCTGGGCGATCCCGTGGCAGGAGACCAGGTAGGCGAGCTTCCCCAGATCCCTCTCCGCCGCCTGTACGAGCCGGGCGGCGTCCTCGATCGCCGCAGACGACCAGGGGTAGACCGCGACGCGGGCGCCCTCTCCCGCCAGGCGAACGGTCTCCTCCGCGCGGTCCCGCCGTGTGTGATAGGTGATCCCGACGGGCACGCCTTCCGCGGCCAGAAGCGACGCGACCGCGGATCCGATCCCACCGGAGCCCCCGGTGACCAGTGCCGCCCCGGATGCATACGTCAGGATCACGTCGTGGTCTCCGGAACCGAGAAGCCGAGCTCGGCCTCGGCAATGGGCGCACCCTCCACTTCCGCCACGCCGTGGAAGATCCCGCTCGTGCTCGTCATCTTCACCGCTCGCACCGTGTAGACGATGGTATCGCCGGGCCGCGCCGGAGCGCACGACCTCGAGCTCAGGTGCCCGAGCATCGGAAGACGGGACGCCTCAATCCCTTCGTACGTGAGCTGGTACAGGAGGGCGGCGGCCTGGCTCAGGCCTTCGAGCACCATCGACGCCGGCAGGGCGCCTCCCTCGGACTCGTGTCCCCGGGCCATGGGATCGTCCGCCGCGACGCGCTTGACCGCGACCACCTTCTCGTGAGGCACGCACTCCACGAGCGCGTCCACCATGACGAAGGGGTGCGCCCAAGGGAGGAGATCCCGAACCCCTCTGGAGCTCACGCCGGCTCCCCGGGCGCGCAGACGACGAGCGCGATCGCGTGGCCGGTCGTGGAGCCGTCGAGAACCAGCACGTTCTGCACGCGCTTCCTTAGTGTCCCTCTTGGAAAGTGAAGGCCCTCCAGATCGGGATCGAGCACCAGTTCGCGAGGTGGACCGGGTACCGTCCCGGTGCGCATCGCCTCGCACGCGGCCACCACCGCGAGCGGGCCCGACGCTCCCCAGGTCTCCCCGAGGACCGCCTTGGGCGCGAGCACGGGTGGCGCGGCGGGTCCCCTCCCGAACACGGTACGGATCGCGCGCGCCTCGAGGGCGTCCCCCGCGGGGCTGCCGTTGGCGTGCAGCACCAGGAGATCCACGAAAGCCGGAGCCAGACGCGCCTCCTCGAGCACGTGTCGCAGGAGATCCCCGAGAAGCCGCTCCGCGGAATCTCCCGACGCTCCGTCCGGCGCGAAGCGCGAGGCCGCGGCGCGAATCCGTCCCGCGGGAACGGCTCCCCTGCCGCGCGCGTGGTCCTCGGATTCCAACGCGAGCACACACGCGCCCTCCCCAACGACCGGCCCCGAGCGGCCTTGGGCGAAGGGGAGCGAGCCCGGGGAGACCGCGACGGAACCCTCGGCTCGAAGCGTGCGGAGCACGGGGCCGTTCACGTCGTCGCCCCCCCCCGCGACGGCGACACGTCCACGCCCCTCCTCGAGGAAATCGAGCGCCTGGAGGAGCGCGGCGAGCCCCGAGGCGGACCCGGCCGACACCGTGGCGTTGAATGCGGACCAGCCGAAGAAGATCGAAACCTGTCCCGCCGGGACGTTGGCGACGGTCTCCGTGAAGCGGATCGGGTCGACAAAGCGCGGCCCTTCGAGGAACGCCTCCCGCTCGAATTCCACGACGGTCCTGAGGCTGCCCCATGCCGACCCGTAAACAACACCGACGCGGTCGGTCGCGACGGATTCGAGGCCGGGCGCAATCCGGGCGGCGCTCGAGCATGCGAGCTGCGAGGCACGAGAGAGATCCTTCACCCCTTTCCTCGGAAGGTAGGTCCGGGCATCGAACCCCCGCATCTCCGCGGCGGGAAACCCCGCCGGATCGGTCTCCAGGATCGGCTGCCCCGAGACCAGCGCCGCCCAGAGATCCTCGCGCGTGTCGCCACGGGCGGTGACGAGGCCGGTTCCCGTGACGACCCATGGGCTCGTCATCCCCTCACTCCGCCCTCTCTCATGCCCGAGGAGACGTCAGGACGAGGCTCGAGTTGTTCCCGCCGAACGCGTAGGAGTTGGACACCACGTGTGTGAGCTTGGCCGCCCTGGGCTCGTTGGGAACGCAGTCGATGTCGCACTCCGGGTCGGCCTCGACCCAGTTCCAGGTCGGAGGAATGACCCCGTCGCGCAACGCCATGAGGCACGCCACGGCCTCCACGGCACCCGCCGCCCCCATCATGTGCCCCGTCAGCGCCTTGACGGACGAGACCGGAACCTGCCGCGCGCGAGCCCCGAACACCTTGTGGACTGCCAGGCTCTCGACCTTGTCGTTCAGCGGCGTGCCCGTGCCATGGGCGTTCACGTAGTCGATCCTGTCCGGATCGAGACGGGCGCGCCCGAGGGCGTCCTCCATGGCGCGGGTCGCGCCGAGGGCGTCCGGGCGCGGGCCCGTGATGTGATGGGCGTCGCAGGAGAGGCCGAAGCCGTCCACGAACCCCAGGATCGTTGCCCCCCGCTCCCGGGCGGCCCACTCCGGCTCCAGGACCAGTGCCGCCGCCCCTTCGCCCAGGAGCAGCCCTTTCCGGCCACGGCTGAAGGGACGACACGCGTCGGGCGACATCGCCCGCATTCTCGAAAAGCCCACGAAGGCGAGCCGCGAGAACGCCTCGCAGCCCACCGCCAGCGCCGCCCGGGCTTCACCCCGGGCGACGAGGGACGCGGCGAGGCCGATCGCGTAGTTCCCGGCCGCGCACGCCGCGGGCACCGTCCGCACGACGCCGGACAGTCCCAGGATCCTCGCCACCGCACGGGCCATGACATCCAGCGGGCGGTTCGCCAGAGTGCTCACGTCCGCCACGCTCGCCTCCGGCTCTGGATGCGAGGCTCGGTCCTGCTCGAACTGGGTCACGTCACCCATGGTGGTTCCGACGACGACGGCCATGTGCGCCGTCCCTGTGTACGACTCCCCGAGTCCGGACGAGGCAACGGCGCGACGGGCCGCCAGCACCGAAAGCTGCGTGCACCGTCCCCCCTGGAGGTCCTTCTGGATCTCCTCGGGGAGCGACACGGAGTCGATCTCGCACCCCACGTGGTTCGGGAGGGCAGACGTGTCGAAGGATCGAACGGGCCGGGCCCCGGAAGTCCCCACCAGAAGCGACTTCCAGAAACTCTCCGGGTCGGCACCGATCGGGGTGTCGATCCCGATCCCGGTGACACACGGCCTCGACGATGGGTGGGGCATCGACCGTCACTCCTCTCTCTCGCGGTCCTCCATGAGAGCGAAGACATCCGCCATCGAGCGGATCCCGCCAATCTCCGATTCCGAGATCACCACGCGATACTTCTTCTCCACCTCGGCGACGATCCGGAGCCCGCGCAGGGAGTCGATGTCGAGATCGGCGAACTTCGCGTCGGGGTGGACCTGCTCGACGGGGAGCTCGGCCACGTCCGCGACGATCTGGAGCAACTCTCTTCGGATCTCGTCTCTGGTCGGCACCCATCCCTCCCCGTCGGACGCGTCGAGGTCGAGGCACTCACTATACGCGGAGGAAGATCGGGTGTCACCGGAGCGGCCCAGGATTCGTCACGTCGAGAAAGAACCGGCTTGCGCTATGCTGGGGACATGCCCACGAGCACCGTCGAGGACTACCTGAAGTGCATCTACCTGCAGGAGCAGGCATGCGCCGGCGATCTCGTCCCCACCGGTCAGGTGGCCGCCTTCCTCGAAGTCGCGCCGGGGACCGCGACCTCCATGGTCAAGACCCTCGCGGACTCGGGGCTTTTGGCCTACGAGCCGTACGTCGGCGTGAGGCTGACGCCGGCGGGAATGCGGCTCGCCACCCGCGTGCTGAGGCGCCACCGGCTGCTGGAGCTGTTCCTCGTCCAGGTGATGGGGATGAACTGGGCCGAGGTTCATGGCGAGGCCGAAGTCCTGGAACATGCGGTGTCCGACCAGCTCATCGAGCGCATGGACGAGATGCTCGGTCATCCGTCGACCGACCCCCATGGGGACCCGATCCCGACTCGCGGCGGGGATGTCCTCGAGAGGACCGATCTTCCGAGCCTCGTGTCCTGCGTCCTGAACGTTTCCTGCGTTCTCGTGCGCGTCGCGGACCAGCGAACGGAGTTCCTGCAGCTCCTCGAGCGGCATGGCCTCAAGCCGGGCAGGCGGCTGATCGTGGCCAACCGGGACGAGCTTGCGGACGTCGTGGAGGTCGTCCCGGAGCGCGGCGAACCGCTGCGCCTCGGCTTTCGAGCGGGATCGCTGCTCCTCGTGGAAGCCGCCCCGGGTGATGCCCGATGAGGCCTGGGGCGTGGGGGGCTAGGGCTCGCTTCCGTTGCCCGAGCCGCAGGACCCTCCGAGCGAGTACCCGACGAAGCACGCGACCGCCTCCCGGTCTGCCGGATCGAGGGAGCCGGCCTCGCGGACTCGCCCGGCGAGATTCCGGAGCTGGTCGTCGGTCATGTCCTCGTACCACGAGTCCCGCGACAGATCGAACACAGCCAGCGCGCCCGGCACGGCCGTGGGAAGAGCCGAGCGATGACAGCGCCCGCACGCCTTCCCGAGAGCCATCGCGGCAGGTTCCGTCCAGGGGTTGAGCCGGTTTCTGGATCCGCTCTCCGCCGGCAGTGGATCGTGAGGGGTTCGTGCCTCCGAGCTCGCGAGCCCGCGCGCCGAGCAGGCCAGAGCCAACCCGGCGAGACCGAGGAGCGCCAAGCCGCCCGCTCGCCGGGACTTCGCCGTGCCGCCTGCCGACCTCACCGTATCGTCCTCCGTCGCCGTCAGAAGATGGTGTAGATGAACGGCGCGAGAGCCGAAGTCTGGGCGAACGCCAGGAGAATCCCTACCAGAAGCAGCACGACGAAGATCGGAAGGAGCCACCACTTCTTCCGCGCGCGCACGAACATCCACATCTCGCGCAAGAGCCCGACCATCAGAACTGCCGCTCCATGCTTCCCGGGGATTGCCCGCCTGGAGGCCGCGCCACCCAGAACCCCTCCGTATCCTTCGCCCGCACGAGCGGGTCCTTCCCGAGAAGGCGCAGAAGAAGACCCGTCGGCGTGACCATCAGGAAGAAGACTACACCCATAACGAGCGGAGAGGTGACGCGAGAGATCGCTCGGGCGGCGGCCATCCAGCCACGCTGGATCGGCCCGAGTCGGGTGGGCAGTCCCAGTCCCCCCAGGACGAGGATCGTCCCCGGGGCGGCGAGGCAGGCCGCGAGAAACGCACGACCGCCAAGCCACGCCACGAAGGCAAGGGCCAGGGACGCGCCGCCCACGGTCGTCCCGAATCTGCGCCCCTCCGCCGGGCTCAGTCGAGCGGTAGATCGTCCCGCCAATCTTCCCTCTCCTTCCATTCCGGCTGGACGCTCTTGTCCAGCAGGAAAGTGCCGAGAACGAGATAGTCGATCTGTGTCCGCATGAAGCAGCGATACGCGTCTTCCGGCGTGCACACCATCGGCTCGCCGCGAACGTTGAACGAGGTGTTCACGAGCACCCCGCACCCCGTGAGGGCCTCGAACTCCCGGAGGAGGTCGTAGTAGTTCGGGTTCGTTTCCCGCGTGACCGTATGGATGCGGGCCGAGTGGTCCACGTGGGTCACCGCAGGCAGTTCGGACCGCGGGGCGCTCAGCCTGTCGATCCCCCGCAGGCGTGCCTGCTCCGGGGTGGGCGGAACGCGCCGATCCTCCCTCACCGGGGCCACGAGGAGCATGTAGGGAGAATCCACGTCCATCTCGAAATAGTCCGACAGCCTCTCCCGGAGCACGCTCGGCGCGAATGGCCGGAACCCCTCCCGGAGCTTGATCTTGAGGTTGAGTTGCGCCTGCATGCGGGGACTCCTTGGATCCGCGAGGACGCTCCTCGCCCCGAGGGCCCGCGGCCCGAACTCCATCCGCCCGTCGAACCACCCGACGATTTTTTCCGAAGCCAGGATCTCGGCGATGCGACGGTTCAGCTCTGGCCGTTCGAGCCGACGGTACGACGCGTTCATCCGTCGCAGGCAATCCTCGGTTTCGGCGTCGGTGTACTCGGGACCGAGATATCCGCCTTTCATGGAGTCCCCACCGGAAGTGGTGGCGCGTCCGTTCCCGCAGTGCCTGTGCCACACGAGCTGCGCGACACCCAGGGCGCCCCCGGCGTCTCCTGCCGCCGGCTGGATCCAGATGCTCTCGAACGGACCTTCCCGCAGGATGCGGCCGTTTCCGACGCAGTTGAGGGCGACGCCTCCGGCAAGGCACAGGCTCTTGAGACCGGTTCGGCGATGGGCCGTGCGCGCCATGCGCAGCATGACCTCTTCGCACACGACCTGGATCGACCGCGCGAGGTCCATCTCTCTCTGCGACAGGCTCGACTCGGGAACCCGCGCCGGCTCGCCGAAAAGATCGTCGAATCTCCGGCTGGTCATGGTGAGCCCGGTGAGGTACCCGAAGTACTCCTGATTGACGCGAAACGACCCGTCCTCGCGAAGGTCGAGGAGCTCCCGGTAGATGAGATCCACGTATCTCGGCTCGCCGTAGGGAGCGAGCCCCATCACCTTGTACTCGCCGGAGTTCACCTTGAATCCGAGGTAGTGGGTGAAGGCGGAGTAGAGCAGACCCAACGAATCGGGCCACCTCAGCTCCCAGAGGAGATCGACGTCCTTTCCTCGCCCGACCCCGATCGAGGCCGTCGCCCACTCGCCGACCCCGTCCATGGTCACGATCGCCGCCTCCTCGAAGGGCGATGGATAGAACGCGCTGGCGGCGTGCGATTCGTGATGCTCGGCGAAGAGGACCTTCCCCTCGTAGCCGAGCTCCCGCCGCAGTGCTCGCTCCATGTGGAGCTTGTCCCGGATCCAGAGTGGCCCTCCGAACAGGAAGGCCGGGAATCCGCGCGGCGCGACGGCAAGGAAAGTCTCGAGGATCCGCTCGAACTTGAGCAGGGGCTTGTCGTAGAAGCCGACGAAATCCAGGTCCGGGACCTGGATCCCGCCAGCGCGAAGACACGCATCCACGGCGTGTCGAGGAAAGGACGCGTCCCCCTTTTTTCGCGTGAACCGCTCCTCTTGGGAGGCCGCCACGATCTCGCCGTCCCGGAGGAGACACGCCGCGCTGTCGTGGTAGAAGGCGGAAATGCCGAGAATGTGTGTTGTCGCCAAGCGGGTCCCCGTGGGACCAGGGAGGTCTTCGGGATCAGATCCGGTTTCGCTCCAGCCACTCCAGAAGCTCGGACTGCTTGTACCGGAGGCTCGAGGTCTTCCCGCTTCCCACGCGATAGGCCGGGACCTGGTTCTTCCGGGTCAGCTCCCATAGCTTGGTGCGACCGATCTTGAGGAGCTCCCGGGCTCCCCGGCTCGTGAGGATCTGCTCCTCGCTTGTCACCCGGCTCACAGAATCCCCCCTTACCGCTTCGCGAAACCCAGAAACCCGAGCCGATGGCTACGAAAGTACGGGGGTTCAGTCCTCGGTGTCAAGCGGAAAAGATCGAACGTTCCCGGACGATTCCAACCCCATCGGCGATCCCGAGCCTACGCTCCGGCCGAACCCGACCCTGTGGAAGCTCCCGTGCGGGGCTCGACGAAGTCGGCGAGCTCGAGCAACCGGCGTGCGAGAGTGTCGGGGTCGTGTCGAATCCTTCCGGAGGCTGTCACCAGGTCTCCCGTGAGAAGTCGCTCGGACCGAGGAGAACGGTATTCCGCGACGAGGGGCCGCGAGCTCTGCTCGTCGTACGGCCGCACGCGAGCGGGAGAAAGACCCGCGCTGTGAGCCAGGATCGTCTGGACGAGCCCCGGACCCGCGTGGCGATCGAGCGCTTCCAGGTGATCGCTAAGGTCCATGCCGAGAGTCTCGCCAGGCTGGGTCATGAGGTTCGCCACGAGAACCCTGTGTCCCGGGCATGACCGCACGGCCTCTCCCACTTCCGGGACGAGGAGCACGGCGAGCAGGCTCGTGAAGAGACTGCCGGGCCCCAGCACGACGAGGTCGGCGGTGCGGATCGCGTTCACGACTCCGGGGGTGGCTGCGGGATCGGTGGGCTCGAGCCATACTCGCCGGAGGGCGATCGAGGACCTTCCGATCAGAGACTCGCCCGAAATACGCGAGCCGTTGGCCGCTTCGGCCTCGAGCCGAACCGCCTCCACGCTCACCGGAAGGACCCTGCCGCGCGCGCCCAGCATCCCTCCCACGAGCTCCGCGGCCCGCAGATAGGATCCTTCCTGCTCGGCGACGGCAGCGAGGATCAGGTTCCCGAGAGAGTGGCCGGCCAGAGCTCCGCTTCCGTTGTAGCGGTGGCCGAGAAGACGGGCGAGCGGCGTTTCATTCTCGCAGGCGAGCGCCAGCAAGCAGGTTCGGAGGTCACCCGGGGGGATCCCTCCGCGCTCCTGCCTCAGGCGGCCGGAGCTCCCACCGTCGTCCGCCGTGGCAACGACGGCGACGATATCGAGGCGGCGATCGCCGGTGGCCCGGCGGGCGAGGCCGTTGAGCACCGCGGAAATGCCGTTGCCTCCGCCGAGGACGGCGATTCTCGTGACCTCGCGCACCCAGCACCCCGCCTTTTTCGCCCGCGGTACAGGTACGGGGGGAGGACAGCGAAGTCAAGGAGAATATCTTCGAACCGAATTGAACACGATCGGAGCTATCTGGAAAGGATACAGCGCCTCAGGCGGTCGTCGCCGAGCTTCGGTTCACTTCGTTGAGAAGGCGGATCACCTCGAGCCGGAAGTGCTCGAACTGCAGGGGCTTGATGAGGCACAGATCGGCCCCGGCGTCGTACATCCTCTTGATCACGTCGTGCTCGGGGAATCCGGTGATCGCCAGCACCTTGGTGCCCCGAGTATCGGGATTCTCCCGAATGCTCCTGCAGAGAGAAAGACCGTCCACCCGTGGCATCATCACATCCAGGATGACGAGGTCTGGGTGCAGGCTGCCGACCTTGATTCCGGCCTCGTAGCCATCCGACGCCTCTTCCACCTTGAGGTCGGCGGTCAGCTCGTTGAGGACGCGCCGGATGAAGTCGCGGATGTCCTGCTCGTCGTCCACCACGAGAACCGTGCGCTCCCGCTGATCGCCGCGGAAAAACGATTCGTCGACGGGAATGTCGTACTCTTGAAGGAAAATCCGGAAATCCTCGGCGGTGACTCGGTAGTGTCCCCCGGGCGTGGAGAATGCCCGGAGCTTTCCGGACTTGATCCATTTCAGGACCCCGTCGTTGGTCACGGCGCAATACCGCGCTACTTCCGACGTGGTGAAGAATCGACGCCCGTTTTCATTCTCGTTCGCCATTTCGTCCTCGTGAAGGTCCCGCAGTAATTTCGCTTTTTCGGCAGTTTCGTGGCCTGAATATAGGTTCGCGACATCGGACCGGCAACCCTCGCCGCGGATTCCGGGCTGTCGGGTTCGTTGACACCCGTTCGATCCGGGTGCTACCATCCGCTTTTGCTTCACAGGCCGGGATTTATGGCTGTTTCGGGCCGCCGGCGGACCGTAGCTCAGCTGGATAGAGCAACTGGCTACGAACCAGTAGGTCGGGGGTTCGAATCCCTCCGGTCCGACCACCGCGCTCGAGGCGTGTGGCGTTCCGGCGCCCCGAGGAACCATGGTCGAGCACGAGCGATTCATGAAGGCAGCCCTCGATCTCGCCGTGCGTGCCCGAGCGATGGGCGAGGTCCCGGTGGGCGCTGTGGTCGTGCTCGAAGGACGGGTGATCGGCAGCGGACACAACGCGTCGATGGCGCGTTCGGACCCGACGGCGCACGCGGAGGTTCTGGCGATTCGGGAGGCCTCGGCCAGCCTCGGGAACTACCGCCTGATCGGCGCGACGCTCTACTGCAGCGTGGAGCCGTGCCTCATGTGCCTGGGCGCGGCTCTCCACGCCCGGATCGCGCGCGTGGTTTACGGCGCACCCGACCTGAAGGTCGGGGCGATTGGCCGCCTCGAGAGCCTGCGGGCCCTCGGCGCGGATTTCAACCACCGCGTGGAGACCCTGGGAGGGATCGGTGCCGAAGCCGCGGCCGAACTACTTCTGGATTTCTTCCGTGAGCGGCGCGCGGTCTCCCAGGGACGAGATCCGGACGTGACGACACACGAAGATCGGGAGAGGTACCGAAGTGGTCGTAACGGGGGCGCCTCGAAAGCGTCTTGTCTCCGTGAGGAGGCACGGGGGTTCGAATCCCCCCCTCTCCGCCATGATCCCGGCGCCGACTGTTCGGCCTCGGAGAGATGACCGAGTGGCTGAAGGTGCACGCTTGGAAAGCGTGTGTGCGGGAAACCGTACCGGGGGTTCGAATCCCCCTCTCTCCGCCATGATCGCGCGCGGCGTTCTCCCGTGGTGGCACCGCGAACTTCTGCGGGGCCCGAGCCCTGTGCACTGTGGTCCCGTAAACCCCGCCAGGCCCGGAAGGGAGCAACGGTACACGGATCGCTGCAGGTGCCGCAGGTCCCCTTGGGCCCCATCAAATCCATCGAAGCCGAGGGTGATCCGACCCCTCGACGGATGAGCGCGGCCCGGGGATAATGACGCGCATGTATCAGGTTCTGGCGCGCAAATGGCGTCCCCACGGGTTCGAAGAGCTCGTCGGGCAAGACCACGTCGCGCGTACGCTCCGCAATGCGATCGGGGCGAACCGTCTGGCCCACGCGTACATCTTCGCGGGAGTCCGGGGAACGGGGAAGACCACCGTCGCCCGCATCCTCGCCAAGTGCCTGAATTGCGAGGCCGGGCCGACGCCGACTCCGTGCGGCACGTGCGTTCCGTGCCGGGAAATCACGGAAGGACGCGCCCTGGACGTTCTCGAGATGGACGCCGCCTCGCGCACGGGTGTCGGCGACATCCGCGAGCTCCAGGAGGTCGTGTCCTACGCGCCGGTCCGCGACCGGCACAGGGTCCTCATCATCGATGAGGCTCACATGCTCTCCAAGCCGGCGTTCAACGCCCTCCTGAAGACCCTGGAAGAGCCGCCGCCCCGCGTCGTATTCGTCCTGGCCACCACCGAGATCACGAAGATCCTCCCGACGATCCTCTCCCGCTGCCAGCTCTTCGAGTTCCGACGGGTCGGCCCCCGCGACGTGGCCGCTCACCTCCGGAAGGTCTGCGAATCCGAGAAGTTCTCGATCCCGGATCCGATCCTCGACCGCATCGCGCGCGCGGGAGAGGGCTCGGTGCGCGACTCGCTGTCGGTGCTCGAGCGCGTCCTGGCCTTCGCCGGAGAAACGGTGTCGGAGGACGATGCCCTCCAGGTCCTGGGGGCGGTTCGCGTCGACGTGCTCGGGGACCTCCTGCGCGGGATCGCCCGCCGTGACGCCGCGAAGATGCTCACGGTTCTCGATGGTCTCGTGGCGCAAGGCCACGATCTCCTGCATGTCTGGAGCGAGACGGTAGGCGTGATTCGGGATGTGCTCCTCCTCCGGACCCTACCGGACCGAGCGGATCTTCTCTCCCGCTCTCCGGAGGAGACCTCGATCATCGGTGAGGCCTCGGAAGGCCTTTCCAGGGAAGACCTGACGCGCGCGTTCCAGATCCTCGCGGATCTGGAGTTCGGGCTCAAGGGCTCGAGCCAGCCCCGATTCCTCCTCGAGGCGGCGATGTTCCGGCTCGCGGATCTCGGGAGCGTGGTCCCCATCGAGGAGATCTTGCGTCGTTTCGACCCGTCCGGGATCCCCGCGCGGGGACCCCACGACGCTCCGCAGCGCCTCCACCCTCCTGCCGCCGTCGCCTCTCCTCCTCAAAAAAAAAAGGCCGGTGACGAGGACGGGGCCGTTCACGATCGTCCCGCCCAACCGCCGCCATCCGGCGCGGCCCAGGACCCGGTCGCACGTTTCCGGGCTCTCGTCCACGAATCGAGGCCGATGCTCGACGCGATGCTCGATCAGGCGAGGAGCGTCACGATGGACGCCGGCGTCCTCATCGTGTCGTACCCGCCGCGGCTCGACTCGATCCGCCGTCAGATCGAGCGCTCCGACAACCGCGCGGCGCTGATGGAGTCTTTTCATCGCGCCACGGGCGGTCGTGGCGAGATCCGCGTGGTCCTCGAGGAGGAGCCGATCCGCGCCGCCCCTGCCGCTTCGAGCGTTGTCGCCTCTTCCCCTGCGACGACCGACCCCGGCGCTTCGCACAACGCGGGCCGCGAGATCCTGCTCGAGTGCGCGCGAAACGACCCGGGTGTCGCGAAGCTCCTGCTCGAGTTCGGAGCTCAGGTCGTCGAGATCCGGGGTCCGGATTCCACCGGGGAGCCGCTTCCAGAGGCCGAGGCCGTTCAGGTCGAGGAGCCGTCATGAACCTCCAGAAGATGATGAAGGACTTGCAGAAGATGCAGGAGAAGCTCCAAGTGGAGATGGATACGCTGGAGGTCGAAGCGTCGGCTGGAGGCGGAGTCGTCAACGCCCGGATGAACGGCAAGAAAGAGCTCATCGCCCTCCTCCTTGCGCCGGAGTCGATCACGCCCGACGATCCCGAGTTGCTCCAGGATCTCATCCTCGCCGCGGTCAACGAGGCCGGCCGCAAGGTGGATCTCGAGCTGAAGCGGCTGACCCAGGGGATGGCCGGCGGGTTCCGGATCCCGGGCCTTTCCTGAAGGAGTTTTCGGCCGTGGCGCCTCTGTCCCCTGCCCTCGAGCGCGTGATCGCGGAGCTGTGCAGGCTTCCCGGCATCGGAAGGAAGACGGCTCAGCGTCTCGCCCTCCACCTGCTCAAGGTGCCGCGCGAGGAGGTCGGCGCCCTCGCCTCGGCACTGGGCGAGATGCGGGACGGCGTGCGCCTCTGCTCCGTGTGCTTCCATTTCTCCGACGGCGATCTGTGCTCGATCTGCTCCGACGCGCGCCGGGATCGGTCCCTTCTCTGCGTGGTCGAGGAAGCAGGAAACGTCGTGGCGATCGAGCGCACCGGAGCCTGGCGCGGCCTCTACCACGTGCTCGGAGGAAGCCTGTCTCCCCTGAAAGATGTCGGTCCCGAGAACCTGCGGTTCGAGGAGCTTGTGGCGCGAGTCCGATCTGAGGAGGTACGAGAGGTCGTGCTCGCCATGAACCCGGATGTCGACGGGGAGGCGACCGCGGTCTACATCGCGCGCCTGCTGAAGGCGCTCGGCGCGCAGATCACGCGCCTCGCCCAGGGCCTTCCAGCCGGAGCCGACCTGGAGTTCACCGATGACCTCACCCTGACGAGGGCCCTCGAGGGTCGGCGGACATACTGAGGGAGGCGTCCGGACCCGCCTTGCTGGCCCGCCGGACCGGAACCTACATTCCCATCCATGTCGGACCGCCCCATCGTGCTGTTGCGAGAGGATCATGCGCGAATCGCGACGATCCTGGATCGACTCCTCGCGGAAACCGGCGCGAAGGTCGTCTTCCTCGCCAACAGGAACGGCGAGCAGATCGCGGCCGCGGGAAACCTCTCCGGGATGGACCCGGCCTCGCTGGGGTCGCTCGCCGCCGGAAACGTGGCCGCCACTCGAGGCCTAGCGAGGCTCATCGGCGAACAGGAGTTCTCGGTGTTGTTCCACGAGGGAACGCGCGATCACCTGCACATCAGCCTGGTGTGCGAGGACGCGATCCTGCTGATCCAGTTCGACGCGAGAACCACGCTGGGCCTGGTACGGCTCCGCGTGCGCAGGGTTTCCCCCGAGCTCGAGCCCGTCCTCGAGGAGATCCGCGCGCGCTCCGTGGCGCTCGAAGGCGCGCTGTTGAGGTCGACCGGCGCCCTCGCGGGGATCACCGATGACGAAATCGACGCCCTTCTCGCCTGAAGCACGGGAGCCGTTCGCGGATCCGTCATGACGTTCATCAACCAAGCGGCGCGGGAGATCAACTGCAAGATCGTCTACTACGGTCCCGGCCTCTGCGGGAAGACCACGAACATCTCGTACATCCACGACCACGGCGACCACGCCCTGCGCGGCCGGCTCATCTCCCTCGCCACGGAGACGGATCGAACGTTGTTCTTCGACTTTCTTCCGGTCGAGCTGGGAGCCATCCGCGGGTTCCGAACCCGCTTCCACCTGTACACCGTTCCGGGCCAGATCTTCTACGAGGCCTCGCGCAAGCTCATCCTCAAGGGCGCCGACGGAGTGGTTCTCGTCGCCGACTCCCAGGAGGAGCGGATGGACGCGAACCTCGAATGCCTCTCGAGCCTCGCGGCGAACCTTGAGGAACACGGAGCGGATCTCCACCGGTCGCCCTACGTCCTCCAGCTCAACAAGAGGGACCTCCCGTCGGCTGTCCCGGCGCCGGAGCTGATCCGCCTTCTGCGGGTGAAGGACGAACCGGTTGTCGAGGCGGTGGCATCGCGAGGCATGGGGGTCTTCGACACCCTCCGGGCGATCATCAAGCTCGTTCTGCTGGATCTCCGCAACCGTTGAACCGACCTTGACAGCACCCTGCGGGCCGACTAGAGTGAAGCGGTCATTCTGGCGTGAGGAGCGCGGGTCCATGTACGCCGTCATCCAGGTCGGAGGCAAGCAGCGCCGGGTCCACGTGGGCGAGGTCGTGCGTGTCGAGCGCACGCCCGGATCCGTGGGGGAAGCGGTCGTCTTCGACCGCGTGCTCGCCCTGGGATCTGGGATCTCGTTGCGGATCGGCACCCCGACCGTCGACGGGGCTCGCGTTCTCGCCACGGTGCGCGAGCAGGGCCGGGGTGAGAAGATCCACATCTTCCTGTTCAAGAAGCGCAAGAACTCAAACCGTGGGCGCCAGGGTCACCGCCAGAGCTACACGGCGGTGCATATCGACGCCATCGAGGCGTAGGGCACCCCGGTCGGCGCCGGAGGCGGACCATGGCACACAAGAAAGCGGGGGGGAGTTCGAGGAACGGCCGCGACTCGAACGCCCAGCGTTTGGGGGTCAAGCGGTTCGCCGGCGAGTCCGTGACGGGTGGGACCATCCTGGTCCGGCAACGGGGCACTCCCTTGAAGCCGGGAAAGAACGTCGGACGGGGAAAAGACGACACGCTCTTCGCACTCGTGTCCGGCCATGTCCGGTTCGAGAACCGGGGTCGACTGGGCCGTTTTGTCACCGTGATCCCGGCTGCCTGATCCTGCCTCGAGAGCCGGCGCCTGCGCCGCCTCTTTTTTCCTCCGTGGGTCGGTCTCATGTTCGTCGACGAAGCTCGCATCCTCGTGGCGGGCGGTGACGGCGGCAATGGAAGCCTCTCGTTTCGGCGGGAGAAGTTCGTGCCGAGGGGCGGCCCGAACGGCGGCGACGGAGGCCACGGCGGCTCGGTGGTTCTCGTGGCCGACGCCGAGTTGAACACCCTCCTGCCGTTTCGCTTCAACACGCGTTTCCAGGCGGAGCGGGGACGCCATGGCGAGGGCGCGAATCGGTCCGGCCGCTCCGGTGCCGATCTCGAGATCTCCGTTCCCGTCGGGACGGTCGTGACCGACGAAGACGGCCTGGTGATCCTGGCCGATCTGTCCACTCCCGATCAGCGCTTCGTCGCTGCCCGTGGCGGGCGCGGCGGGCGCGGCAACGCACGGTTCGCGACGTCGACGAATCGTGCCCCCAGGCGCCACGAGCCCGGGGAGCCGGGCGAAGCACGCGCGCTCGGCCTCGAGTTGAAGCTGCTCGCGGACGTCGGTCTGGTGGGGCTGCCCAACGCGGGGAAGTCCACCCTCCTCTCGCGCATCTCCGCGGCACGGCCCAAGATCGCCGACTACCCCTTCACCACGCTTTCACCGATTCTCGGCGTCGTGGACGCGGGCAGCCACCGATCGTTCGTCGTCGCAGATCTCCCCGGTCTCATCGAGGGGGCCCATCGCGGGGCGGGGCTCGGACACCGGTTCCTCCGTCACGTGGAGCGGTGCAAGATCCTGCTGCACCTCGTCGACCCCACGTCGCCCGATGTGGACCCCGTTTCTGCCATCCGCTCGGTCGAGCAGGAATTGGCCCGGTACCGTCCGAGCCTCGCGCGCCGGCCCCGTGTCCTCGTGGTCACGAAGTTCGACTCGGCCCAGGACTCCGGGGCGATCCGGAGGATCGAGGAGTACTCGGTGAAGAAGCGGATCCCGTGCCTCGTCGTCTCCGCGGTGACGGGGCACGGGCTCACCGCACTGATCGATCTCGCCGCGGATCTGCTCGGCTCGCTTCGCGCCGCGGCGTCCGCCGCGGAAAAGGGCGGAGCGCGGGTGAAAACGTGAAACTCGATGCGGTGGGCGTTTTCGGGGGAACGTTCGACCCCGTCCACATCGGCCACCTCCACGTCGCGCAAGGCGTGAGACGTGTGTTCGGTCTGCCGCGTGTCCTGCTGGTTCCGTGCGCGATCCCGTCTCACAAGTCGCCCGGTGCGATCCACTCGGCCGACCATCGGATCGCCATGCTGCGCCTGGCGCTTGCGGGACAGGCTGGACTCGAGATCTCCACGCTCGAGGTGGAGCGTGGCGGAACCTCGTTCACGATCGATACCATGCTCGCGCTCGGAGGCGGGGGGCGATCGGCGCCGGTGTTCATCCTGGGGCTGGACGCCCTCGCGGATCTTCCCACGTGGCGCGAGCATCGGCGCCTCGTCGAGGAGTTTGATCTGGTGGCGGTGGACCGCCCCGGGGGGAGTCTCCCGGCTGCGGTCCGGTGCCTGGGGAGAACAATCGGGCGCCGCATCGTGTCCATCCCCGACCAGAACGCCCTCGTCGGGCTCCCCCCGCCGGGGAAGGGAGGGAGGATCTTCCATCTCGCTCTACCTCCGATTCCCGTTTCCTCGCGGGAGGTCCGGGCCTTGTCCGCCGCAGGGGCCCCGTTGACCTCCCTTGTGCCACCGGCGGTCGCCCGCTATATTCGGGAGCAAGTGCTGTACCGAGAGGAGGGAAGTCGCTGAGACCGGAACTCGCCCGCTGTATCGAGTCCGCGCGGGACAGGAAGGCCGAGGAGATCGTCGTGCTCGATCTCAGGGGCTTGAGCGACTTCACCGACCACTTCGTCATCTGCCACGGGAGCTCGAATCGTCAGGTGCTCGCCATCGCTGAGGCGATCGAAGAGCGTCTGAGCGAAGAGTTGGACCTCGAGCCGGACCATGTGGAGGGCAGGCGCCAGGGGGAGTGGGTTCTTCTTGACTACATCGATTTCGTGGTGCACGTGTTCGTGAAAGAGAAGCGGAGCTTCTACGCGCTCGAACGGCTGTGGGGCGACGCGCCTCGCGTCGAGCAGCCGCCCGAGGAAGCCGCGATCCCTCGGTCGGCGATCCCTCGCCGCGGATCGAGACCGACCGCTTCCGGCTGATCCGACACCATGCAGGGCCCCATGACCCGCGAGCTCGGCATGCTGCGCCTTCTGGAGCGGGCAGAGAAGGCCGCGCACTCGCAGGCGAGCATTTTCCTCACCGGAGAGTCCGGCACGGGGAAGAACGTCCTGGCCCGGTTCCTTCATGAGCGCAGCCCTCGCTCCGAGAGGCCGTTCGTCGAGGTTCCGTGCGCCAATCTCCCGGGTGAGCTTCTCGAGAGCGAGTTGTTCGGCCACGAGCGGGGTGCATTCACCGACGCCCACGAGGTCCGGCCCGGTCGGTTCGAGCAGGCGGACGGAGGCACGTTGTACTTCGACGAGATCCAGGAACTCGATCCGGCTCTTCAGGGGAAGATACTCCGCGCCCTCGAGGACAAGCGCTTCGAGCGGCTGGGCGGAACCAAGACGCTGGCCGTGGACGTCCGCATCGTGGCGTCGACCCGCGAACGGCCCGAGCAGCTCCTCGAGGAGGGACGCCTGCGCGAGGACCTCTACTACCGGATGAACGTCGTCCGTCTTCACCTCCCCCCTCTCCGGGAGCGGCCGCACGACATCGAGCTTCTCGCGCAGCACTTCCTCCGCGAAGCGGTGGTGCGGCATGGTCTCGCCCCGAAAGCCTTGACGCCGGAAGTCATGCAGCGATTCCGGCGGCACGCCTGGCCGGGAAACCTGCGCGAGATGCGCCACGCAATCGAGTCGGCGGCCGTTCTGGCCGTGGAAGAGGAGATCCGTGTCCGCGATCTCCCCGCCGGCTTCTCCGTGGCGAGCCCCTCCATGCTTCGCTCGGCGGCCGCGGCAGGCCTTCCGTTGCTGGAGGTGGAGCGTGCCTACATCCGTGAGGTGCTGGAGTCCACCGGCGGCAACAAGTCGGAAGCGGCCCGCATTCTCGGGATTCACCGAAAAACGCTCCACGAGAAGCTCCGCGCGCTGGAGGAGGCGGAAGCGGTCCCGGGCGGCTGAAAACGTGTGCTCGCCTTGACGGTGCCGGGGGGAGTGAACTACTCTTGCTCTCGTCGGTTCCGGTCCTCGCGACCGTCCTCCGCCGGCCAGGATCCAATCCATGAAGGTGCGGACGTTTCTGTTCATCCTGCTCACCATGGGCGTCGTGTATGCCATGTCTTCGCTCTTCGTCGACAACAGGGAAGTGCTGGGTCGAAACGTCCGTTTCTGGGGAGTCGGCGACCTGTCCGTCGGCCTCACGCTTCTCATCTTCCTGTTGCTCGGCGCCGTCATCACGACCCTGGCCGGCCTTACTCGTGAGTTCGGGGCGCTCCTCTCCCATCGCAAGCAGCGGCTCGAGAGAAAAAGGTCCGAGGAGATCGAGGAGGAGTACTCGCGGGGTCTCGTGGCGGTGCTGGAGGGACGCGAGGACGAAGCGCTCCTTCACTTCCGGGCGGTCCTGGAGAGGGACAGTCGGAATTTCAACACCCTGCTCAAGCTGGGCGAAGTCTTCCGACACCAGGAGAAGTACAACGAGGCCATCGAGCTTCACCGCAAGGCCCACCACCTGAAGGAGGAGGACCCGCGCCCCCTCTACGCGCTCGTGGAGGACTACGAAGCCAAGGGAGACATCGATCGGGCCCGAGCCGTGCTGGGGAAGATCATCGCCCTCAACAAGCACCTGGTTTCGGCATGCCGCAAGCTCCGTTCCCTCCACGCCAAGGAGCGAAACTGGACCAAGGCTCTCGAAGCGCACGAGCGCGTCGAGCGTCACGCGGGCGCGAACGACCAGGAACGGGGAGCGGACCTGCGTATCGGAGTGGGGATTCGTTTCGAGATCGCCAGCGAGCGGCTCGAGTCGGGGCGCGCGAAGGACGCCATCGCCGATCTCAAGCGCGTCCTCCAGGAGGACCCGCGCTTCATTCCGGCCCACGTGAGGCTCGGAGAAGCTCTGGTTCGGGAGGGACGGGAAGCCGCCGCCCTGGAAGCCTGGTACGCCGGCTTCGAATCGACGGGCTCCCCCGTGTTTCTCACCGTGCTCGAAGAGCACTTCCTGCAGCGGGAGCAGCCGCTGTCCGCCATCGAGGCCTTGAAGCGCTGCATCGCGCGCTCCCGCAAGGACACGCTCGCGCGTTTCTACCTGGGAAAGCTCTACTTTCGGCTGGAGATGCTCGACGACGCGCTCGCGGTTCTTCCGCCTCTGGCGGACCGCGCTTCCCATGCTCCGTCGCTTCACTACCTGCTCGGCCGCATCCACGAACGCCGGAAGAACCATCGCGAGGCCTCGCTCGAGTACCGGAAGGTGATCCGGGAGATGGACCTCGTCGAGCTCGAGTATCGCTGCCGGGCGTGCGGCGAAACGGCCACGGACTGGGCGGCACGCTGCCGTGGCTGCGGGGAGTGGAACACCGTCGAGGTTGATTTCCGAGAGGAGATCTCCGCCGAGGAGCTCGGATTGTCCCCCAGCCCCGTGTATACCATCCGGTCCTGATCGGTCTCTTCTCGATCGATCTCGTTCGACGCCTTTCCGGGACGAAGCATGCCGGAAGACGGAGCCCGGGCCCTTCGCCGCCGCGCCATTCGTCTCGCCCGCGGGATCTACCGCACGGCGATCCATCCGATCCTCTCGGTGGTTCTTCCAGCACGGTGTTTCGGCTGTGACCGCGAGCTCCGGGCAGAGCAATACCTGGGAGCCTGTTGCGACTGCTGGACCGGGCTCCTTCCTCTGGTGCCGCCGGTGTGTGCCTCCTGCGGCGTCGCGCTCCCACTTGAAACGGACCTCGTGGGGCCGGCGCGGGGGCGATGCGCGGCGTGCGTTCTCGCTCCTCTCGGTCTCGACGGTGTCCGGGCGGCTGTCCGCTACGATTCCCTTTCACGCCGGTTTCTCCTGCGTGCGAAATCCGGGGGGCGAAAGGAGATCCTCAGCGTTCTCGGTCGACAGCTGGGCAGCATGCTGTCCGTCTCGGGCTTTGCCGGGGGTTGCACGATCGTGGCCCCCGTGCCGTCGCACCCCTGGGTGCTCTTCCGGAGGGGCTACAACCCTGCGCTGGAGATTGCGCGGCCCGCCGCGAAGACGGTCGCCCTTCCGCTGGTTCGTCTGCTCTCACGACGTCTCGCCCGACGCCGCGCCTCCAAGCGTCTCCGCGCGCCGGGAAGGCGGCTGTCGGTCGTCGACGCGTTCCGCGTTCGAGCGGGGCTGAAGGGACACCGGGTTCTCCTCATCGACGATGTTCTGACCACCGGGGCCACCCTCGCGGCGTGCGCGGATGCGCTCCGCAGAGCAGGCGCCGTCGAGGTTCGCGCGGCCGTCTGGGCTCGAACCCCCCTCCGGGACCCGCCCAGCCCATTCCAGGTCGAAACCCGACGCCGCTGACCTGGGGAAGCCGCTTCAGGCTTCGCCGAGGGAGTCGCGAAAAGAAGCTGCAACTTTCCTTGACCACGGCGGGAGTTCAACGTATAGACTGTGCGAGCCGGACCCGGGGGGGGAACCACGGGCGAAGGCCGAGCGAATATGTGGTGCGATTGTGGGCAAGCTCGTTTGGGTTGAGCAGGGGTCAAGGAAAACCGAGACAAGAAAAGCTTGACGAGATCGCGGTTGACGGTATATCTACGGCATTCGAGAAATGCTTGGTGACGCAGGACATTCCAGGAGCGGGGAGGTCAACTTTATGAAGAATGGAAGGAAGCTAGGCCTGCTGGTTGCGATCGTGATGGTCGGGGTAATGGCGGTCCCGGCCTTTGCTGCAAGCCAGCGCGGTGTCGTCACCGTGGGCGACTTCGTGAAAAACGTCGCGGGCGCCATGCGGCTGCCAGCGATGGATGCCACGACCGCCGAGGCCGCGATTCGCGCCGCGGGCTTCACGCTTCCGCGGCTGGATCGGAATGCGGCTCTCACCGAGGGAGCTGTCGCCGCCATCGCGAGTTCTGTGGGACTGAGGGTTGCGAGCAGCAACCCGGCCGCTGGCTTCAGCCAGACCCAGGTCGATCAGTTCCTCGCCAGCATGGGCTCCGGTTTGGGCAGCAGCAAGTCGATCGGCACCGGTCCGGGCGGGGTCAGCACCCAGAGCGCCGAAAACAGCGGGAGCGGAAGCGGCAAGGGAAAGAAGAAGCCCCACTCCAAGTCGCCGAAGAAGCCCCACAAGCCCAAGAAGCCCAAGAAGCCCAAGAAGGATGGCCACGTTCCTCCGGGAATCGACGGGCGCATCGGCGTGCCGTGGACGCCCCCGTGGGGGAACCCCTAATCGCTGATCGGGACCCTCGGTCCTGGTAGAGACTTGCGGAGGCCGCCGTCGTGAATCGACGGCGGCTTTCGTTTTGTTTGCAGGTTCGACTCACACCTTCGTCGATGAACCGAGCCAACCTCCCTCGTTCTCTCCCCGTCCTCACGCTGTTCCTCGTATCGGGGGCTACCGGTCTTCTCTACGAAATCGTTTGGCTTCGCCAGCTCATCCTGATCTTCGGCTCCACGCTGTTCGCCACCAGCACCGTGCTGAGCGTGTTCATGGGCGGCCTGGCGCTGGGAGCATTCCTCGGCGGCCGGCTGGTCAAGAACCGAGAGGTGCGGCCGCTTCGGTTGTACGGCTACCTCGAGATCGGCATCGGGCTGTACGCGGTCGCGGTGCCGTTTTTCCTCGGCCTTCTGTCCCCGGTCTATCGGCTCGTATGGAATGCGGGAGGAGCCGATTCGTTCCTCCTCCTGAGCCTGGCGAAGTTCGTCGGCATCGCGGCCGTTCTCCTTCTCCCGACGGTCCTGATGGGGGCCTCCCTCCCCGTCCTGGCCCGGCAAGTGGCAGACGACCCCCTCCGAATCGGTGGACAGGTCGGAGCGCTCTACGCGGTGAATGCGCTCGGTGCCGTGGCGGGCACGTTCATCGCGGGATTCATCGCGATTCCACTGATCGGGGTACGAAACACCGTGTGGGCCACCGCGTTCGTCAACGTCACCGTCGGCCTGGTCGCGGCCGCGGCGGCGGGTCGACTCCCCCATCCCAGGACTGTCGCGGCCGCCGCGCACCCCTCCGCAAGGCCGCCCGAGCACGGGCGCGTCCGCGTGGCGCTGATCGCGTTCGGTATCTCCGGTTTCGTGGCCATGGTTCTCGAGGTCGCGTGGACCCGAGGGCTCGCGACCGTCATGGGGAGCTCGGTCTACGCGTTCACCCTCATGCTTCTCGCGTTCCTCGTCGGCCTCGCAGCCGGGAGCGCGGTCCTCGCCGCCGCGCTTCGACGGTGGGCCCGCATGGACGCTGGAACGGTTCTGGCGGCCCTCTTGGGATCGGCCGGCGCCCTGGCGTATGCGACCGCATATCTGCTGCAGGTCCTTCCGCGTCTTTTTGCCGAGGCCTACCTTCGCTGGCAGCCGAGTCCAAACGGCATGTTCGCCATCGAGCTCCTTCTCGGACTCCTCGTGATGTTTCCGACCACCTTCGCCCTGGGCGGCATCTTTCCCACCGTTCTTCAGATCCACGCCAGAACTCTGGAGGGAGTGCCGGGATCGGTCGGGACCGTGTACGCGTCGAACACCCTCGGAACGATCCTCGGCGCGTTCGCCGGAGGATTTTTGCTCATTCCGTGGCTCGGTGTCCGGGACACGCTCATCGCGGTCTCGGCCCTGGAGATCGGTCTCGGGCTGTGGGTCGCGTGGAAGGTGGCGGAGCATGCCACCGGCCGGGCCGCCCTCGTGGTGGCCACGGGGTTCGCCCTGGTGGTCCTTCCCCTCCTGCGACCTGGCTGGGACGACCTGCTGATGAACAGTGGGGTGTATTACTACATCCAGGACGTTCCCAAGGAAAAAGGATGGGACGAGTTCGTTCGACGAGCGCACGAGGACCGGAAGATCCTCTATCTGGAGGAAGGCCTCACCTCCACGGTGATCGTCGTGGACCAGCCGCGAAATAGGAATCGCTACCTGGCCGTGAACGGGAAGGTGGAGGCGTCCTCCTCTTCGGACGTCGAAACCCAGCTCATGTGCGCTCATCTCCCCCTCCTCCTTCATCCCGCCCCGAAGGACGCGCTCGTGGTCGGCCTTGCCAGCGGCATCACGGTCGGGGCCGCCGCCACCCACCCGCTGGAGCGGATCCGCGTCGTGGAGGTCGAGAAGGCGATCGTCGGGGCCGCGCGCTTGTTCTCGGAGTTCAACGGAAACGTGCTCGAGGATCCGAGGCTGTCCCTGTCGATCAACGACGCACGGAACGAGCTCGAGTTCTCCCCGAGACGCTACGACGTGATCGTCTCCGAGCCCTCGAATCCATTCATGACGGTGGCGGCCAATCTCTTCACCGAGGAGTTCTTTCGCCTGGCGAAGAGCCGTCTTCGTCCCGGTGGAATCTTCTCGCAGTGGGTGCAGGCGTACTGCATGCCGCCGGAGGACCTCCGTTCGGTCATCGCCGCCTTTCGAGCGGCGTTCCCCAGGGTGATGTTGTTCCAGATCGGCGGCGTGGACCTGATTCTCCTCGGCTCGGAGCAGCGCTTGCGGTTCGACCTGGCCGAGCTCGGGCGGCGCATGTCCGAACTCAAGGTCCTGATGGATCTCGGCCGCGTCGGCGTCCGCGAGCCGATGGACCTTCTGCCGCTCCTCTGGCTCGGCGACGCGGAGATCGACACTCTGGTGGAAGGGGCCCCCAGGAACACCGACGACAACGCACGGGTCGAGTACTCCGCTCCGAAAGCGTTCGCCCTGCATACGACCAGCCTGAACTGGGACATGCTGGAGGAGCATGTTGCGGATCCGCTGGAATACGTCACCCCGCCCGTGGACGCCGAGCACGACTGGGCTCGGCTGGTCCTGGATCTGGCGGGCGCCTGGCTTCGCCGCGACGAGCCCGTGACGGCGGAGGATTACGCACGCCAGGCGCTCGACGGCCCATTCCATGCCGAGGCGGAGGCGTTCCTGTCGCGGCTGCCCGATCCAGCTCCGTCGCCGTGAAGCGTCATGCCGCGCCCGCATCCATAGGACGAAAGTAGAGCGAGGGGTCGGGGCTCGACTCGGGTCGGGGTGATTCACCCTTGTTCCCTGGGCGCTTTGTTTGTACATGAATGGTGGCAGGTCGTAGCCCGAGAGGCCCGGGTGGGCGGGGAGAGCTTTTGTCTCGACTCCGGACGGCAGGATTTGTCGGGTTGGTGGTTTGTATGGTCTGCGTGGGGGGTTGGAGTCCCCTGCTTGCGGATGGGTTTGTGTACGTGGACGACGGGAACTGTCCTGGACCTGGGTCTGGGACGCAGTTGGACCCGTACTGCCGGATTCAGGATGCGATTTGCATCTTGAGGAACAGTGGTGGCGGGA